>Ga0206682_10001340_pt1 | contig 24367 bp, 18 predicted proteins | sample M240m12015metaG_FD_155444 | JGI IMG/M metagenome (GOLD analysis project Ga0206682, IMG submission 155444) | Ammonia-oxidizing marine archaeal communities from Monterey Bay, California, United States - M2 40m 12015 | ecosystem: Environmental > Aquatic > Marine > Intertidal zone | place: USA...
AGACTGTTGAGAACCCAATTCCCCTTGAAGATGCCGAGAGAGATGCCCAGTTTGTCAATGAGTCAGGCCAGGATGAAGATCGAGAAGCGGCCTGCTTAATTCAGAAAACGGTAACGGCTCAAGCCAACAGCCATTTAACCTTTGGTTACTTTGAAAAAGCGATTGTTAATTTCCATCAGCATTTGTCAGAAAGCTTGGATGCATAGCTTGGGTTCACAGCTTGTGTGCAAAGACTGTTTTAAACAACCGTCACGCCCTGTGTTGTGACAATCTGATTAGAGGCCTTAGAAGAGGTCTGACAGAAAAATAATAATAATAAAGGTACAGAGCATGAAATTAGTATTAACCCATACTGGCCGAAGCTTACTGGCGTTTTATTTTCTCTTGCCGGGCGTAATGAAATTTGTCTCATGGGATATGCATGTGGCACTGATGGAAACTCATGGAATGGTTATGGTGCCTGTACTGCTGGCGGTTGCAGGGGTCGTTCAAATTGCAGCGAGCATCTGTCTTTTCCTCAATAAACAGGTTGTTATCTGCGCGCTGGGTTTAGCGGCCATGGTCTTGCTTATCAACCTTAATCTGCATGACTTTTGGAATCTGTATGAGGGCGTTGATACGAAGCATGAGACACAGAATTTCTTTAAAAACATGGGCATATTTGCCGGTCTATTACTGCTAGCCGCGGCAAATATGGATCAGTCTAGTAATGAGGAAAGTTAAGAAACGATCTGTTGGAAATAGTAATGACGCCGGAAAAGCGGGATAAGTTTCCGGTCTGCAGGGGTGTTGGGTTCAACTACTGGGCCTGACCATTCCATCTTGCCATTCCACCTTGCCATTCCACCTTACCATTCGGCAATGGAACCATCCCCATGACGCCATAATGGGTTTTTCCAATCACCCGCTTTCTTCGACGCCTCTATAACCGCCTGTTCATTGATCTCAACGCCCAAGCCAGGTTTTGGCAATGGCTTAATATGTCCATCAACCATGGCAAAATCCTCTTTGTTCACCACATAGTCGAGTAACTCGGCACCCTGATTGTAATGAATACCCATAGACTGCTCTTGCAGCACCGCATTGTGGGAGACAAAATCCACCGCCAAACAGGCCGCTAAAGCAATGGGTCCAAGCGGGCAGTGGGGCGCCAAGGCCACATCATAGGCCTCTGCCATAGTGGCAATTTTGAGGCACTCGGTAATGCCGCCGGCATGGGAGACATCCGGCTGAACAATACCCAGACCGCCAGCTTCAAAAACCGATTTAAAGTCAAAGCGGCTATACATGCGTTCACCGGCAGCCAGCACAATGCTTGTTTGGCGGGAGAGAACAGCATACTGTTCGGACTGTTCCGCCAATACTGGCTCTTCCACAAACAGCGGATGGTAGGGCTCCAGTTCTTTTAATAGCACCTTGGCCATGGGCACAGAGACTCTGCCGTGGAAGTCTAAACCGAAATCGATACTGCTGCCAAAGTTTTCACGAATGGTGGCAACTCGGGCAATAACCTGTTCAACAGCCCTATAGCTGTCGATCATTTTAAGTTTGCCACAGCCATTTAATTTAAAGGTATCCCAGCCTTGAGCCTTCAGTTCTTTCATCTGTTGGCTTTCGTCCTGAGGGTCATCGCCACCCACCCAAGAGTAGGTTTTCATGCTGTCGCGAACAGTGCCGCCGAGCAAGTCATAAACCGGCACGCCGAGATCCTTGCCTTTAATATCCCAGAGTGCCTGATCAATACCGGCAATGGCAGACATCAAAATCGGCCCGCCACGATAGAAGCCACCGCGGTAGAGTGTTTGCCAAATATCATTAATTTGTCGCGGGTCTCTACCGATCAAGTAGGGTGCTAATTCATTTACCGCCGCGGCAACCGTTTGCGCACGACCTTCAATAACAGGCTCTCCCCATCCCACTATGCCCTCGTCAGTATCTATGGCTAAAAACAGCCAGCGCGGGGCAACGGGGTATAGGCGTAGTTGGGTAATTTTCATCGGGCTTTATATCTCTTATGTGGCACAGAACTCGTGCGGCTATTTTTATTATTGCGCCAATTCTAAACTAAATAGTCAGGTAAAGGCGCTTTTAGTCTGAAAAGAGAATTCACTGGCAGAGGCTAGGGTATTTACGGCATTATTGGCTATCGATTACTCGCCAAAACAATAAGAAGATTTGCCAATGCCTGAGCAGATACAACCATTTTATACAGTCCATAGTGATCACTGCAGTCTGGTATTAGATTGCCGTAGCTCCGGGAGTCATCATGATAGACATGGTCCGGCCATATTGTATTGGGGTCCGCGCCTAGGAGCTGACACCACCCCAGAGATGCTTGCACTAATGGCTACGCGGCAAGAGGCTCAGGCCTGTATGCCAGAGGAAGCGCCGATTGCCCTATCCCCTGAACTGGGGGCCGGATTTCAGGGCAACGCCGGCATTCAGCTCCATCGGGATGGCCGCCAGTGGGCCAGCTACAGCAAGATTGACTCGGTGACTGAAGATCAAAATGGCGCCCTGAAAATTGTCTCAATCTGTTTGGCTAGCGAAATTAAAGTCACCCATAGACTGGCTCTGGACAAACATTCAGATGTGCTGACAGCCACTACCGAGCTGACCAATATTGGCAGCCAGTGTCTCTGGGTCGAGCAGTGCAATGCACCGACTATTCCAGTGCCTATGCACTACAACAAAATACTGGGTTTTGCCGGCCGCTGGGGCAATGAATTTCAGCGCCAGCCGGTGGATCGTTTTATGGGTACCTACCTCCGTGAGAATCGATCCGGACGAAGCTCACACGATGCGTTTCCCGGGGTTATTCTGCATACCGAACAGACCAATGAAGGTGCTGGAGCCGCTTACGGATTGCATCTGGGTTGGAGTGGCAATCATCAGATCCGTGTGGAAGAGCAGTTTGTCGGCCGCGCCTACGCCCAGATGGGAGAGCTATTTTTTCCTGGGGAACTTAGTCTTGAACCCAATCAATCCTACTGTTCACCGACTCTCTATGGCGTCAGCAGCGAGAATGGATTGTCGGCACTGTCGCAATCTTTTCACCGCTATATTCGCGCCAAATTTCGCAATTCCTCACGCGCCGAAAAACCTCGCCCGGTGCATTTTAATACTTGGGAAGCAATGTATTTTGATCTGTCCCTAGAGCGTCTTTGCAGCCTTGCGGATAAAGCGGCGGCTGTGGGTGTTGAGCGTTTTGTACTGGATGATGGCTGGTTTAAAAATCGCCGCTCTGACAGCGCCGGGCTAGGTGACTGGTTTGTCGATAAGAGTATTTTCCCTCAGGGGCTAAGCCCACTGATCGATTATGTGCAGGCCAAGGGTATGGAATTTGGTCTCTGGGTCGAGCCTGAAATGGTCAACCCAGACAGTGATCTCTATCGCGCTCATCCGGACTGGATTTTGCGTGCCGAGACGGGATTAGGGGAGGTACCTCTGCTGCTGGCGAGAAATCAGTTGGTGCTGGATTTAACACGGCCCGAGGTTCAGGAGTACCTGTTTAACTGTATTGACGGCTTGCTGAGTCAAAACGCTATCAGTTATTTAAAGTGGGATATGAACCGTGCTGTCAATCAGCCCGGCGGTAAAAGCCAGCCCAGCGGCGCCGGCGGACGTGCTGTACCTCATTATCAGACCCTAGCCCTGTATCAACTCTTGGCCCGTATTCGCGATGCCCATCCAGCTGTTGAAATTGAAAGCTGCGCGTCAGGGGGTGGTCGAGCGGACTTGGGAATCCTCAGTCACACAGACAGAATATGGACCTCCGATACCAATGATGCCCTGGACCGTTTGCGTATCCAAAATGGCTTCTCGCTATTTTTCCCAGCGGAAATAATGGGTGCCCATGTAGGGCCAAAAGACTGCCATATCACCGGGCGCAGTATTGCTATGGCAACCCGTGCCGGTGTCGCCCTGTTCGGTCATATGGGCATAGAGGCGAATCTTCTGACCATGGATGAAGCTGAAAAAACTGAGCTGAGGGCGGCGGTGGCTCTGCATAAACAGCATCGTCAATTAATTCACAGCGGTGATCTGGTGCGCCTAGATTGTGCGGCGAATGAGAATAGTTTCGGTGTGATTTCTACGGACCGGGAGCAGGGGCTATTTTCCTATGCGTTGCTCGACAGTCACCGTAATAGTGCGCCGGGTAGGCTCTGCTTTCGCGGGTTGGATCCAGAGATGCAGTATAAGATTAATATCATCTGGCCACTGATTCCGAGCAGCATTTCGACGTCTATTCTCGATGTGATTAATGGGGCCGTTATTAGTGGCGATGCCCTGGAAAACTTTGGGGTGCAGCTACCGATTATGCTGCCCCAAAGTTTACTGATCTTCTATTTTCAAAAGCACTAGACCGTTTCTATGACGCAGCCTGAGCCTCTTATGCAGTTCCCTGTTTTTCCAGGCCGATAAACTCGGCCCGATTACCCAGAATAAAGCGATTGATCAGCAGCGCTAAGCTGACACAGACAACGAATGTAATAAACGTCATATGGATATAGTGCAACGGCATCCAAATCCAGATAAAGCTAGCGTACATCAGCACACCAAAAATCATCGCGGCAATCGCAGCGCGGTAATCTACATTGCGGAATAATAATCCGACGGTGAAACACGCCAGTATCGGCATGCTAATCAGACCCCAGAGTTCCTGAAGCAAATTAATAATGCTGTCAGACTGAGCGTAAACCGGCACCATTATTACCGCGATCACCACAAATATAGCGGTCGCTATGCCGCTAAGTAATCGTACATTGGGCGTTTTATTGATGTAGCCTTCATGAATATCACAGACATACATGGCCGCAGAAGAGTTGACCATACTGTTAAAGGAACTCAGTACTGCCGCCGCAATGGCCGCCGCAAATACACCTGATAACCAGCCCGGCAGCAAGTCACCAACAATACGACCATAGGCTTGATCACCTATATCACCATAGAGTTTAAAGGCCACAATACCGGGGATAACCACCATGCTTGGGATAAAAATCACGCGGATAAAGGCTGCGGCATAAACGCCTTTTTGAGCTTCTTTAACCGTGGGCGCCGCCATGGCGCGCTGGGTAATGGTCTGATTGGTACTCCAGTAAAAAATTTGAATCAGGAACATGCCCGTGAGCAGTGTGTGCCAGGGCACCGGTGATGCGCTGTCGCCAATCAGTGTCAGTCTCTCGGCAGGAATACCGCTAAAGTCAAAATCAATCGCCACCAGTGACAGCACCACAATCAATAGACCCATAGCGAGCACCAAGACACCGCCGTAGGTGTCAGAAACCGCAACTGCCCGGAGACCGCCGAGCACTGAATAGGCAGCGCCGAGCAGGGCAAAGGCGATAGCGATGGTCAGCAGATTCGCTTCAATGCCGGTCATAGAGATCATAAACAGCGCGCCGGTATAGATCACAGCAGGCTGGAAAACAAAAATATTAATAAACAAAAACATAGTCGAGACCAGAGCGCGGATATGCTTACTGTCGTAGCGTTTTTCCAATAGCTCGGTCGTGGTGGTGCAATTGTTTCTGTAATACACCGGCAAGAACACTTTGGCCAACACCATAAGGCCAACAAAACCCGCCAGTTCCCAGATAGCTAACAGCATCATCTGGTTGCCATTCATTCCAACTAGCTGGTCGGTGCTGAGATTGGTAAGAGTGATAGAGCCCGCGACAAATATCCATGTCAGACCGCCACCGGCAAGAAAGTACTCTTTGTTTGAATCGGCGGAATGTCGGTTCTGCCCAGCGCACTTGATATAAGTGATGAGTGCGATAGCACCTAGGACAATACAGAATACGACTAACTGAATAGTTTGTTCACTCAAGGGAAAATCCTCTTTTTTTATTTTTTATTTTCTATTTATTATCAATTATTTTTTTTCTACAGTTTTTAGATCTTCCAGACCGTCACTCCATGGGGCTCTATAGTTGTGCTGCCCAGTACAACACTGACGTTTGGATCTAAGGGAAGCACTTGCTGATGCTGAGAATAGTTAAAGGCAAACATTAGATTGCCGCGCTGGCTGATACGAATATCTTCGTTAAACCTGTAGGTTTGAATATCGGCCTGCTGACACTGCTGCTGGAAAAAATCTAACAGAAAAGCTCTATTGGTCAACGAGGCCATATAGGTAAAGCGCTGGTTACGCACTATGGCCGCTTCACCATTTTCGTAGCTTGCGATGATTTCATTATCGTTAGAGCCACTCGCATCTAGCTGCTCACGCCAGATACCACTCTCATAGATATGACTATTCCAATTTAGCGGCTCCTGGCAGTCGGCGCGCAATGTCTCCACTGAGAGCACTCGAATAGGAATTAACTGCTGCAATAAGCCGGGGGGCAGGCTGGTGGGGTAGGCAAACTCTGAGGTTTTTGCACCAGCTCTGGGCCCAAAGATAAATTGCCCGTCACAGGCACGGCACTTATCGACAAAGGCTTGATCCACAATGGGCAGGCTCGGCGCGATAATTAATCTATAGCCTGAGAAATCGGCGTCAACGGAAATAAAGTCGATATTAACCCCGAGCTCACGCAGGGCGCTGTAGTAGGAAAGCTGCACATTATTAAAGTCATAGGCCTCTCCCTGTCGCTCTATATCGCTGACCCAGAGTCCCTCTGCGCCAGTAATAATGGCCACTGAGGCCTGCTGCAATGGCTGGTTCTGCATATCCAGCTGCGCTACTTCGGCCATTGCCTGTTCGGCTTCTGGCCAGGCTTCGGACTTAGAATTATCGGGTCGCAGTAGTCCGGCATGCATCTGTTCCTGAGCAAATGGCGCCTGACGCCAGCGGAAGTAACAGACGCAGTCGGCACCATGGGCAAAGGCTTCCAAAGTCCAAAATCGAATCATACCCGGTGCTGGACGCGGATTATTATTCGCCCAGTTGACCGGCCCAGGCTGCTGCTCCATCACCCAGAAGCCGCGATTTAATAAGCCGCGGGTTTGGTCGTGATAGTAGGTGGCAAAGTCTGGGTGACCGGTGCGCATATAGCGGCGCAGTTCTTCTGCAGGCGCATCTGTCATCAACAGGTCGGTGCGCCCCAGGGGGTAGTTATCGTAGCTGGTAAAATCTAGGGGCGCGGCAAGGGCAAAGTTATCCACTGCCGTCTCATTCATGGGAATAAAGTTATGGGTGATAAATTTCCCCGGCGCATGCTGGCGAATCATCTCAACCATAGGGTTGTGATAGTTAATCACCTGATCTGAGGAAAAGCGTCGATAAGCGAGTCGGTGTGCCGGACTGGTTTCAGTGACCGCGCCTATGGGCAGTTCGATCTCAGTAAAGTCTCGATATTCCATGGACCAAAATACATTGCCCCAGTCTCGATTAAGCTGATCAATATTCACGTAGCGCCTGCGGCACCAGTCTTGAAAGGCTTGCCCGGCAAGCTCGGAACCACTGAGTGCCGTGTCATGGCAGCAGAGCTCGTTATCAGTTTGCCAGCCTACTACCGCGTCATTACTTCCGTAGCGGCGTGCCAGAGCCTCGGTGATACGCAGTGATTCTCGCAGATAGATTGGGCTTGAAAAATCATAGTGACGGCGCGAGCCAAACCCGCGGGTGCGTCCAGTGTCTGGGTCGACTGGCAGTATTTCTGGGTACAGATCACTCAGCCATTTCGGCGGTGTGGCCGTGGGGGTGCCCATAACCACCTTGAGACCGGCACTGGCCAGGGTTGCCACAGACTTGTCCAGCCAAGCAAAATCATACTCTCCTGGATTGGGCTCTAAGCGCGACCAGGCAAACTCGCCGATGCGCACATAGGTCAGACCCAGATCAGCCATCATTTTGGCATCTTCGTCCCACTGGGACTCGGGCCAGTGCTCTGGGTAGTAACAAACTCCGAACATATGTTTTATGTGCTCTTTAATTAGGTGCTTTTTAATCAGGTACTTCGCAATGAGGTACCTTTTAATCAGGTACCTTTTAACCATGTGCTATTTTATTTTTTATAAAAATTCAGGCCGCTGGCCCAGAGATGCTTAAAGCCTTTCCAGGCCTCTCGAAACTGATAGTCGGCGCCTTTATATTGCTCGCTGCTCTCACGGGTCGGCAGATAGCCACAGCCAGCTGGATCCGCTTTTACATGACAGTCGAGGAATGCCAAGCTCATATGCTCTAACACTCTGTTAATGATCTCGGTATCCCAGACCGGATCGAAGTAATGACCCAGTTCAAAGTCTGTTGCAAAGGACGCTTCTGGTGCTGGGTGAGGCCCTATATTGTGCCGTGCATTTTCAAATACCAGCAGATAATTATGTTCGGATCCGGTGCGTTCATGGAGTCTTTTAACACCGTTTTCAAAGCCCGAGGTATTGTCTTGGTCGCCGGCCAAGTAAAAGGTCGGTACAGTGATTTTTGCCATGGCGTCAACGTCGTGAATGCTGGCTTCACCGCCCCAGGGTGCGAGCAGTTGCACGGCTTTCCAGCGCGGATCCAATTGCTCGCGGCCACCGTGACAGGAGTTCAACGCGAAGGGTAGGGCCATAGCAATGACTGAGGGAACACCGGCATCTTTAAAAAACTCGGACTTAAAGTCATAGCAACCGCCGACCGTATTAAGCGCTCCAAAGCCGCCCATAGAATGGCCGATAATCGCGGCTCGATCAGTGTCTACAATAGCCTCTACTGGGGAGGCTTGGTCGGCGAAATAATCGAGTAAAAACTGCTGATCCCGAGCGCGGTTATACAGTGTGTCGGTAAAACCTGCAGCTCGATCCTCGGGCTTTTGAATATCGGCATTGGTGGAGCCGGTATGATCTATACCCACCACCACATAACCGTGACTAGCCAGATGTTCACCCAGATAAAACATCTGTGTACGATAGCCGGTAAAGCCATGGGATAAGAGAATTAGTGGAAAGCGTCCTTCACTGAGCGCTGCTGCATCGCGGTAGGCCTCACCTTGGAGTTCAAAGGGATTTTGCATACGCGTAACATTTTTGTAGGTAGTTACCGATCTGTGCTTGTCTTCTGGCTTGGGCAGAGCCGCTGGATACCAGACTTCTAAAACCAGTTGGCGCTCAGTATTAAGGATAAAGTTGGCTGTGTCTAAGCGTTTGGGATCAGTTGCGCTAATGGTTGTCACACCCACCGTATAGCTGCCGGGGAATGCCAATTCTGGGGTTGCTGGAGGTTGTTGGGTATAAAGCTGTTCGGCGTTTTCTACTTCCTCGCTGACAGCATTGCCGGTTAGCGCTCCCGACAGTAATACGGCAATTCGCAACCAATTATTGAGCAAGTTATTCCCCTTTTATTTTTATTGTTTTTATTATTTTTATTTTCGTGTTTTTTATCAGCGTTGTTGTTGCCGCCGAATCACGTTAGAGTTCTACTATATTAAACCACAGAACGGTCTGTAAATAAGGCCAACGTCAGTGCCAGCTGGCAAAAATAATAATTTTTTATCAATATAAGAGGCCGTCCAATGGGCGAAAGTGCAAATTACCCCAGTCTCTCGGGACGCTGTGTATTTATTACTGGCGGTGCCACCGGAATTGGGGCCGCTATGGTAGAAGCCTTTGCCCTACAGAATTCGAAAGTGGCTTTTGTTGACTTGGATTCGACGGCTGCGGAAAGCCTCTGCGAGCGACTGGAATTGAAAACTGGCAGGCGCCCTTGGTTTCGGCAAACCGATGTCACTGATGTGCCGGCACTGCAGGATTCTATTAAAAGCGCTGTCGCCGAGCTCGGGCCATTGCAAGCGCTGGTCAACAACGCCGCCAATGACCAGCGTCATTCTCCTGAAGATGTGACTCCAGAAAGTTGGCGTGACTGCATGGCGATTAATCTGGATGCGACGTTTTTTGCCGCTCAGGCGGCGGCGAAAATTATGACTGAGGCTAATCATCAGGTTAAGAATCAGGTTAAGAGTCAGGGCGGTTCAATTATTAATTTCAGCTCTATCAACGCACTACTTGGGCCGGCCAATATGCCCGGCTATGTAGCGGCCAAGGCCGGCATAGTGGGCTTAAGCAAAGCTCTGGCCGCAGACTATGGCGCGGCGGATATTCGGGTCAATGCGATTTTGCCCGGTTGGGTAGTTACCGAACGCCAGTTAGATACCTGGCTGACACCAGAAGCGGAAGCGGATTGGATGGAACAGGTCTCGCTCAAGCAACGATTGTTGCCCGAAGAGGTGGCCAATCTGGCGTTATTTTTGGCGGCGGACGATAGCCGCATGATCACCGGACAGAGCTTTACCATTGACGGTGGCAGGACCTAACTCCATGACTGAATCACTGTTTATTGCCGGAGACTGGGGAACCACCCATTTGCGCCTCTATCTGTTTCAACACCATCATGGGCAGCCGCTAACTATTTTAGCCTCTCAGATGGGACCGGGGGTGGCTCAATTAAAGAGCCAGGTTGACAGCCAAGTTGACAGCCAAGTTGAGAGTAATTTCGAACAGGTATTTTTTGATTTGGCCGGCCACTGGCTCGATAAGCATGGGCCCATGCCGGTTATTTTGTCGGGCATGGTGGGATCCAATATTGGCTGGCATGCCGCTCCCTATATAGACTGTCCAGCGAGTGGCAAACAGATTGTCGCTGGCCGCACCGCGTTTAATGCTAGGGGCATAGAGTTTTCGATTATCTCGGGATTGCGGACTACCAACCCATTGGGCACTCCTGATCTTATGCGGGGGGAAGAACTGCAGTTATTAGGATGGATGGGTGCCGTCGATTGCCCTGAAAATACCCTTAAAAGTGCGCAGTTAGTTGTACTGCCTGGGACTCACAATAAATGGGCGCTGGTGAGAGGTGGCAAGATTGAGACATTTGTTACTGCGCTGACCGGTGAACTCTATTCCCTATTACAAAATCACAGCGTGCTAATTGCCAATACCGAATCTGCAGATTTCTCTGATGATATATTTATGCAGGGCGTTAAGCTCGCCACAACACTGGAATCGGGGCAGCTGCTCCAGGCGCTATTTGCCACGCGCAGTCGTCAGGTTTTAGGCGAATTGTCTGAGCTCCATGCCTCATCATATTTGTCTGGTCTATTGATTGGCTCTGATGTGGTTGGGTCTCTTGCCCTGATGGAAAAAGAGATAGTGGGTACACAGATAGTGGGTAAACAGATAGCTGCTATCTCGTCTATTGTTCTGATCGGTGACTCAGCGCTGAGCCGCTGCTATCAACTTGCACTGGAATCTGTGGGTATTAAAGCCGAACTCCGGGATGCGACTGAAATTGCTGTCTCCGGTTATGAGGCTATTTACCAGGCTCTTTATCCTTCCCCAAACCTCTCTTGAGAGACATACAGTTATGAACGAAAAGCTTGAAAGTTGGTTTGCCCAAATGCCCGTGGTGGCGATCTTGCGCGGTGTTCGCCCAGAGCAAGTGGTGGCCATTGGTGAGGCTCTCTACAAGGCGGGTATCGGCATTATTGAAGTGCCATTAAATTCTCCAGAGCCAATGGAGAGCATAAAAAGCTTAGCCGATGCGCTCGGCGATCGCTGCGTGATTGGTGCCGGCACTGTATTGACCGAGGCTGATGCCGAAGGAGTTGCCGCTGCTGGCGGTCAAATCGCGGTGAGCCCGAATACCGACCCAGCAGTGATCACCCGCAGTCTTGCCCTGGGCATGGTGCCAATGCCGGGTTGGGCAACGGTGACTGAAGCCTTGGTTGCCTATCAGGCCGGCGCCCGCTATTTAAAACTATTTCCTGCAGCAACCTATGGTCCGGAACATGTCAAAGGGGCTAGCGCGGTTTTGCCGACAGATTGCAAAGTACTTGCGGTGGGCGGTGTGGGCGCAAATTCGGCCGCGGCTTGGTTGAGCGCTGGTGTCGATGGTTTTGGTATTGGTTCAGAACTTTATAAGCCGGGTGATAGTGCCGAACAGGTTCATCAACGTGCAGTGGCGGTGGTGGCCGCATTTAAGACTGCTAGAGAGGGATAAAAAGAATGGCCAAATCGGTAGTTAATGCGACATTAATTGAAAGCCTCAAGGTTAAAAATACTTTGGGGGAGGGCATTATCTGGGACGCGGCTAGCGCTTGTGTTTGGTGGACCGATATCGATGGCAGCAAACTTTATCGCTATCAGTGCGAGGATAAACAGCTCGATCACTGGACTACACCTGAACGCTTGGGGTCTTTTGCCCTAGTGAGTGACAGCGAATTTTTGATCTGTGGCTTTGCCAGTGGTTTTGCTTACTTCAATCCCCACAGTGGAGAGCTGCAGTGGCTGGAAAAAATTGAGCAAAATAATCCGGGCACCCGACTCAATGATGGTCGCGCCGATCGACAGGGGCGCTTCTGGGCGGGCAGCATGGTGGAGTCTGGTGATCGGGGCGCAGGTGCCTTGTATTGTCTTGATCAACAGTTGCAGGTGGCCAGTAAAGTCTCTGGATTAACGATTTCAAATGGGCTCTGCTGGAGTCCAGACTCGACGGTTATGTACCATACGGATACGCCATCTCGCCGCATTCATGCCTATGATTTTGACGCTGCTACTGGCGCCATTGCCAATCAACGCTGCTTAGTGCGCACCGAAAAAGGCTGCTTCCCCGATGGCTCTTCAGTGGATGCCGAAGGCTATATTTGGAATGCTCAGTGGGGTGCCAGTCAAGTGGTTCGCTACAGTCCTGAAGGAGAAGTTGATTTTGTGTTGCCGCTGCCGGTTAGCCAGCCAACCTGTGTCGCTTTCGGCGGGCCTAAGCTCGATCGGCTTTTTGTTACCAGTGCAACCCAAGGGTTTGACGAACAGACTCTGTCAGCTGAGCCGGAGGCGGGCAATGTCTTGGTGTTTCAAACGAATATTAGCGGTATTGCCGATGCGCGGTTTACCGCGAGCTAACGATTTTTATTCGGCGGCCGTTTAATCTGTGGCTTTAATAAGGTTTATAGCTGATACCTGAGAGTCGCGGTTTATGTTGCTCAAATGGGATTTTAAACACTAAGTGACAAGCATGGGAGATATACTGCCCGCTCTGGTCGGTACTGCTATCGACGTCTATAAGAACAGGAAAATGTAACCCTATGAACTATTTTCGCCCCCTGTACCCGTTTCTGTTTGGATGGGCTCTTATCCTCAATAGCCCAACATTTTCTGATATAGGCCTTATCAATGGGCTGGGGCAGTTAGTGCTTTTTGCCTTAGTAGTTTGCCTGCCGATCTGGCGCACTGAGCGCATGAGTTATGTGGATATCGGCTGGCCCTGGGGTCTGGTTTTATTGGGCTTGATAAGTTATTGGCTCAGTGATGGCTATTGGCTGCGCTCCTTAGTGGTCAGTGGAATTGTGATTTTGATTGGCCTGCGAATGGGTATGGGCGCCTTGAAAATGTGGCGCATGGGGCTGTTGAAAAAAGAGTTTCCCCGCTATCAGTATCAGCGCAGACGCTGGGAGAAGGACGGTAAAACCAATATTCAATTGGCGCTGCAGGTGGATGCCATTTCTCAGGGTTTGGCCAATGCCTCTTTTTTGGCGCTGCCGGTGTTGATTATCGCGTCCAATAATAGCCCTCAATTCTCGCTGTTCGAAGTCGCTGGCCTAGTGATCTGGGTACTCGCATTTGCTATGGAAACTGTGGCAGATATGCAGAAGCTAGCATTTCTGCAGGATATGAAAAAACAGGGTAAACAGCGTCAAGTCTGTAATGTGGGTCTGTGGCGCTACTGTCGTCACCCTAACTATTTTGCCGAGTGGATGGTGTGGAATGGCCTAGTGGTCGCAGCAATACCCTCTTGGTTGGCTTTACAAAATACTGAAAGCACTTTGATCTGGGGCCTACTTGGGGCAGGGCTACTGTTTACCTCGAGAATGATGTACAGCACGTTGGTCTATGTCACTGGCGCGGTACCCTCGGAGTATTACTCAGCTCAGAAGCGCCCTGGCTATACAGAGTATCAGCAGCAGACTAATCGCTTTTTTCCTGGGCCGCGGCGGGGAAGTTAGTCTAGTCACCAAGCTGGGTGGCTTTGTTGGAATCACACGGCATGCGGTCATCCTGAGTGCAGCCGAAGGATCTTTTTGTTGGGTTCGGGCAAACCCATGCAGACCCTTCGCGATCGGTCCCATGCGTTTGGCCTTTTCAGCGTTCGCGCAACTCGCTGTCGCTCAAACAAGGCGCTCTCTCAATCTGAAAATGACAAACCCATAAACGGGCCCTGATTGATCGCAAAAGGTCTACATGGCTTCGCTGAAATATTTTGGGGGCTGAGGGATGACACGCTAGGCTGTCATAAGGGATTGTCAGCAACAGGGTGCTGATAAAGCTTAAATACAGGCGCAAAAAAACCGCGGCCAAGGCCACGGTTTTTTATTTCACTGTCGCAGATTTTGTCGTTTGAGCTAACCCAATAGCGCTACCGAGATAATTCTCACGGACTATATCAAGCGTTTCTTCGCGCCTGTCGACCCCTTTTACGCAATCAGTTGTGAATAGGTGGTAACTGCTGCGCTACTTTTCTCCGCTATCCTTTTTCTGTTAGAGATCGCGGTTAAGATACCTGGTAAGAAAATACTCAGGCGAGCTGCTATAAGTAAGTTACTTATTTGAAGCAGCAAAGTATATTAGCCGGAGTGGCAGGGGCCGGCGAGTTCGATTGGCCTACTCCCAAAGTTGTTAATACGATAGGTACCGGTTTTTAAACAGTGAGGTAGTAAAGGCAGTGATTCAGCAAATGGTGATAACGGAAACGGATAGCCGCGGTGTAGCCACCGTTACTCTTAATAACGCCGATAAGCACAATGCCTTCGATGACCAGTTGATCGCCCAGATAAGCGCGACCTTTGACGCTCTAGAGGCCGACCTTGGGGTGCGCATAGTTATTTTACAGGCCACTGGCCGCAGCTTTTCCGCCGGTGCCGACCTCGCTTGGATGCGACGTATGGCCGACTATAGCTATGACGAAAACCATCGGGACGCAACCTTGATGGCGGCGATGTTTCGACGTATCAATACTCTATCTAAGCCGACCATTGCCCGAGTTCATGGCGCAGCCTTTGGCGGCGGTGTAGGTCTGGCCGCTGTCTGTGATTTAGTATTCGCTACGCCTGCCGCGAGTTTCTGTCTCTCCGAGGTTAAGCTGGGTCTTATTCCAGCAGTGATCAGTCCCTTTGTCGTTGCTGCGATTGGACCCCGAGCGGCGCGGCGTTTCTGCATGACCGCGGAACGTTTTTCCGCTGCCACGGCACTGGAGTTAGGGCTGGTGAGCGAGCTCTGCGAAGAGGCTGAGCTGGATAATCGCATTCAAGCAATAATCGAAAAATTACTGATTAATGGCCCAGCGGCCATGGCGGCGTCCAAGCAGCTGGTTGCCGATGTAGCAGGCGCGCCAATAAACGACGAGCTAGTCGCGGAAACTAGCCGCCGCATAGCTGAGATTCGCGGCAGCGATGAGGGCCGTGAAGGCTTAAATGCTTTTCTTGAAAAACGCAGTGCATCTTGGATAGGGGACTAATCATATGGCAATTCCACAGGCGGTAAAATTAGTCGAGGTCGGTCCCAGAGATGGTCTGCAAAATGAGTCGGCGCCGGTTTCGACGGCGGATAAAGTAAACCTTATTCGGGGCTTGGTCGACGCTGGGGTTAGCTATATTGAAGCCGGCAGTTTTGTTAACCTCCGCAGTGTGCCGCAAATGGCTGACAGTGATCAGGTGTTTGCCGGTCTAAAGTCGAACCCGGGGCTAAACCTGCCGTCACTAACATTGGCGGCGTTGACGCCCAATCTAAAAGGGTTCGAGCGGGCGATGCAGGCTGGGGTGACCGAAGTGGCCGTTTTTGCCTCCGCCTCTGAAGGTTTTTCGGCGAAAAATATCAACTGTACTATCGCTGAAAGTCTGGCTCGTTTTCAACCGCTTATGCAGGCGGCTCTGGATCAGGGGGTGGCGGTGCGCGGTTATATCTCTTGCGTTGTTGGCTGTCCCTACGATGGTGAGGTGACACCTCAGCAAGTGGATCTGGTGTCGCGGGCGCTATTTGATATGGGCTGCTACGAAGTTTCCCTTGGCGATACCATAGGGGTAGGCACTGCAGGGCACTTTAAACGGCTTTTAGATTATTTGTTGTTACACACATCTGCCGATAAATTGGCCGTGCACTGTCATGACACCTATGGTCAGGCACTGGCGAATATCTGCACGTCATTGGAATACGGCATCGCGACAGTTGATGCCTCGGTGGCGGGTCTCGGTGGTTGCCCCTATGCCCTCAATGCAACCGGTAATGTTGCCAGCGAAGATGTGGTTTATATGCTCGAGGGTATGGGTATCTCCACGGGCATCGATCTGGACAGATTGATTGAGGTGGGGCAGTCAATTTCTGAACTGCTGGGCAAGCCGACCAATTCAAATGTTGGGCGGGCAAGATCAACTAGTTAGTGGCTGATTTAATTAAAACCTTGCAAAACACCGCGGAATTATCGATAAAGAACGGGCTAGAAATATGCTTAGTTTAAAACACACATTATAAAAATAAGAGAGAGATTATGTTTAGTCACATTATGATCGGTGCCAATGACATCGAGACATCAAAAAAATTCTACGATGCCGTGCTCGGCGAGTTGGGCTTTGGGCCGGGTACAGTTGATCCAAAGGGTCGCTGTTTCTATATGACCGAGACCGGTATCTTTGCTCTGAGTGTGCCAATCGATGGCCAGCCAGCCACTCATGGTAATGGCAGTACTATCGGCTTTAATGTCTCTAGCACAGAGCAGGGGGATGCCTGGCATGCTGCGGGTCTGGCGAATGGCGGCAGCGCCTGCGAAGATGCTCCCGGTGTTCGCGCTGGCGGTGCTCTGGGTGATATGTACTTGGCTTATCTGCGTGATCCCGCCGGCAATAAAGTCTGTGCTTTGATGCGCATGTAATTTGCTGCAATAACGGGTGCGCGGTACCTTTGATTGGCTCTTATCTTTCTAAGCTCTTAACCTTTTAAGCTCTATTTAAGAGATAAGAGTCTTAGATTGTCTATCAGGTATTTCGCGCACCAATTTTGGCACTAAAAAGCCCGGCAGGAGAGTTTGTAACTGCCCATAGAGTTGCTTGGCAGTGGTTTCATCGAGATCAAAATGCTGCGCCCCGGCAACCGGATCGCAGAGGTGTAGGTAGTAAGGCGTTACGCCGCAGTCAAATAACCGTTCACTCAATTCCGCCAAAGTCTCAGCACTGTCATTAATTCCGCGCAATAGCACCGACTGATTTAACACCTGCATACCCGCGCCAGTTAATTTTTGTATCGCCTCGGCGACGTCGTCGTCAATCTCATTAGCGTGATTAATATGCAGCACCACAATGGGTTTGAGTCTGGTGGCTGTGGCCCAGTTTAAAAAACCTTGATCTATACGAGCCGGAATCACTACTGGCAGTCTGGTGTGTATACGCAGCCTTTTGATATGGGCAATATCGGCTATTTCGGAGGTTAGCCAGCTGAGAAAGGTGTCATTGGCTGCTAGAGGATCTCCGCCGCTATAAATCACCTCATTAATCGATTTGTCATTGCGAATATAGTCCAGTGCGGTCTGCCATTGCTGTTTGCTCTGGCGGTTTTCATCGTAGGGAAAGTGGCGGCGGAAACAGTAACGGCAGTTGATTGCGCAGGCTGGGCTAATAACTAGCAGCAGTCGATTGGCGTATTTATGTACAATGCCCGCAACAGGATTGTGCTTGCTCTCTTCGAGGGGATCCTGATTGTAGTCTGGGCTGGGTACCATCTCGGCGGCAACCGGCAGCACCTGAAGTAGCAATGGGTCTCTGGGGTTTCCCGGTTGCATGCGCTGGATAAACGGCCGAGGAACCTTGAGGGCAAACTCTGCGGCCGCCTGCTGGCTGGTAGAGAGCTGCTCTGTTGTCAGATCTAGGCAGCTCAGCAGCTGATCTATAGAGGTGACCGCCTGACTCAGTTGCACTTTCCAATCGGGGCTAATACTGATCGGCTGCACAGGACTTTGGTTGCTATTATTTGTCGGCATGCTTGTGGTAGGTCCTTGAACCATATTTTAGAATTTTAGTTTTGAATTATAGCTTTTTATAAAGAATTCGAGTTTACGCGATTGGCGCGTGGCTACATAGTGAGTTTCCAGTAAAGGTGTTGATGTGTCTTTAGATGAAGAGTTTATGGGTCGTGCGATGGGGCTTGCGCAGCAGGCTGCTGCAGTGGGAGAAGTCCCAGTTGGCGCGCTGGTGGTTAAAGAGGGTCGAGTGATTGGTGAGGGTTACAACCAACCTATTACCAGCTGCGATCCCACCGGCCATGCTGAAATTATTGCTATGCGCAATGCCGCACAAACCCTCGGCAACTATCGTCTCAGTGGCTGTGATCTCTATGTCACTATTGAACCCTGCACTATGTGTGTCGGCGCCATGGTCCACGCCCGTATAGGCAAGATTGTTTTTGGTGCCAAAGAGCCTCGCGCTGGTGCGCTGGAAAGCCAGCTGCGACTGATGGATGAATCTCATTACAACCATTCAATCGAATGGCAGGGGGGTGTTTTGGCTGAGCAGTGCGGGGCAATTATGAGTGGCTTTTTTCGCGCTAGGCGAGCGGCAGAGAAAGCCCTGAAATCCCCAAGCTCTTGATTAAACAGGCTCTTGATTAAACCGGCTGTTTAGAAAACCTGCTCTAGAGTGACGAGGGTGCAGAATCTTCCCATTCACTAATTGGCTGCTGGTCTTCTACATTTTGCTGTTCCAGTTGCTGGGACAGTTCATGCAATTCTAAATAGCGCGTGTAGTAGCGAATATTATCCACATAAATCACCGGTTCATTGCCCCGAGCATAGCCGTACTTGAGTGAGGGGTAAAATTGTTTATTGCTCAGCTTGGGTAAGTGCTGCCGCACATGCTCCCATTGATCTGGATCCTGGCCATTGCGCTGGGTAAGAATGCGCGCATCTTCCATATGCCCAAAACCAACATTGTAGGCCGCCAGAGCCAGCAGCGTGCGGTCGGGTTCGTTAATCCGCTTTGGCAGGCGAGAACGGAGTTTCGACAGATAGGCGGCGCCGCCAGTCAGGCTTTGTTGAGGGTCGAGGCGATTGTTTATTTTCATTTCCCGAGCGGTCGTCAGTGTCAGCATCATCAAGCCGCGCACCCCTGTTGGCGAGCGTGCTTTCGGATTCCAATGAGATTCTTGATAGGCCACTGCGGCCAACAAATGCCAGTCGAAACCAAATTGCTCTGCGGCCTGCTTAAACAGCGGTTCATAACTGGGTAGCCTGCTGTTAACTAACTGACCAAATCGCTGAGAGCCGGCCACAGAAAAATTGTCTGCCTGTTCCAGTAGGTCATTTTTCAAGGCCGCCAATTCGCCGCTGGCGCTATAGTCGCGAAGAAAGCGGTTGGCTGCAGCAAGCAGGGTGCCGTCGCCATGGCGTGGGAATGCCCAGCCAACAGGCTGAGAATCGGAAATATCGATGGCTCTGCGCACTTGGGGGTAGATATGCCGGCTTACCAGATAGGCCAGTGAGTCCACTACGGTATAGGCGATTTCACGGTCGTGAACCATGCGCAGTAATTCACTCATTTCGACGTTTGTGTCTTCACGCCAATTAAATTCCGGGTATTGCCGGGCCCAGTGTTTGACCTGTTCGCTATGGGAAGACCCTTTGACAATTAATAACTCACCATCGAGGTCCGCGAAAGATCGTGGGCGCACAGAGCCCCGGCGATATACTAAATATTGTGTGACCTCGAGGTAGGGGTCGCTGAAGTGCAGCGACTTGCGGCGGCTCTCAGTAATGGTGATATTAGAGCCGGCAAAATTGCCTTCGGGACCTCCCACTGAGAGCAGCAAGGCTTGCAGGTTAGGCTTAGAGCGCACCACTAGCTCCACGCCGAGGCTTTCGGCAAAGGCTTTGGCAAGCAGGTATTCAAGGCCGTTTTTACCCCTGCCGTCTTCATAATAGGTGGTTGGGCCGTCCACTGTGAGCATCTGCAGGGTGCCACTGAGCTGAACCTGTTCGAGGTCGCTGATGCGAGTGCTGCTACTAAAATAGATTAAAAATAATGCAGCGATAAAGGCCAAAGTAATACGTGTGCCAGTGCGTCTTGCGCTGACAGGCAATCGAGTTAAAAGCTTTTTAAAAAGTCCGAGCAAAGTGCTCTCCAAAATATCCCGATATGACTGCTCTAAATAGCCGCTGTAGATGACTGTTTGCGCATCACAGACGATATTCGTTGCAAAATGTCTGTCGCTAAAAGAATTGTACAGGCTTTGCTCAATTCTATCTGCCTACCGACAGATTTTTCAGCTAGAATAGCGCGCTTTCTCATTCGAAAGTTTTGCGAGCACTGCCTCTATGATGATCCTCACCGGCGCACCTTCTCTGTCTGCCTTTAGACGTAAAAAACTCCTTTCAACTCTGCAGCAAACTGTGCCCTCTACGGTGTCAGTTTACGCCGAATATGTGCATTTTGCGGAGCTTAGCCAGCCGCTTTCCGAAAATAGGGTGGAAACGCTTCAGGCACTGCTGACCTATGGTCCGCGAGAGGAAAAGACGTCTACGGTGGGGCAGCTTATTTTAGTGGTGCCAAGACCTGGAACGATTTCGCCCTGGTCGAGCAAGGCCACGGATATAGCTCACAATTGCGGTTTGGATCAGGTTGTTAGAGTGGAGCGCGGCACTGCCTACTATGTGCAGGGCGAAGAACTGTTCACTGCCCAGCAGTTGGCTGACCTAAGCGCTGAACTGCATGACCGTATGGTTGAAACCGTGCTTGACGAGCTGCAGCAGGCAGAGGTTTTGTTTAGTCACCAAGAGCCAGCACCAGTGACCAGTGTCGATACATTGGGCGGTGGTGTTGATGCGCTGCGAAAAGCCAACGTTGAGCTGGGTCTGGCTCTGGCCGAAGATGAAATAGACTATCTGGTTGAGAGCTTTAAGGGGCTTGAGCGCAACCCCACCGATGTGGAGTTGATGATGTTTGCTCAGGCCAACTCAGAGCACTGCCGCCACAAAATATTTAATGCCAGCTGGACCCTCGATGGTAAAGATCAGGAGCACTCTCTGTTTGGCATGATTCGCAATACCTATAAGGTCAACGGTGAGAATGTTCTCTCCGCTTACTCGGACAATGCTGCGGTAGTGGTCGGCACTGAGGGTGGCCGCTTCTATCCAGATCCGGCGACTAAGCTCTATGGCTATAGCCAAGAGCCGGTGCATCTGCTGATGAAGGTAGAGACTCACAATCACCCAACTGCGATCTCTCCCTATGCCGGTGCCGGCACAGGTTCCGGTGGTGAAATCCGCGATGAAGGTGCAGTGGGACGCGGTTCAAAGCCCAAGGTGGGTCTGGTGGGCTTTAGTGTCTCGAACCTTAATATTCCCAACTATAAGCAGTCTTGGGAGGAGGCGTACGGCAAGCCCGAGCGCATTGTCTCGGCATTGGATATTATGCTTGAGGGGCCAATCGGTGGCGCTGCTTTTAATAATGAATTTGGTCGCCCGAATATCTGTGGCTATATGCGCAGCTTTGAAGTGGATTTTGACAATCAGCGTCGCGGCTATCACAAGCCAATTATGATCGCTGGCGGTTACGGCAATATCCGCGCCGATCATGTCGACAAGCCCGAATTTAAACCCGGAGCTCAGTTGATCGTGCTCGGTGGACCAGCCATGTTGATTGGTCTCGGGGGTGGAGCTGCATCCTCTATGGCAACCGGTTCCAGTTCCGCGGATCTCGACTTTGCCTCGGTACAGCGCATGAACCCAGAAGTTGAGCGTCGCTGTCAGGAAGTGATCGATCAGTGCTGGCAGCAGGGTGACAACAACCCTATTGCCTTTATTCACGATGTAGGTGCTGGCGGTCTCTCTAACGCCCTGCCTGAGTTGGTTAAAGATGGCGGCACTGGCGGCCACTTCCAGTTGCGCAAGGTGCCCAACGATGAGCCGGGCATGGCGCCGGTGGCAATCTGGTGCAACGAAGCTCAAGAGCGCTATGTGCTGGCAATCGAACCTCGTGATCTAACGCGCTTTTTGGAAATCTGTCACCGTGAGCGCTGTCCAGTGGCCGTGGTCGGTGAAGCTGTTGAAGATAAAGCCATTATTGTCAGCGATAGCTATTTTAAAAATGATCCGGTGGATCTGCCGATGTCGGTACTGTTTGGCAAGGCGCCAAAGATGCACCGTGTTGCCGAGCGTGAGCAAGCTGAGGGCAAGCCTTTTGACACCGCTAAGCTCAATATTGAAGACGCGGTATTTCAGGTGCTGCGTCATCCCACGGTAGCCAGTAAAAATTATTTAATCACCATTGGTGACCGTACCGTTGGGGGCATGGTGGCTCGCGATCAGATGGTGGGTCCTTGGCAGGTTCCGGTAGCGGACTGTGCTGTGACTACCGTGACTTACGACAGCACTGCTGGTGAAGCCATGGCCATGGGCGAGCGCACACCGTTGGCGTTGATTAATGCGCCGGCTTCAGGGCGTATGGCAATTGGTGAAGCGATTACCAATATAGCGGCTGCGCGAATTGGTCAGATGCAGGATATTAAGCTCTCGGCTAACTGGATGAGTGCGGCGGGTCACCCGGGTGAAGATGAAAAGCTCTATCGTGCGGTGCAGGCGGTGGGTATGGAGCTCTGTCCTGCTCTGGGTATTACTATTCCAGTGGGCAAGGACTCCATGTCCATGCGCACCACCTGGACTGATGGCGATGAAGACAAGGCAGTGACCTCTCCTATGTCGCTTATTATCACCGCCTTTTCGCCCGTTCTCGATGTGCGTAAAACCCTTACCCCGCAACTGCGGACCGATGTTGGCGAAACTCAGTTGTTACTACTCGACTTGGGTGCTGGTGCCATGCGCATGGGTGGCTCGATTCTCGCTCAAGTGAATCAGCAGATGGGTGATACGGCACCGGATTTAGATAATCCCGCGCTATTGAAAAATTTCTTTGATGCCATGCAGATATCAATCGAGCAGGGCGATATTCTCGCCTATCACGACCGCTCTGATGGCGGGCTGCTAGCCACATTGGTTGAGATGTCATTTGCCGGTCGTGTGGGTATCTCTGTAGATGTCTTTGGCCTCGGTGAGGACCCAATCGCAGCACTGTTTAATGAAGAGCTAGGTGCGGTGATTCAAGTGTCGGCCGAGCACACTAATGCGGTGGCTGAGCGCTTTAGCGATGCAGGTGTCGATGTGCATCTGCTAGGCGGTTTAAATAATCACCAGACTGTTGAGATTATCAATAAGAAAAGTCCTCTATTTAAGCGCTCGCGAGCAGATTTGCAGCGCACTTGGAGTGAGACCTCTTATCGTATGGCAGCGCTGCGTGACAATGCGGACTGCGCCTGGGAAGAGTTCGATAATATTGCCAGTGATGATCCGGGTCTGTCGGTGAACCTGAGTTATGACCCCAGCGACGATATAGCTGCACCCTATATAAATTCTGGTGTTAGGCCCGCTGTGGCGATTTTGCGAGAGCAGGGCGTCAACAGTCATCTGGAGATGGCCGCGGCATTTGATCGCGCTGGCTTTGATGCAGTGGATGTCCATATGAGTGATCTGCTGGCCGGCCGTCGACAGTTGAGTGACTTTGGCGGTGTAATTGCCTGTGGCGGTTTCTCCTATGGTGATGTTTTGGGTGCCGGTGAAGGCTGGGCCAAAACAGTGTTATTTAATGAGCAGATTCGCGACCAGTTTCAGACCTTTTTCCAGCGTCCGGATAGCTTTAGTCTCGGTGTTTGCAATGGTTGTCAGATGCTCAGCAACCTCAAGACATTGATTCCCGGTGCCGAGCTATGGCCGCGTTTTGTGCGCAATCACTCGGAGCAGTTTGAGGCGCGTTTCTCGCTAGTGCGGGTTGAAGAGTCGCCCTCGATATTCTTGCAGGGTATGGCGGGATCCCATATGCCGATTGCTATTTCCCACGGCGAGGGGCGTGCGGAGTTCTCTTCGCAGAAGGCTATGGATCGCTTGCTGGCAAGCAATCAGGTAGCCATGCGTTTCCTTAATAATCAGGGCCAAATTGCGGCCACTTATCCGGCCAATCCCAATGGTTCACCCGATGGTATTACCGGTGTTTCCAGCAGCGACGGCCGCGCCACATTGATGATGCCGCACCCTGAGCGAGTGTATCGCACAGTGCAGAATTCTTGGCATCCAGATGACTGGGGTGAAGATGGTGCCTGGATGCGTATCTTCAGAAACGCACGGAAATTTGTCGATTAATCTAATAGACTAGCCAAACTAGATAGCCAGGAGGCTGTGCAATGTCAAAGCTACCCAATGAAGCTGAGTTGTTTAAAAAGGCACTTCAGGTCGGTGCGGTGTATGCCAAGAAGCGGGCCTACGGCGAGATAGAAGAGACTGACTCGGTGAAGCTCAAGGTTGAGTTTATCTATAAGGTGTTGGTGGAAGATAAGCTTATTCAGCCATTGGCGAAAGAGAATATTAGCG
>Ga0206682_10001345_pt1 | contig 24305 bp, 22 predicted proteins | sample M240m12015metaG_FD_155444 | JGI IMG/M metagenome (GOLD analysis project Ga0206682, IMG submission 155444) | Ammonia-oxidizing marine archaeal communities from Monterey Bay, California, United States - M2 40m 12015 | ecosystem: Environmental > Aquatic > Marine > Intertidal zone | place: USA...
GTGCGGGCAAAGCCGCAGATTACCTCGTCACTGACAAAGAGAATATCGCGTTCTTTAAGAATGCGACTTACTTCAGGCCAGTAGCTATCGGGAGGTACAATCACACCACCTGCACCCTGAATGGGCTCGGCTATAAATGCTGCGACATTTTCCTCACCCAGTTGGTCAATGCGTTTTTCCAATTCTCGAGCTGCAGCAATACCAAACTCATGAGCAGTCATATCGCCGCCGCTGTTGTACCAGTTGGGATCGGCAATATGCTGTACATAGGGTAGAGTTTCAAACTGGTCGTGCACCGAACTGAATCCGCCGAGGCTAGCTGCGGCGATGGTACTGCCATGGTAGGCATTGGTGCGAGCTAAAATAATGCGCTTGTTGGGCTGATTTTTAAGGTCCCAATAGCGGCGAATTAACCGAATGTTAGTGTCGTTAGCCTCAGAGCCAGAATTAGTAAAAAACACATGGGTAAACTGTTCTGGGGTCATCTTGACCAACCGATCTGCCAGCTCAACTGCGGGCTCGTTGCTGCACTGAAAAAAATTGTTGTAGTAGGGTAGCTGCTGGAACTGGGCACTGACGGCCGCGGCTATTTCCGGCTGGCTGTAACCTAGACTGCAACACCACAGGCCAGACATAGCATCGAGGAATTCTGTGCCATCAGTATCATAAATATAGATATGCTCCGCACGGCTGATAATTCGACCGGGCTTTTTGGCATAATTATTAAAGTCAGTGAACGGGTGTAAATGACGTTGCACGTCAAGTGATTGCAACTGTTCAGTTGTTTTTGTAATACTCATAGTGAAATCCTAGCAAAAATTTGCCACCCCAAAAGGGTATATGTATAGAGGGGCTAAGAAGACGAGTATCTCACCATAGAATACCATGAGAAGCATGTACCCAAATGGGTTGGAGGAGCATTAAAACCCTGCCAGCAGGTATATGATTTTATTCAATGGATTTTAGATAGAAAAGAACTACTCAATATTAGTAAAATTGCTTTTAAGGGACTAGACTCGGCAACCTAGACAGTTTTTTAGGTAATGGGCAAGAGGCCGAATTGTGGCATCGATGCCAGTAAACTAAATTCACGGGGGATTTATGAAGTCAACTCAAATAGTACGTCGGACATTACTTTCAGTAGCGGTGGCCTCAGCTAGTTTTGGCGTAGGCCAACTCAGTGCAGCACAGATCGAAGAAATTATTGTTACCACGCAAAAGCGTGAACAGTCATTGCAGGATGTTCCAATCAGTGTCTCGGCGTTTACGGGCAGTTTTATTGACAAGGCACAGATCTCAGATGCCAAAGCTGTAGCACTTTTAACGCCAGGCGTCTCTGGCGATACCGATGATTCGTTTTTGGATTCAATGAATGTGCGCGGTATAAGTACCAATGACTTTGGCGTTGGTGCTGAGCCTTCAATCGGCGTCTATCAGGACGGTATTTATTTAGGTCGCACCGGCGGTGCTCTATCAAGTTTCTTTGACCTGGAAATGGTCGAAGTGGTCAAAGGTCCCCAGGGTACATTGTTTGGTCGCAATGCCTCGGCGGGTGCAATTGCAGTGACCACTGCCAAGCCGAGCGATGAGCAGTCAGGCTCTATTGACCTAGGTCTAGGCGAAGATGGATATACTGAATTTACAGGCGTGATCAACATGCCGATCAGCGATAATTTAGACAGCCGCATGGCTATATACCATCATCAAAAAGATGGCTGGGTTACCAATATTAATGATGGCAAAAAAGTCGGGGCCATTGAAAATACCGCCTGGCGTTACTCGCTGGCCTATGACAATGACAATGTGTCTGCCACATTGATGCTTGAATATGAAGATCGTCAGGGCCCGCCAACGCTCTATCAGGTGTTTGATCCCGATGAGACTGGCATCTCTTTTTACAGCACAGATGCAGCTCGCAATGAGATTAGCTCTGATATGAACAGTGATGAGCTGGTTGATAAAGGTGAAGTCTGGGGTGCAACACTCAATGTTGAGGTAGACCTGGGCGATGATTACAGTCTGACGTCTATCACCGGTCTTCGTGGCCACAACTATTACTATAAAGAAGACTTTGATGGCGAAGACCGATTTATCTTCAACTATAACCAGATACAGGATCAAAAGTATTTCAGTCAGGAATTTCGCTTAAACAAAGCGACAGATGCGGTCAGTTGGTTTGTTGGTGCCTCGATGTATGAAGAAGAGATCCAAACACGCTTTAATCAGACCTTTGACGAAGACGTTATGTGTCAGACATTAGCTGTTGCCTATAGTGTTGAGTACGATGGCGACCCCGACTATGTCGAGGGCGAAGTAACTGACTGTAGCTCTTATTATTACTACAATTACGATGATCCGTCTTACACAGACCCGGGTATAGGCACCCGTAACGACAGTGTTGATATTGACGCAGAATATGATGGTTGGGGTGTCTATGGTGATGCGACCTTCCATGTTTCTGAGCAGCTTGATGTTAGTGCCGGTGCGCGTTACACCGAGGATAATCGCGACTTTGGACAGAAATTTGGCGGCGATGATCGCAATTATTTCGCCTACTCATTTCCATTCTTCTCCTCTGACTTTTTACGCGGCAGCGATAGCTGGACCAATACGTCATTGCGTACAGCGATAAATTATCAGCTGTCTGATGAGGTTTCGACCTATATAAACTATTCCACTGGCTACAAAGCCGGTGGTTTTAACACCTTCTTTGTACTGTTCCCAGAGAGTGTTGACGTTGATAGCCTTGCTGGTGAGGACGCTGTCGAATTGGGCGGTTCGCCAGAAAGCTTCGAAAAAGAAGAGGTTACCAATGTTGAGTTGGGTTTAAAGGGCCAATTTTGGGATGGCCAGATGCAGGTTAATGCTAGCATCTATCAGTACCAATTTGACGGCATGCAGTCTGGTTACTATGTGGGCTCCCGTTACAGTGTGGCCAATGTGGGTGATGCTGAGGGTAATGGTGTTGAATTAGATATGCGCCTATTGCCGGGTGACAATCTAGACATTTATCTGGGGCTGTCTTGGGCTGATACCGAATTGACCAAGCCTGCTGAAGGCTTCTGCGAACCAGCCGATTGTCTGGGCGCCCAGATTCCAGGCACGGTTGAATTTAGTGCGGCCATGGTAGCAACCTACACAGTGCCTCTGGAAAATGGTGATTTGGCTGTTACCTGGGAAACCTTTCATCAGGACGAGAGCGTCGGCTTTGGCCAGTTTGATCTGAATCCACTGATGGCGGATGGCTTTACGACCAGCAATCTGCGTATTGGTTATGATAGTGCAGAGGACTGGTCTGTCACCCTATGGGTTAACAATATTACTGATGAGTTCCATTATAAGGGTGTTGCGGGTTCCGATGCGAATATTGCGCCCCATTACTTTGGGTTTTCAGAACCACGCCGTATGGGTTTAGATATTGGCTTTAAATTCTAATGGTTATCAACTAAACCTTAGTCTTAAAAAGTCGTTAAAAGAGCCGGTTTTTGTTTCGATAGCCGGCTCTTTTTTTGTACACTGTGAAAAAACTGACCGATTTTATGGATCCTAAACAGCAATTTTATCAGGCACTCACGGCTCTGCGAGAAGGAAATCTCGGTGCTTGTGAGCAGGCCTGTGATCGCTTGTTAGCCATCAATGCTCACGACGTTAATGCCATGCGATTACGTGCACAGATTTGGGAGCGCCGTGGCGATTTACCGAGAGCGGAGCAAGGTTTTAAAGCGGTCATTGCGATAGCTGCAGATTTTGCCCATGCCTGGGCTGACCTTGGTAGGGTGCAGTATGCACTTAAAACCTATGAAGAAGCTGAAGTCTCTCTGCGTCAAGCTTTGGTGCTAGACAGTAAATTAAAAGGCCCGAGTAAGTTACTGGTATCGGTACTGAGAGCCCTAGGCAAGACAGATCAATCCACCAAGTTAGACAGTATTAATCAGCAACGCGCCGAACTTAAAGAAAAGGTTCATGAAGCTTATCGCTTGGTGGTGGCCGGCGATGTTGGCAAAGCTGAGCGCCAGTGTCGCGAGGTTCTTAAGCGGGATCCTGACAATACCGGAGCCAAAGAGTTTCTCATTGAGCGTGCCCTAGAGACTGGCCGCGCGCGCTGGGCCGAGGAGTTGGCCCGGTCCTTAACTCGGCAGATGCCCGAGAGACCAAAATGGTGGCTTAAATTAGCCTCGGCACTATCGCGTCAAGATCAGCTCGCAGAGGCAGAAGCTGCTGTGCAGCAGGCGCTGGGTATTGATCCGGACAAAACCGAAGGGCGCATGTTGCTGGGTAGTATATTTAGTAAAGATAATCGTTTTCCCGAGGCCCTTGAACAGTACGAATTGGTGCTAAAGCAGAATCCTGATTATGTCCCCGCACTGTCTCAAAAAGCCACAGTATTAAAAACTTTCGGCCAACAGCAAGAGGCTATAGATACCTACCAGCGCTGTATGCAACTAGATCCCAAATATGGCGAGGCGGCATGGTCATTATCTAACCTTAAAACCTATAGGTTCAGTGATGATGAGCTTCAAAAAATGTGTAACGAACTGGAATCTGGCGAGCTTACTGATCAGCAGGCGGTGCACTTTAACTATGCCTTGGCTAAAGCCTATGAGCATCGAGAAGATTGGCACAGTGCTTTTGCTGCCTATGAGGCAGGTAATCTGGTCAAGAAAAACCTGGTCGACTGGAGCGCCGATAAGTTTAGCCAGCAGGTCGATGATATTATTCAAATATTCAATGCCGATTTTGTAAATAAAAATAAGACTGCGGGCATAGAAGACAATTCAGCTATCTTTATTCTTGGTCTGCCGCGTTCTGGATCAACGCTTCAGGAGCAGATTCTTGCCTCTCATTCACAGATCGAAGGTACCAGAGAGCTACCCTATATTCCCTGGCTTGCCCAGCGTATCAACAGACCACCAAATGCTATGGCCAGCCAGTCTTACCCCCTCGGCCTGGGTGAGTTAAGTGCACAAAACTGGAGTCAAATCGGCGAGCAATTTATGGCCCAAGCCCAGCGTCATCGGCAGACTAAGGCGCCATTCTTTATCGATAAACTGCCCAATAATTTTCTCTATGTGGGATTGATTTTATTGGCTATGCCCAACTCCAAAATCATCAATACAGTGCGCCATCCAATGGACAACTGCTTCGGGTGTTACAAGCAGTTGTGGGCTGAGGGACAGTACTTTACCTATGATTTAAATGATTTGGGTCGCTATTACCGCGATTACATTCGCTTAATGAACCATTGGCAAAGAGTATTTCCAGATAAGATTCATTCAGTCATCTACGAGAATGTGGTGGACAATCTTGAGCACAGTGTTACTGAGTTGTTGGATTACTGTGGTGTGCCTATGGAAGAGGGGTGCCTGCGGTTCCATGAAACCGAGCGGGCGGTAAATACCGCCAGCTCCGAACAGGTGCGCCAACCTATTTATAAGTCTGCCGTGGCCTATTGGCAGCATTTTGAAAAAGACCTACAGCCGCTCCGTGATGCCCTTGGCGATCTCGTAGACGGTTAAATATTTTGTACCCCTATGCGGGTATCTAGGTTGTCTAGTGCCTGCCCATTAGTGGTTAAAGTGAGATACTGTCACTGTAATTACCCAGAGACAATGCAATGGCCAAAAAACAAACGCTAGAACAATTTTTGCAGGACAATCCAGATATTGAAATATTTGAGGTGATCCTGCACGACCTCAATGGCACTCACCGTGGCAAATGGTTGCCTCGTGAACAAATTGCCAAGGTGTTTGAAGGTGGGTATAAAATGCCACAGAACACCTGCTCTTTGGATGCCTGGGGTCGCGACCTTGATGAACTTGTGCAGCAAAGTGGCGATGCAGATGGAGTGTGCACTGCTCACCCTGAAACCTTGGCCCGAGTGCCTTGGGCAGAAAAACCCACTGCCCAGGTTGTTGTGTCAATGGGCAGCTTTGGTGGTGATGAACCCTACGGGGGTGATCCGCGAATGGTGCTGCAATCTGTATTAGATCGCTACGCTAAGCTGGGTTTGCGGCCTGTGGTTGCCAGTGAAATGGAGTTTCATCTATTTGAGTTAGATCGCGATAATTTCGGCCAGCCTCAGCATAGTCAGCGAGCCCTAAATGGTTCACCGGCTCTGGGTGGTCAGACCTATGGCATGGATATCATGCGCGAGACGGCTCCCTTAATGGATGCCATTGCTGATGCCGCAAAATTTCAAAACTTACCTGTAGACACCTTGATTACCGAATTTGGTCCTTCCCAGTTTGAGATCAATCTCAATCATCAAGACTGCGCCATGCGCGCCTGTGATCAGGGCAGTATGTTAAAACGTGCAATACGCAACGTGGCCCGCAGCCATAACAAAGTTGCATCATTTATGGCTAAGCCATTTGCTGAACAAGTAGGTAATGGCATGCATATTCATTTCAGTTTGATCGATGCAAAAGGCAATAATGTGTTTGATGATGGCACCGATACTGGATCTAAACTTTTGAACCATGCAGTTGCGGGTTGCCTAGCGACCATGGCGGACAGTATGGCTATATTTGCGCCAAATATTAATTCCTATCGGCGCATGGTGCCCGGTTGCTATGCACCTTTGGCGCCTAACTGGGGTTATGAAAACCGTACTACGGCTATTCGTATACCAGGCGGTGACCACAGAGCAATCAGAATTGAACACCGTGTCGCTGGTGCCGATGCCAATGTATATTTGACTGTGGCTGCAATACTGGCGGGTGCCCTTTACGGTATAGAAAACACCCTAGCTGCACCACAGGCTGTTGTGGGTGACGCCGGAGATGTTGAGGCAGTATTGCCACATTTTTGGCAGGATGCACTTGAGGTGTTTGAGCAATCAGATTTTATTGGTGACTATCTTGGTGCAGAGTTACAAAAAACCTTCTCTCTTTGCAAAAGGAAAGAAAAAAGCGAGTTTGATAGTCGCGTTACTCTGCTGGAGTATGATGCCTATCTTTGACGGCTAACTATCTTTGACGGCTAAAGCGTGCGTTTGAGTAGCAAGCTGTTGATTTTGTTGTCAGCCAATTTGTTGCGCGCCGAAGTCATCTTGGAGGTATCGGCGAAAGGGCCAACTAGCACTCTATGCATGGTTCCTGCATCCATGCTAAAGGTTTCAATTTCAGCGCTTAGATTGAGCAATAGCAATTGCACCTTGAGGCTCTCGGCATCTCGAGGGTTTCTGAATGAACCCACCTGCAGCACATAGTTATATTTCTTTGCCGGCTGACTTTCATTATTGTCAAATTGACTGCTGTCGGGAACTAGGATCTCAGAGTCTTTGAGTAAGGTGTAAAAGTCGAATTTAAGCGCCGATAACTTAGGTTCATCTCCAGCTTTCACCGCTGTTTTGAGAGCGGCGGGTTTGGGCTCAAGCAAAAGAGGCACAGCATACATGCAGGCTGCGCCAATAACCAAGCCAGCTAAAAATGCAGGACGCGATGACTTCGGCTCAGCTGAATTTTTCTTCGAATTGCGTGTGGCAGATTTCTTAGCGTAGTCTTGCGCCATAAAACATTGTCCTGATCAGAGCGGTAATTGTAGGCCAATGAATCCACTAGCTAAAGGATTTGTTTAGTTATTTTTGCCAATTCCACAAGCTAAAGTTCTTGTGGGTCCACATCAATGGACCAGCGTACTCGCCGCGAGTCCTTGTGATTTTCAAGTTGGGTCGCCACAGCAGAAAGCAGTGGTCCTAAAGTCGCACGCTCGTCAGCGTCTATCTGGAGAAGGTAGCGAAAACGGCCCGCGCGTTTTTCCATAATGGCTGGCAACGGGCCTAAGTAACCTAGTGCCTGATTAGCTGGTAATAGGCTCTCGGCAATCTTGCGCGCCAAACGCAAAAACCCTTCAGCACTTTCAGCGCGCTCTGACTCTGCGCGAATAACCGCCATATATCGAAATGGTGGTAGCTGAGTAAGCTGTCGTTGGGGTAGTAACTGGTCGGCAAAATGGCTATAGCCATGGGCTATAAGTAGCTCCAGCAGCGGATGGTCTGGCTGATGAGTTTGCACAAACACGCGTCCAGGCACGTTGCCGCGACCGCTACGTCCCGCCACCTGAGTAAGGAGCTGCCCCATACGCTCATGACTGCGAAAGTCGGGACTAAACAAACCGCTGTCAGCATCGAGTACAGCGACTAGAGTGACATTTTCAAAATGGTGGCCCTTGGCCAGCATCTGGGTGCCGATCAAAATACAGGGTTCGCCGCTATCGGCGATATCAAAAACTTCTTGCATAGCACCTTTTTTGCGAGTGCTATCACGATCCACTCGCAATACCTTGGTGTTTGGAAAATGTTGTTGTAAAAATGCTTCACTGCGCTCAGTACCCTCTCCAGCTGCAACCAATTGACGACTTTGACAACTGGGGCATTGTCGGGCGATACGCTGTTGAAAGTCGCAGTGATGGCAAATAAGTCTGTCCCGGGCGCGATGAACGGTGAGCCGAGAGTCACAGCTATGACACTGGGCCGTCCAGCCGCATTGATGGCAGAGTAATGCTGGGGCAAAACCACGGCGATTGAGAAAGACTAAGACCTGCTGTTTGTGGTTAATAGTGTCACTAATCGCCGCCATTGTAGAGGCCGCGATTCCGGCATTTGAACGCTCTGACTTCAGGTCTATTAACTGCCAGGAGGGCTGTATCGAATTGCCGGCCCTGGCGCTGAGAATTAGATGCTGGTAGCGCCCGTTATGGCAATTATTCAATGACTCTAAAGAGGGTGTTGCCGAGCCCAAAATAATGGGCATATTTTCTTGTTGGGCACGAATTACCGCTAGGTCGCGAGCTGAATATCTAAAACCCTCCTGTTGTTTATAGGACTGGTCATGCTCCTCATCGAGGATAATCAAGCCCGGTGCCTTTAGTGGCGTAAATATAGCCGATCTGGTACCCAATATTATTTTGGCGGTACCGTCTCGGGCCTGCATCCAAGCGCTCAAGCGCTGTTTGTCACTGAGGCCAGAGTGCAGGGTCACTATGGGTACATTGAAGCGATCGCGGAAGCGTTTTTCGGTCTGCGGTGTGAGGTTGATCTCGGGAATAAGCACCAGTGTTTGACGCTCATAACGCAATGCTTTTTCAATGCACTGAAGATAGATCTCAGTTTTGCCACTGCCAGTAACGCCATCAAGTAACGAGCAGTTGAAACTATGGTGATCGATCCTGTCTATGGCTTGCTGCTGTGAAGAATTAAGTGCCAGATGATCCTGCTTAAGCATATTTTGTGACGCTATTTGTGGTTCGGCACGGACCAAAGATTCTATCAATGACTTTTGTTTTAACTGACTAATAATTCCTCGAGAAAACTGCTCTAACAGACGCTCATCACTAATAATTTGCTCTGTACGTAAAGCATCTATTAGGGCGCGCTGTTGGCGCGCCTGCTTTAAAGATTCTGGCCCTAGACCCTTGCCCAATGTGCTCAGCTGCCAGCATTTCTGACCGTGCGCTGTGGGCCGCTCGCCCTTACGCAGGAGAACTGGCAGGGTGCTAAACAAGGCATCGCCAATAGGATGCTGGTAATACCTAGATGCCCAGACAAATAATGTAAACAAAGACGGCGGCAATAGAGGCTCTGAATCAATTAGCTGACCTATGGGTTTGAGCTTGCTCATTGCAAATTCACTGCTGTCACTGTGCTCAATAATTAGCCCCGTGACCTCGCGGCGACCAAAGGCAACAGTCACCCGACAGCCGGGCTGGAGGGCGCTTGCTGGGGTTTTTTCAGCCAATTCTGGGGGTACCAGATAATCGAATAGCCGGCGTAGCGGTGAAGGCACTGCAACACGAAGAATTAAAGGCGCTGGTTCAGGCATAAAAATATAAGAATTCCTTTTGTAACCCAGTTAATTTCTGCTAGAATCCGCGCTCTTTAGAAATGGCCTACCGTGCCTTGCGTGAACTGGCTTACTTGTGATTAGCTTTTGACGAGTATTGTAACAGTTCAACGACGGGGTGGCGGCTCGCGAATTGGAGTATATGATGAAAACTGAGATTCACCCAAAATATAACGAACTAGAAGCTACTTGCAGCTGCGGTAACGTTATCAAAGTCGGTTCAACACGCGCTGAAAGCATCTATCTAGATGTTTGCTCTGCATGTCACCCGTTTTACACAGGCAAGCAGAAAGTTGTTGATACTGGTGGTCGAATCGATCGCTTTAACAAGCGTTTTGGTGCTGCTAAAAAGTAAGCAGTCAGCCAGACAAAATCTAAAAATGCGCCTTGAACGATGGTCGAGGCGCATTTTTTCTACCTGCTGTTTTAACCTGATTGTAGCTCTAATCTCAGTTAATCAGTCCTTCACCCGCAATTCAAAGATCACATTAATCCTGTCATTAAATTGAATCTTATCGTGGAGATATTTGCCCGGTGCGGCGTTATCGAACTGCGAGCTGCGACTCATGGCCTCCATCTTAAAGCGAGGCTCGGGGTAGTGCGTCACAGAGCCCTGGTATTCAATTTGCAAAATAGGACCCAGTGTCGCGCCATAGGCCTTGGCCAGTGCAGCTGCTTTTTGTTGTGAGTCTGCAATGGCCTGCTGCTGGGCCTGTTGTTGGTACTGCTGCTCATCGGCCACTCTAAGCTCAATGTGACCAATCTGGTCAATGCCAGATTTAAGAGCCACATCCATTAGCTCGTTCAACTGGTCAAGCCTGTGTAGCGACAGGGTAATATTGCGTGACGCCCGATAGCCAGTGAACTGACGTTTTTGGTTTTGATAGGTATAATTTGGGTTAAGTTTTAGCGATGAAGCCACCACATCAGTTTCGTCGATCTCCAGCGGTTGTAGCGCCGCTAAAAACCTATTTACCCGCTGATCTACGTCAACTTTAGCAGCACCTCCATCTCGATTAAGCGCCTCTATCTGCATATTCAGCTCTGCCATATTCGGCGACACCCTAACTAGGCCGTTACCTGAGGTAATGATCTTGCGCTGTACCTCCTGTTCTGACTCAGCATCACAGCCTGGGGCGCCGATTAAGGTCCCAGTTATGAGTAGGGTAAACAGTAGTTTAGAAATGATTCCATTGTTCACTGACATCGCTCTCAAGCCTCATAGTATTTTTTAAAAGTTTAGCACTCCTTGACCGCCTAGGTGAAAGTAGATAAAAAAGGCAGGATTTTTTGTCGCCTAGGAGGTCAGCGGTTACAATGTACCAAGCAAAATTGGCGGTCACGTAAACATTTAAGCTGGAGGCGAGAATGCGGGCTCTGTGGTTGTTTTTAAAGTGTCTTATGGTTATTGCTATTGCGTTGGTTGGCGCTATGTTCGCCATGGAAAATAGCCAGCAACTTAGCGTAAACTTTGTGTTAGTTAATAGCCCCGAGATAAGTTTGGGACTTTGGCTGATTTTATTTTTGGCGGCAGGCACAGTGCTAGGTATTTTCGCCAGTTCGCTAGCCATTGCCTCCTATCGTCACAAATTGGCTCGCGCCACAAAAAAGGACTAGGCAACTTATGCCCTCAGACTCCCGAGTAATTGTAGCCTTAGATTTCGATAATCAGTCGCTTGCGTTGACGCTGGCTGATCAGCTTGACCCTTCCCAGTGCCGCCTTAAGGTTGGCAAAGAACTCTTTACCGCGGCTGGTCCAGCCCTTGTTAAAGCATTGGTAGAGCGGGATTTTGAGGTTTTCTTGGATCTGAAATTTCATGATATTCCCAATACAGTGGCCAAGGCGATAACAGCTGCCGCAGACCTAGGTGTATGGATGGCCAATGTCCATGCCTGTGGGGGTAGCCGCATGATGAAGGCCGCCAAACAGGCACTGGTAGAGCAGGGCAGTGATATGCAATTAATTGCCGTTACCGTACTAACCAGTATGGATGATGCCGACTTACTGGAAACTGGTGTCCAGCTAAGCCCCAAAGACCAAGTAATGCATCTGGCCGAGCTGGCGCAAACCTGCGGCCTGGATGGAGTAGTCTGTTCTGCTCAAGAAGCCAGTGCGCTCAAATCAAGATTGGGCGCAGATTTCAAATTGATTACACCGGGAATACGTTTACCTAACAGTGCCGCCGATGATCAGCGTCGCATCGTTAGTCCAGCCGATGCGGTTGCTTTGGGAAGTGACTACTTGGTGATTGGTCGGCCCATTACTCAGTCGGCACAGCCCTTAGAGACGTTGCAGCAGATCAATCACTCCCTTAAATAGGGGCGGGTGATCTGGGACGTTCGTTAGACCTAGTTTTGCTGAAATACGCGAATATAGTCGACCAGCATACGCTGAGGAAATATGGTTGAGGCGTTGGGAGACCCAGGCCAATTGCCACCGACGGCGACATTGAATATAAAGAAAAATTCTTCTTGGAAGGCCGCTAAGCCGGCAGGTGTAATATCGATAACATGAAATTGCACATCATCTATGTACCAAATGATAGATTGCGCCGACCACTCTAAACTAAAAACATGAAAGCTATTGGCCAAGGTCTCGCCGGCCGCCAGGGTCAAACTACCACCGTAGTCGGCAGTTTGTCCGTTATTAGACCACCATGTATGGGCGTGGACAGTATCCTCACGGCCGCTGCCGCCAATCATTTCCATAATATCTATCTCACCGGATGCGGGCCAGCCAACACTCGAGAAATTTTGCCCCAGCATCCAAAGTGCCGGCCATAAACCTTGTCCCTGAGGGAGTCGAGCGCGAATATCAATCCGACCATAGCGAAAGAATTTCTTGTTTTGAGTCGTGATACGGGATGATGTGTAGCTTGCACCGCCGAAGTTTTCCTCTCGAGCTTCAATAATTAAAACTCCGTCACTAACGCTAGTATTATCTGGCCTATGATATTGCAGCTCATTGTTACCCCAGCCACCGGCTCCGGTTTCATAATTCCAATCGGTTTGATTTAGCGCGTTTCCAGAGAACTCATCGGACCAGGTCAGGGAATAACCGCTGTAGCTTTCGGCAGAGTAATACCCAGTATCAGATGGAATTTCGGCTTCGCCATTGGAACCACTGTCAGTATTGGCAGAGTCTCCTGTGTTGCCGCCATCAAATTCATCAGACCATACAGGAGCATCTCCAGCCACCGCATTTTGGTCATAGATTCTAACGTAGTCTACCTCTAGCTCATCTTCAGTGAAGCCGCTGTAGATATTTTGTTCAATGGCGAAGTTTAACAGCAGGTATTGTTCCGCATCGAAGGGCCAGGTCGATAGGTTTTTTTCCTCAGGGGCATAGGTGTAGTGAACAATGTCATCAACACTAAAGACCATCTGCTGGGCTGTCCATTCAAGCTTATAAACATGAAACTGTGATGTAGCAGTGGCAATAGTTTGCCCACCCTTATTCCCTGTATTACCTGAACTAGACGGCGTGTGGATGGCACTTTGGACAAAGTTCTCGTCACTGCCCCAGTGTTCCATAATATCTATTTCGCCAGTGGCCGGCCAAGACGTTGTCCCATAGCCCTGAGTCTGCCAATAGGCGCCCGTTTCGTTAATATTTTTTCCCAGTGTCCAAATAGCGGGCCATGTACCCATGCCTGAGGGGAGTTTGGCGCGCACTTCGACAGTCCCGTACTGGAATGCATATTTTGAGTTTAGTCGCGCCGAGGTATAGCTTTTGGTGACGTTTTGATCTCGGTAAGTTTCTTTCTTGGCCACAATTTTTAAGGTGCCATTACTGACATAGGCGTTTTCTATTCGGTCAGTGTAATGCTGCTGCTCGCCGTTAAACCAACTAGAACCATTAGGTAATTTTGTTTGCTGGAACCACTTGCTACTATTAATGGCCGCAATGGCCGCAGGGTCGGCAACAACATGGACTGTGCGCTGAACCGAGGAAGAATTACCCGCCTTATCTGTCGCACTGTAGACCAGAATATAGGTACCCACTGCGGTTCCAACAGTATCTGAGGTTGTAGCGCTAATTGAGCCATCAATGTTATCTGTGGCATTGGCGCCGGGGTCGTTGTAGATAGTGCCCTGCTGAAGGGTAACTGTTGCGTCCCCATTGAGGCTTACCACTGGATCAGTCGAGTCTTTGGGCGCGGCAGGCTCTGGTGTACTGCCTCCGCCGCCTCCACAGGCGTTAATTGCGAATGCAACCAAAACGGTGATGGATAGTTTTTGGATGAATTTGGATGCAAAATTCAAGTTCATATTGAGCTCAGTATTTATTAGCGTTAAGCGAATAATTTTTAAAAGGTCTATGGTCAAAGATTTTCTACTGACCCATAGCATTTGGCAATTAAAACACGCCAAAGTGTATGGATGAGGCGGTCAACTGGCACAAACATAAAGGCTGTAGTGGATAGGTAGCGAGGATACCATTTGGGTATCATCAATAAGCGCCCATCCCACAGCCACGCCCAACGTTGAACGAGCCGCCTCGTTGGATTCATGCCCATAAATTCCCCACTCAGCCAGCGACCTGAGGTAATGAAAGTTAATAAATGTGTGTTGCGTCTGGGCCGAAACATCTGCAATGACAGCATTTTAGAGTCGCTCCGTCTGCGTAAAGTTTGCAGGTGCGACAGAAGGTGATAAACGCGTCTGTCTAGCAACGAAAAACCCCTTACGTTAACGCTTACAGGGGCCTCAAAGTATGCTTGATACCAGTGGCCGGGCGATACATGAGTTATCAAGTTATTGTGATATATCGATTAATGGTAGGGTTATGTATAAAGCGAAATATGGTGCCTCTAGGCATTACAACTCTCTGCCCCTATTCCAACTACACCAGAACTCTAGGCAACTTTTGCACTACTGTGTGTTTTAAAGAGACTCACGGACAGTTTGCGCTAGCTCAGAAGCCTTAACAGCAACCAGTTCATCGACTGGCACAGCAAGCCCAGATGAGGCGAGCGCAACCAGAGCCATGCAGACGCCGGTTAGCAGGATCAAAACAGCAACTATGTATGTGAGATTAAACAGTTTATCTTTCATTGTTTGGTGACTCTACCCACCTATACAGGTCGGCTTTAAAAGCTTTATGTGAACCGGACGACTATCCTAGCCCCTGCCTGGGACTTGTCTCTGCAAATTACGACAATATATTGACATTACACGACACAAGGTTAGTATTGGACACTATTAGTTTACGAATAGGTGATTTTCTGTGGGTATGGTTCGTGTTGGAGTTCTTACGGGCTTTGAGCAACAGGTACGGGATTTGCAAGGGGATCCTGGCGCTGTGCTGCGAACTTTGGGTCTCAGCGAAGATTATTTCGCCAGTCACCATGAAGAAGATTTTATGCCCTACGACCTGGCTGAGTCTATTTTACATCACGCCGCTGTGGCTACTGCTCACCCTCATTTTGCAGCGTTACTGGGGGCAAGACATGACATAGCGGTGATGGGTGCGGTTGGCTACTTAATGCAACAGTCCAATAATGTTGGAGCTGCGCTTCAAGAGCTAAGTGACCATCATTCATTTCAGGTAAAAGATGCTTCATCAGTAGGTGTTGGCGTGATCGGTGAGCAAGCCTTTGTCAGTTATCATAATTTGAATTCAGTTGAATTCTCTCGGTATTCGGCCGAATTAGCCATGGCCCATGCTTTAGTAATTATTCGGGCACTCTGTGGCGGTCGCTGGAAACCCACCAGAGTGAACTTCCGGCACAGGCAGCCAGACCAATTAATGCACTATCTGAAGATATTCTCCGCGCCAGTGTATTTTGGCCAGTTTAAAAATGAAATTCTATTCCCTAAAATCTGGCTCGACAAACCGATACCGCGGGCAGACTCAGGCCTTAAACAAATTTTACACACCCATATTACTCAACTTAATGAGCTGTCAGCGGCAAACCTGCCCGAACATGTTATGAGCTTAATTCGAGAGATGTTGCCCTCAGGAGATTGCTCCATTGGCACAGTTGCCGATCGCCTGATAGTGCATGAACGTACGTTGCAGCGCATGTTAAAACGGCAGGACACATCGTTTTCAATGCTACTTAATCAGGTGCGCATGGATATTGCCACTGACCGCTTGGCCAACTCAGCAGTCAGCATAATTCAGCTGTCAGACTACCTTGGGTATGCCGATAACACTGCATTTACCCGTGCATTTAAACGCTGGTACGGGATTACCCCAATGCTATGGCGAAAAAGTCCAGTTAGCAGGCCCTAAGCTTTTACCATAGAGGATGTTGATTGTGTTTGAGCGCGTATGCGTAAAATACAGTTACGGTATCTATAGATTATTTAAGATGCGGGTTAGACTCGTAAAGTGGCTGACGTTGTATTTCCGCAGATAAAGTAATAATAAATTTAGATAGGAAAATTCACCGTTATTTTGAATCGTGGTTGCACATTTTATCGCTAGCGTAATCGGTTAAGAGAGACGGGAAAAGTCCGTGCAACAATAGAGCAAATGCCATGCTCCAAGCATGGTACAAATGTTGAAAGTATCCCATACCAATGTCTTTCAAATGATCATTCATGGGCCGGTTCTCCTAAACCTAAGTTAGTTTTTAAAAGAGGTCTAATTATTTCAGATCGCTTTAAGATAGGCAACTAACCGTCTAATGGACCCCGCTCATATGGAACAGCCCTCCAATAAATAGCAATTCCACAGTTATTGATTTCCTTGATCTTTGTTTAGTTAGATTAAGTAAATGTACAGGTCACACAACAGGCTGAAACCATACAGCAAAGCGCCTGACCAAAGCAGATAATGTAAACCCCAGTCTCTCATAATTATTTCCTCCAGTAAGTTAGATTATGCATAGGTACTCTCTCGAATACCTACTGACAATCTCACTTATGGCTGTTGCTCTCTCGCCAAGCGTTCTCAGCCTCACGCGCAACCAAATCGGCGAACGTGTATTCTGCTTTATTCGTGTTGGCCTCTGCTTTCATGACTGCTAATTCAGCACGGCCTACCGGAGTATCTGGCGTATAGCGTTTAGCCTCCTCTGTTCGGTTTTTGTAGAATGCTACAAGTAGTAGGAAGTATCTCATTAGCTATAAGTCCTGTAATTTATGATCCTAACTATATAAAACAGGCACGTTTGTGCAATAGTGAATAGGGCTTGAGGATAGTGCAGAATTCTTGAAATCAGCCTACTTTGTATCTGGGCAGATACAGTAACTATAAAGGGATGACGAGCGGCTCCCGTGGGGTATAAAGAAGCCCTAGCGTGACAGGAAATGTGACAGGAATTTACTAGATAAGAACTAAAAAGCCCCTGCAGTCTAATGATTACAGGGGCTTCAAAGTATGCTTGGTACCAGTGGCCGGACTCGAACCGGCACGCTTTTAAGGGCGGGGGATTTTGAATCCCCTATGTCTACCAATTCCATCACACTGGCAAAGGGTCTTTCTTTAGCTTTTAGCCCTAACCATTGCTGGGCGGGGACTAATTGGCCGGCGATTATAGCAGTGACGCTCTGGGGGTCAACTGATTTGCATCTATCTCAAGTCTCGGGAGCCGATCCGTCAGGTGTTGGTAGCTATTTAGGGTCTCTGACTAGACGTTTTATCCAGCGTTGCAAAACTTGGCTGGATAAAGGTAGGGACTATACTGGTGTTGCATCTAAAAGAGTTGTGCCGATCCCAGGAATTGCTGGGATCCTAAAATAGGATTCTTTGTCGGCGATTTTTTTGAAATAGACTTCTGATTGATATGGATTCTGTCTGTGACCCTAATGAGTCCAGCTTTGCGGGTGCCAGATCAAATCATCTTTAATTTATAGCCTTTGTTGCCTCTAGAGACTCTCTGCTAAATGGTATATTTAATATATAGGCCAATCTATGCCTATAACGATCAAGTACACTCGTACAAGCGAGCAGATGGAGTAGGTAGGGCCTTAGAAAACATAGTAAATTGCTTATGGCTCTGCATTTGGTTTGCTCTTTGTGGGTACTAGATCTCAGGGATAAAAGGAGGAACTATGACATGGCGTCAAACCCAGAAAATGAAAGCAGCAGTCAACAGATTTATGGTCGAGTAAAGATCGCAATAATAAATCGCGGCTTCTATCCTGGCGAACGTATCAATATTGAAAGGTGTGCCGAGAAACTTCGTGTTAGCACAACGCCGGTGCGAGAGGCGCTAAATCGCTTGGTGGCAGAAAACCTAGTCGACCTTGTCCCTCAGATGGGGTTTTTTATGAAAAGAATTTCTGAGGCGGATATGCGGGATTTACTGGAGTTTAACGCCTTACTTGTAAACTGGAGTTTGGCTGATTTTCAGCGTCAATATCCAGATTGCTCCCTATCTCTGGTGCCGCCCCTGCCCAGCGAATTAAAGGATATTGCCAACTGTGAAGCGACTAATGTGAACCAGTGGGCGGTGCTCTCGGGGATATTTTTTCTACATATTGCCAAGTTATCGGGTAATCAAGAGATTATTGGTCGTGTAGCTAGCTGCAATGACAGGCTGCAGTCAGCAAGAGCCTGTGAGTTTGCGCAAAACAGTATGGCTAAAGACCATGTTATTAAGTTATGCGACCTTTTTGTTGCCGGAGACTTTCCGTCCTTACAGGAATCTTTGAATCATTATTTTGAGCTGCGCCAGAATCAGGTGCGAAAATTGGTCAGGCTATTGGAATCAGTCAGCGTTCTAGATGCTCAGAGCAAAGCACTTACGTTCTAGGGGATTGCCCAAGTCCGAGTGTTTAGGAGCAGCATTTTCACCTTGTTGCTCGATTTGCAGTCTCGGGGTTAAATGGCGTCAATTTCAGCTTGATATCGGCAAGTAGCAGTTTAAATCGACTAATTTATTTGGCGCTTTCGGCGTATTTTCTATACCCTTGCGGGCTATTAGCAAACAGGCGCATAAGTCGCCAAAAAATACGTCTATGCGCCGCGACCTATTTCAGTTTGAATTGCCCGACCAGTTGATTGCCCGACAGCCTGCAAAGCAGCGTCAGGGTAGTCGATTGCTGTATCTTGATGGATTGTCGAACGATCTCAGGCATCAGCAGTTCACTGACCTTATCGACCATATTCGCCCGGGGGATCTAATGGTGTTTAACAACACCAAGGTTATTCCCGCTAGGCTGTTTGGCGAAAAAGACAGTGGTGGAAAAATTGAACTATTAGTTGAGCGAATTATAGACTCTCATAGGGTACAGGCTCACATTCGTGCCAGTAAGTCGCCCAAGTCTGGCAGTCAACTAATATTTGATAAAGGTTATAGCGCTCAGATGGAAGGTCGTGCAAACGACCTATTTGTGGTCAAATTTAGTACGCCCGTGCTGGCTGTATTAGATAGTATTGGCCATATGCCATTGCCTCCTTATATAGACCGCACTGATACTGAGCAAGACAGGTCTCGGTACCAGACTGTCTATGCGCAGCAGTTAGGGGCTGTAGCGGCGCCAACCGCTGGGCTGCACTTTGATCAGCAATTACTGCAGAGGATTTCCGATAAGGGTGCACAGATTGCCTTTGTTACCCTGCATGTGGGGGCTGGTACTTTTCAGCCCGTGCGGGCCGATAACATTCTTGATCATCAGATGCACAGTGAGTGGCTACAGGTAACTGATGATGTCTGTCAGCAGGTTATTGATACCAAAGCGAAAGGCGGTCGGGTGATTGCTGTGGGTACTACCAGTGTGCGCTGTTTGGAAACAGCGGCCCTGTCAGGTCAAATTGCCGCATTTGAGGGGGATACAGATATTTTTATCTATCCAGGCTACGAATTTAAGGTGGTTGACGCCTTGCTGACTAACTTTCATCTTTCGGAGTCAACCCTGTTGATGCTGGTCAGTGCGTTTGCTGGCTATCAAGCTATCAAGCGGGCCTATGTGCAAGCTGTGGCTGAGCGCTACCGTTTTTTTAGTTATGGTGATGCCATGTTTCTAATTCACAACCCAACTGCCGCAAAGGAAATACCCGAATGAGCCGTGAGTGTTTTATGCAATTTAATGTGTCGGCTACTGATGGTAAGGCGCGCCGCGGCGAAATGACATTTCCGCGGGGCAAGGTCCAGACCCCTGCCTTTATGCCGGTGGGCACCTATGGCACGGTTAAGGGCATGCTACCCAAAGACATAGTTGAGATTGGCGCCGAGATCATTCTCGGCAATACCTTTCATCTAATGCTGCGCCCTGGAACCGACGTAATAAAGGCCCATGGCGACCTACACGATTTTACTCAGTGGCATGGCCCCATTCTTACAGACTCGGGAGGTTTTCAAGTTTTCAGCCTCGGAGCTATGCGCAAAATAAGCGAAGAGGGCGTTGCATTTCAATCGCCAATCGATGGTAGCTCTGTGTTTATAGATCCTGAAAAATCAATTCAGGTGCAACATGATCTGGGCAGTGATGTAGTTATGATTTTTGATGAGTGCACGCCTTACCCAGCAACGGAGCGAGAGGCATATGATTCTATGCAACTGTCGATGCGCTGGGCGGCACGCAGTAAAGCAGCCCATGGCGATAGCCCGTCTGCCCTTTTTGGTATTGTTCAGGGAGGTATGTATGAGTCATTGCGGGATGAGTCTCTCAAGGGGTTGGTTGATATAGGATTTGATGGCTATGCGATTGGTGGCCTGTCTGTGGGCGAGCCAAAAGAAGATATGGTGCGAGTTCTCGATCATCTGGCCGACAGCATGCCGGCAGACCGTCCGCGCTATCTAATGGGGGTCGGCAAACCGGCTGATCTGGTTGAAGGTGTGCGTCGTGGTATCGATATGTTCGACTGCGTTATGCCCACCAGAAATGCGCGTAATGGTCATCTTTTTACCAGCACCGGGGTGATTAAAATTCGCAATGCAAAGCATCGCCACGACACCAGTACCCTGGATGCAGAGTGCGATTGCTACACCTGTACCAACTTTAGTCGCGGCTATTTGCACCATCTCGAAAAATGCGGCGAAATGCTCAGCGCTCAACTAAATACAATTCATAATTTGCGCTATTATCAAACCTTGATGGCGGGTCTACGCGAGGCAATTGCTGAGGGTCGACTGGATTCATTTACCGAGGAATTCTACGCAAAACAAGCCTAGCCTTTAAAATTTGCGATTGCGCCCCTATTAATAGAGGAATGTCGCTATAATGCGGCGCTTGAAATAAAGGACCCCAGAGTCATGCCAAACAAGTTCCCCCTGTGGAAGAATCTAATGATTCTTCTGGTTGTTACGTTCGGTTTTATCTTTGCAGCACCGAACCTATATCCGCCAGACCCGGCCATTCAGTTGTCGGGCCAAAGTGGTGCAATGGTTATCGATCAGGCTGTGCTAGATAAGGTGCAAGGCTCTCTTGACGAGGCAGGCATTGAACACTTTGCCGGGGAAGCCGACGGTGAAAGTCTGCTGGTACGTTTGCGCGATATAAAAATGCAGCTGCGCGCCAAAGAGGTGGTTCAGGCAGAGATGGGCGGCAACTATATTGTGGCGCTAAATCTGGCACCTACGACCCCCGACTGGCTGAGTAATCTAGGCGGCGTACCTATGAAACTAGGTCTAGATCTAAGCGGTGGCGTGCATTTTTTGCTCGAGGTAGACCTTGACTCAGCAATGGTTGTGCGACTTGATGGCGACCTACAAGACATCAAGGCGACACTGCGTGAAGAGCGTGTTCGCTATCGTAGCTTTGCACTTAAAGGCAATCAGATAATTGGTCAGTTCCGTGATGCCGAGCAGGCAGAGAAGGCAACAGCCTTAATTCGAACCAACTATCGTGATCTGCAGCCGCAGTACAAACAGGGCCAAAATCCTCTTTCGCTAGTGTTAGAGCTCAGCGATGTTGCCGCTAACTTGATTGCCGATAATGCTATCAAGCAAAATCTCACCTCACTGCGCAACCGAGTAAATGAGTTGGGCGTGTCTGAACCACTGGTTTCTCGTCAGGGTAAAAACCGAATTGTCGTAGAGCTGCCCGGTGTTCAAGACACAGCAGAAGCCAAGCGAATTATTGGTAAAACCGCCAACCTAGAATTTCGCTTGGAGTCCCTGACCAAAGCCGGAGAGACGTTCAAATTTCGCAACCCCAGCGGCCAGGGCCCAGATGCTCGGGTAGAGAACAACGCGGTTATCACAGGTGAGAATGTCACAGATGCTCGAGCCAGCTTTGATGAGAATGGCCGGCCTCAGGTTAACATCACTCTGGACGCCAAAGGCGGATGGCAGATGGGCCATGCCACCAGAGACAATATAGGCCGCCGCCTCTCGGTATTGTTTATCGAGTACAAAACCAAGCTGGAAAAATCCATTGATGAAACAGGCGCCGTGATCATCACACCAGTGCCCTTCGTTGAGAAACATATTATTAGCCTGGCCACTATTCAGTCACAGCTGGGTAAACAGTTCCGTATTACGGGCCTCGATGGCCAGCGCGAGTCATCTGAATTGGCGCTGCTTTTGCGGGCTGGCGCGCTGGCTGCACCGATGTATATCGTTGAAGAGCGCACTATTGGACCCTCTCTGGGTGCCGACAACATTCAGTTGGGGATTAAATCGGTGAGCATAGGCATGGCAATGGTGCTGTTATTTATGCTTGTGGTTTATCGGGCCTTTGGTGTGGCGGCAAATTTAGCCTTGGCCATGAACCTTGTGCTACTAGTTGCATTTATGTCATTGCTCGGCGCCACTCTCACGCTGCCAGGGATAGCGGGTATCGTGCTGACCGTAGGTATGGCCGTTGATGCCAATGTGCTTATTTTCTCGCGAATTCGTGAAGAACTGGCTCAGGGTGCGTCAAATCAAGGTGCGATAAGTGCCGGTTATGATCGCGCCTTTGTGTCTATTCTCGATGCCAACATAACCACACTAATCGTGGCTTTAATTCTGTTTCTTATTGGGTCCGGCCCAGTACAGGGTTTTGCGGTGACGTTGTCGATCGGTATCCTGACCTCAATGTTCACCTCTATTGTGATGACACGAGGCCTGGTTAACATGGTCATCGGCGGTCGCAGAATCGAAAAACTTTGGATTTAAGGAGAATAATATGACCATGGTAAAAGTGTACAACTTTATGGGACTGCGTAAATATGCGCTGATTTTCTCCTCTGTGTTGCTGTCTGTTTCTCTGTGGTCCCTGTTCACTCAGGGTCTGGTACTGGGATTAGATTTTTCAGGTGGAACGCAGATTGAAGTCGGCTATGAACAGCCTGCCGATGTGAACCTGCTGCGTGAACAACTCGAAAGTGCTGGGTTTGACGGCCCTGTCGTTGTGCATTTTGGTGCCGAGACAGATGTGCTTATTCGCTTGCAGGGTAAGCCAGATCAAACCCTATCTGAAAAGGTACTAGATGTTTTAAAGGCCAACAATAACCAAGTCGAATTGCGTCGAGTCGACTTTGTTGGGCCGCAAATTGGCGAAGAGTTACGTGAAGACGGTGGTTTGGGAATGCTCACCGCGCTAGCTGTTGTGATGCTATATGTGGCTATTCGTTTCCAGTTGAAGTTTTCCATAGGAGCGGTATTGGCGTTGGCCCATGATGTGATCATTACCCTGGGTATTTTCTCCCTAGCACGGTTCGAATTTGACCTTACAGTGTTGGCCGCTGTGCTGGCAGTAGTAGGTTATTCCCTCAATGATACTATTGTTGTATCTGATCGAATTCGTGAAAACTTCCGCAAGATCCGCAAGGCAACTCCTGTTGAAGTAATCAACGAATCCCTGTCCCAGACTCTGTGGCGCACTATTAATACCTCCGTAACAACCATGCTGGTGTTGCTGGCATTGTTTTTTATCGGCGGTGAGCTAATACATAATTTTGCTATAGCGCTAATGGTCGGAGTAGGTATAGGTACCTATTCCTCTATCTATGTGGCTGCCACGGTTATGCTTGCTTTAAATGTGGATCGTGAGGACCTCTTAGAGCATGTTGAGGGCGAATTAGTAGATGACTTACCCTAGAGATTCTGTGCAAGGGAGTATGTGGCTTTCGTGATACTAGGATTTTTACACAACATCACTGGCGTTCAAGCCAGATAAGACTGCCTGTGTGCTAACTGGCTAAAGCAGTATCTATATTAGCGCTATCCTTGGGAGGGTTGGCAGCACGCCACATAAAGGCCTCTATGGTTGTGCTAGAGAACAGCTTTGAGAGAGTCCGAGGCGATATTGTCCCTATCTTTTTACTGCAGTTTTGACGATGTAACTCAACTGTCCTAGCGCTTAAACTAAGTTCGTCGGCAACCTGTTTGCTCGACAGGCCGTTATAGACATGGTGAAGGACCTCTATTTCTCGATAGCTGAGCACCGACTGAACGGGCAGCCAAAAGTCGCCTGACAACTGCAGATCGGCGTAGCTCAAATCTGCTATCAATGTACTGAACGCCTCGAAGCTAGAAACATGCGGCGTACCTATATGCTTGACGAGTAAGTCCGCCTGATCTGCGACCGAAGGCCCATCTGTCAGGCTACATGGCTGGTCGTCAAAAATTAGGTTCA
>Ga0206682_10001350_pt1 | contig 24245 bp, 20 predicted proteins | sample M240m12015metaG_FD_155444 | JGI IMG/M metagenome (GOLD analysis project Ga0206682, IMG submission 155444) | Ammonia-oxidizing marine archaeal communities from Monterey Bay, California, United States - M2 40m 12015 | ecosystem: Environmental > Aquatic > Marine > Intertidal zone | place: USA...
CTTAAATGCTGTAGTCCCCGAGGGGTGAGTAATATTCGTTTCCTCGTTGCCAGTGTTGGTGACTTTGGGGGCCAGTGTTTGCATCACACCGTAAGCCATTACCCAGGTAGCCATCATGCTGCCCACTTGAACATAGCTCCACTGCAGTTGGCTCTGCAAAAACACCGGCAGTGCCACAACAAACCAAATGTCCCGAGAGCCAAAGAGAAAAAATCGCGCCGCACTGAGTCGATTGACTGCGCTGCTTTTGGAAAACAGATGTTTGAGTGGCTCGGGCTTTTTGGCGATACCCATACTGCGGTCTAGCACTAAAACGCTGAGTATTAAAACGCCGCTTAAAGCAGTGGCCATTGTTGCCACGGCGCTTTGAAAGCCGACAGTGGCTAACAGCCAGCCACCGAGGAAAAAACCGACGCCTTTTAAGGCATTTTTCGATCCGGTTAGCAGGGCGATCCAGCGATAGAGCCGCCCTTGAGCATCAGCTGGCACCAGAGATTTAATGCTCGCTTTGGCGCCCATTTTATTCAGATCTTTGCCAATCCCGGAAAGTGCTTGGGCGATCATCACATAGACCACATTGAGTATCGAGCTGTCTACCATCAGCATGCTCAGAGCGACAATCTGCAGTGCCAGGCCTGCCTGCATTGTAATGGTTAAGCCGATAGAGGTTGCTAGCCAGCCGCCATATAAGTTAGTAATCACTCCGCACAATTCGTAGAGTACCAATAGGCCCGCTATTTCAATCGGACTGTAACCGAGTTGATGAAAAAACAGCACCACCAGCATGCGCAGAGCGCCGTCGCTGAGTGTAAAGGCCCAGTAACTCAGGGTCACTAAACCGTATTGGGTGGCAGGCGCTTTAAGCTCAAAATTCATCGTTGCTTATCAGGTTCTCAATGTGGGTTATCGGCGCTGATTAATTATTCTAGTGTTCAATTGACGCCGCGACTTTGGCCGCTAACTCCATCATGCGATTAACGTAACCGATTTCATTGTCATACCAGACAAGTACTTTAACCTGAGAGTTGTTGATCACCATGGTGGACAAACCATCCACAATTCCCGAGCGCTTATCGTTGGTATAGTCCGCCGAGACCAATGGTAATTCTGAGAACCCAAGAATGCCTTTTAAGCGTCCCTCGGCGGCATCGCGAAGTGCGTCGTTAACCTGATCAACGTTTACGTCACGGTTTAGCTCAAAAACACAGTCAGTTAATGAGCCATTGGCCAATGGCACTCTGACTGCCAAGCCATTAATGCGCCCCTTAAGTTCAGGAAAAATTTCAGTGATTGCGGTTGCTGAGCCGGTGCTGGTAGGTATCAGCGATAACCCGCTAGCTCTGGAGCGGCGCAGATCGCTGTGATATTGATCGAGAATACTTTGAGTATTGGTGATGTCGTGGATGGTGGTGATTGCGGCATGCTTAATACCAAAGGTCTTTTGCAGTACATCGACCACCGGCGCCAGGCAATTAGTGGTGCAGGACGCGGCGGTGACTATGGCTTGATTGGTGTAGAGATGATCATTGACTCCCATCACCAGGTTTAGCGTGCCATCTTTTACGGGTGCCGAGACCACCACTTTTTTAACGCCCTCGTCGAAATAGGGTGCCAGCGCTTGCTGAGATTTAAAGGTACCAGTGCATTCGATAACCATGTCCACGGCCGACCAGTCCGTGTCAGCGATGTTTGTGTTCTGGGTATAGCGCACCGTTTGGCCGTCAATACAGAGGTTCGCATCAGCGCCAGATTCTTCACTAGAGACAGTTTTATCCCAAGTGCCATGCACCGAATCATATTTCAGTAAATGGGCGGCTGCCGACGCATCACCGGCTATTTCGTTGATCTGCACGATCTGGTAATCATCGCGATGCCATGCGGCGCGAAGTGCCAAGCGGCCAATTCGCCCAAAGCCGTTAATAGCAATTTTAATAGTCATGGACTTATATCTCTCTCTTTAAAGTTGTGGGCGCAAACGTCAATCAGGCTTTAGACCAGGGGTATTTTGTCGACACAGCGCACAGTATTTTGCATCAGCGACTCAATTGAGAACAGAGCATCACTCAATCTGCCAACCATTCGTGAGTAATTAATTTCAAAAGCGTTTCAAATGCTCCTCCTACTAACGGAACAGAAGCAAAGCGAAAAGCCAAAGCAATGAACCGACGCCCACAGATCCGGAAGGAACCGGTTAGATTATAAAGAGGATTTATGAATGAATGATTACAATTTTACTAGCTTATTAATGATTACTTGTGGCGCTCTTCTCGGTGTTTCAATTGGTATATTTGCCTACGGCTCAGATTTTTGGACCAGCACGGGCATAGGCTGTGCACTCGCCGCCTGCGTTGCGGTGAGCGAAATCTCTCCGATGTTTGATTGATCAATTCCCACCAAACCGCACAGCTCCGTTATTAAGTTGTGCGGTGTGAGTTTTATCATCTCCTCCCATTCAGGCCACCTTTAACCAGTGGCCTTTTTTTTGGGAAGCTTTTTACTCAAAGCGTTTTTTATTAAACGCTCTTAGTGGTTGTGTCCACCGGGGCCGTGAATATGGCCATGCTCGAGTTCTTCGGCTGTTGCTTCGCGAACATCGGCAATAGTGACGTCAAAGTTGAGATCTTTGCCCGCTAGCGGATGGTTGCCGTCGACAGTAACAGTTTCGTCAGTCACCAGAGTTACGGTGACGGGAACAGCTCCGCCCTGACCGGTCTGCGCTTCAAACTGCATGCCCACTTCAATGGTATCAACGCCTTGGAAAGAGCTGCGTGGTACTTCTTGAATTAATTCTTGTTGAACTGGCCCATAACCTTCTTCAGCAGATACTTCGACAACCATTTGGTCGCCAACTGATTTGCCTTCAAGGGCTTTTTCTAAGCCTGGAATAATGTTTCCAGCGCCGTGCAGATAGGCTAACGGATCCTGTCCTGCAGAGCTATCAATTTCCTGGCCCTGGTTATCAGTTAATCGGTAGTGAAAGCTTACTGCGCTATTTTCTGTAATGGTCATAATCGAATCTCGGTAGCGTAAAAAGGCGTCATTATGCGCGAACGAATTTTAAATATCGACTCTCGAGATGCCAAGCAAATCTAGGTTGTAAATCCGAAAGATCGGGATACACTTTGTCTCTGTCATATTTGTGTCATGTTGGGGCCATTAAATGAGACGTCTAGAATGAATGATAAGGTTGAAATAATGCCCAAGCATAGAATTCTCATCGTCGATGATGAGGCGGCGATTCGAGATATGCTATCTATCGCATTGGAGGCTGCTGGCTTCAATGTTTTACAAGCGGATAACGCACAGCAGGCTCACGCGAGCATAATCGACAATCAGCCAGACTTAGTGCTGCTCGATTGGATGATGCCGGGGACCACCGGCTTGGAGTTGTTGCGGCGTTTAAAGCGTGACGAACTGACGGCGCAAATACCCATCATTATGCTCACTGCCAAGGCCGAGGAAGACAGTAAAATTGCCGGTTTGGATTCCGGGGCAGATGACTATATTCCCAAGCCATTCTCACCGCGAGAGCTGATTTCCCGGGTCAATGCCGTTATGCGCCGTATTGGCCGTGAAGCGCTAAAGGAGCCAATATCCATTGGCGAACTGATTTTCGATCCCCTCGGCCACCGCGTCAGTATCGCCGGAGAGCCGATTAATTTAGGTCCCACCGAGTACCGCCTGCTGCAATTCTTCCTCACTCACCAAGAGCGCGTCTATTCTCGGGGACAGATTCTCGATTATGTTTGGGGCGGCAATGTCTATCTCGATGAGCGCACTGTAGATGTGCATATTCGCCGGTTACGCAAGGCGATTTCAGTTGCAGGCCATGAAAACTATGTGCAGACTGTTCGCGGCGCTGGCTACAGATTCTCAGCCGAGGTGAGTAACGCTTAACACACGATTATTGAAACAAGCGATTAATAAAGGGTACCGATTCATTGCGACCAGGAATGAACAGAGAAATATGGCGTGTAGTGCTTATCAGCCTATTTTCGGTGATTTTTGGTTTTGGTCTCGGCGCTCCCTTTGAAACTCTTGTTGTCGGCCTAGTTGCCTACAGTCTCTGGACCTTCCGAATTATCTCTCAGCTGTTTAGCTGGATCGACAAAGGTATGCGTGGGTTTCCACCGGACACGGATGGGGTCTGGGGCGAAATCAGTGACACTCTCAATCGTCAGCGTCGCCGTCACCGTCGCACCCAAGAGCGGATGCGCCGGACTATCAACCGCATCACCCGCTTAACCGGCGCTCTAGAAGAGGGCATTGTGGTTCTGCGCAGCGATCTTACTATCGACTGGTGGAACAGCTCCGCTGCTGGTCTTTTGGCACTGCGCTCCAGCGATCGCGGCACTGCCGTCACCAATCTGATTCGCGGGCCCGAGTTTGTCAGCTATATCAGTCAAAAAGAATTCGACGGTTCATTAAAACTTTCTTCGATTAACCCCTCAGATCCAATACTGCAGGTCTCCGCTTCATTTTTTGGCGCTGATGAAATTGTCTTGGTAGTCACGGATATCACTCGTGTGACCAATTTGGAGCAGCTGCGCAAAGAATTTGTTGGCAATGTCTCCCACGAACTGCGCACGCCACTGACAGTAATGAGAGGCTATTTGGAAACGCTGCAGGACATGCCCGGCAACAGTCAGATGGTAGACAAGGCCTTTACTCAAATGGCTGATCAAGTGGTTAGAATGGAGGCCTTGGCCAACGACTTAATTCTTATTTCACGCCTCGAGTCCGACGACAATGCGCCCAATGTTGAGACGGTTGATCTCCATAAGCTACTGGAAAGCATAGTCGCCGAGGCAGAGTTGCTTAGCGAGGGTAAACACTCACTATCTTTAACTTGCGATGAAGACTGCGGGATTAATGCGGACATCACAGATCTTCGCAGTGTGCTTGGCAATATAGTGTTTAACGCCGTGCGGCATAATCCTGAGGGCGCTGACATAGCGATAAAAGTCACCCGTTACAACAGCTATATTAATATCTCGGTCAAGGACAGTGGCAAAGGAATAGACCCAATGGAAATTCCACGTCTTACTGAGCGTTTCTATCGCGGCGATAGCAGCCGCAATTCAGATACAGGTGGCACCGGTTTAGGCTTGGCCATTGTCAAACATGCGCTGGCGCGTTGTGATGGTAGACTCACGATTAATAGTCGCCTCGGGCAGGGCGCAGAATTTGTCTGTCGCTTTCCACTAAAGCCCGATAGCGATTAAAGGCTAAACGCAGGCCAAGCAATTTAGTCTGCGCAGCGGAAGCTATAATGCAAATAGTAATCCCCTTCTCGCCGTCCATCGGCTTCAGTCCATTGTGATTCCAAAGTCCATCCCTCAGCACAGTAATGGGCCATCTCGATATGCAGACGTTGTATAGCAATAGTGACCGATTCCTCAAACTTTGCATTGGGTCGCAGAGAGTAGCTCTGTCGAGCGGCAAAGGATTTTCCCGGGTTATGGTTCATTGAGCCCGGTGCAGCAACAGGTCGTTCAGCCATGCCCGAGACTGGGTCAACTGTGCCCTCACCGTAGAGTTCTATGGTTGCGTTACTCGCCGATTTTTTCGCCGTTAGCTTAGTTTTTGATGGCTTCTCACAGTCAATAATTCGATCCATAAAGTTCGGTGAGTCGGCGTCATCTGTATCAAAGTCGCAGGCGCCAAATACATTGGCGCACAGCAGTAAGCTGGTTGCGCAGATAAGTTTGGCAGTGCTTTTAGTGATGCTCATTTCGATAGTCTCAGTGAGTAAATTAATCGAACAGGCATTTTAGCCCGAGTTAGTTGCTTTAGTTAGCTTTCGTTAACTGTAAAAAAAGGTGAATCCCCGAAGAGATCCACCTTTTAATCTGGCTTTTAGCTTTCCCAGTGGTACTTAGAACTTATGTTCCATACCCAATCCATAGGCAGTGGCTTCACTGTCGGCTTCACCCACTGAAGAGTCAGTGTTGTCAGTGTAAAACATATAGAGCTTCGTGCCTTTGGCCAGCTTGTAATCAGCACCCAGTGAAAGTGAATCTTCTTTATCGCCGTCGGCATCATCTTCGATTGAACCGTACTGAGCTTTCAACGTGGTTTTCTTGTCGAGCTTATAGGCAGCGCTAACAAAGTATCCAGACTCATCCTTGGTGCCCAGGTTGTCTTCGTTCTGCTGGTACATAACCCCAAGCTTTAGAGCATCGAGTTTGTACTGAGCAACAATGCGCAAAAGATCTTGGCTATCCACATCTTGGTCGCCGGCAACCGCTAAATACAGATTGTCTTTGCTGTAGCTAACGGAGTAAGAGATACCATCAGTCAGACCAGTGTCGTCATTGCCATCACCGTCAACATCGGCACCTTCGCCCGGTATCATTGCAACAGTAGTTGCAAAACCATTCACCTTGGGAGAGGTGTAGGCAATGATATTAGAAACACGGTTCTCGCCTTCAAAGGTATGCTTGATATCACCTTCTAGGTCATTGAACAGATCAATTTTATTCTGTGCCAGCTTGGTCGGTGTGTCGTGCTTACCTGCCCATACAGTACCAAAGCCACCTCTGATGCCAGCCATAATATTGCGCTGGGTAAAGGTCTGACCATTTTTTGCATCACCATCATCTACCGCAATCTCGAACTCAGCTTTGTATACAGCATAAAGTCCGTCGGCAATCTCAGTCTTACCTTTAACACCAAGGCGCGATGCATTGCTGTTAAGTTTCCATTTATCAGCTGAACCATTATCAGTATTCACTACTGACAGATTCACTTTACCGTAAATAGTGCCATCGATCGGGCCGTCGGCGAAGCCATAAGAGGCGAAACTTAAAGTTGACGCCACTGCGGCAGAAATAAGTACTTTGTTCATACAAAATCCCCAAAAATTAAAGGTTAAGCATCAGCCACTCTGCTGATCACTCCACTGCCTCAAGACAGCGGAGATGCAACTCTATGATTAAAATATGACATTAATGTGACAGCAAAAAAATAGCGCTAAAAAATTTAAAATCATTCCTTCTGGTGCATTTGTCATATTTCTGTCACATAAACTCAATAGTCTAGCCAGGCAAGCAAAAATCGATGAATTAGCAGCACTCCCCCGTGCCCTATTGTGAAGAAAGTTGTGAAGAAAATTGTGGAGAGAACTATGACCAAGCGAACTAATCTATTCGCCATATTAATGGCAGCAGCATCAGTGGCAGCGACATCTACTGCCCTAGCGCGAGACAGCATTGAAGTTGTAGGCTCTTCTACTGTCTATCCTTTTTCTACCGTAGTCGCTGAGCGCTACGGCCGATCCAGTGGCAAGCCTACTCCAAAGATTGAGTCCACAGGCTCTGGCGGCGGTATGAAATTATTTTGTTCTGGTGTTGGTACTAACTACCCAGATATCACTAACTCTTCGCGTCGCATGAAGGCCTCTGAGTTTAAAAAGTGCCAGACCAATGGCGTAAAAGACGTTATCGAAGTCCATATTGGCTATGACGGCATTGTTATTGCTAACTCGATAAAGGTTGCGCCTATGAAGCTGACGCGCAAGGATATCTTTTTGGCGCTGGCTGCCAAGGTACCGGGCGCTGTTGATGGCGAGTTGATCGAGAATCCCTACAAAACTTGGAAGGATGTTAATCCGGCACTGCCTGCTACCGCTATCGAAGTTATGGGTCCCCCGCCTACTTCTGGCACTCGCGATGCCTTTGCTGAGTTGGGCCTGGAAGGCGGCTGTAAGAAAATCGATTGGATTAAAGCGCTGAAGAAAACCGATAAACATGCCTTTAAAGAAGTTTGTCATACGATTCGTGAAGACGGTGTCTATATTGAAGCCGGTGAAAATGACAATCTGATCGTGCAAAAGCTTGAGGCTAACCCAGCTGCGCTGGGCGTGTTCGGATTTAGCTTTCTTGACCAGAACGCTGACAAGGTTCAGGGGTCTCTTATAGAGTCTGTGGAGCCAACCTTTGAATCTATCGCCGACAAGTCCTATCCGATTTCACGGCCACTGTACTTCTATGTGAAAAAAGCGCATGTGGGTGTTGTACCAGGTATGCAAGGTTATCTGAACGAGTTCACCAGCGAAAAAGCCTGGGGTGAAGAGGGTTATCTTGCCGAGAAAGGTATGATTCCTCTGCCTATAGAGGAGCGTCGAGTGATGGCTAAAAACACTCGCGGTCTGGTGCCTATGTCCGGCAAAGAAGCATTGAAATAAGTCCCATAAGTTGTCAAAGTACGGCCCGGCCAAATTGGCTGGGCCGTATTGTTTTTTTATCTAATGAGATTGTGCCAGTAATATGCAAGTGACAAATATTCTTATACTGATACTCGGGTTAGGTCTCTTTGCCTTTTACCTGGGTCGTGGCCGTTCGTTGGCCCTAGCCAAACCCCTGGGCGGAATCCGCCATATTCATTCGCTGCCATCTTATTATGGCGCCCATGTGGCTCTCTGGTGCGCATTGCCGTCACTGCTGCTGCTCGGCCTGTGGATGATCTTTGATGGTCCATTGATTAACAGTATTGTACTTAAGTCTCTGGCAGCCGGAGGCATGGTGGTAGAGAGTAGCGGCGAAAGTTTGCTGATGAATAAGATCACCAATCTTGCTCAGGGCGTATTGCCGCGCAAAAGTGCAGATCCCGAACTGGTTGCTGCCGCCGACCTAATGCTCCGACTTGAAGTGATATCGCGCTGGTCTTTAACCGCGCTGATGATGACCCTGTCGCTGATTGGATTTGGCTGGAGTTGGTCGCGTATTTCCTCAAGTTTTCGGGCTCGCCCCCGGGTTGAAAAGGTTATGGAGAAACTGCTCCTGGCCTGTGCCTGTGTGGCCATTTTTACCACTCTGGGGATTGTTCTTTCAGTACTGTTTGAATCTATTCAATTCTTTAGATCCGTGCCCATAGATGACTTTGTTTTCGGCCTTGATTGGAGCCCGCAAACGGCGATCCGCGAAGATCAGGTGGGTTCCTCCGGCAGTTTTGGTGCGGTGCCACTATTTGTCGGCACTCTTTTGATCTCAGCCGTGGCCATGTGTATCGCTGTACCGGTTGGCCTGATGTCGGCAATCTATCTTGCCGAATACGCCAGCCAGTCGGTGCGCGGTTTTGCCAAGCCGGCGCTGGAAGTGTTGGCGGGTATTCCAACCGTGGTTTACGGCTTCTTTGCCGCTCTCACAGTGGCGCCATTTCTCCGCGATCTCGGTGCTAGCTTTGGCCTTTCGGTCTCCTCTGAAAGTGCGCTGGCCGCCGGTGGTGTGATGGGGGTGATGATTATTCCCTTTATCTCTTCCCTGGCTGACGACGTAATTACTGCCGTGCCCCAATCTATGCGCGATGGGTCGCTGGCGATGGGTGCAACCAAATCTGAAACCGTACGCAATGTGATTATTCCCGCCGCACTGCCGGGTATTGTCGGCGGCATTATGCTCGCCGTTTCTCGCGCCATTGGTGAAACTATGATTGTAGTGATGGCCGCCGGTATGGCTGCCAAGCTGACTGCCAACCCTCTGGACTCAGTGACTACAGTCACAGTGCAGATCGTCACCCTGCTCACCGGCGATCAGGAGTTTGACAGCCCCAAGACTTTGGCCGCCTTTGCCCTGGGATTGATGCTGTTTGTGGTCACCCTGATGCTAAATATCTTTGCCCTACAGATTGTTAAGAAATATCGAGAGCAATATGACTAAGCCAGTAAACACTTCAGTAAATACCCCAGTAAAAAGCCCAGTCAATAATCTGGAAAAAGTTCGAAAGTCCCTCGGCCGACGCAACCGGTCGGAGCAGCTTTTTCGCTGGTATGGACGTCTTGCCATCTTGATTGGACTGGCCGCGGTCACGGTATTGTTTACTGATATTGTCAGCAAAGGTCACGGTGCTTTTCGTATTGCCTATCTGCAGCTGGAAGTGGAATACAATAAAGACCTAATTGGTGTGGATAATCTCACTGACTCAGAGCAACTGGTTCTGGGCAATTGGCAGGCGGTTCCCAAGCAGGCGCTGCGCCAGCAGTTTACCGATGTTTCCGGTCGCAGTGACAAGCGCAAACTCTATGGTTTAGTAAGTAACGGCGCTGGCTTTGATCTCAAAGATCGATTGCTAGCCAACCCGCAATTATTGGGAACCAAAGAAACGGTCTGGGTACTGGCCGACGACGATATAGACACCTATTACAAGTCATGGCTCGATGGCGAACCCTATGCCGCAAGACTCTCAGATAAGCAGGTTAAGTGGATTGGTGAGTTACATGACCAGGGCAAGATTCGACTGCAATTTAACAGCAACCTATTTACCCGGGGTGACTCGCGAGAGCCAGAACAGGCGGGTATTCGTGGTGCTGTCATGGGATCTCTATTCACGTTATTACTGACCCTAATGTTGTCTTTCCCGATTGGTGTAGCAGCAGCAATCTATCTGGAAGAGTTCGCGCCGAAAAATGGTTGGACTGATTTCATCGAAGTGAACATTAACAATCTAGCCGCGGTGCCATCAATTATTTTTGGTCTGCTGGGTCTGGCGATCTTTATTAACTTTTTCCATGTGCCGCGATCGGTTCCCATAGTCGGTGGTCTGGTGCTGACCCTGATGACTTTACCCACGATTATTATTACCAGCCGCGCGGCGATTAAATCAGTGCCGCCGTCGATACGCGAAGCGGCTCTGGGTATGGGTGCATCAAAATATCAGATGGTTATGCACCATGTGCTGCCCCTGGCCTTACCCGGCATGTTAACCGGTGCGATTATTGGTATGGCTCAGGCTCTGGGTGAATCGGCGCCACTGCTAATGATCGGCATGGTCGCCTTTATTGTCGATATTCCCGCTGGCTTTAATGATCCGGCAACGGTTCTGCCAGTGCAGATCTTTCTTTGGGCTGACAGTCCAGAGCGCGCCTTTATCGAAAAAACCTCCGCTGCCATTATGGTACTGCTGAGCTTTTTAATTGTTATGAATACATCCGCCGTGTGGCTGCGCAAGCGCCTCGAACGTCGCTGGTAGAAAGGAAAAACTATGAATGCAACTGACCCTGTAATGGGCGCCAAGGCCGAAGTAAAACAGAATCTTGACGTGGCGGATAATCAGGTCACCGTGGGTAGCTGTTTTACCGATGCGCCAAAGATGACTATGCGCAACGTCAACGTCTTTTACGATGACAAACAGGCGATTCACAATGTCAGTGTCGACATTGCCAAGAATGAAGTGATTGCCATGATTGGTCCATCGGGCTGTGGCAAGTCGACCTTTTTGCGCTCGCTAAATCGTATGAACGATACGGTTGAAAGCTGCCGAGTCGAAGGTGAGATTTGCATGGACGGTGAAAACCTTTATGCCCCCAAACTAGACGTAGTTGAGTTGCGCGCTAGGGTAGGGATGGTCTTTCAAAAACCCAACCCGTTCCCCAAGTCGATCTATGACAATGTTGCCTACGGCCCCAAGATTCATGGTTTGGCAGACACCAGAGTCGACCTTGACGAGATCGTTGAAAACAGCCTGCGTAAAGCCAGTCTCTGGGAAGAAGTGAAAGAGCGGTTGCATCAGTCGGGCACCGGTTTATCCGGCGGTCAGCAACAGCGACTCTGTATTGCTAGAGCTATTGCTGTGAGTCCCGAAGTGATTTTGATGGATGAGCCTTGCTCAGCACTGGATCCTATTGCCACGGCAAAAATTGAAGAGCTGATCGAAGAGCTGAGTCAAAACTTTACCATTGCCATTGTGACGCACTCCATGCAGCAGGCAGCTCGGGTTTCACATCGCACGGCTTACTTTCACTTAGGCCGCTTGATTGAAGTGAATCCCACAGAGCAGGTCTTTACCATGCCAGAGCATGAGCTCACAGAAGCCTACATCACCGGTCGCTTTGGTTAAGTGTTTAAGTGATTAAGTGATTAAGTGTTTAAGTGATTGAGCAGGCCGAATTTAATCGGCTACAAGCCATATTAGTTAGGTAGCCAAAGAGGCTAAGCGGAGAAGACAATGGACAAGATGACGTTCGAAAACCATTACATGAAGCAGTTCGATGAAGAGCTCGAAGAGATTCGCACTCGCCTGATGGAAATGGGTGGCAAGGTTGAGCAGCAGCTGCAAAATGCGATTCGCGCGATTGGCGAAGCCGACAGTAAGCTCGCCGAAGAAGTGATTAAAGAAGAACAGCTAGTCGATAATATGGAAGTTGATATAGACGAGGCCTGTATTCTTATTATTGCCCGCCGCCAGCCCGCGGCCAGCGACCTGCGCCTGGTAATGATGGTCACTAAAGCGGTCAATGATCTCGAGCGGATCGGCGACGAAGCGAAAAAGATTGCCAACCATGCACTTATTCTTGCCAATGAGAGTGGCTCATCAAAGGGTTACACCGAAGTCCGCCATCTTGGCCAGTCGGTTATCAGCATGCTCAGCAATGCTCTCGATGCCTTCGCGCGCTTTGATGTGGATGCGGCTATGCGCACTATTGAAGAAGATAAGCAGATCGATCAGGAGTACAAGACCGCCCTGCGTGAATTGGCCACTTATATGATGGAAGATCCTCGTAGCATTAGCCGAGTGATGAATGTTCTTTGGGTGGTTCGCTCTCTAGAGCGGATTGGCGATCACGCTAAAAATCTCTGTGAGCAGATTGTCTTTGTGGTTAAGGGCAAGGATATTCGCCACCAGAAATAGAACGCTCTAACTATCTCTTAAGCGCTCATGCTTCACTTGCTATAGCGGAAGTCTTGGCTTCCGCCTGTGATCTTTAGCAGCCTGGTAAGTCTGTTATGTCGCGTCTTCTCGGTTTTTCATATTTCTGTCAGGCTTTTTTTAGGACCTGTGGGCTCAAAATAAGCCTTTTTGATCGCAAATTGATCAGTTTCTATAATCCTTTGTGGCACAGTCTTGCCAAACAGTGACTACCAGCAAGAGTAGTCCATCAAAAAAGAGGGTTTTTCCGTGGTTTCTCCAACAAAATTTTTATCCCTGACGATTCTATTAGTCTCCCTGACACTTCAGGCCTGTGGCGGCGGAGGTGGGGGTGGTTCTACACCAGCTCCAACACCAACACCAAATCCAACGCCAGATACAACTAAGCCAATTATCACCCTAAACGGTGACGCTAGCCTGAGCATTGAGCAGGGCACGCCTTACACTGAAGCCAATGCCACGGCGGATGATGCGGTAGATGGTCCGGTGGATGTAGTGATCAGCGGCACCGTTGATACTAGTCCGGGTACTTATACTCTCACCTATACCGCAGTGGATGCAGCCGGAAACAGTGCAAGCATAACTCGAACTGTTACCGTCACTGCAGTCGAACCAGAACCCGATACAACTAAACCCGTTATCACCTTGAATGGCGAAGCCAGCCTAAGTATTGAACAGGGCACAGCTTACACTGAAGCCAATGCCACGGCAGTAGATGCGATAGACGGTTCAGTAAATGTAGTAATTAGCGGCACTGTTGGCAGTAGTGTGGGTACTTATACTCTCACCTATACCGCAGTGGATGCAGCCGGTAACAGTGCAAGCATAACGCGAACAGTTACCGTCACTGGCGCTGAGCCAGAACCTACAACTGACGATACTTTTATCCTCAATGATGGCGTGGTTGAAGCAATCTGGGGTGGTGACGCGGAGTTATCATTCTTTGATAGTAAGCTAAATTATGGCCAGGCTGATGCCAGCTGCTCAGGAACAAACTGCGACAGCGTTGACTGGAAAGTGGTTACTGATGTTGATCGCGGCGACGTGCTGCAGGTCAGTTACACAGCCGATGCCGGTCATGCCGGTCTGGTAGTGGGCCCGACTGCTGCTATTGACCTCAGTGACTATGCTGACGGTAACTTCTCATTTGATATTAAACTGATTAATGCTGCGAATGCTCTGGCCGGAGGATTCTTCCTTAAGATTGAGAGTGGTGTGGCTCCTGCTATTTCAAATTCTGGTGAACTACCAATTCCCGGTATCGTTGCCAGCGGCGACTGGCAGACTATTAATTTTCCAGTGTCATCACTGACTGCCAGTGGTGCGATTAACCTCTCAGATATCACTGCGCCAATGGTATTTTTCCCTAAGGCTGGTAACGGTCCTAGCTTAGTTTATCAAATTGATAATGTGCGCTTTAGTGGTATTTCCGATGGCGCTACACCACCTACAGATGACGGTGGCGGGTCTCAAGGACCCACAGACTACACAGTGGTGTCTTACGGTGCTGGTAGCATAGCTGATACCCTCTATACCGCTAGCCATCGCTGTAAAAACGATTTCGGTTATTGGGTTGAAAATGCCGGTGTTATATCGACGCAGTCAGATGTTCAAATAAAGGGTTGTGATCAGGGCAGTGGAATCCCAACCGGCAACGTAACTAAGCTGTACCCTCAGTTGGCGGGTCCCGCTGCTGAAAAGCCCACGCAAACACATAAATGGTGGGGTTCTGTCTCATTTCTTGGCGAAATGACCGTAGGTGATGCAGCTGATGCGGCCTATATCACTCCAGATCCAATTACTGCTCGCATTACCGATAAAGGGGTTCGCGTAGCGGGTATTCCATCCGGAATGAGAATTGATGGAGAGAACAACTTCTATTACCCAATTCCAGATCATGCTGCCGAAGTGTTTGATGGTATAGCGATTGGCAATTCCGAATACTCTAATTTAGAGGCCTTTGCCAAGGATCACAGTGCCGGTTCTGTTACGGTTTTGTGGAAAAGTGGTGATACAGATGTAATGGAAGCCACCTTTGTGCATGGCTCCCCCTATGTTTACTTCAAGGCCTACAGCGGTAATTTAGAAGTCCGTACATTTCGGCAGGATGGCGGTGAAAAGGGCACATTTAGTACCGGCGAGAACGTAATGGGTATCTGGACTAGTGTGGCCTCAAATTCCAACAACTATTTGATTGTTGGTGAAGGCGCAACGACTTTTACGGACACTTCAGAGAATCCCGGCGACGCTACAACGATGGGCAAGGTCGAGATAAATAATAGTACTGATGAAATGACCTTAGTTTACCTTCCGCATCTACAGGCAGGTACAGCGCCAAACGCTATGGTTGATCTTTTTGCCAGCAAGGCCCGCAATCCTGTGGCCGAGGTCGACATTGACTACCAAGTAAATGATGCAACCAATGAAGTAACCGTCACCCACAGTTACTTAGATGATCAGGGCAATGCTGTAGATACCATTGCTGGTATGCACCCATTGCACTGGAAAAATACATCGCAAGCCACGACTAGCTATAAGGTTCGAAGTGCTCGTGGCATGGTGAAGTTTGCTGAGGTTAATACGTTTAGCTACCAGATACCCTATGTCGGTGTGTTGCCTACATTCCCAGTTGTTGGCGATAGCCTTGACCAGACAACCCTTAAAGGACTGGTTACTGAATTTGTCAGCAAGGGCTCTGGTGCGTGGAATTTATCTGGCGGAGGTGTTGAAGAAACCGATACTTACTGGACCGGGAAAAATTATGGCAAGGTCGCTGAGCTTGCCGCGATTGCCCGTTCTCTTGATATGCAAAGTGAAGCTGATCAGTTGGTCAACTGGTTGAAGGCGGAACTTGCAGATTGGTTTACCGCAGAGACAGATGGCACGCTAAACACAAAAAAATACTTTGTCTACGATGATGACTGGAATACGTTGCTCGGGTTTGATGAATCCTTTGGCTCACATCAGCGTTTAGCCGATCACCATTTTCACTATGGCTATTTTGTCCGTGCGGCTGCCGAGATCTGCCGCGTCGATTTAGCCTGGTGTGGTGATGACCAATATGGGCCAATGATCGAGCTTCTAATTCGTGATTACGCAGCGGATACAGACGATGCATTGTTTCCTCACATGCGCAATTTTGATCCCGCCAATGGCTTCTCCTGGGCCGATGGTCAGGTTAATTTCACTCGCGGAAATAACAATGAGTCCACCTCTGAGGCGGCCACTGCATATGGTGCAATTATTCTCTATGGATTGACCACCGGAAATACGGAGTTAACTGAGCGCGGTATGTATCTCCATGCGTCAACCGGTGCCGCATATTGGGAGTATTGGAATAATATTGACGGCTACAACAATGTCAGTGCTGATGCAGATAACTTCCCTAGCGGATACAACCGGATCACCACCTCAATTATCTGGGGCGATGGCGCGGTTTTCTCTACTTGGTTCAGTGGTGCATTTGCGCATATTTTAGGTATTCAGGGTCTTCCATCCAGTCCACTAATATTGCATGTGGGTTTGCACGCAGACTATATGGAAGACTATGTGGCTCTGGGGTTAAGCGAGTCCTCCAATGGCAAACCTTCGGGACTAATCAATGATCAGTGGCGCGACCTGTGGTGGAACCTCTGGGCTATGGTGGATGCAGATGCGGCAATTGCTGACTACAACAGTGCTGGCAGCTATACCCCTGAAGCGGGTGAAACCAAGGCTCACACTTATCATTGGCTGCATACTTTTAATGCATTGGGGCAGTTAAAGACAGGCACCGGCGCCTTGACCTCTGATTACCCATCGGCACTGGCCTTTGATAATGACGGTGTTAGAACTTATGTGGTGTATAACTTCACGGCGCAGGAGAGGGTAGTGAGCTTTAGTGATGGCAAGCAGGTCACCGCTACAGCGAATGGGTTTACGCTGATAAGCGCAGATTTGTAATAGCGGATAAGTAAAAAAGGCCTTTTAATTAAGGCCTTTTTTTTGGCTTTTTTTTAGCCGTTTGGGTTTGAGATTTTTAATCTGAGCTCTTTAACTTAAGCTCTTTAACTTAGGCTCTTCAACTTAAGCTTTGGCACTGGGCCGAGCATTCACTTGATCGAACCAGCGCTGCAGGTTTACACAGTCTTCTGGAATTTTCTTTTTGATCCAGCGGGCAAAGCCTATGGTGGTAAATGCGGTGATATCGGCAACCGAAAAATAGTCGCCAATCACAAATTCGCTGCTGGCAAAATGGGCGTCCAAATCACGGAATAAATGATCGACGCGCAACAATCCGCGTTCAGCTAAGTCAGGGATCTGTGCGTAGGAATTGGGCCCGGGCAGCGCGCGGCCGGCGAACACTGGATTGGAATTTCTAAAGCCATCGGCCACTGCAACTATGCCATTCATATTGAGCTGATGGTTGGAAGATTCAACCAGAGCCTTTTCCAGTGGCGTGCGCCCGAGTAGCGGATGTTCAGGATAGACTTCTTCTATATAGCGACAGATAGCGTGAACCTGACTGATGCAGGTGCCATCATCGAGCTGTAAAAGAGGCACTTCACCCAGGGGGCTCAACTTCAAAAATGCCTCAGATTTCTGCTCAAGCTTTGCCAGATCTATCTGAATCGTTTCAATTTCAATATTTTTTTCAGCGAGAAATATTCTCACTCTGCGAGGATTGGGTGCTGCGGCGTAGTCGTAAAGTTTCATAGTCTGAACTCCGAATTATTATTTTATCGCCTGAACCGGAAGGGCTAATAGCGCCAGACGCTTTTCGATGGCCGCGAGTATTGCCGCCGCATCGAGGCCGATACTTTCAAGTTGTTGCGAGTGGTTGCCGTGATCGACAAAAGTATCAGGCAGGCCCAAATGCAGAACCGGCATCACAATGCCCTGCTCAGCGAGAAACTCACTGACAGCAGAGCCGGCGCCGCCAGCAGTGCTGTTTTCTTCAAGGGTTACCAACAGCTGATGAGTCCCGGCCAGATCGCGGATCAGCTGTTCATCAATCGGTTTCACAAAGCGCATATCCGCCACCGATGCGTTCAGTGTCTCGGCCACTTCACGTCCAGTGGTCAGCAAGGTACCAAAGTTTAGAATTGCCACCCCTGCGCCTTTTCGGGCCATCAGACCTTTGCCTAAGGGAAGCGCCGTCATCTGTTGTTCAATCACTGCGCCTGGGCCAGTACCGCGGGGATAACGCACCGCCGCAGGACCTGCGTGCATATAACCGGTGTACAGCAGCTGCCGAGTTTCGTTTTCATCTGAGGGCGCCATAATCACCATATTGGGAATGCAGCGCAGATAGCTAATATCGTAAGCGCCAGCATGAGTGGCGCCATCTTCGCCAACCAAGCCGGCGCGGTCGAGGGCAAATAGCACATCGAGATTTTGTATGGCGACATCGTGAATCAGCTGGTCGTAGGCGCGCTGTAAAAAGGTCGAGTAGATCGCTACCACAGGCTTTGAGCCCTCGCAGGCCATTCCGGCTGCCAGGGTCACTGCATGCTGCTCGGCAATCGCCACATCCTCAAAGCGCTCGGGAAAGCGCTCGGCAAATTCGTTCATTCCGGAGCCGTCGCACATGGCTGGCGTAATGCCCACCAGGCGACTGTCTTGCTCGGCCATATCACAGAGCCAATCACCAAAAACTTTTTGATACTTTGGTTTTGGCTGAGGTTTTGATTGTGGTTTTGACTGAGGTGTAGTCGCTGCCACAGAAGTGATTTCCGCCGCTTTGACAGACTGCTTGGGTTCAATTTTATTCAGCGCATGATAGCCAACCGGATCATTCTCTGCAGGGGCAAAGCCTTTGCCCTTGTGCGTAATAATGTGCAGCAGCACCGCGCCTTTAATTTCTTTGAGCTTGCGTAGCGTCTCGACTAATAGCGGCAGATCATGGCCGTCTATAGGACCTACATAGTAAAAGCCCAGCTCTTCAAAAATCGTTGCCGGGGAGACCATGCTCTTCATATATTCTTCAGTGCGGCGGACAAAGTTAGTTGCATGAGGCATACCGCTGAGGACTTTTTTGCCGCCTTCGCGAAACTGCGTATAAATCCGGCTCGACCAGAGTTTCGAAAAATAGGTCGACAGGCCGCCAACATTGCGCGAGATCGACATCTGATTGTCATTTAGTACCACCAGCAGATTTTTGTCTACATGAGAGGCGTGGTTTAGAGCTTCAAAAGCCATGCCCGCAGTCATGGCGCCATCGCCCATAATCGCCACAGCGCGGCGCTCTTCACCGAGCTGAGATGAGGCCATAGCCATACCCAATGCAGCACTAATGGAGGTGCTCGAGTGGCCGACACCAAAGGTGTCAAAGTCACTCTCACTGCGTTTTGGAAAGCCCGATAGACCATCCTTTTGACGCATACTAAGCATCTGCTCACGGCGGCCAGTCAGTATTTTATGGGGGTAGGTCTGGTGGCCCACATCCCAAACCAGTCGATCGTCTGGGGTATTAAAAACATGGTGCAGGGCAATCGTAAGCTCAGTAACCCCTAGTCCGGCGCCAAAGTGGCCTCCGGTCTTGCCCACGCAATAGAGAATAAACGCGCGCAACTCATCCGCCAACGTCTCCAGCTGCGCTCCATCTAGGTGGCGCAGATCAGCAGGCGCAGTGACAGTGTCTAACAGTGGGGTCTGCGGTCGAGTGTGTGGGATTTCGTTAAAGGTCTTTGCCATGCTGTTATATCGTTGACTATTAGGTAATTAATCGTGTTTTGGTTGAGGCTGTAGATACTACAGCAAATGCTCAGCCGGTTCCGCTTTGGTGTGCTATTTATCATTTAATAGCCGGGCTCAGTTAAGCTCGCCTAGCTAGTGATTGCGCTTAACAATAAACGCGGCAATCGCTCGCAGCGGATCAGCTTTTTCGCCAAAGTTTTCTAATATTTCCATGCTCTGATCAAAGAGTTTGGCCGCCTCACTGCGCGCCCGCTCAAGTCCTAAGATCGAGGTGTAGGTCGACTTCAGATTGGTAGCATCAGATCCCTGTTGCTTGCCTAACTGTTCAGTGGAACTCTCCACATCGAGAATATCGTCCTGAATCTGAAACGCCAGACCTATGGCTCTGGCAAAGTCTTTGAGCGCGCCGAGCTGTTCTTGACTGGCCTGACCTGTGGCCAGAGCGCCCATCAATACACTGGCTTCGATCAGTGCGCCGGTCTTGTGCCCATGCATAACCTTCAGAGCATCCAACTCCAGCACCGAACCGGTCGCTGCCAGATCAATTGCTTGACCTGCGACCATACCGCTGCAGCCACCCAATCGTGAGAGTGTTGAGACCAGCTCAACCACAATAGTGGGATCCAGCTCAGAGAGTTCACAGAGTTGTTGAAAGGCCAGAGACTGCAGGCCATCGCCGGCAAGAATGGCGGTGGCCTCATCAAATTGGATATGGCAAGTGGGCTTGCCGCGGCGCAGATCGTCATCGTCCATTGCCGGCAGATCATCATGGATCAGCGAATAGGCATGGATCATCTCCAGTGCCGCAGCCACCTTGGCGGTATTTGCATCACTGCCTGCCACCGCATCGGCCGCTGCAAAACACAGCGCCGGACGGAGACGCTTGCCGCCGTTAAATACCGAGTAGCGCATCGCCGCAAAAAGCGGCTCAGCCGGACCAGTTGCCGCTGGCAACATAGCTTCCAGCTGGGCATCAACCTGAGCGCTGTAGTGACTAATGATATCTTTGATAGATGACATAAAGGCGACTAGTTGTCGCTGGATTCGAAAGGCTGGCTAACAAGCTCATCGCCTTGGCGCGTTAAGAGCTCCACCTTCTGCTCGGCGGCTTTTAACGCCTGCTGGCATTCGCGGGCGACCTTGATGCCTGACTCAAAGGATTTTAATGACTCCTCCAAACTTAGCTCACCACTTTCCAGTGATTCCACCAGCGCCTCAAGGTTGGCCAGTTGTTTCTCAAAATCCACGGCTTGTTTTTCTTTGGTCACGGTTTTAATCCATTATGAATAGAATGTAAAAAAGATTTAAAAGAGCGCTTAAAAAAGCGCAAGCGCTGGTCTTAAAGCCAATAGCCTCACCCTAACCAACAAGGCCATCGCGGTCAATTTTAAAACCCTCTATAGCTGCTCCAGCGTGAGGAATCAGGGTCAATTAGCCGATAAAGCCCTGGGCAAAGGTCAGCAGTATCAACACTGGGCAAAACAGCTTTACGTAAACCGGCCAGATTTTCCAAAACAGACTCTGCTCCACATCTGGATTGCCCTTCTGAATCTCTGACAAAATGCTATTGCGATAGAAAATCCATCCAGCAAAGATACAGATAAACATACTCAGCAATGGCTGCGCTCGTTCAGTGGTTAGCGTAATCACAAAGCCAAACAGGCTGTCGAAATTCATTGCAATGGTGGAGCTAATGGCAAAGATAATCAGTGCCACTAACCAAGTCGCCTTAGTGCGACTGATCTGCTGGGCTTCCACAGCATAGGATACCGGCACCTCAAGCATCGAGATAGACGAGGTCACTGCTGCAATCGACATCAGCACAAAAAAGGCCAGACCCACAAACACACCCGCCGCGCCCATACCGTCAAATAGGGCAGGCAGAACCTGAAAGATCAGATCTGGCCCAGCGATCAGGCTGCCGCTCTCGGCATAAATCGTCACACCCAAATGCTGCGCCACAAACATCGCCGGCAACACCAGTAGGCCCGCCAAAAAGGCAATTCCCGTATCGGTCAAAGTAACCAGCGCACCGACCAAGGGCAGGTTCTCGTCACTGCGAATATAAGAGCCGTAGATCAGCATAGTGCCAACCCCCAGACTCATGGAAAAGAACGCCTGGCCCATAGCGCTGACAATTAACTTTGGGTCACTCATCTGAGAAAAGTCCGGCACTAAATAATGCTGTAAGCCCTGCATTGCGCCAGGTTGCATCAGCACATAGAGAATAAGCCCGATAAGGAGTGCAAGAAGGGAAGGCATTAAGCGCTGTGACCACTTCTCAATACCCTGTTCCACACCTGCACTGATCACCAGCGCCGTCAAACCAATAAACAACGCCGCAAAGCCCACATTGCGCGCCAGGCCAAACTCAGTCAGCCAATTACCCAGCTGTGGAAGCCCAATAAGAGCAGTAAGAGGCTCAAGCATAAAGGCCAGCATCCACCCAGCCACAAGACTGTAAAAGCACAGAATCAGACTCGCCGTTATCATGCCGCCCATACCCACCATCCAGCCGGCGCGCTTTGCAGCGGGAGTCGTCGAGATCGACTGCAGGGCATTGACCATATTCGACTGGGTGTGACGGCCAATAATCAACTCCGCCATCATCGCCGGATAAGCCAGCAGGAACGCCAGAATCATATACATCAGCACAAAGGCAGCGCCGCCATTTTCGGCAGCGTTAGTGGGAAAGCCCCAGATATTGCCCAGTCCAACCGCCGAGCCTGAGGCGGCCAAGATAAACGCCAAGCGAGAAGAGAATTGACCTCTTTGCATTTGCTATCCCTTTTTTCTATTTTTAAACACTTTTTAAGTGCTTTGCTTTTGACTCGGATTCTAGGTGATTCAGCGCCTAAATTCGATCTAAATAAAATATTCATTGGCAGCGCATTTAATCGCCTATGCCCAGCCCATGACTATGCTAGAATTGCCATTCACAGGGGGCGTTTTGGATTCGACGACGGCTACAAAACCTCCGGTGCATGCCGAGATGGTGACCAATCTCGTTAATCCAAAGTCGCAAACTTATAGTTGCCAACGACGACAACTACGCACTAGCTGCTTAAACCCCAGTGTAGTGCCGTCTGACTGGAGCCGTGCTTATGCGTCCAGAGTTTGAAATCCTTCGGGAGAGATAACGCTCAGGCGTCATATCTCATAAGATCGTGATGAAGCTTGTTCGGGGCGGATTCACTAAAAACTTACCGAAATCGTGCGCTGTGCGCCCTGTCAGTCGGGTTACAGCGTACTAAAATTAAAGACTGAACTAAGCATGTAGAGCCGTAGGCAGCGGGCTGGCGGACGCGGGTTCAATTCCCGCCGCCTCCACCAAACAGTAGCCCCGCAAGGGGCTTTAAAGAACCATAAAGTGTTGATTTAAAAAGGTTTTATCGACTTTTATAGGCGTAGAAAGATTCATTAAATATTGTAAAAATCCACGATTTATGTAACAATTAATGTAACACAAAAGAGGAAAGCGCGGTCCTTTTGTTACATGCCCAAAGTTACTAAGCCACTGACTAATACAGAAATAAACAACGCACGAGGCAAGGCTAAAGAATACAATTTAGCTGATGGCCGCGGTCTCGCGTTGCGTGTTCGACCAGGTGGTGAAAAGTATTGGATATTTAATTACCAACGTCCGATCACTAAGGTCCGCGCTAACATTAGTCTGGGTATCTACCCCACAGTGTCATTATCCTCCGCAAGAGTAATCCGTTCTGAATACCGAGATCTACTAGCCCAGGGTATCGACCCGAAATTTCATCGTAAAGAATATCTGGCTGCGGAAAAAGTAGCAGCTGCGAACACGTTGCAAAAAGTGGCTGCAGATTGGCTGTGTGTGAAGAAGAGCAAGGTTAGCAGTGATCATGCTGATGATATCTGGCGCTCACTAGCCTTGCATATATTTCCTTACATGGGACAGAAACCAATTAGCTCGATTACTGCTCCCTCGGTTATTAGCGTGCTAAAACCGATAGAAGCCAAGGGTAGCTATGAGACAGTCAAACGGTTATGCCAGCGACTGAATGAGATCATGGTGTTTGCCGTGAATACTGGAATCATCACCGATGCCAATCCTCTATCCGGCATTAAAGACGCCTTTATAGCACCGGCTAAAAAGCATTTACCTACCTTACTACCTCATCAGCTAGATGATCTGGTGAGACGAATCTATGGTGCATCAATTCGTTTCACGACCCGTAATTTGGTGCTGTGGCAACTACATACCATGGTAAGGCCAAGTGAAGCAGCCGCCGCGGAATGGGCAGAAATTGATCTTGATGCAAAGCTTTGGACCATCCCAGCGTCACGGATGAAAAAGAAGCGCCAGCATATAGTACCGCTGTCTTCTGAGATGATAGAGATCCTCGATGAAATGCGAGTTATAAGCAGTCTTAGTCAGTTTATCTTCCCCTCTGAGGTAAAACCTTTAGAGAGCATGAATTCTCAAACGGCCAATATGGCCCTAAAGCGAATGGGCTACGAGGGCCAGTTGGTCTCACATGGGATGAGATCGTTGGCGAGTACAATTTTGAATGAACACGGCTTTTCACCAGACATTGTTGAGTCAGCATTAGCACATACTGACAAAAACACTGTAAGAGCCGCATATAACCGCGCTGAGTATGTTGAGCGGCGTAGGGATATGATGGACTGGTGGTCTAAACGAGTTAGCCAATCACGCACCACAGACTTACCTGCTGGCGCACTTTCAATTACGGAGCAAGAAGCTTCGCAGTAACAGGACAATGATATGGCTTTAAGAATAATGCGGTTAAATGAAGTAAAGGCAGTAACGGGTCTTTCAAAGACCACGATTTACCGATTTGAGAAAGAAGGACGATTCCCATCGAGAGTCAGCCTAGGGGAACGCAGTGTGGGTTGGTTTGAAGATGATATCGAAGGTTTTTTAATGT
>Ga0206682_10001351_pt1 | contig 24241 bp, 30 predicted proteins | sample M240m12015metaG_FD_155444 | JGI IMG/M metagenome (GOLD analysis project Ga0206682, IMG submission 155444) | Ammonia-oxidizing marine archaeal communities from Monterey Bay, California, United States - M2 40m 12015 | ecosystem: Environmental > Aquatic > Marine > Intertidal zone | place: USA...
CAACAATACCCAAACCAGTTGAGACGCGATACATCTTCTTTGTGGTTTTGTGTCTAATTGCCCGTTCAATAGGTGTCCAACCTTTTTCAGTCCATACATCTAAACCTTCTGTCATACCATATTCCTTATCTCCATATTTTGAATATTTAGAGCACAACTTCTGAATCTCAACACAGGCTACAATACCATTTTTACAGACTACAATAGGTGTGTCTCCAGATACTGAATCGCCATAACGAACCTTTGAACCAGGGAAATTCTTTTCAACATAGTCCTTAGTCATGTCTATCATAGAACGACCCATCAGAGTGACTGATGAAGCAATTGGAACACATGGGAGCATACCACGACCAGCTCCTGTGAAGCCATAAACACTATTCATACTTACTTTATACGCAAGTTGTTTTCCGTTGTAGACCTCTTTCATGTGTCCTGTAGCAGCGGACATATCTCTCTTTGCTTGTTTTCTGAACATTTTCAACTCCTTAAGAATACTCGGAAGAAGGGTGTCAACATTCTGAGCAAATTTATATGTAATGTCACCAACTTTAAAAGACTCATACTCTACTCCTGAAATATTCTCATATTTTGGATTCATGACTAATGACGAATAACAAAGGTTATGTGCCATCATAATACTTGGATACAGTCCTTCAAAATCTAGGGCAGTAATAGGTTTATAGTAGGCTCCTTTATGGGCATCCAAAACTGTTGCACCCACATATGATGCTTCTGGTTCTTTCCCGTGTCGTATAACAGGAATAATAAATCCCATCTCTTTCGCCTTTTTAGCAAGTTGTGAAAAGACCTTGATTTGTTGTCCTCTTTCAGAGAGATAATCAATAGGAACCCAAGTTGCCTTAGCCATCTCTAGAAGATTTGTAAAAATGCATAGCTTCTTATCAAGTTTAATTGGAAGAAGAGTATCTTGAATACAGTATTCGGCAACCTCTCTCAACTTGATTGGGTCTTCTTCATTAAACCTCGCAAACATTTCCTTAGCTGGCATGTCAATTTTTTCCTCACCATTGAGATAGAGTTTTGATACAGAGTTAAGTTTATATGAATCAAGTTTGTATCCTTTCTTGACCTCAAAAAACATATCAAAAATAAACCTACCTGGCATTTTAAGGAGTTTCAACTCGTTATGTCCCAATGCACTTGAAGATAAATTCTTCTCGACAATCTTACTTTCATGATCTTTCAACTTACCCAAATTGAAAAATTTACGAGGGCATCCACAAACCACTGCACGAGTATAAATGTAATTCATATCGAAACCAAACAAGTTCCATCCAGTTATAACATCAACATCATGTCTAAATAAAAATTCTCTAAATCCCATCAACAAATCTCTTTCTGTTTTGTAGTCGATGATATGAGAACCTTCTAAATTCGCATCTGTATTTTTATAACACAAACACGTTTTGTTGTATGGTTCGCTTTCTCCATATTTAATTAGAGAAATTGCTATTTGGAAGACACTATCACCCGTGATTTCTGGGTCTGGAAATTTGCCCGTGGAACTATTACATTCAATATCAAGGGATGCATATATGAGTGGAGCCACATCATCTTTGTCTAGGCCCTTTAGGTCTCTCCAATTTGTGCAAAACAAGTCAATATCTGTGTGTGCATACCCACCTTGAATACAAGATTCACTTGCATCTATCCAGCCAGTTGATTTGATTCCAGTCAAGTGCATAAACCTCAGCATAGGTTCAAGATTTGATTCATACACTTTTCTTGGTCTGAACTCATCAGGAAGTGTCCTTCTCAGAACACCATTCACATATCTAAAAGATGTCAATGAATTGAAAAACAATTTTACAAAGGTAGACTTTTCACCGTTCTGGAATCCCCAAACATCAGTGGCTTGGGACAAGGCAAAACGCTCTAGACACCCAGGGCATATTTTCTTCAGTTTGTTAAACAAATTTAATGCACCGTTTCGATTGCTTTCGTGTTTATCCAGTTTAACATAGAAATACGGTTCAAACCTTGTAGATACGCACACAGATGCACCATCCTCTGTTCGTCCAAAGATACTTATAATATATGCATCGTTCTCATCTCTGGCCTCCCAGGTAAGTGCTTGAAATGTCACCATACTTAACGTACAATGGACAGATTTTTTTAAGCGAAATTAAAATATAAGAAATTAATATAAATGTCTGCTTTAATAAGCCTCGTTTCTAAAGGAGTCCAGGATGCCTATTTGACTGGCGACCCACAAGTAAGTTTCTTCAGGCAAAACTATAAGCGCCACACTAATTTCTCACTCAAGCCAGAACGGATCGATTACATCGGGACTTTCGGTTCCAACAACGAAGTCAATATCCCAATTAAATCAAAGGGGGATCTTTTGACTTATGTTTGGGTTGAAGCCACCGGTATAACCACAACCGCTGATCTCGCCACCGGTTTCAATTCTAACAGCAATGACCCAACTGAATTCATCTTGATGATTGGTGGTCAACAAATTTGCAAATTAGATTCTCTCTACATTGATGCTGTTCACAACTTGTTGTATAACGAAACCCAAGCGCAAGCTTCTATGGCTTCCACCGGTACCTCAGTGGGTGGTAATGCCATTGACAGCGCGACTGGATATGGCAACCACTACATCATTCCTTTCTTCTTCTCACAAGACTGGACCAAGGCCCTTCCATTGGCTGCCCTACAGTACCACGAAGTCGAAATTAGAGTTAAGTGCCGCTCCGGTTTTGTTCCAGCTTCCACACCAAAGGTTTACGCGATGTATGCCTACTTGGACACAGATGAAAGAAATTTCCTCACTGAGCGTGAACACGAAATTCTTATTACACAAACTCAATACCAACCAGTGTCCAACACTGACACCGAGTTTGATTTAACTTACTTCAACCACCCATGCAAAGCCGTCCACTTGGTCTCTGGCGACCTTGACCCAGCCAACGGTGAATGGGATAGTGTGTTCAATTTCGATGAATCAACACTCTACATTAACGGAACTGCTCTCTTCGAAGGAACAAGTGCTGAATTCCACCACACCGTGGTTCCACGCATGCACTGCCAAAACTTGCCATCCGATACAGTCGCGGTTGTTCCAACATTCACATGGCCATTCTCTCTCAACTTGAGCAAATCACAACCAACTGGTTCATTGAACTTCTCTCGCTTAGACACAGCGAAGATTAACATTACAAACCCAACCGGTGGTAATAACATTCACAGAGTATATGGTGTCAACTACAATATTTTACGCATTAAAAACGGTATGGCCGGTGTTGCGTTCTCAAATTAAGTTATATAGGTTTTTTTTATTATAATATACTATCACTTTTTTGTTTGTTTTTTGTTTCACACAAAAAAGTGTTTATTTTTTCTATCATTTGGGGGTCATCGGTCAATTGTTTTCCATGTGTTATGACTTTTGAAAATTCTATTTTTTTTATTTTTTCATATATGTCTTCATATCCATTTTCATAAAGAAATAATTTCAATGGATAATTTTTTTCTTTGTTCCAAGTCTGTTCACGAGTTGTTGTTTTTGTTCTCATATGTTAAAGATATTATTTCATCTTTAATTAAGATGAGTCTAAAAATATTTCCAACAAATTTTGTTTATTGGGAACAAATACATGATCATGAAAAAATAAAAAAAGAATTATTATCTTTGATTTCAAATTATGAAAAATTACATGAAGAACATAGCGAAGGATTGATTAATGCAACCACAAGTTATGCTTGCCATGATATTCATAATTATATTCATTCAGATATATTAAATAAATTAATTTGGAAACCATTGGAAAACTTATTAAAAAAAATTAATGCAGCTCCATATGATTTTAACTTACACTATAAAAAATCTATTATATCGGAATCATGGTATACAAAATACAATAAAGATGGAATGTTCAATATTCACACACACCAAGGTGAGGGAGAAATATTGAATGATGAAATATATAACACAACATTTTCAATTATTTATGTACTCAAAGATGAAAATGAATATAATTCCACCAATTTTATTGTTCCATTCGGAAATAATATTTCACATATTTCGAGAGACCGCGAAAATTCATTTAATACCTCCAATGAAAAAGATATAAGAGAAGGAACTGTTTTAATATTTCCATCATCATTACATCACGAAGTTTTACCAGTTAAAATACCAGGTAGAATTTCATTGGCATTCAATGTGCGCTCAGTATTTTAGATATAACTTAAAAGTGAAAAACAATTAATTTGTAATGAACATAGTTTGTAAAACTCCAACAAATTATAGTTCTCTAAAAAAAAGAATTAAAAAAAGCACTTTTCAATATGGAGTTGCACTCACCTCGGGATACTTTGTATGTAAAGGAGCAGAAGAAGGAGTTTCGGTCATGCTCGGCACCATTTCGTCCATGGTTTACTTGAATAATCTAACAGATAGAGTAGATAATATTGAAAATTCTTCTCCGTTTCCAAATGAATTGTTTATTCCAGTGGGAGCATTTATGTTTGAAGCCATATGGAATAATGCACCCTTTGCATTTGACTTTGATTATACCGCAACACTCCTTGGGTTTCTAGTCTATAAAGGTGCATTACTCAACTTACTTTATGATGTTGTTGTAGAAATGCTGCAGCCCGAAGATGAAATTAAAAATAACACCATAGATTTAGAGAGGGAAAATGAGTCTTGATATAATAATGGGTAATATGTTTTCGGGTAAAACATCCGAACTTATAAGACAACTAAAAAGATACAAAATAATTGGTTCTAAAATATTAGTCATTAATTCTTCACAAGATACAAGGTCAAATGAAGAAGTTTTAAAAACACACGATAATGTCACTTTTAAATGCTTGAAAACAAATTCATTATTATCAATTCTCAATGAATCACTCTTTCAAGAAGCAGAGGTTATTGCAATTGATGAAGCACAATTCTTTGTCAATCTCAAGGCATTTACAGAAGAATGTCTTCTCCAAAACAAAAATGTTTTAATGGCTGGTCTAGATGGTGATTACAAACAAAGAAAGTTTGGTGAAATGCTTGATTGTATACCAATGGCAGACACAGTAAAAAAATTAAAAGCACTCTGCACCAAGTGCAACGATGGAACCCTAGGTCCATTTACAGTGAGGACAGTTTCAAATCAAGACCTCATACTTGTGGGTGATACAGACATGTATACTGCAAGATGTAGAAAACATTTGGAGGCTTAAAGGTTTAAGAAAATTAATGTATGAGAGTGACTCACTAAGCACACCGGTGGTCAATGACCTCGCGGGTTCGAATCCCGTCTCTGACAAACCTTATATAATGTCAGGGTGACCGAGTTTGGTCTAAGGTGCCGGTTTTAAGCGTAACTCTACTTAAGTTTTAAATAATTATCCTTTATTTAAAAATTAAGATCGAGTATTATTAGATTTATTGAGAATTCCAACTTGGGATAGTTAAAAGCAAGAGAGTAAGAATAATATAAGTTATGGAGATATGGAGATATGTTAGACATCCTGATAACAGTTTGGCATTGGCACATGTTTATGATGAGAATGTTGAAATAGTTGTTCCAATCTTACCCAGGCCCGACCCAGAAGCAGGTGAATTATTTTTTAAACCAAGAGCTTGGCGATGGTTCGCTAGATTAACACTTGTACACTTTTTTGCGTTATTGGGGTGTGCTCATTTCGTCCATTTACCACTTATAGCATTTGCTCACATGATACTATCCCTAGCAGTTGGAATGACAGTAAATGGACAATATACACCCGTGTTTTTTTTCATTAATTATATGTATTCTTGGTCTGTGTTAAGTTATGGAATTGTGTTCGGAGAAATATATTCCCTCGTTGTTTCATTAATATATATAATTGTATATTCAATAGCTGCCGGGTTTTTTATAAATTAATGTTGTAATATTATATGAATGATAGAAAAGCATTGTTTAAAAAAGCTATGATGAATTTTCAAAACGGTGAAAAAAGAATTAAAAAATTTATTACATCATATTCTACAAAAAAAGGTGTCACATTATCAAAAAATAATTTTAATAATATTTTAATGGCAACAAATAAGTTTCCAAATTTAATGGAAAAAAAGAGACATGTTATAAAAATGTTTTTGAATAAAAAAAGAACACATACATCTGAAAGTATAAAAGCAAGAAAAGAATCACCCAAGAAAAGAAAAAGAACATCTTTTACACCAAAAAAAAGTTGGATTGCTAGGTCTCTCCAAAATTAATTGTTGTAATAAAATAGGTATGAGAGTTAAACTCATAAAAAGCCCAAATTCCAGAAAGAAATATCGTGTGATTTTTGAAGACGGGGATACAGTTGATTTTGGTGCTAGGGGATACAGTGATTTCACCCTCCACAAAAATCCCCTCAGAATGCGTTCATATCTCATCAGACATGGCGCCTCACCATACATCTCAGCGTCCCTCAAAAAAGAAAAGAACCCAAAGCGTGTTTTAAATGGTTTATTGAATGTTTCCAATTCACATCTTGAAAATTGGAAGCCTTCAGGAATAAAAACTGCAGGGTTTTGGTCTCGTTGGCTCATTTGGAGTGTTCCATCTATGAATGGTGCCAAAAAGTTAATGAGTAAAAAGTTCAATATCACTTTTTATTAAAAATGTTTTCCAACCAACTTGGTATTTCATTGGTTTTAGTTCCACTTCTAACACGAATGTATTTATGCGCAAATGGTTTTTTTACACTTTTAGATTCGCGCACTGGAGAACTATTTATATTTGCAGGTTCTGGTGTTTTTTGTCTTATAGAACGAGCAGTGCTTCTAGTTGGGGACAATGGTCTAGATTTCCTAGATGCCGATGATGTACTAGGAGATGGTTGTGATATATTGTTAAATTTTGCCTGTTTTAATACTTTACTTATTTCACTATTTTTACTTACTGTATTTTTAGAAGAATTCATATACTAATTATTTATATTTTTATAAATCAAGTTTATTCATAGATGTTAAAACAATCCACATAACACCAATACATGATACAAGTGTCCCCGCAACACCGTTCAATATCATAATTTTTTTTGTGCTATGTGGAATAAATCCTAGAAATGCAGCAAGAATATACATACTCATTATAGAAGTTATTGTAAAACCAAACATATACAATAATAAGCGCAATGTATCGTTTAGGAATAGAACCGGGAGAATATATACAATACCACTTAACCCTGATACACCATGAACTACACCTACTATATAAGCACTTCTTGTACTGTCTGAAAATGTATCACCAATTCTCCATTTTTTAAATTTAATCCATAATGTTTCTTTGAATATAATTCCAGAACTATCTTCGTGTGTATGACACATATTATGTTCATGAGCTTCGTTGTGTGCTTCTGACACGGGTAATACAGATATTGGTAATCCATCACTGGGATGAGGAACTGTTTGAACATTTCCATTTTCCAAATGTATTTTCTTTTTTTGTTCCTTGACTCTCCATTTATGAAGAGAAACTAGAGATGTTATTCCAATTGTCAACATCATTGAACCCACAATGTAATCACTCGCTGTCGCAACTTTTTCAACTGGAATTGAATTCTTAAAAGCCATAAAAATAGCAGTCATCGAACCAAGACCCAAAGTGTGTCCAACCCCCCACCTAAGCCCCTGCAATGCACATCGATGCCATCTCTTACCAATATTTTCATTATTTATTTGTTCTCTTCTTTTGACTCCTGCAACCAATAATAACAAAGCACTGACATGGTCTGGTCCCAAAATGACATGGGACACTCCCATAAGCATGGAAACACAAAATACACCCCATGAAGATAAATTTGATATGTTTTGTAAATCTACCATTTCTTAGAATAAATTGGTATAAAGGCTTTAAGTTATAAATTAAATAATGGAAGTCATAAAAAATTTAATTTCAAGAGACACTGCAGAAATACTTGGACAGGCTCTTTTATTTTCAAAAATAAATGACAAAGACCCTAAAACAGATGACTTACTTGTTCAAAATGCATATTCGTGTTATGGACACTGTGTAGGGGAATCACTTTTATTACACATCCAACCTAAAATACAAGAATTAGTTGGTTTTAAAATTTTTCCAACATATTCATATTATAGGGTTTATGAATTAGGGCATGAAATGCCAATACATACAGATAGAGATTCATGTGAAATATCTGTTTCAATGACACTAAAATATAATAAGACAAATTGGTCTATAAAGATAGAAGATAGAGAAATATATTTGGAACCTGGGGACGCCTTAATATATAAAGGAAGAGAGTTTCCTCATTGGAGAGATACATATGAAGGAGAAGAAGGTTCTTATTTAATTCAAATATTTATGCATTATGTAGATTCTGATGGGAAGTTTTCACATCTTAAATATGATGGTAGGAAAGGGATAGGTGTTGATTAGCGTCTTGGACCTGGTCCACTTCTAAGAACTCGAACAGTAGAGCCATCTACAATACCATTTCCCAAAACAGTTCCGTTTGAAAGGTCTGCCCCCTGGAAGTGTAAACGATGGGTGTTCCAGTCGATTGGTTTAGCACCACGAATTATTAACTTAAGTGTATCAATGGTGTCAGTGGAATCCGCTTCAATCTCAAATGGTTTTGATTGTAGAGTTTGAACAACTATACGCATTGTATAGTATATCATATTATTTTTTTCAACTCCTTAAGACCACCTATGTATTTATAATTTTTAAAAATAAGTGGGGCTGTGTTATGTTTATTCTTTTCTGAAAGAAGACCTAAATTTTTCAAACTTTTTATGACCTTGTCTTTTCCACCATAATTATCAAAGTCAATTTTCTTGACTTTTTGATTCTTGTCTTTTAACATTTTTAATGAAGCTTTACAGAAAGGACACCAAGTATAATGGTATACTAACCACATTTTGTAATAAATAAATATTTAATTATTACAAAATGAGTTATTGGATGAATTTAACAAAGACATCTAAAAACCAAGCAAAAAAGACTAGGAAAAGTCTAGAAAAACAAACTACTGACGCCATGGAGACTGTAAATAAATTTAAAAAGAACCCAAATAATAAACCAGAATCAAAAGAGCTCAAATTGAACAAGAAAAAATTCAAGTAGTTCTGCGTTTTTTGGTGGGTCTACTAGTCGATGGGGAAAACATTATATTTAAATTTTTAGTTAATGCACTCTTTTTTTCGGTTAAAGTTTTATTATTATTGTTCACAAGAGATTCAACTAAAAGAACTGTGTTTAGTGAATTAACTTTAACATTTTTGTTTTTTTCATATTTTTTTATGTGTTCAACGAGTGCGCTGAACTGTCTTTCTTTTTTAATCATTTTCATTAATTTCGTTTTTGGTATTAATGGTGGAAGAATAAAATTTCTATTGTTCACCATTTATATTATAAACATATATATTAGTAAAAGTGCTCTGTGCGATAAATCTTAGCTTCATATTCATTATCCTTACCTAAAATAGAAAGTCTTTCACCTCCATACAACTCTCTACATCCAACACTTGAATCCATGCAGTCCCTGTCATCATATGAAATTGGGACTGGATAGATATTGTTTGACCCGGGGGAACCAGTTGTGGTATAGTAATTGTAACTGTCTCTTCTCCCGAATACCTCCTTCCCGTAGAGGGGTAAAGTATCATTTGCTTCTGAATCAAACAACAAACCAATTTGTTGTGTTTGTCCAGGTTTCCATATTTTTAATGGGGGCCCACGAAATTCACGCGAATCTCTTATATCGGGGCGTTCTTTTTCCATGTGTCTTTGCCATCTATCAACTGGGACAACATTTACATCAGCTGGTGCTTCCATTTGAACAATCATTGGTTTTTTATCAAATACACCTGCAAGATATAATATTATAAATGTTGAAGCAAGAGTTAATAAAAAATACATAATCATGCTTGACTGTTTCTTGCTGAACTTCTTCATCGTTATACTTACTTAAGATTATTATTTAAAGAAAATAATGTTCTTTAATTAAGGCATGAAGATATTAGGTATAGATATAGGATATCACAATCTAGCTTTAGTTTTAGCTGAATGTAGTAAAACTGAAGTTAATATTATTGATTGTAAAAAAGTTTCATTAGAAGATTACAAATATATAAAATCTAATGATATTGTTGATTTAGTTCCATTGATGATGGATGAACATAAATATTTATTTAACCAGGCACATCAAGTAATTATTGAAAGACAACCACCTGGTGGTTTTACAAATGTTGAGTGTCTTATTAATTATATTAGTCGTCCCAAATCTATTTTGATTTCACCCAATGCAATGCATGCATTTTTTGGTTTTGGACATTTAGATTATGAAAATAGAAAACACTATACAGAAAAAATTGCGTTTCAATATTTGAAAGATAACGAATATTATATGAAATTAGACAGAAAACATGATATAGCAGATGCAGTTTGTATGATTTTATTTCAAAATCATAAGAATACACAATTATTTAAAAGAAATGATTTAATTGAAAGATCAGTTTTCAGCGAATTCCTTTATACGAAGCCTACCAAGCCTCCATTGGGTGAACATCCAAAGGAGGAAAAAAATAGTTTTAATTAATTCTTTTGATTTATTGTTGTCAAGTTTATAAATTGGACTAATTATTTGTGAAGTAAAAGTTTCTGAAGAATCTTTACCAGTTATTTTAGCTTCTAACTGCGTTAAAGCACAAGTATCATCATTCATCATCCAGTGGAAAAATATAATAACCATAATGATTGAAAAAGCCCTTAATTGTCTGGGCTGTCCCACAAATGGTATTAATATCCCTGTAAGAAGTATTATTAGATGAACTAGGAAAATAATGTTCATTTAATATAACTCAGAAAAGAATGATGGAGCAGGATAAAAAAATTGCTGCGCGAACAAGAGAGTGGTACCCCGCCCAAGAAAAAATATTAAAAACTTGGGGTGAGGCTGCTGCGTGTTATAGATTCATGAATTACAAAGCATTTTTGATGTACAAAAAATCATCAATGCGTTTTACATTACCTGTTATTGTTTTGTCAACTATCACAGGTACAGCCAACTTTGCACAAGAACAATTTCCAGAAAGTATTAGGCCTATGGTTCCCTCTATTATAGGAGGTATGAACCTTATTGCGGGTCTTATTGCCACTATCATGCAGTTTTTGAAGATTAACGAACTCATGGAAAGCCATCGCGTTGCTTCCCAGTCATACGGTAAATTGTCAAGAACTATTCGTTTAGAATTGTCTTTGCCATTGAGTGAGCGTTCAATGGATGGAAGAGACATGGTAGAGTTAATGCGTGCGGAATATGACCGTTTGATAGAACAGTCTCCACCAATCCCAACACCCGTCTTAGATCAATTCGAGAAGGAATTCAAGGATTCCAAGATTTTCAAACCAGAAATTATGCATATTCAACCAATTGATCCATTCAAGGCGATTATGAATACTGCGACAAAAGCAAAACAGATTTTCAATGAAAGTAAAATGAAGGACGAAGTTGTAGAAGCATTGGGTGGTCAGTTGAGAAAGAGACTCCCATCTCCAGCGTCCCAAGAAACACCAGCGACCAAATCAGTTAAGGAAGAATTAGAAGACTTGAAGAAGACTGGTTTTGTCTCTCTCCAAGGCAAGGTTATGCAAGAGTTTAAACAAAAAACTGAACGAATGACTGGCCAAGAATTAAAGGAGGTTGTCACCGAAGAACCTACTGAAGAACCCCCGAAAGAAGATTAAGAATGTAAATAAGTAATATCAAAACCATGATATTGAATAGAACAAAACATGCAATGTATGGTGCTATTTTCCTTTTTAAAGGTTTGAGCACCTTTTCATTTAGAGCTTTGTTCTCTAAAGCCATATCAATAGCCTGATTAGTGAATTCATCGATGGATCGGTTCATTAAAATACACTCTGAAAATATTTCGGGTAAAAAGTCAATGCACACAAAGGAAGAAGAAACACTTAGAAAACTAGTAGGGGAGAACAAAAATATTTTTATAAGTGGGCCTTCAGGTGTTGGTAAGACTAATTTAGTAAAAAATGTTTTAAATGGAACTAAATATTTTGAACTAGATAGTCTGACTCTAAGATTTTATTATTTATGTGGAACAGGTATATCTCATATTTTTATAGATAATTATGAAGATGACATAGCGTTTAAAAAAATAATAGATGAAATATCTGAAGGAATTAAAAAAACAAATGGAGCAGTCATTGTTGAATCCCAAAAGTTTCACTTGATTCCAAATTTTGAAAACATTATATTACAAAAACCGAGTGTAGAACAGTTGTTAGATTTGTTAGATGAGGGTGATGATTTAGAATTGAATAGAGAAAATGCAGTGCGATGTGATGGAAATGTTAGGGAATTTATGATGTATAAAAATATACCGATTACGACAGATAAATTTTTTACGACAAAGGGGTATATAACAGATATATTATGTTCCCTAGACTCCATAAAAGTAAAGGACACACTTCAAGAACATGGTAGTTTTTGGGATGCCATTCATGAAAATTATTTAGATTCTGAGGGATGTAATTATGTTGAAATAATGAATTCCTTATCTCTTGCGGAAGCACACGACATAATGATATATGAAGGAAATTGGGAATCGATGAGATATTTTGTAAATGATGTAGTATCTTATCCTAAATTCTATATGGGTTCCTCCCTCGACCCAGATAAAATAAGACCTGGGAGTTGTTGGTCTAAAAGAGGAAATCAAAGAATGCGTCTTCGAAAAGTAATGCAAATTCTTAAGAAGGGACCACAATGCATGCATAAAGAACATCTCCATCTTTTAAAAATATATGCTCAAAAAGGGAACATAGATATACTCAAACATTATAACATAACTGCACAAGATTTTGATATTGTTAATCACATATGTGTTCAAAATAAATTAAAGCAGAGTGACGTAAATAATATTAAGAAATGTCTGAGGAAATAGAAGAAACATGCACTTTGGCTCCTCGTGTCATTGGAAATGAAATTTTGTTTTTTAGTGATATAACTGAAGAATCTATTTTAGATTTTTTGGAAGCATTTAAAAAACTTGAAAATGAAACACTGAAAAAGTATGTGGATAATCCATGTGCTAAGCCATGTATTAAAATTACCATTAACAGTGGTGGTGGTGATTTGTTTTCTGGAATCGCTGCTATGAACGTCATTGAAAAATCCCGTGTGAAAGTAATAACCGAGGTTCAAGGAAGTTGTTGCAGCGCAGCAACTTTCCTTTTGCTCGCTGGTCATGAGCGTCGCATGGGTAAAGATGCATTTGTTTTGATTCACCAAATAACGACTGGTCAGTTTTGGGGAAAATTCCAAGAACTTAAGGCTGAGTGTAAAAATTATTCTAAATTTATGAAGAGAATTGAAACAGTTTATCGAACAAAAACTAAAATACCCGATAAACTATTTAAAAAAATGATGAAGAGAGATGTCTTCATTGATTCGGCTGAATGCATTAAACATGGAATCGTTTATGAGATTGCTTAATGGTCACATATCTTTTATAGAGATACATAGACATAAGTATTATAATAATAACACTAACTGTATTTAAATCAAATTTTATATCCCTGGGTGGAGGTTGAAGTCTCTTCATTCTTTCGTAATCGACAACCGCGAATGTCATTATTAAAGAGTAGAGAATATAATTTACCAAAATGAACCGTATTGCTGTAGACATCGATGAGACCCTTCTTCACTTTCTTCCAAATATGGCAAAGTTCCACAAGATGGAACTGCCACATAAGAAGTTTAGATATGTCTACAGAAATATTTTTGATATAACCGAGGCTCGGTCAAAGAGAATGGTTATTGATTTTTATAATTCCCAAGAGTTCCATGATTTGGAACCAATGAAGGGTTCTCAAGAAAAACTATTGGAATTAAAGAAAAAATGTAAAAAACTTTATATCGTTTCGGGAAGACAATATTATGTAAGACAAAGAACTGAAGACTGGATTGAAAAACATTATCCTGGTATTTTTGATGATGTTGTATTGACAAACAGTTATACGATACATGAAGTTTCTAAAGTTGATATTTTCCGTTCTCTAAATATTGATGCCGTGGTTGATGATGATTCCATGGTATGTTTAGAAAGTGCAAGAGCTGGTATAAAAGCATATAATTTTACAAATGACCCTGTTTATCCCTGGTATGAAGAATATGAATATGCTGACTTTTCATTAAAGAGTTGGGATGACATTGAAATTGTATAAAGGTTTAGTTTGTAATGAAAATATATACAAATTGAAATGTCTCACGCTATTGTTGGTTCCGATTTGATTGCCGGGCAAGTCCTGTTTAAAATGAATAAGAAGAACAATGTTCCTTTTATCACTGCAAACAGAAATCCCAACTTTGTTAGTTATGTGAAGGATATGAAAACTCCCAGAACTATCGTATCTACTGAAGATTCAAGTTTGTATCTTCAAAACATTTCTACAAACCTCCAAAAGGGAGATACTTTTATTGACCTTTCACCCGAATATTACAAAAATATTCGTTTCAAGGAAGATATTTTCAAACAAAGAAAAATTAAGTATATCTCTGGAGCAGTATCTGATGCAAGTGCTGTTTTTAGTGGAAACAGGGATGTCTATAACAACGAACTCCCCTTTTTATCTGACGCGTTTCACACATGTACTTATGTGGGTGAAAAAGCAGAAACATCTCAATATATAATGATGGTTCAAAACGCAATGAACGATACAATGATCCAAGGTCTTCATGATGTATTTTCTTATGGAAGTTATGAAACAAGTAAAATGATTGATTTTATCCAAAGTTGTCGTGGTTCTGATATTGATGGTAGAGTTTTGAGAACTTTCAAATTCACTACTGAAATGATTAAGGACCCGAGATTTAGGAAGTTTTCTTTTGAATCTAAAATTCCATGTCCCGTCATTAATTCTTCTAACGAATTTGCGGATTTCATGAATTACAGAAAATATATTTCAATGCAGACTTCAAATAATTTACACTATAACGAGCATGTTGCGAGAAACGCACTTCGTTTCGTCTTTGCCGCCGTTATACTGGAAGGAATTAGTATTCTTCAAAGTAAGCCTATCCCAATTAAGCAAGCATATGATTATTTATCAATGGGCTCTTCAATTAGGTGTAATATGTTTAGAAAGTCCCAACTTGAACTTTATGATATTTTGAGCGACACTGAACACGATGCTCGTATGTTTTTGATGCAATGTGTTTCCGTGAGCATTCCATGTCCTGCCGTTCAAGCAGCTTTGAATCAACACGACAGTATGAAATACTATCCTGTTGAACTTATTTAAATGTCGCACGACACCATATTTCATTTATGTTTCCGAATGGTGAATATTCAAACAACAAGTGCAACAAAAATCCAACAAGGAAACTAGAAAGTGCAATAGATGCACCGGCAAGTGTTAGAATGTAATACGCAACATAACTCAATAAACCAACAATTATCGCCTCTGGAAAAACTGTACTTATAGCTCGTCCCATTTAGTATCTAACAATATTATTTTCTGTGATTCTATATTTACCTGGTTTTAATCGCTTAATGTTATTTTTTTTCACTTCATTACGAACAAAATTTTTTAATTCATTTTCACCTTTGTTAATTATCTTTTGAATAATACCTTTTTTAGTATCACTTATTTTATCCGTTAGCGGTTTTAAAAGCAGTGAAAGTTCCTTCTTTTTATTTTCTGGCATATATTTCTTTAATTTATACAGGTTTTCTCTTTGTCTCATTAAATTATTATACATAGCCTGTCTTTTTTCTAAAGAAATATTTTGAACTCTTTTGCCTTTTTGGCTATTAAATTTTTTCTTTATAATTGAAAATGTCAAATATGCACTATTTGTATCATTTTCTATATTTTTAAGGAGGTTTTCAATATTCTTATCAGTATAATTATAATCTTTCTTAAGAATATTTATTATTTTATTTTTTTCTGTGTTATTAGTTTTATTTTTTTGTATTGTAGCGAGTCTTCTTATTCTGTGAAAAATGTTATTTTTACTCTCATTATTCAACCTCTTTTTAGTCATTCTAATTTTTTGTGTTAAGTGTGCTCTTGATTTTACTAGTGCACGTTTAATTTCTTGATTCGAAATTTTTGGAGTGATTGAGATAATATTGTTTCTTAACATATATAATAAATATATATCATTTGTTTTTTTTCCGGACAATGACTTAACTTGATTATTTAGTTCACGACCAATTTTGTTATATTTCTGATTCATCTAAAATAAAGTTATATTTTAATTATGAAGTTCTCATTATATAACAAAGTGAATAATAAGGTGGTCTATTTTCATGCGCCGAGCTGCTTCCTGCGTTGTTAGTATTAATGTTAAAGTTCATAGTAGTGTTAAATGTATGATTGTGATCTCCCGTACTATTTGTGGGATAACTTTGGGTTCCCCGCCAACATGAATATGGTCCCCGTCTTCTCTTTGTTTCTTCGGTTCTAAATAAATAATTGTGTGTATGATCTCCTCCATCGTCGGTGGATGAGACTAATGTTGGATTAGAGTAACTAAAACTGTGTGTATGACCTTGAATCTGAGCTGAGGTTAGAGACACTGTAGCTGAACCACCTGTAGCCCCGGGTGCATAACTGTTTCCAGCCCCAACCACAAATCTATCACGCAAATCGGGGGTTCCATTAGCTCCATCACATAGAGACCAATATGTTGGAACAGAAGCCGCGGAACCAGACCATAAAACTATCATTCCTATGGGTGCTAATTGAACAAGCTCTCCGTTCGAGTAGAAATTACCTGATATGTTCGCATCCCCTCCTGACATTGTTTGTGATGTATCACAAATAATTGAACCATCGGCTGTTATGTTTCCATTAACAATTATATCACCAGCTGCATATGCAATTCCAGTTCCATCTCTCACAACGATTGTTCCAGGAACTGCGGCAACGTTCGCATTTAAGTCCCAAGTTCTTGCTACACTACCGTTATATTCATTGTCATTAATCATGTATCCATTTGATAATATCTTGTTGAAATGACCAGTTATTCCACTCGCGTCGATGGATGCAATTTCTACATCATTTTTTCTAAATGAAATTTTTTCACCAGTGGGTGCATTAAGGAATGTATTACCACCACTACCTGCACGCAATGCGTAGTTTCTTCTAGACATGTGGTCTAAGTGTGCAAATGAAGGAGTAAGTGAATGGAAATCGTCATATCCAATAGATGCTCTACCTATATAATTTTTGTAAATATCTGTGTTATAATTTACACTCATATTTGAATCACCTTCCATGCTTCCATAAACATGGAGTTTCATGTTAGTACCTTTGGGTGTTAGAACAGCAACTCCTTGATTATCATCCGTATAAGAAAACAAAAATTCTTCACCAAGTTCTGAATAACCCATAAGAACATTACTCACGGGTCTATGCATAATAACACCCATATCCAAAGAACCCAAGAGGTTGTTATTTGCCAAAAGAAGAATATTATCATCAATGGTAAAATCTGTGGAAGAAACAGTTGAGAAATTACCAGTCACAATTAAGTTGGCTGACAAATATACATTACCTGTTTCATCCATATAAAATGTATTCATACCAATAACTTGATTGTTGTTTGTGTGTGATAAAATAGTTGCTCTTATTTCCGGTTCAAATTGTTTTCTCACCGGTGTAAAGTATAAACTATCACTTTTTATTGGTGTGTAATCTTGTCCAGTTGCGTTTACTAATATTGAATTTGCAGTATTAACACCTCCTTTATAACCTATTGTTATAGAATTTGAAACATAATTGTTTGCATTTGAACCAATAACAATTGTATGTTCAGCTTGACCAGTTGTAGCGGCCTCCGAACCAATAGCAATAGAGTGGGTCGTTTGATTTAAATGACCAGCCTTGGGACCAATCGCAAAACAGCGTTCTCCTTGTGTTTTTCGACCAGCTTCCAAACCTATCGCTACGCTGTCAATACCTTGTTGACTTTCACCAGCAAATGTTCCGATGGATGTGGAATTTGCCCCTTGGCTTGTATGTCCCGCTTTAAATCCAATTGATAATGAAGCCACATCTTTTGTATCACTTCCTTCTTGTTGACCAATAACTGTCGCATATTGTGATGTATTATCAATACCAGCTTGATATCCAATGGCAAATACTTGTTCTACTTGGAAATTTTTACCCGATTCAAAACCAATAGCAACAGAATTATTATTTTGAGATGAATAACCAGCAGAATGACCAATGGCAATAGAATTTGAACCTTGTTCTAAATAAGCAGCCAAATTACCTGCCGCAATAGAATTATTTCCTTGTGTTGAATATCCAGCTGCAAATCCAATGGCAATAGAATTTGACCCTTGGTTTGAGTAAGCAGCTGTATTACCTACCGCAATAGATGTTTCACCTTGATTAGATTTAGCAGCTGCAATACCAATAGCAATTGAACTTGTATTTTGAAGCACATTAGCAGCTTCATGACCAATGGCAACTGAATAATCACCTTGTGTATTTGCACCTGTTCCGCGACCAATAATTACGCTGTAGACCCCTTGTTTCAATTCAGCAGAAAGGTCGCCAATTGCCACAGAGTTTGCACCTTGTTCTTGAACAGCTACATTTGTCCCCACAGATACAGAATAATCACCTTGACCCACTACACCGGACCTATATCCTATGGCAACTCCAAAATTATTTTGGCCTTCATTACCGGCACCATAAGCCAACGCAATCGCATTTGAACCTTGATGCGTTTCTCCCGCTTGGATGCCTAAGCCAACAGAGAACATTCCTTGACCCATGTTTCCTGCTCGTGAACCAATAGCAATAGAATGAGTAGCTTGAGCAAATTGACCAGCTTCAGAACCAATAGAAATTCTATCAGTATTAGATGATATGTCATCTGGTTTAATACCACCAATAATGACAGAAGCACCCAATGGAGAATCTATTATACAGTCACCATTTGATTTGAGGTTTGATTCGACAACAATAGATTCTATTGTGTTTGAAAAAAAAGCAATGTTTGTGCAAATGTTTCCATTGTTCATTACATTTTCCAAATTTGTTGACAAATTAGCGAGTTGACTACCATCAGCTATTATATAAGCTGATTCAATATTACCACTTGTCCAGAGGGTTGTTAGGGTTCTATCATCCATCCAAATGTTTGTGCTTATATCCACGGAGTGCACAGGAAATTCATTCGCAATACCGATATTTGATTCAGTCACAAAACTCGTTGTATTGTTTACATATCTTACCGTGTGTGAAGTTGTATTTCCTATATTTGTAATGTAATTAAATGTAGAGGTTTCGGAACAAATTGGAATATTACTCAAATATCTACCATCTCCACGAAAATAATTACATTTAATATTCCCAGAAACCATCAATATTTCATCTACACCCGCAGTATCTTGAACATAACAGTTTGTTCCAATGTCTAAACTATGAACTGGGTCGGTATTACATATACCAACATTTGCAAATGATACAACACTTGTATTAGGATTTGTAAATTGAACAATGTTTGTTGTTGTATTGTCATAATCACTCGCCGCTTGCAATTCTGTTGTACTTGGAACACTTGTCATTAAATTACCATCACCATAGAAGCCAATAGCTATAACAGTTCCATCAACCACCAAAACATTAGGTCCATTTTCATTCACACGGAATTTTGTTCCGACATCTAATGTATTCACTGGATTTACATTTGCGAAACCCGCTCCACCAATTGAAAAATACGCAGACATGGGGTGATTAAAATGAACTGTGTCATCAGTTGTATTACCCGTAGCTGACGCAGTTTGTAAATTTGCGAACCCATAAACATTTCCTACTTTTTTACCCTCCCCAATAAAAAATGGCGCTTCAATATTTGATTGAGACAAAAAGTTTCCGGAAGTATCTAAATTACCATCCACATACAAAACATTTGAATTCACAAAATAATTGCCAGTGTAATTAGCATCTATCAAATTTGCATCATAATATAAATTACCATCAACCACATTAGCAATAAATAGTTTATTACCAATTGCGTCATTTATAAAAACATTTGAACCAATATCTAATGTGTGAATTGGATACAAGTTATGTATACCCGCAAGATTTGTAGTCGTGAAAGATGTATCATTAAAAAAATCAATCTTGTAAGCAGCATTTGAACCTCTACTCATAATATCATTCAAATCGGATGTCATAACAACATTTGTAATCAAGGGACCCTCACCAACAAATTTAGTCGCTACAATACCACCACGCACAATAAGAATATTTGGTGAGTTGTCATATATAGAAATATTTGAACCAATATCCAATGTGTGAACTGGAGCTATATTAGCAATCCCCACCCGGTCGCTCGTGACCAAACTTACGTCCGGGTTGAGAAATTCTATAGTCTCTGCCGTGACATTATTCACAAACACAGACATAGTATTATATTAATGACATACCTTTTTTTTTCAATTAATCACACACGTTCAATCCACTCTTTTATAAATTTACAGTAGTCTGACATTGAATGGTCGCTGATGCCTTGCGTTATTCTGAGTGGGTTTCTACACATGTTGGCGAGACCTTTTTTGAATGATTTCCATGGGTTGGGGTTTTTTATTATTTCTCCTTTTCTATCAATGAAATATAATTCACCCAAGTGTCTATAATTCATCCATCTTGGAGGTATTCTTGGAACAATATCTCTATCATTTACAAACCGATAGAAAACATTGTTTTTTTCAGCAGCCTTTTTCCATTTTCTTGTTCCAACTCTTGGACACCCATAATTGTAGCAAATAGAACCCTTCAATCGACTCGCTGCGATACAACTCATCGCACCCCCAAGGGAATGTCCACAAGTGTATATTTGTTTATTTTTACTGTGAGAAAGCCATTCAGTTATATCGGACCAAAGAGTATCAACTTCATCCCTAAAACCAGTGTGCACTCTTCCTTCTTGTATCCCCTCGTAATCCCTGCCATGAAAGATATTTAAATCAGCTTTAATATCATTCGTCGTAGTTGGTTCAGTCCCCCTGAAAGATAAAACAATGTGGTCACTGTTTTCAAAACCATAACATTGGGCACCAAATTTATCAAAGAATTTTACATTCTTGTATCCACACTTTTCCTTAACAACATCTTCTGTGTTGTATGCAAGTTGTGATAAATTACCTAAATGTAATGCATTTTCAAAACTAAAACTTCTTGTCAGTTTCATTTTATTATCTGTAAATATATTAAATGCATTTGACGAGAACAAGGGCACTTTATATTGCCGTAAAGGATATCAAATATGTATTATTACAGGGTAGAATACACATTGTAGGCCAGTTTATTTTTGAAAATGTGAATAAATTTGTTTTGAAATTAAAAAAAAATAATTCTAAAAAGTAGTTATGACACCACCTCCTACACCTCCTCGGTTGACACCACCTCCTACACCTCGGTTGCGGAGAATAAGGACCCCTAGGGCACCAATTGGAAATTCTCCACCTTCAGGTAGTGTGAGAAGAAGACTCAATTTTACGAGCCCGCCTAGACAAAGTCCAGCTACTTCACCGGCCTCACCAAGTCCAAGAACAAAATTAAAAAGACTCCAAGAAGTTCAAAAAAAGAACTATTCTAAATTATTTTCAATGTTGAATGAAAATAATGTAAATCATGTATTGCTAAATTCAAATAATAATTCAAAAAATTTAAATCGTATAAAAAATCCAATATTTTTATTGTCCGATGTAGCTGCAACTAGAGATGGTAAAATTAAACATGTATATTCAAGAGAATATATTGAAACATTTTGGAAAAATAGAACAATATTCAAAAGTCCCATGACTGGATTAATGTCTCATCCAAAACTTATTGTTAAATTTGACAAGAAAAAACATTTGAATACACAAGTCATTTCAGATTCTAGATTGACAGAAATAAAAGAAAATGAAAAAATAATATCTAAAACTTTGGACCCAGGTATTTATGAAAAGGAATATTTTGTATCAAATATAAAAGGTAAATTGCCTTACGCAATGAAATTTATTAAATATGTTCGCGATGAACACAAAACTATAAAATATATATTACATGGTTTACCCTACTCCCTTCACCTAACCACCTTTGTCACATTTACAAAAGGTGAAATTGATAAATTAATTAGAATTGATAAAATAAGAACATCCAACATCATAAATTTTATTGAATATCGTAAAAGTAAAAACATCAATCCATATGACATCATGAGAGCAGAAGCTGGGTACACTCTCACAGGTATATATATTGTAAGTAAAATAACCCATGAGTTTAGACAAATGAAAGCATTTAAGAAACAATATAATAAATCTAAAAACATGATAATTGAAAAATATAAGCCACAAGGATTTACAAATGAACAAATTCACAAGGCATTTTCTCCTATATATAACTTATTCAGACGCGAATTAAAATAATTAGTAATTGAATAAAATATTCAATTACAAAATATAATATTTTTTAGAAACTGAAGGTGTGTGTCCAATAGTTTCAGCTGTTGCATCCACAGCTTTCTTTTCATCACCATCAAATTTCTTCATATGTTTTTGAAAGAGTTGCATACTTCCAGCAGTTCTGATATCTTTTATTTGTATTTGACTGTTTCCAGTTATTTTTCTTAAAAGATCTCTAACTCTATCATGCGTTGAATTACCTGAGAGAAGGGGCTTTTTTTGTTTCATAATTGCACTGTGAAGAGTTTTGTCCTTGACAGAATATAATCTTCTTTGACCACTCTTTGCGGTAAAATCAAATGTTAGGGTTTCCCCGTCTTTATTCAACTTTACATGTTTTCTCTGAAGGGTCATGGCACCCAAAGCGTTTTCATTATCTCTTGAACCTGAACGAAGATACGCTGTTATAATCATTCTCAAAGTAAGTGCGTCATCCCAATATTTATTTTTGGGGTCTCCTAATATTTTAGTAGTTGCACTTCTTATTTTTGAAAAATCTATTTGTGATGAACGTTCTTTTCTCAACTTTCTTTGTTTATCCAAAAATTTTTCATGATAGTAATAATGTTTTTTACCGTTTCCATCTATGGCAGTTGCTTGTAGTTTATCATCAGCTGAATAAACATTTACATCTGTATAGGCGGGTGGTATTCCAATTTTTCTACATCTTATTTGTTCAGTTTCAGAAACTGGACGATTGCCCTTATAGAACACTCCACGCTTGCGTGTGATCATCTAAATTAAAGAAATAATTTTTTATTTATTAAATGGGTATATTACATGTCCAAACGGTAAGTCATATATAGGACATACTTGAAAATTATAAGCGTTCTCAAATTTCAAATTAATCAATTACTTTTTACATATGGGCTACATATCTAAAAAGTAAGTTACTCCTACTGGGTATTGATCCCAGCATTTAGTCTTCCATATATATGATTTTACTCATATTTAAGCATAATTTAAGCTATTATAAGGACTAGGTGATAACCAATTCACTATAGGAGCTTCAATTTGAAGGTGGGCGAGCTTCCTGCTTCCCATATAATACTGTGGTGTTCGCTTTAAGTAATTACAATCTTTCTGATATATCGTCATACTTGTTTTTTCTTGTTTGTAGGTTACCTATTGTTGGGCTTAAAACAAGGGATGGTTGGGATGGTACTTCTTGTTTTCCCTTTGGTGTGAATTTGCATACATCTATAACACTTAGTCCGTTACATACATCTGGTTTGTTCATTTTTTGTGGAAATTCTTGATTAAATTCAACTATACATTCTGGGGGTATATCAGGGGATTCGGAGAGTAGTCTATCATACTCTTCTTTGCATTTATTGACAAAATCTAATACCGGTGCTCTATCTCTTGGATCAAGGGAGAGTTCTAAATCAATACTTCTGTAGAATTTTGCGTATTGAATACACATGAGGGAGTGTGCCTCAGAAAGTTTTTGACTTTGACTGAATTTCGCGACGGATGTAAGGATGCCACTTATAATATTTAGTGTAGCAAAAAAGTATTGGAATAGAATAATCGTTAACCTTTTATCTGGTTCTGGTTCATCTGGACTTAGCACTGCAAAGCCACCAACTCCGGTTATGCTTGATATTATAATGCTTGGCAATGTCAATTTGTTTGATATTTTTTTAAATCTGATACGGGCATTATTGTGTAGCCACCTGTATCCAGCTGCCCTTTCAGCCCATTTATACACAAGAGCTTCCTGTTTTGAACACCACTCAGGTTTTTTATCACTCATATCATAATTAAAGAAAT
>Ga0206682_10001352_pt1 | contig 24226 bp, 33 predicted proteins | sample M240m12015metaG_FD_155444 | JGI IMG/M metagenome (GOLD analysis project Ga0206682, IMG submission 155444) | Ammonia-oxidizing marine archaeal communities from Monterey Bay, California, United States - M2 40m 12015 | ecosystem: Environmental > Aquatic > Marine > Intertidal zone | place: USA...
TATTTTCGGGTAGTAAAGGATTCCATATTTGGCTCAACGAAAAGGACTCTAAGGCCCTGACCGGGAAACAATTTAGCGACTTTAAGGAGGATAATGCAAAATTTCTCGCAAAAACCTACTGCGAAGTGGTGAAAGATGTCTTTATCAAATCAACAGGAGAGGAATTTAGAGGTGCAGATTTGACCCCTGTGGAAAGACAAGGTATTATCGCTTGTCCCTATTCTGTTCATTGGAAAACAGGACAGATTGTTTGGCCTATGGATGAGGATAATTTGAAAGCCGTAAGGGAGTTATCTTCCGATGCTCAACCTGTTGATATTGCGATGGCTATTCACAAACAAGAGAATGGTTCACTTTGGAAAACAGATGTTCATTTTACAGACCTTCCGATGTATTTTACGCCGTGTCATAAGGTGTTTGGAAGAGGGATGCCTCTTTGGAAAGGTATAGATGGATGAATCGCACATGACCTACCTATGAGCCTTTACACGGATAGAATTAACGAGTGCTACCCTTGTGATAAATCCGAGGCCAAAATGACAGGTCTATTTTGTAAAGTATGTGGATGCAATATGAAATTGAAGGCGAAGATTAAAGGTTCTAAATGTCCGTTAGGTAAATGGAAAGAATAGTCACGATTTCTTCTTTTTGTAAAATTTGAAAAGTAAAGCCCCACCTAAAAATGCACAAGCCAAACCGATTTGTGCAGGTGATACTCTTGTTCCTGTCACCTTCTCAATTTCATCACTTAGGGTTCTTAATGATGCTTCAACAGGAGAAGGTTTCCAATCAGCAGGTTCGGGAACTTCAAATGAGGCAGTATGTGTGTAATCTAAACTTGAACAAGAACCTGTTGCTACGGGGGTTATCTCAACCTCCCACATCCCCGGAGAATTGATAAGAAATTGGTCTATTGTGACGCTTCCACAGCAAGCCAAACATTCATCATCCGAAAGAAGTGGGCTACAACCCGCTAACTCCGTATCATACATTTCTTTACGCTCACCCTCGTAAGTGCAGAAGATTTTAATTCGGATGCGATGCGATGAGGCTTGAATTGGGTGGTATTCTGTCCCAACCCAATCAGTCTTAAATTCGGAATTGAAGTGATAGGGAGAGTAAAATGGGTTTTTTGCAGACCCGGGAAAGGCTGTTTGTTCAGCATCAAATAATCCTTTGACCCCGCCGATGAAACCATCAACAGTTTCTTTGTAGCCTTTGGCGAATCCACCTTCAACACCTTCACCATAAACAACCCCTCTATCTCTTGACCAATCAGCCATCCCATTACCTGCGGCCACTACGGTATTATCATTTACCCAAACAAAGCCATCAACAGTTGCGCTAATAAGTTTTTGAAATTGTTCTTCAATCCAACCACCTCCCGATGTATCTTCGGGTGAAAAAGATACTACAATATAATCTTGGATGGGTTTGGGCGAAGAACCATCGGAAGAATATGCTACTTTGAAAGTGTGCTTTGAACCACATAATGAAGCCAAATCCTCACTTTCAGTTTTAGAAAGAATTTCAGTCATTGTTGGATTAACCATTTAATCACTTCCCCTTTAACCTATTGACAACAAACAAAAATCCAAAAAAAGCAAGACTTCCGAAAGCAACAAAATATCCAAGACCTTTTAATTCAATATAAGAATTAACTGCCGCTACAATATCCATGTTTTCGGGAGAAAGAGATGCTTGAATATCTTGGGCTTCTGCTTCGGGTTCAACAGTAAATGAATAAGAATGATTAAAACCCATCATCGGAAAAATGCAATCGTATTTGTTTATTTTAGAAGCACCAAACCGTGTTTGTTGATATTGAGAAGCCATGTTTGCTAAATCATAAGCCGCCGCCGCCGTAGCGATGATGAATGCACCTGCCGCAAGACCTCCTGTGGCGATAGTAGCAACAATAGCAAAAACCACTTCCACCACCATTGGTAGCATTTCTTTAACCCAAAATTCAACTGCTTTTGCATTATCGGAGGCTTCGGATTCCGCATCATAACCATAATGAATTAACAAATTGTATTGTCCTCTCGGCCATTGTGGTTGTATGTTTAGGCTACCTGTGGTCTTCCCCGAAGCATCAGTTTCAACCGTATTTGACCAAATGTTTTTGAACACTTGGTTTGGACTTAATTCTGCCTCAAGTTTTGGAGTTAAAATAGCCGTAAAAGCATCCACATCATCTATTGCTAATTGAATTTCTTCATCACTCATTGTTTCAAGAATAGAATCAGTAATTTGAGCAACATAAACCATGTCAAACACTTGAAGAGTTAAGTTAAGACGGTCATTAGCCCCCGTTCCGTCGCTTTGTGTTAAGCATTCCCATTCAATTGTTGATTCCGCAGGAATAGATTCCCAAATTGGAATTTGATTTTTAATGATATTATACTTTAATTTTTTCCCAAGAGGTGATGTTATTTTCAAACCTGTTTTCAAGTTAGTCCGACAACCCGAACCCATCCATGACCCATCGGGATTTCCACTTAACTCGTATGTCATAATGATACCTACCTTACCAATAGGAAAATCACTCCACCAAGAACCGTAATACCTGTGATTCCTAAAATCATCATTCTTTTAGCCGCTTTATCTTGACACTCTTCCACGAAAGTTTTGTATTCATCAGTTCCCACTTCATAACTTGCATCAAGAGCCTTTTCACCACAATTTAGACCTGCAAAATCTTCCATTGTGTCCGACAGGGCTTGACTTCCGAGAAGACCTGCAACAGTAAATACTGCACCGCCCACAAGAACCCCTACGGTAGTAAGACCGCCCATTTGTGCGAAACTCATTTTCATTTTGTCTTTTGCTACATCAGCACCTTCTTTTCCAAAGGCATCTTTAGCGACATCTTTCAATCCCTTTTCGGCACTTTCTCCTGCCGCTTCTTTCATAGCCTTTTGTGCCGCCGCTTCTGCCGCCGCCTCTCCACCTTCTTTCAATGCTTTTTCGTAAGCAACTTCCCCTGCTTGTTTAGTGGCTGTTTCCATCCCTTGTTTAATGGCTTTTTGTTGAATTTCGGTCAATCCTTCCTTAGTCATCCTTTCAAATGCTTCTTCCACTACCTGTTTTGAGGTTTGGGTGACAAAAACCGATGACCTAAACAATTTGTTTTCATTTGACATGAAGGCGTTTGAGATTGGAGGCATCGCCCTGTGACGGCTTTCAGCATTGAGTCCAAGAGAATCAAGCGGGTTCGTGAAACCCTGTCCTGTAAAGCGTGGGCGAGCCATGTAATAATTTGGTCGCTCTCGTTATCTAAAGGGTTTGGAAATAGGTTTTGGGTATTCCTATGACTGAAACGCCGGGGATGGCTTTCATTTTTGTCAAATAATTGTTCCAAGAGATAACATATCGCACCCCTTCAATTTCGGCGGTTGGTAAAACATTTCCGCTTGCTTTTGTCCCTTCGGAACGAACTCTTTCGTATTCGGTGAAAGGAATGATGAAAAATCCTTGTTCGTAATGGGGTTCTTGCATTTGAAGTAAGGGTAGTGGCGGGCCATCTCCATCTTCACGGACAATAACGGAAACATAAATGTCCATTTCGGGATTGTGCGCTCTTACATCGTGTCCACACTTAGAACATTTAGCATAGATTCCCGATTCATCTTCGTGATATTCTAAGGAGAATGAATAATCCTCTTTATTGACATTCCATTTGTCTTTGAAACCACCATTTCGTGTATCTTTTTCACGGACTTTAGAACATTGAGGGCAGAATAGGGCTGATGCTTTCCATGTGGACTTACCACTACGATAAAAGTGTTCATGGACAACCTCTTCCGCTTCGGGTTTCCATGATTCCAAAGCAGACGAATGATGTCCAAAAGGGACTGTGATAAAATCCACCATAACATCTCATTGTCCGAAGGAATAAATAAGCGTTGTGTTTAGATAGCGGGAAAGACTAAGATGAATTATGGTGACTACTTGTGCGGTTAAAGATTGTTTGCGACCACCTGCAAGTGATAACCTTTCTTGTAAGCCTTGTCAAGCAGGTATGAAGCCTATGGATAATCCCAAAAGCCCTCATGCGGCGGCAAATGCAGGTGGATTTATCCCACGAATTGAAAAGAGTGGAAAACCAATTCAAGATGGAAAGGAAGAGTTAGGAAAAGCCAAGATTGTCAGCCCAAATACGACGGCACAACCTGAAAACTCAGGGCAACAAAAAGCCACAAATAAGGAAGATAAATTGAAAAATATGGGAATTGACCCAATTATTGCTAAGAAATCTGTGCAAAGACTTTTTGACATGGGGTGGTTTAATTGGGATGGCGATATTCCAAAAGTGTTTGAAGAAATGTTCAAAGATTACGGGAACTTTATTTCAGCAAATGTAAAACCTTCAACCATGAGTGGCGTTCCACAGAAGCATAGGGGAACTGTCAATACACAATCCAAACCATCTTTTGTTATGTTGGAACTTGTTATTTTAGGTCAAGAGGGTAAAAGGTCGGCACAAAGAGCCATTGAATCTAATCCTATTTTCATTGAGGGTTATAAGAATGCTAACGGTGTTTCAGCAATTGATATGTTGGAAGCCGTTGAAAATAATGGTGAAACCTTTGATTTTACATTAGAAAACACAATAAGTGGCGACCCCGATTTTTCCGTTTATTCTTATGTTGATGATACCGGAACCAAAAGAATGATTCCTCGTTGGGCAATAAGTTAATAACGGGTCATAAGAGTGGATTAACATGAATGATTGGAAGGAAATTCTTGACTCTCCGATATTGCACCTTAATTCTTATGTTTCATGGGAAGAATATATTCGCATGATGGCGGTTGGTGGAGATTATCTTACCGATGGTCTTATTTATCCAATTTTCGCCCATGATGAGAAATATACATTAGAACCCGAATGTGTAGGTTTTGTATTTTTACCACTCCCCTATTCTATGGTGACAGCCGATTATGATGAGTATGAAGAGGAAGTCATGCCTATCTTTTTTGACCACGATAATTCTATGCTGTTTGACGGATTCATTGATTATGTGTATCAATTTGAAGAACCCGATACATGGGAAACTGATGCAGAATTGTTATTATACCATAATAGAGCCGCCGTTATTGACGATATTTTACAGGAAGAAGTGGAAGATTTCGGCATTAAAGAGGTCTTAATGGCCGCATTGAGGGGTCAATACGATGGTCACAATTCTTGGGCATCACACCCCGAAGAATAATGAGGTATAAATACCCGTTCAAACAAACCATTAGATAGAGGTTTGAGAATGAATCCTAATCGCCAAGCAAAAGCACTTGACATTGTAAAGAACATGGAGGTTGAACAAAATTCGCCCCTATCCTTCGTTGTCAAGGGTAAATCAAAAACCGCATACCGTGTCCACACTCACGGCTCACAAATGACATTGGCCGATGGCCGAGAGTATTGGGCTTGTGAATGTATGGACTACAAAACGAGATGTAGGAAAGCAAAAATTGATTGTAAGCACATCATGGCGGCGAAGGTATTTCAAACCTTGAACAAGCGGTGATGAGTTATATGTCAAGAAAAAATCTATGGAAAGAGCCTCTATTTGAGGCCATGAAAGAGCGAGCAATTTTATCAAGTGAAATGCCTTCAATCCTTAACGGGTTGTATCGTAATGTGCCTTCGGCAGTTAAGATTTCTGCTGTGCTGTGCCGAGATAAAAGATTTGTCAAGTTAGAGAAGCCCTATTGCTACGGATTAAGTGGTGCTAAGAGCCATCGTGTCATTCTTTTCGGTCTTGCAGATAGAGAATACGATGATGCACCACCATTCAATATGAAGAGAATGCGTTGATACATACCTTTAGATAACCTTGTGCGAAGGTATAAATACCTGTAAATCAATGGTGAAGATATGGAAGAGATTAAAGAGGTATGTGCCGACTGTGGTTGCACGGTTTTTGAAGAAAGTAGTGATGCTCACCGATACTGTCGGGATTGTGGATTGGTTCAAAGCACTCAAGTCATTGATTACGGGCAAGATTGGCGTTCCTATGAAGACGGTTCGGGCAAAGACAATGAACGAACAGGTGCGGCTAAAGACATTATGCAACACGATTATGGAATTACTACCGAGATTTCACCTATGATGGGTGGAATGTCTTCCAAACAGAAGGGAAAATGGGGTCGTTTGAAGCACATTGATAACAGGGGTCGCATTCGCAATTCCACCGAAAGAAATCTCGCTACGGCACTAACTGAATTGAAGCGCATTTCTTCTCGTATGTCGTTGCCGAAGGCTACACAAAAGGAAGCGGCTTACATTTACCGTAAGGCGGTGGAAAAGAAATTGATTCGTGGGCGTTCTATTGAGGGCGTTGTAGCGGCTTCTATCTATGCGGCTTGTAGGCTACATCAAAATCCACGAACCCTTGACGATGTGGGTCGCCATTCACGCACAGGAAGAAAGGAAATTGGAAGAACCTTCCGATTCTTGAAGCGTCAATTGGTTTTGACTATTGGACTCTCTAATCCAAGCGACTACATTCCAAGATTTTGTTCGGAATTGAAAGTCCCGAAAGAAATTGAATTGGAAGCATCCCGTATTCTTATAGCAGTAGGCTCGGAAGCGATGATTAGTCGTGGCCCGACAGGTATTGCGGCGGCGGCAATTTATCTTGCGGCTAAGAAGCAAAAGAAGGACAGGACTCAAAGCGAAGTCGCACAAGTAGCAGGTGTGACCGAAGTGACTATTCGCAATCGCTACAAGGAATTGTGCGAACATTTGAATTTGGACACCCAAGACCCTACGAAAAGCAAGGTTTGAATAGGTAATTGCCTAATGGGTGCTTATGCTTGAAGTTATTCTCGGCGTATGCCTCATTTTGTCTTTGGTAATTTTGGGATGGTTAAATTCCAAATTATCAGCCTTAAAGAATATCCAATATCGTGAATCATTAGAACGGGTGGAATCTCAAGAAGCCTACGAGAATTTGTTGTTTTCTATTGAGCGAGAAAAGGAAGGCGTAGCAAGCACTATTGAAAATCTTCAAAATCATGTCAAGTATCTCCAAGATGAAAACCGATTGAAAGTCACACAGACGGCTGTGTTAGAGAACGAAATTGCACAAATAATGACTCAAAGTGAAGAAAAGTCACAAGAAATTAAAAAACAGAAAGGAAGGGCGGCTTCGGCACACACTACGAAAGGTCAAATTCTTGAGAAGTGGTGTCCATTCCTTGAGCATCCCGATATTGACCCCGATTGGGAAGCGAAGAATTGGGCATTTATGGGGCAACCTATTGACTACATTGTTTTTGATTGGAGGGAAAATAAAGAAATCAATATGGCTGATGGTAAAATTGTAATGCTTGATGTTAAATCGGGTAAAAGCCAATTGACGACGAAACAAAGACGGATTCGGGATTTGATTAAGGCAGGTCGGGTTGAGTGGAGAACGATTCGGTTAGAATGAAATATGAAGGTATAAATACCCGTTGGGGCAATTGGATAATTACGGAAGTGAAACAATGGTATCAGTAAAAGTTATCCCCGAAAAAGGTGTTGAATACAGCGTATATGAAAAGAATGGAAAGCATCGTGTCTATTTCAAGATGAACAATGGCGGAGGTCGCCCAATTGAGGTCGGAAATTACGACATTCTTGAAGGCAAATTCTTCCCCGCAAGAGGCGCAACCCTCGTTTGGAATGTTGTCAGCAAAGATGAGAACCCACAAGCATTGATTGTCATTGGCGATTCAAAGCAAATCTTCGTTGGTAAGTCTGCTTCTGCACCTGCTTCAACAGGCCGCACATGGGGCAACAAGTCCTCTTCAAACAACAACAATCGTGACCGTGACATTAAGCGTGGTATGTGTTTTAACAATGCTACGAATCTTGTCGCTAACAACCCTGCTTATCATGCTATGGATGATGCAGAAGTCGTGGAAGCCATCATGGAATTGACCGATGCACTCTTCGCTGAATACATGAAGCGATACGGCAATTGAGCGTGGTTCAATGAAATATCTCATTGAATGTTTAGATGAGAATGGTAAGTGGATAAAATTCAATTACTACGAAGGCACTCTCTTTGATGTTAAATCAAAAATGGGAATGATTATTGAGAAAACGAACTATCTTGGAGTTAAATGCTCTCAAGTATAATTTTCCAATTGAATAATCACTTTTCCAATTGAAGAATTGTTGTTAGCAATTCCTATTTATTGGGATAATTTCTCCATGCGAACCTTTAAGTCTTGATTAGGTTTGGTGAAAACCATGCGAAGGAAAAAGGTTGAGCCGTTCAATCCATTCGCCCCACAAAGGGAGAATCCACACCAATTCCAACACTTCTCCGATGAGTGGGTCAAACACAATAAGTGGATGGGTGATGAGAACACATTGATGGATAGGCAAAAGGCTTACAAATTGGCCGTTAGTATGTGCCGAACCAAGATTCGGATGCCTACCTTTGAAGACTATGTGAAGAATCCAAGTGTGATGGAGGAATTCATTAACTCTCAACCCGAATTTGAAAATTTCCACCCTCCGATGCTATTCAATTACCAAAAGATACTTCCTATTGAAGACTATATTGAAGAAATAAGAGAATATGAGGTATGGGAGAAGAAGCAAAATGAAAAAATGGCTATCTTTGAGGAAATGATGGGTGAGAAAGGGATTCGTGTTGGGAGAGCAGGTGTCGGTGAACCCCACAAAGGATGGGGTCGTTCTAAGAGGAAGGGTTGAACGATTTTATCCAAAAAGTATAAATACTATCGCCAACAAGAAGGAATTAGGGGAAGTCCTATGATTGAAGAAGACGAAATTTTGAAAGGCCGACGAAAGAAAATGTATGGACTACTACCACGACAAGCAAAATTGGTCATGGAATTCATGTCGGGCATTGAAGGCGAATGGAAAGAATCACAAATTATGTCGCACCTTAGCGACAAGTGGGAACGCTTCGGTATGGATAGAGGCAAAATTACTTTCTTCTGCCGAGCCGTTAAAGACATTAACGGTAAGCACATCTTCCGTGTTTCGGGAAATCGCCCTCGTTCTATTCGTTGGCTTCCTCTTGAAATGCGTGATTGATTTCGGACTCTTCGTTGAGGTCAATACCCATGAGGGATGCTAAATCATTCCAATATCCGAATGCACCCCTTTTTACTTCAAGTGGATGCGGTGAAATATCAAGAACTAATAATTCAATCAATTTAGCGTTGAAAGTCATTCTTCTTCGCCTCCTGTGGGTTGGTCAGTCAAGAATGAAATCCTTGCTTGTGGATAGGCTCTAAAGGTCTTGTTTTGCACCATAATGTCAAACTGTTCCTTGAGAAGTGTGTCAATGGTTTCCATCGTTGTTTGAAGGTTGTTATAACCACCAAGCCATGCAAATTCATACGACATAATTTGTCCATTAGGCATTGTGAAAATTTGCCTCTTGACGGTATCTTCAAAGTCGTGGACTATTCCTACCTTACGGAGTAATTGATTCATAGGGCAATCGTGGCTATTTTGAAAGTCTTCGGAAAAGAACATCATGTGAAACCCTGTGGGCGGCATACCATCGTCTTTCATCTGTTTCAAAGCGACTTCTAAATCAACCGCTTGTTCTGCTTCATCCTGTTTTCTGTTTTCTTTACTCATTGTAATTCCTCATGGAGTGTTGGGTCGTTCCACCGCTTGCAGACCTCTAACATGGTTTTGAAGGCAGGTTTTAATTGAGAAATGTCCACCTTCTGCTCTTGTTTTTGGGTTGGTGCGGTTGGAAAATGATAGCGTGTCTTTTGAATATAATAGCCACATTTTAGCATAGAAGCCATGAGTGCGCTCGCAGACTCGGAGTTCTTAACCGAATCCAATACTACTTTGTTTTGTTCTTCACCATAAGTAAGCAATTCTTCGGTGCTTTGCTGAATCATTGAGCCATACATTTCTTCATTTTCGTGCATTAACTTGTCAATGGCTGAAATATCTTGATTGTAAATCTTTGCGAGATGGTCGTTTAAGCACCCTGTCGTAATCACCGAAAGTCGCAAAGGCGGAGTTAGGATTGTGAAAAAACACAAGAATAACGAGTCTAAGTCGGAATCTTCCTTCATTTGTATGTCTGCAATAACTGTCACTTCGGCATTTCGGTTAAGCCCTAATTTTATTTGAGTAATTTCTTTCATGGTAAGCACCTTCCGCATCGGTAAAATCTTCCTTCATGGCTAATGTCAAAGGATTCCGAGCAAGTTTGACAAATCCTGTGCCTCCAACGGAGAATGACAAGAGGATTTTGGAGTGATTCGGAATAATTTACAGGGCTTTGATTTTGAATTAAATCGTTGAAAAAGGGTAATGACAATCCATCAATGACTTGCCTAACTGATTCTTCCATACATTAAACCTCAAAAAGACTTCCCTAACCTTCGGATTTCTCCGACAGGAATTGTCCCCACGACAAAAATATCTTTGCCTTCAATGATAGAAACCTTAACCAATTTGGAATCGGATTCGCCATAATCTTCAATAACCATCTTTCTCCCGCCTCCTGTATCAAGAATGACCTTCATAACCTTTGGTTATGGGTGTGAAGTATCTAATTGTAATGGCGAGAGTATAAATAGCGAGAAGGATAAACAGGTATTATGCCCGTTGGCGAGAACGATGATTTTGGCGAAATATCACATTCAAAAGATGGATATGATAGTGGAGGAATCTATGATTCTCGCTATGATACCACATTAACGGATGATGAGCGCATAAATTGGGGTTATTTCCGAGCGCACATTGATTTGTTTTACGATATGGGCGAATATGGAGTAATTTATACAGACAAAAGAAGTCCATATCATGTTCTCAAAATGGCTAACTGCGATGTGACGGATGGAGAGTCAAATTGGAAGATGGCGGATTTTCTTTTAGAAAATTGGAAGCGGAACATAGAAGGATTAGTGGACATTACTTGTGTTTATGTAGGAACTTGTGATGCTTTCCATAGAGAATTGTTTATGAAAATTAAGCGAGCCACAAATGACCCGGCTGTATTACAAAAAGCCCGAAATGTCCTTGATTTAGACGAAGGTGATGAAATTCTCATGGTTCGTATGGAAAAATTGCCTTATCTTGGTTTGACACATCCCGATTTATCTAAAGAGGAAATGATTAAAAGAGTAGCAGAAGCCGCTTACAACATCTCAATACAAACAGGAATGTATCTTGACGACTTGAAACCTGCTAATTTTGGTTTTAGAAAAGATGGTTCAGCCGCTATTTTTGATTTCAATTTAGAAGAGAGTGTCCGTAGTAAAGAAGAGTATAGGAAAAAAATCACCGATGCTTCTTGAGAACCTTTATTAACCTGTTCGCACAAAGGTAAGATTGGTGATGGTCAAATGACCGATATAAACAACAATAATACCGCAGACGAAAACGAAGCCCTTGACCCCTTTACAGTAGCAATTGACGCACTAAGACAGGGAAAATACCGTGAATCTCTTGGAGGTAAGACAGGTGTTAATCCAACGGGTGCTTCGGCCATTATGAAGAATGAGCGTGGCGAAGATAAACTCGTCGGAAAGTGCCTTCGTCAAGTGTGGTATTCTAAGAAGCGTGTGCCTCGGACTAACCCTGCTAACGACAATTCTCAATTCATCTTTATGATGGGTCACATGGCCGAACATGGTCTGCATGAAGCATGGGGCAAAGCAGGTGTTTTGCTTGAAGCCAATTCCAAAATCCGAAAGAATATCGCTAAGAATCCCGATACCGATGATGAAATCATGCTAAGTGGTGAAGTGGATGCTATTCTCCGTTGGTCGGAAATGAAAACAGGTTCGGATGGTGTGCCTCGTATGGTTATTGACCCGACAAAGGCTATCGGAATTGAAGTCAAGTCCAAGTGGGGCTACGGTGCGAAAATGGTGATGAACGGCAACAAGACCTCCACCTATGAACACGGCTACCCACAAATTGAACACTTGATGCAAACCGCACTCTATCTTCACATGAGAAAGACATGGGAAGAATTTCACGATGTTGAAATCCCTTACTTCGTCATTTGCTACATCAGCCGTGACAACGGACTTCACAAGTCATTCCGTGTGGAATTGAGCGATGGCTACGATGGCCGAATTGTTGTCAAGGATATGCAGGGCAACGAATTGAAACCACGCATTGAAAAGTCACTTGAATGGGGAGTCACCGCACGACCTATGGAATTGACCATTGACATGATGCGAGAGCGATATTATCAACAATTGGAGAACTTGAAGAAAGACACTCCACCTGCGAGAGAATTTGACCTCCGATATGCCGACGACAAGGCCGAACACTTGTTCAACATGGGTGAATTGTCCAAGACCAAATACAATGAGCATGGTAAAAAACCATTGGCCGAAATCGGTGATTGGAATTGCTCTTACTGTGATTGGAAAGGTGTTTGCTACCCTCAAGGAATCTTTACGACTGATGTTGAAAATGGAGTTTTGACTCTTGATGAAGCCCTCGCAAAGTATTCTGTCGGTGTGTGAAATCTTGTCGCCCGAAATGGTGAAGTGTCCTGTCTGTCAAAAGGTCGGATATACCGATGAACGCCATCAAATTGACGGTGCTTGGCCGTGTGCTAAACACTATCAAGAAATTGTCAATGGTGAAAAGTTAGTGTGGTCTTGGGAAGTTAAGGAATAATCACCTTGCTTTACTTACGGCATTGAAAACTAAAGCCGTGATACCACCAAATATGCACAACCCAAGCATAAAAACATGGTCAATGTCTTTCTTAGTAGCGGGTTGGTCGCAAGTGTTATCTTTTTCACAGCCTGTAATCATCAGTAATCACCTTAGCATTGAAACAAAGAGTCCCACTAAACCGCCTATGAGTCCGACCTTGATAGGGTTTAGAGATTCAAAACCGTCTTTTTTAACGGGTTCATCAAAAAGAATTTCTCCTTCTTCCGTTTCTTCAAAAATTGGTTCAACATAACGGTGGCGGTTCATTTCGTCATCTTCGTATTTTACTCGGAGGCGTTTCCCCAATCTTTTACCCTCTTTTCCTCTTTCTTCATTATATTCATGTGCATACTCCTTGTAAGGGCGAACAAGTGGAAGCAGGGCTTTGTAAAACCTTTCTTGTATTTCATCTTCTTTGTGTCGGGCAAACTTGGATGAACAGAAATTTTTGGCTTGTAGCGGAGTCATACCGACTTTTCTTGCCGCACGATACACGGCAAAATACGCTCGCCTTCCAAGATTTTCAAAAACAAAAGGCCATTCTTCATCATATACATTTTCGTAATACTCGTCTTCCTCTAAATTCGCCATCAGTAATCACCTTTGCTTCTTCAAAAATTCAATAAGTTTAGCAATAGTTTTTGGATTCATCAGTAATCACCCTCAATAATCAATCCCTGCTTCTTTGAGATACATAGTAGCGGCGACACCACCACAAGCCACGACAACAGGGCCGAGAGCCATGCCTGTGAGGTTAGATTCACCTTTGACGATGTATGGGATAGAGTGAGCCGTTTCAAGGACACCTACGGCCATTAAACCAAGTGCGAGAGTATATCCAACCTTGTGAATCATCTTCTTTTCAGTAGCATAGTATTTTTTAGGTATTGCCGTTAGAGAACCGAGCATATTTTACTTTAGGCAGTTTGACTATCTAAATCCGCCTTTTGGTAAGTGCGGGCCTCTCGGAATCGCATTACATCTTACTGTTAATCACTAACAATCCCTACAAGAACGGTAATATCATCTTCCTTTCCGCCTTGATAACTTGAAAAACCTGCACCCATTTCTTTTGCACGGTGGAAAAATGGAACATAATTTGAATCATCTTGTGAATGCTCATAAGCAATTTTAGCCAACCCATTCGCCATCATCATTGGATTGGGTGTATGTTGATTTACGAAATTCAAAATTTCATTAGGCCAAACATTGTCAAATAATCCATCCGAACCCATTACAACAATATCACCCATCTCTAAATTGACTTGATAAATTTCCGCATCTGTTGGGCGGTCAGTTCCGTGTGGATTACCTTCAAAGTCCCTGCCCAATTGATATGGATAATTGAATTGATGTTGATGTTCCGAGGATTGAAGAAAGATTTTTTGATTACGAATGATGAGGAATCCCGAATCACCCATATTCACTACACGAAAGATACCGTCAGTCGTCATTTTCCCGATGCAAACGGTGGAAGAACCTGTTTCCGTTGTTAATTCATAACCTGCTTGGAGGGCAGTATAGGGGTTATCATCCCCCGATTTTATGAATTCATAAGTGCTTCTCAAAATTTGGTCTGCAAAGGCTCTCGGATTGACACCTTTGCTTTCCCATCCCCCAACACCGTCTGCTACCGCAAGGGTGGAATTCGTCGGAGATGAAACGATGTATGAGTCCTCTCCGCCACGATACGCTTTACGAGGGTGTGGGATGATTTTACCTGCCGAATACAATCTCAACATGACTTCTCCTGTGCGTTCCCGCTATCTAAATCATCCAATCATTCATATAGGGCATCGCACAATTGGTTTTTATGGGGTTTATTCTCGTTAGAGTCTGTGGTAAAACATTTCCACATCGGCATGAGATTAAGAATACACTTGGCTTGGAATATGATTTCCGAAATAAGGATTTCAAAGGGGCATTCCCCGAAACGAGTCAAAGGATTTTGATTATTGAGAAATTCTGCAAAAAGAATCGGTTAATAATGTTTGTGGATGGTGAAGAACGATACAACCCAACCCAAGCGAAAAAGAACGAGAAAAAGCAGACTAAATTGACTCTTGATGAAATGGATAATCTTGACGAATTTAATTTGAGCGAATGGTTGCCTATTTTAGAGCAAGTAGCCGATGAAAAGGACATTGGAAAGGTAGGCGTTGTCAAATGGAACGAACCTGCGGAAATAGGCAAGGGATTCAAAGAGGTTTTCATTGATGAAAATACGACCCCAATTCAATTTGATTTTGATGAATTAAGTAAAGATACGAATTTTCACCCGCTTCGTGACATTCAAAAACAGGTTTTAGGGCCAATGATGGAGGCTATCAATAATGGTTATCGGAATATCGTCTTGGAATGCCCCACAGGAAGTGGTAAATCAGCATTGGCTAAAACGATTGCACAAGCATTTGGTGTCCCTTCCTACATTGTGACTCATTTGAAAGGATTACAGGCTCAATACTTGAAGGAAATGCCTTATATGAAGTCTGTAATGGGTCGTGGGAACTACGATTGCCTTCTTGATGTGGAAGCGGGTTGCGATGATGTTAAGGTCGCAGAAGAGGCATTAGCGAGAGTCACGAACACAAGTCCCGAAACCTGCACGGCGGCACTCGCACCCTGTAAGTATGCAAAAGGATTCAAATGCACGAAAATGATTCCGAAAACCGAAATGGGTGAATTTGATTATACCGCAGACTCCAACAATATGTGTAGTTATTATGGGGCTTTAGCAAAGGCTCAAAATGCGATGTATTTCGTAGGAAACACGGCTTATATGATGGCTATGAATAAAAGTGGTAAGGTTTTGCCTCAAAGACCATTTATGATTGTGGATGAAGCGCATCAATTGGCGAACAACATGATGAGTTTTCACAGTTTGACAGTTTCACAAAGAATGTTGGAAAAATTATTCCAATTACCCACACAGCAAGACATCTCAAGTGCAAAAAGCGAGAAAAAGAAGGATATTTACAGAAAACAAAGAGAAATGGTGTTGAAGGTCTTTGACGGCAACGGTTCGTTTGGACTCCCTAAAATCAATTCTATGTCCTTGAATACTCCATTACCAACAAGAAAGGCCGCATTACAGACATTGGGTAGGTATTTGTTTGCACTACGGGATGAAATCAAGAGAAAGATGAAGGATAAGGACATTCAAACCAAGTATGACAAGAAAGAATTAAGTTATGCTTCTAATTCCATAGCGAGGATTGATGATTTGTTGGCTTCTATTGCGACTGATTGGGAAAATTGGGTGTATCAAGTGGATGACCACAATGAATACCCCACATGGATTGCGTTTAAGCCATTAGATGTATCAGCCTACGCCGACGAATTATTGCTCAATCTTGGACAACAAAGGATTCTTATGTCGGGAACAATTCTTGACTACGATATTTTCGGAAGAGAATTGGGATTGAAGGCCGAAGAAACCGCTTTCATTAAGGTGGATTACTCACCATTCCCCGAAAGCAACAGACCGATTTACACTCACATTAAAGGTGGTAAATTGTCAAGAAAGGATAGGGGCTTAGAATCCTACAAGAAGTGTGCTGATGCTATCGCTACGATTGCGGCCAAATATCCCGACCAAAAGGGATTGATTTTACCATTTACAAATGATATTGAAGACGGCATCGTGGAGGCTCTAAAAGACAATCACCCATTGGTTTATGCAAGGTTGAGGCAACATTCTAAGATTCCAAAAGAGCGTGATGCAGTATTCCGAGAGTTTGAAGATGAACAGAACAATGAAATACTCATCTCCACTTATGCTAATCAAGGGTTTGATGGAAAGATGGTTGGATTCACGGTGATTGCGAAAGTTCCATTCGGGCCACTTGGAGATATTCAAGTCAAGGCTAAGGCCGAGAATGACCCTAAATGGTATCAAATGCAAACGGCGGTGGAATTGGCTCAAATGGTAGGTCGTTGCGTAAGAAGTTCAACCGATGTGGGTCACACCTACATTATTGACCCAAGTTTCATGTTCCACTTTGAACGGGGTATGAAAAACAATCCGTTGGCGAGGGTGCTACCACCTTATATCTCCACAGCAATTATCAAAAACAGGTGACGAGAAATGAAAGTAGGAATTTGTGGAAAAATGGCGAGTGGAAAAACCACTTTGGCGAAAGGATTTATTGAAGAAGGATTTGAAATTGTTTCAATGGCTGATGGTGTTAAGCGTGTCGGAAGAGAAGTGTTCGGCATGACTATGAAAGACAGACACTTGCTACAACAAATCGGAATGAAAATGCGAGAGATTAGGCCGACTGTTTGGTTAGATTTGCTGATGAAACAATCCGATGAAGTGGAAAATGCAGTATGCGACGATATTCGCTTTGTAAATGAGGCTACAACCTTGAAAGAAAATGGTTGGTATTTGATTAAAATTGATATTGATGAGGAATTACAGAAACAAAGATTGATGTTCACTTATCCCGACCATTGGGAATCGCATTGGAAAAACCGACATGATTCATCCGAAGCCGAAGTGGATAAAATTCCGTTGGAAATTTTTGATTTGGTATTATCTGCCGAAGAGGGTAAATCATTGTTCAATCTTTGTCGGCCAACCATCAAACAAAACGAATGAGCCATCTTCACGCTCACCAAAATTTGCAGGGTGCATATCGTCAAGAGTATAGCCCTTTTGGTCTGCCCACTCTTCCAATCTCATCTTCGCACCTCTAATCCGAGCATCCGTCATTTCACCATTACCAATCGTAGGCACATATTCCATCACCCAATAAGCAATCTTTTCACCGATTTTCAAGGGATGGTAATTATCTTCGGAATTCACTAATTCCACCATTTTTTGACCTGCGTAGCCCCTATTGTAGTGTTTAATCTCAACAAAATCGGAACTGAATGGATTTTGACCATCTAATTTTTGCATCCATAAGTCTTCTATGAACTCGGCCTGTTCTCGGTTAGGTTGTCCTTCTAAATCGTAGCCATCGTTCTCAAGAGATACAATTTTCAAAACATCGCCCGATTGTGGAAGTCGGAAAGTAGTTCCACCTACGCCATGCGCTAAATAATCCCCTATAATTTCGGCTTCTTTGTTCTCAAATTCGGTTGTTGAATAAGGGGAAATGAGTGGGGACATGGCTGAAAAAGCCATTTTAGGTTTAGAAAGTAGGTAAATCCCCGAAATCCCCAATGCAACAGCAAGAAGAGGGAGATTTTTGTCCAATAACATCACTTCCAAAAGTGACGGGTTTCAAAGTCGGAATCAAATCCTTCTTGAGTAAATTCGGAATTCATAATTGAACCTGTAAGATAGTATTTCATTACGGCGACTACACCAAGTCCAAGAAGAATTATTGGAATTGAAGACTTATTAGATTCACTTTGCATGAACATTGTATCGGCGGCATCCACCTTAGTTCCACCTGTCGGCCCTTCAATGTCAATAATGCCCATATATCCCATTTTTCCGAGTGCCTCTTGGAATGCAAACCAATCCACACCTGCTTCATTCTTCAAAGAGCCATCAACCGCATTCTTGTTATATCCGTTTTCTTCGGAAATCGCCATGATTTGCTCATTAGTCATTTCGGGATGCGACATTTGGATTGCCTTAATAAGAACTTCTCGGTTTGGGAATACAAGAATTCTAACTCGGTTGTGAATTACTTTGTCACCGTTGCCTTCTTGTTGATGAGGATAAACGACATACTGAACGACCTTTTCGTTGTTATCTCTTGCCTTGATGAATTCTTGAAGAATATCGGTGGATGAAAAGTATTGACGACCTGTGTAAATTTTGCCGTCTTTCAAGGGGTGGCCGTGAATAGTCCACTTTCTTTGGCTCTCGGATAGTCCTTTCGTTGCGTCTTCCTTAGCCTTTTGATTTGGATTAACTTCAATGCGAGATTCGTCACCATAAGAAGGCTCACCCAAATGATAACGACCATCCTTTTCATAGACATAACTCATCCATTCACGGTGCAAATGGGTTTGGTCGGAGTATTCCTTCATTTGCTCAATGGCTTCGGGAGTGAATTTATTCCATTCCTCTTTCCATGACGACATGATGATTGTTTGTCGTTCCCGTTATCTAAAGGCAACGAATCAATATGTAATGATTGTTTCGCCGTTGGAAACTCTAACTTGAAACATTCTCATTTTCTTGAGGGCTTGAACGAAATCGGCATCATCAGTATTGAAACGAGCCTCTTCCTTGTTCATCATCCCTACGATTTTCAAATCTTGAGCCATCTTGTATGCACCTGCAATCGTTCTATCAACCACAATTTGCGCCCCATCTTCCGTTTCAAATGGTGAAAAGAATTTGGTAATTTGAATCCATGTATCGCCAATTTCCTCATTTTCCGAAAATGATTTGATTGCACCTGTTTCCCAATTGACACATCGGATAGTTCCACGATTGGTTTTAGAACGGCGTTCAATCTTTTCTAAGAGTCGCTTTTCTTTTTCACTAATTGCATCACTAAATTCGGAATCATCTCCAAACAATTCGTCAAGAAGTCCTTGCTTAAATTCTTCAAATTCATCTTCGTCAAGACCGCTTTCATCAAACAATTGGTTTATTTCATCTTCTAATTCTTCGGCTAAATCAGCAAATTCTTCCGCTTCATCGGCATATTCTTCCGCTTTTTGGACTTTTTCGTGTTCATCAGCGTCTTGACCGTTTTCTTCCACGATTTCTCTTGCTTCGTCGGCGGCTTTCCGTGCTTCATCGGCGGAATTTTTTGCTTCTTCACTATCGGCCTCTTGCATAGACTGTTCGGCGGAATCTCTTGCATCTTCGGCTTCTTCCACTAACTGATTGAGGGCTTCTTCATCTTCGGGAGGGAGTGATGGACTATCGGATTCACCGTCGCCATCTTCGCCCGAATCTCCACCTTCATTATCCGAGTCGGAATCGCTGTCTGTTGAAGACGAGTCATCATTAGAATCACCCTTTTCGGAAGAATCTCCACTTTCGTCACCTTTTTCTCCGTTTTCGTCTTGGTTTGAATCTGCTGTTCCCTCATTTGAATCTTTTTCGGAGGAATCTCCACCCTCATTATCGGAATCGGAATCTCCTTCTTGAGAACCTTCTTCGCCACTTTCGGATGAGTCGCCTTCATCTCCGCCATCGGAATCGCCATCGGAATCTCCGTCACCATCACCGTCACCTTCGGAATCTCCATCACCGTCACCATCACCGTCGCCTTGACCATCACCATCACCGTCGCCGTCACCGTCGCCATCTCCTTGACCTTCGCCACCATCACCTTGACCTTGACCGCCTTGAGAATCGCCATCGCCTTGTCCACCATCTCCTTGTGAGGGTGCGCCATCTTGACCTGTGCCTTGACCGCCTTCACCTGTGGGGTTTTCGGCAGGTGCGCCACCTTCGCTACCATCGGGTGCGGGTTGATTTGCTTCGCCACTTTCGTCGGCAGGTTTTCCTTTACCTTCCATGCGTTCTTTCATCTTTTCTTTGAGTTTATCGGAAACGGATTCGGCACTATCTTGTCCTTCTTGGTAAGCATCTCGGCCATCACCTTCTTCTTCTATGGGGTCGGAGTCAATTATTTCATCGGGAGGGGTATTAGAAGGCTCATCCGAGGGTTCATCCGAGGGTTCATCCGAGGGATTATCGGAAGGTTCATCCGAGGGGGCATCGGAAGGTGTGTCGGAAGGATTATCGGAAGGTTGGCCTCCTTTACCCGTTCCTCGTTGCCCACCACGCTTCAAAGGTGTTTCGTCGTCATCAAGTCGTGTATCTAATGATAAGCCTTGTTTAATGTCGGCAGAATCCTTACTATTTTTGTCATAACGAATTTCAAGAACACCATCGGAGGCAATCTCCATAGTAATATATGGGAATTTTGAATCTTCTATCAATTTCTTCCATTCAATCTCGCCATTCAAAACATTAAGTCCTGTCTTACCTTCCCATTGAACTTCTTCGGGGCGCACACCAATAGTGTCATTAGATAGTAAAATACGCCTTAAACCCTCAAGTGTGCTTTCAATCGGTTGTCCATCAATAATGGACTCAACAATGATAACCCATGCCGCCGAGGGGCGATTAGGTGCTTCTGCAACATCTCCTGTGGATGGATTTAGCCATAACATGAATAGTCTTTGGTAAAACAAGTATATCAAACTTTGCTTTCATTTAGATAACTGCCCACATTAACCCTGTGAACCTTTATTAAGGGCTTCGGACAAAGAAGAATTACAGCCCACCGAGGCACAGAAAAAACAGGAAGTGAAAAATATGAGCAATAAGAAATCCGAAATTGAAGCATTTTTGGCGGAAGCCGCAGAACAACAACCGAAGACAGAAGCCGTCTTCCCCATCCGTGAGAAGATTAAGGCCGAGTTTGACACACTTTACAATGGCTACATTGTTGAGTCCTACAACGAAGGTATTGAAGGCGAGTATGGCGTGTCCACCGCAGTTAATATGATTGACACAAACAACGATGGTCGCCGTGTGACTCTTTGGGTCGGCGGTTATGAAACCAACCATTTCTCTCAATTCGTTGAAGCGCAAGCCGCAAACGGAAACCCTCTCCCATTGGCTGTTTCGTTCCTCCGAACCAAGCAAACCTCCGAAAAGAGTGGCCGTGAATTCAACAAGATGGTTCTTCGTCTTGACTCCGCAGGTGACGATGTGGTTATCCCACCAATCCCTGCTGACCAAGTGCCGGAATGAAGTCATTCTTGACTGATTGTGCAATCGCCTTAATAAGCGTTAGCGAAAGCGAAAGCAAGATTCCACGACTCCGACTTCGGTTGGAAAGCGTATCACCCTCCCGTTGGATTCCCCTTCCGACTTGAGAACCCCCCGTCTGTGCGGGGTGGAGATTAGCAACGGACTTCGGTTCAAACCCTGTCTTCACTCCGCATAGGCCACCGAATCTTTACCTTCCCTTCGCAACCTTTGATATAGGGCGTAGGACAATGTGGTTATTATGATTCCTCAATCCATTCACGACTTTGTGAAGAAGGTTGTTGAAGGCAAACACCCGCACCAATCCGAACCCATTGTGGACAGGCAAGCCAATGTGCTTACTGTCATTGAAACTTTGGTATCGGGAAATGATTCAAGCGGGTCGGGTGTCATCACCAAGCGAGAAATCAAAGGCGTTTCCACGAAAGATAGTGGGAAGGACAAGACCCTCATAAGATTTGGCGTATCGGATGGCGAAAATGCTGTCCAATGTGTAGCACATAACTGCAACGACAAATACTTGTTGGGGAAACTATCTCCTACTGACTTAGAGAAAGCCGACACGATTATTCGGAAGTCACTTGCGGAAGGCAAACCTGTCAAAATAAAGGGTTGCTATACCAATTTCAAGTCCGATAGAGTATTCGTTATTGATGAAATCGCTTGGGAAGCCAACATTCACAAGTCCCAAATCTCGCCAAAGGTCGTTCAAGACTTTCTTGCACTTTGTAAGAAGGAAAAGATAACGCCCCTTGAAGTCATGTTAGACAACGATGGTCTGTGGTCGGAAATTTACGCCGATGATGATTTGAAGCAAGCCATAATGCTTTACTGCTTGTCACCTTTTGAAAAGGAAGACATGATTCACATTGGGTTGATTACAAATCCGGGTGAAGGTAAGAATCATTTGGTTGATAAGGTAATCGCACCGCTTGTCCGTTGTCGGATGGCGGGAACAGGAAAATTATCCACCTTCGCCGCTATGTTCGGGGCTATGTCCTCCGATGATTTGTCTTCTATTGAGTTAGGTCTTTTACCCAAAATGAACCATGACCGCATCATTTTCTCCGAGTTTCAAACGCTTGAAGAAGATGTGTTCGGTGAAATGCTCAATGTAATGACTGACGGACACTATAACATTCAAAAAGGCAAAATGGATGTCACACGCCATGCTATGCTCAACATGGGCTTCTTTGGGAATCCTCCGAACTATTGGAACGAGGCCGACCACAAGAAAGAGGAAATGCTTGCCGCTTTCGGTAAATACACACTCCCTATCATTTCCCGTTTGACACTCATTTTCGCCAAACCCACTTTGACTTCGGGTGCTGATGCTTCGTCTAAGATTAAAGAGAAGATTTTACAGAACATGGATAAAACGGTGATGACAGCCGGGAATAAGGACAAAATCAACAATTTACGCTCTTACTTTCGTGAATATCTAAAATATGTGTCCACTCTCCAACCCAAATTAGGTGTTTATTCTGCGATGATTGAGTCGCTATTTCAAGACATTGAGCAAACAGAAGGGTTCAAACAAGCCTTCGCAAAAAGAGGTAAAACCGATTACCGAAAATGGGCTGAATTTTTGAACTTGATTAAAGGATTCGCAAGATTGAATGGAAGAGGTGAAATAAAAATTAGCGATGTGACTAATGCTTCCGACTTATTCCAAGAATCATTAAGCACTTTGGCCGACAATTTCTCCCTACAATCTTTGCAGAATGGTGTCAATTACGACCACATGGAATTACACAAGAAAATACTCAAGACTTTCGGAAGTGCAAGCGGGGCTACGGCTAAGATAAAAGATTTGAAACGATTTGCTAATTCTATGAAACGAGTGAAAGAATGGAATGAATTGTTAAAGGTTAAGCGACCCGATGGAACTTTACTCATTGAGATTATGGGTGATGAAGCCTTCGTCAAACCGAATTGGGATGGTGAGGCACAATGAACAACCCTGCTGACTTATCATGGGCATTTATTCAAGGGTATTACTACCCGAAATTCCTTACGGTTGTCAAACAAATGGAGTGGGATGAACGGTATCAATTCTTAAAAACCATCTATAATGATAAAAAACCTAATGAAACTTGGGAAGAAAGGTCGGAAGAACCCATTCAAGACATGATGGAATATGTTGCACGGAAAGACTATTTACATTTCTTTTACATGGGATTTACGGTGAAGGAAACAGGTCATTATACGGTGCATCGCTTGATGAGGGAAGCCGTAAGTAAATTCCGAAGAATTAGATAGGGAATGGAGGCATAGTAAATCATGGCGTGGAAACCAAGTGAAGAAACCCAAAACAGGGTTCTCTATGCCTTGCGTTTAATGCAAACAAACGGTTGGGGTATTGAGAGGTCGGCTAAGGTCGCTAAAACAACCCGAAGAAGTGTTCGTAAATACGGTGAATTACTTGGTGTCAAATTCAAAGGAAAAGAAGGTAAAGCCCTCCAATTCGTAGGTCTGCCTATTCAAAAGATTGAGGACTTCTTGATTAAGATGCACAGGGGGCAATCCGCTACTCAATCTGCTAAAGATTTGAAGACTACGGTTCGCACTATGAGCAAACAGACTTACAAGGGACAACCCATCGTTAAGAAAGAAAACGGTAGGTGGATTTCACAATTCGTTCCCGAAGAGAAAATCGTCATGCAATTTTACGGGCATATTCAAAACCCACAAGGAAATGTTCTCGGCGGAAACAATGTAAGTGGCCCGGATGCTACGGCTTCCAAGAACAAAAGTAAGCGTGACCCCGACTACATGGAAATTTGGTGGGATGCTTTCGTTTATGATTTCGGAACTACTTTCGGAAC
>Ga0206682_10001354_pt1 | contig 24208 bp, 17 predicted proteins | sample M240m12015metaG_FD_155444 | JGI IMG/M metagenome (GOLD analysis project Ga0206682, IMG submission 155444) | Ammonia-oxidizing marine archaeal communities from Monterey Bay, California, United States - M2 40m 12015 | ecosystem: Environmental > Aquatic > Marine > Intertidal zone | place: USA...
TCGCGTCGCCGTCGCCGTCGCCGTCGTCGTCGCCGCGCGCGTCGTCGTCGTCGTCGGTCGTCGCGTTCGCGCGCGCGTCTCGCGCGTCGTCGTCGTCGCGCGCGCGCCGACCCGCGCGACGCGCGGGCGCGATCGCGAAGAACGTCGCGCGATCGCGCGCGAGACCGTCGGCGCGATCGACGCGCGCGCGACGGTCGTCGTCGCCATCGCGCGCGTCGCGCCGTGCGGGCGGCGACGGCGACGCGCGTCCGCGCGAAGGGTCTCGCGCGCCTTCTAATACGTGACAAAACGTCGTACTGTAGGAAGACGACGGCGATGTGTGCGACGCGCCGTGCGGTCGTCGTCCGCGCGAAGGGTCTCGCGCGCCTTCTAATACGTGATAAAACGTCGTACTGTAGGAAGACGACGGCGATGTGTGCGACGAGGGGAAAGAAGCGCGACCGGCGCGTCGGCGCGTCACTCGGCGACGTCGCGAGGCGCGCGCGCGGTCGACGACCTCGAGCGACGCGCGCGAAGGGCGCGTCGACCGAGCGCCGACGCGAGGACGCCGTCGCGACGCCGTCGCGACGCCGTCGAGACTCGAATCGGATTTGAATTGAAGATTTGAAGATTTGAAGATTTGAATTCGCGACGCGACGCGACGGGACGGGACGGGACGGGACGATGGAGAGCGAGCGCGCGGTGCGCGCGATGGCGCCGGCGCGGGACGATGAGAACGCGATGGTGCGCGGGAAAGCGGCGCGCGCGAGCGGGCGCGAAAGCGCGGGACTTGGGGTCGGGAAGACGGCGGCGGCGAAGACGCCGGGGCGAGCGGCGCTGGGGAACATCACGAACGTCGGCGTCGGGGGGCGAGGCGCGAGCGAACGCGCGCGGGCGAAGGAGGGGAGCGAGGGCGTGAGGGCGCGACAGAGCGCGAGGGCGGGCGAGGCGAAGAGGGCGGAGGCGGAGTCGTCGTCGTTTTTGGAGAGCGTCAAGGCGAAGTTGACGCCGGCGGAGGCCGTAGAGATTCGGCGACTCGCCGAGCGGTACGTGGATGAAACGGACGATATCGAATACTTTGCGGGGAAGACGCGGGAGGAGCAAATGAAGGAGTTAGAGGCGACGCAACGCGCCGACGTGGAGGCGCGCGTACGCGATTTGCTCGGCGACGGTCGAGGGTACGGGCCCTCGTCCGTTCCGGCGCGCTCGACGAGCGCGGATGACGCTTTCTTCCAGACCGGCGTGAAGCATTTGAAGTTAGCCGACGACGTGGGCGCGGGATCGTTCGAGTTGGGGATGACCAAGGACGACGAGTTGGATTTGTGCAACTTTATGAGTCCGTCCAAGGCGATGGGCGACGACGACTACGACGACGGCATGGATTTGCTCCGCTCGGCGCCGTCGATCGATGAGGCTTTGGCATTTTTGGACGACGATATCGATGCCATGCTCGCGGCGTGAGTTTGCGGTGTGAATGAAGTAATAGTAGAGAGTAGCGCGCGAGAGACGCGCCGCTCGCAAAGACGACGCGCGATTTTGTATCTCATCTTGTAAGCGATCGCTCAGTAGTGATGAATATCGCAACCACCGCGCGGCGGGTTGGTTTTTGCCGCGAATGTGTGATTACCTAATAATGTCTAGCGCGCCGCGACTAAGATTCAGGACTTAGCGTCGGCTTCGCTCAACGCCGCCGCCCGCGGCGCGAGAAGAGTCGACGCCAGATGGATTTTTTTCGTGACTTTTCCCGCGCTCCCGCGTCGTCGTCACGACGCTCGGGTGTGATCCACGGATGTTTCAACGCCTGGCGCGCCGTCAACCGCTCGTTTGGATCGCGTTCGAGGACGCGTGTCATGAAATCTGTAAAGCCGTCGTCTCCGAGCCGTGCAATTTCGCCGAGGTCTACGCTTTCGCGAAGCACTTTTTGGTACGTATCCCACGCACCGTCGGCTTGGTAAAAGTACCGTCCCGTCGCTAACGCGTGAAGCGTCATTCCGAGCGCCCAAACGTCGGCTTTGAACCCATCGCACGGTTCGCCCTCGCAACACTCGGGGGCGGTGAACGCGGGCGTTCCCGGAGTTTTCCCCACGAATTCGTGCGTCCGCTCGAGCTCCGACGCGTTGGCGTTCGTTTTCGCGTTCGCTTTTGCTTTCGCCCGCGCCTTCGCCTCGCGTCGACTCCCCACTGCGATCGGTTTCACGCGTGTCGCGCACCCGAAATCCCCGAGCTTGTACGCGCCGCTCGCGCTCGCGAAGATGTTTTGCGGCTTGACGTCGTAATGCGCGATGTTTCGCGCGTGACACGTCCGCAGCGCGCGCAAAACATCCCGCGCGATCGCCTTCACGTCCGATAAATCAAACCTCTCGAACGTGTCGCGCTCATCGTCCACCACGCTCCCGCGCTCGCAATATTCCATCACGATTTTCGCCGTCGACTCCCGCGCGTCGTTCACCCACTCGTACGCCTCCACCACGTTCGCGCACCGACACTCGCTCTGCATCCTTATCTCTTCCTCCGCCGCGTCCAACAGCGTTCGCGACGATCCCACGCGCACGTTCGCCAATTTTCTTTTATTCAACTCCTTCACCGCGTACGCGTTCGCGCGCCCGCGCCCGCTCGTCGTCGTCGCCGTTTCCTCCCTCCCCGTCGTCCCCGTCGCCTCCGTCCCCGTCCCCGTCCTCGTCCTCGTCCCATCCGTCGTTTCGCTCTTTTCGCTCGCGTATTTGTACACCTCGCCGTACGCGCCTCGTCCGAGCGTCTCGCCTCGCGTCCCGTACGCGCGACGCATTCGCCTCGACGTTCGCAGCGCGCCGCCGCGCGCCGTTCGCCGACCGCCCGTCGCCGCGCGTCGTCCGCAGCACGTCCGCGCGAGGGCGTCGCTCGAGCTCGAGTCCGCGTTCGAGTCCGACGATGCCGTCGCGCGCGTCGGCATGGACGGTCGACGACTCGACGCGTCGCGTCGTGGAGATCGCGGCATCGATCGGTGACGGGGCGTCGCGAAAAAGTCGGTCGGTCGGGCAGTCGGCGATGGATGTTCTGGTGCGTTGAATGCGTTCTCACGTATCGTATCGTAGATGTACTCAAGTCCATCATCGCGCCACGGAATCGATCGCCGACGGACGCGCGTTTGGGCGATCTGGCGATGGATGTTCTGGTGCGTTGAATGCGTTCTCACGTATCGTATCGTAGATGTACTCAAGTCCATCATCGCGCCACGGAATCGATCGCCGACGCGGACGGCGAATCGATCGCGTCGCGCGTCACGTCGCGTCGCGCGCGAAACGACGATCGCGCATGCGCGCGCGCGACGACGCGATAGCGTCCGCGTCGCCGCGCTCGATCGCGGCGCGCGCTTCGACGCCGCGCGATTCGGCGTCGCAGAGAAAGCGGTGCAACTGTAAAAATTCAAAATGTCTCAAGCTGTACTGCGAGTGCTTCGCGAGCGGGAAGTACTGCGACGCGTGCAACTGCGCGGGGTGCAAGAACAACGACGAACACGCGCACGAGCGACAGTCGGCGATCGAACAGACGCTGGAGCGGAATCCGAACGCGTTTCGACCGAAAATCATCAATCAGACGACGAACGGGACGCTCGACGGCGCGGGCGCGGGCGACGGCGCGACGACGGAGGCGAGGCACAATCGTGGGTGTCACTGTAAACGGAGCGGGTGCTTGAAAAAGTATTGCGAGTGCTTTCAGGCGGCGATATATTGCGTGGAACGGTGTCGGTGCGCGGAGTGTAAGAATTTCGAGGGGAGCGAGGCGCACGAGGAGGTGAAGCGAACGCACGGACCCGACGCGAGGTTTCACGATCACGCGAGTGCGGTGGCGTCGCCGAGCCCGGGGCGGAGGAAGATGCTCGCGACGCAACAGACGATGAGCGGGCGCGAGGGCGGACACGCGCTCGTTCAGGCGTCGCCGAAGCGTGGAAATCAGAGGGCGTCGATGGAGAGCGATTCGAGCGGCGGCGGCGAACGCGGGGCGTCGTCGCGGTATCAGAAGCGCGCGCCGTCGCGCGAAGCGGTGTCGGTGCCGTTGATGCATAATCTGGTGCAGCAAGGCGCGGTGGAGGAACTGGCGCGCATTTTACTCTGCGTCGCGGATGAGACGAAGGCGTCGACGCCGAGCGACGGCGCTCGCGTCGGCGTCGCCGCCGTCGCCGAGCTCGCGGCGAACGCGACGAACGAACGTCACGGAAACGACGCGAAGGACGATGATGAAACTTTAGACGATTTGATGTGCGACGAAGCCGCGGATGAGATTCGAGGCGCCGCGAAAGTCGCCGCGAGCCACGCCGCCGCCAAAGCCGCGTACGCCGACCGCGAGCGCGCGCTCTTGGGCGAGTTCGAGCGCGTGGTTTCGCGCCTGACGCACAACGCCAAGGCGCGCGTGGAGCACGCGAAGAAGCAGCAGCGCGCGGTGAAGCAGCGCGTGGCGTAGCGTAGCAAAAGAGTAGCGGCGCTCCACCGTCGACGATTTGTAGCGACGCCGAGCAACGAAAGCGCCTCATCCTCCACACTCGCGCGCGCTCGGACGCCGTTCGCGACGTCCGACGCCGTGTAAAAACGAAAACACATCACACATCGCGTCGCACGTCGGTCGGCGCCCTACCTCGCGCGCTCGAGCGCGTCGTTTGAGGCGCGAAAGCGTTCGTCAGGGCATGTCCGCTTCATCCCTTTCGACGCCTCGAACGTCGCGCGTTCGCCGTTTCACCGCGCGCGATCGCGCGTTTCAACGCCGACGATGCGGCGCGCGCCGCGCGCGCGCGTCGAGCGACGCGGCGACGACGAGAATCGCGCTCGACCGCGTCGAAAAGGCGAAAGAGACCAAACGCTTGGACCTGAGCGGGCTCGGCTTGCGAGAGATTCCGGGCGAAGCGCGAGAATTGAGCGATTTGATCGAATTGCAGGTGTCGAATAATTTATTGTACGAAATACCGGGCGATTTGATCGCGAGGTTTGAGAAATTGGAGCGATTGGGATGCGCCGGGAATCGCCTGCGAGCGCTGCCGCGCGAGGTCGGGGGGTTGAAGTCGTTGCGGGGAATCTGGGCGCACGGGAATTTGTTGAATCGCGTGCCCGAAGAGATTGGCAATTGTGAGAGTTTGCGAAATTTAGTGCTCGGGGGCAATCGCCTGCGCGAGCTGCCGAAGACGTTGGGGAACTTGAAGAACTTGGAAGAGCTTTCGGCGCCGGGAAATCAGCTGACGTCGCTGCCGGATTTGGGATCGATGCCGCTGTTGCGAGAGATTGATTTACACGGGAACGCGATAGAGGCGTTACCGGAAGATATGTCGGGCCTAAAAGCGCTGGAGACGCTGAGCTTACAAGGGAACAAGCTGAAGACGATTCCCAAGAGCGCCGCGACGCTGCGACGTTTGCGGGCGTTGAATTTAGCCGAAAACGTCGTCGAACGACTTCCGAGCGAAATATCTGAGATGACGATGTTGACATCGCTTTGGTTGTACTCGAACGCCTTGAAAGAGTTACCGGAGACGATGAAAAAGATGCCGTCGCTTCGTCAGCTGTGGATCGAGGGCAACCCGGAGATTGCGGTCGACGGCGCGCTCGACGACTTTGTCGCCGCGATGGCGGGTCACAAGACGCTGAAAACGCTCGGCGTCGACCAACACCAGATGGCGCGCTCAAAAACGCGCGATGAATTCGTTTCAGAGGCGGAAATCCCCGAAGAGGCCCCGGATGGATACTTCAAGCTCGTGCGATGGGACTCGGCGAATGGCGACTCGCGCGCGCCCGTACTCATCGTATCGTTTGGAAGCGCCCCGGGCGTGCCCAACTGGGGCGGATTGTTGAAAAAACTTCAAAAGAACGCGAAAAGTGGGGACACGTACGACGTGCTGTACGTGTGCGACGTCGAGAGATCGTGGTACATGTCCAACGTCATGAGTGTCGATCAAGACGCCGAGTTTGAGCGATGGTCATCCTATCTGCGAAATGCGTGCGAAAACTACGAGCGCGTGCTGTACATCGGTGATTCTATGGGCGCAAGCGCGTCGTTGATGTTCGCCGAGCACGCCACGCGCGTGCTAGCTTTTTGCCCGCAAGTCGATTTATACGCTGCGAGCATACGCCCGTCGCGCTCGCAAGCGTGGTTTCGCCGTTTCAAGCGCGTGCTCACGTCTGGTCTCGAGAAATCCGCCGCGAAAGTGTCTGTCCACACAGGCTCGTGGGATCACGACAAACATCAAGCTTCGCTGCTACCACAAACCAAGATTGAGCACGTGGTGCATCGCGTGGATTCGCACAGACTCGCTCTAGCGCTCGACGGCGAAGAGAAATTGTTGCCGATCATCCAGGGCGCTTTTGAGAGCGAAATCGCGATCGCGCGCGGTGAAGTCGCCGTATCCGCTAGCGGCGATGGCGCGAACGTGGGTAAGTCTCACAGCGCGTTAGATGCGTTCGCGCCTTGGCAAAGTATAGAACTCAAGTAGAATTCGTTGTCGGCGGCGTTTGTTTGTTCGCGCGGGGTAAAAGTTCGTCGCGTCGCGCGTTTCGCGCCGAATTTCTCATCTCTAATATCATGTACATCATTTCTACGCGTCTACTATTTTTCACGATTTTTTCAAAGCCTTGGCGATGGCGAACGCGAGGGTCGGCGGGGCGAGCTCGGACGCCGTCTCGCCTTGCGCGTTTCGAAGCGTGGCATCCGCGCCGTGTCGTAACAGCGCATCCACCGCGTGCTTGCGATTGAACAAGCACGCCAAGTGTAACAACGTCATCCCAGAATTATCCTTCGCGTTTACATCCACGCCATGTTCGTCGAGAAGACGCTCGAGCCCGATCGCGTCGTTCGCCTTGATGGCTTCGCGCGCGCCCGCGCTCGAGGCGTCGTACGACGCCAAACCGTCGTTCCCGTTCGCGACACCACCATTCGTCGTGAGAAGCGTCGCACGATTCAACATAAACGACGACGTGACCATCGGCGTCGTTTGCATCGTCGTCGTTCGCGTCGTCGTCTCTCGCATCTCCTCCTCTTCGAACGCGCTCCCGCTCGAATCGTCCCTCCGCGCCTCCCCTTCCCCTCGTTCGCCCAGCGCGTCGCTCGTCCCGTGCACGCGCATCGTCGATCGCAGTAAACTCTCCAAACCACCACCACGCCTCGGAATCGGCGCGTCGTCGTCGTCGTCGTCGTCGTCGTCCTCACCCGCGCTCGCGCCGTTGTCTCGTTCGCCGTCCGTCCTCGAGCCTTCGACCCCTCCCGCGTCACCTCTCACCCCCAGCGTCGCCCGTTCCCGCGCCCCTCCCGTTCCCGCGCTCGTAAAAAATTCCACGACCTCATCGCACGCGCGCAATTCCCGATCGCGTCCCACGGCGTCGAGTATGAACTGAAATCCTTCCCTGCGCGTCTCGCGCACCGCCGGCGTTCGCACCAGCGCCTTCTTCGGCATCGTCGGCAATCGCGCCTCGTGCCTTCCTCGCGCCGTCAGCGCGCGATGCAGCGCTTCGAACGCGCTGTACCGCTTGTGCGCGCGAAACGTCACCGCCTCGCGCGTCGTCGTCCGGTCGTCGTCGCAATCTTTCTCATTCCCATCGTCGTCATCGGTTTTCGCGCGCGCGCGCGCGATGGCGACGTACCGAGGCACGTCCGTGACGAGCGCGACCTCGTAGTACTCCGTCGTCGTCGGCGCGCCCGTGTCGCGATCGACGAGCGGCGCGCCGTCGCCGACGACGACGCGAAACATGTCGCGATGTGACGACGCCGGCCGCGACGCGACGCCCGCGCGTCACTCCTCGACGTCGCGCGCGTCTCGAGCGCGCGACCGCATGCCGCGCGGACCGCGCGCGAGCGCGAGCGGCGCCGTCGGACGCGCGGACGCGCCGTACGACGCGCTGAATCGCGTGCGCGAGAGCGGCGAGGGCGTCGATGAAATTCATCGGCGTTGGCGCGCCGCGCACGCGTCTGGAGACGCGCCCGAGATCGAATTCGCGCGCGGGAGCGAGGGATTACTGCCGGAGTACGACGTCATCGTCGTCGGCGCGGGACTGAGCGGATGCACGATCGCCGAGCGGTGCTCGAGGGCGCTGGGGATGAAGGTGTTGACGCTCGAGCGGCGCGCGCACGCGGGGGGGAATTGCTACGATTACGTCGACGCGCGGAGCGGGATACGATGCTCGAAGTACGGCGCGCATTTATTTCACACGAAACACGCGCGCGTGTGGGAATACGTGACGCGGTTCAGTGAGTGGGTGCCTTTCGATCATCGCGTGCTCGGTCGGGTGACGCGGACGAGCGCGAGCGAGGAGGGGAAGCGAGCGCGCGTGCTCGTGCCCATACCGCCGACGCGAGCGACGGTGAACGCGCTGTTCGATGATGCAGACGTGCGGAGCGATGAAGATATGGAGGCGTGGTACGAACGGGAGAGGATTCATCCCGAGGGCGGGCGGGCGCCGGCGAACGGCGAGGAGGCGGCGCTGTCGCGCGTCGGACCGCGGTTGTATGAGGCGATATTTAAGCATTACACGAAGAAACAGTGGGATAAGTACCCCGAAGAGTTAGACGCGAGCGTGTTGATGCGGTTGCCGTGTCGAACGAGCGCGGACGATCGGTACTTTAACGACCCGTGGCAGGCGTTGCCGAGACGCGGGTACACGAGAATTTTTGAAAACATGCTTCACGGGGACGAGAACATCACCGTTCGGCTGAATTGCGATTATTTCGCGATGAAGCGGGATGGAACTCTTCCCAAACACAAATTTTTAGTGTACACGGGACAGATTGACTCGTACTACGCCGCGCTTGGGATGCCAAAGTTGGAGTACCGCTCGTTGCGCTTTGAGGAAGAGTACGTCGAGGGCGTTAAAGACGAAGACGCCGACGATGCCGATGCCGACGACGACAGCGGCTTGTTTTTCCAAGAGGCGATGGTGGTGAATTATCCTGGCCCTGACGTTCCGTTCACGCGTATCGTCGAGTATAAACACATGCCGAACCAACCCGAAGGTAGACATCGCGAACCGGGCACGCTCGTCGCCCGCGAGTACTCGAGCGCGACGGGCGAGCCGTATTACCCCGTCCCCAACCCCGAAAACCGCGCACTGTACGAAAAATACGCGGAATTAGCGAAACATGAACCTGGGGTCGCCTTCGTCGGTCGTTTGGCGAGTTACAAGTACTTCAACATGGACGAAGCCGTGTTAAACGCGCTCGAAATGTTTGACAACTTGCGAGACACCGGCGCGTTGGTCGTCAAGGAAAAATCTTGATCAATTCGCGTGGTCGTGTTTTTGGGTCTCCGTCGCGTCGAACGCGTTCTACACGTAGTTTCTGTGGATGTCAAATTTTTCTAGAATTTTTACCGTCACTCGACCGTCGATTCGACCGCGCGATGCACAGGTCGATATCCGCCGCGCGCGGCTTGGCGCCGCGACCATCAGCGAGCCGCATTCGCACGCGCGCGCGCTACCGCAAGAGGCGTGAACCGCCGTGCAATCGACATGGGTGTATCAAACACCGCCCTGTGCGCGTTCGGCGTGCAATTCTTCGGCTATATCGCGCTGTCGACGGCGCTAGAGCTCTGGTTTTACGTCGACTGGAGCGGCAAACGCGACTCGAGCGCGACGCATTCGCGCAAAATACAGCGCCACAAACGCGCGTGCGGCACCGTTCGCGCGCACAAAAGTGACCCATGGGGGCTTCCATTGTATCAGCTGCTGTGCGCGAGAAAACCGAGGCCGGATGGGCGAGACGAGTGTTTTGAGCATCATCGATTGTTCGCGTCTGTGAATTTGCTGACTTCGGCGACGTTTGCGGGCGTCGTCGGCGAGACGGTGAATCGCGGGGCGCCGTACACTTCCCTATACGGCGGCTCGGCGTTTGATTTGAATTGTGGAATTTTAGCGTGCGTCTGGGCTTTCGTGAAAGCGGTGGCGTGGCAGAGCGTCGCCGAGTACGCGTGGCATCGAGCGATGCACTCGCGGTTCGCCTACGCGAGATGGCACAAGGCGCACCACGCGTACGCGAGCCCGTGCGTGTGGTGCGATTTGTGCATACACCCACTCGAGGCGTTGGGGTATTATGTGATATTGTACAGCCCGGCGTTCGTGATACCGATGCCGAAGGCGAGCTTTTTGGCGTACATTTGCGTCATGGGCGTGGCGGGAGTCTTAGATCACAGCGGCGTCGACGTCGCCGTGCGCGCGAGAGGGTGCGGCGTCGCCGTGTACGACACTAAGTTTCACGACTTGCACCACGCGCGGTTCAACGTCAACTACGCGTTTCCGTTTGATTTCATCGATCGCGCGTGCGGGACGTACGCCGAAATCAAACGCGACGCGCGCGCCGGGTAGGATTGTCGTGGATTAAATTAAAAGCACGATTAGGATTAGGACGACCAATTAGGATGTTTCATTAAGAGCGCGATCGGGACGATCGATCGATCTGTCGAGCGACGTCGTCGCGTTCGACGACGACGCGTCTCGCGTCTGCTCCGCGCCGCGTTCGCGCCGCGTGGTCGTTTCACACACGGCCCGACGCCGCGATGGATGTGCGATCGCGCGTCCGCGGCGTCGCCATCGACGCGCGCGTTTCGCGATGGCGACGCTCGCGGCGCGCACCGACGGCACGCCGGACGCGCGCGAGGTGTGGCGACGCGCGCGCGATGACGAGCGCGCGACGCGCGCGCGCGAGGACGCGATGCGAGACGAGGTGCGACGACGACGACGGATTCGACGACGGATTCGGATTCGACGACGGATTCGACGGGACCCGACTGACGACGAGGGCCGATCGCAGGCGAACGCGATGCGAGCGACGATCAAGGAGCTGCGCGACGAACGCGCCGCGCTGTTGGCGCGCGAGGAGCGCGTGACGCACATGGTGGACGTCGCCGATCGAGAGTACCGCGCGGAGAGGAAACGGTTCGAGAGCGCGCTCGCGGAGACGCGAGACGAGGTGAAGGCGCTGCGAGCGAAAGCGGCGAGCGAGGCGAACGAACGCGAACGGGATCGCGCGCGGCGCGGCGCGATGGAGCGCGAGAGCGCGGACGCGCGCGAGGTCGAAGCGGCGCTGTCGAGACGGAGGGACGCGCTCGAACGCGAGGTGGAGGCGCTCAAGGAAACGAATCGCGAGCTTCGTAAGGAAGCGGTGCGCGCGAAAACCACGGGGCAACGCGCGGAGTGGCTCGAAGGCGAGGCGGAGCAAACGCGCGCGAGATTGAGCGCGAGCGAGGCGACGGTGAAGCAACTCAGGGCGGATTTACAATTTGAAAAGTCAAACGCGACAAAGTTTGAGAGCAAGCTCATCGCCGTCGTCAAGGAAAAAGAAGCATTGGAAAAGGCTCACCAGGCCAAGGACGCAAAGATCGAGCAGCTGCAGAATCGCGTGGACGAGCAGGTGAAGAAACTAGGCGCGGCGTCGAGCGAACTTCAATCGCTCGCGGCAACGAAGCGCAAGGACGCCGACTTGAGCGCGCGCGAACACGAATTAAAGGTGAGCTACGCCGCGCTGAAAGCGCGAGAGGCGTCGTGCGCGAGTCGTGAGAAGGCGTTGGCGTTGAAGAAGGATGTCGGCGCGCGAACCGAGGCGTCGGCGGCACTGCCGTCGGCGTCGATGACGCCGACTCTGGCGACTACGCCGGCGTCGACGTCCAAGCCGCCCATCTCCAGATTTGCCGATATCGCGCGACGATACGTGTTCACGCCCGGTTTGAACCCGCGCGCGAACGACACACCGACGAAGACGACGCCACTGAGCGCAAAGTCCAAGCAGCTCTTCGCCGCGGTGGTGGACAAGGCGCAAAGCGCGGCCAAGGCGAGCGCGAGCAAGGCGGAGCGGGCCAAGACGGCGACCGCGGTCGGGATGTTCAACGCGCTTCAATCCGTGGTGGGGTTCAAGGACGGCACCGCGTCCACGTCTGAGCCGAAGAAGATCGCCGCACCCGCGCTGACGCCGTCTAAGAAGACTTTGGAGACGCACTTTCCGTCGTCACCGACGAAGCCGACGCCCGCGAACGAGAAACCGGCCGAGGAAAAGGCGTCGGAGAAGAAATTTTCGTTGGAAGAATCCGAGCGTCCATCGACGCGTCGATCCCGACGCGCGGCGCCGACCGCGACCGAGACGGAGGACGCGCCGAAACCGAAGAAGGCGCCGGCGAAGAAGAAGGCGAAGGCGGCGGAACCGGCGACGGAACCGGCGACGGAACCGACGACGCGAAAGCGCGGTCGAACCGCGAAGAAACCGTCGACGTCCGAACCCGAGCGCGAGGCCGATGCGGACGACGAACCGGAGGTGAAGCGCGGACGCGGCCGTCCGCGCAAAACCGTCGCGGAGGACGACGTGAACGCGCCCAAGCCCGCCTCGCGACCGCGAGGTCGACCGAAGAAGTCCGAAGCGGCGTCGACGGCGAAAGCCGACCCGCTCAAGCACTTGCAAGATTTCTTAAGTTCAGGCCCGAAGGAAGCGGCGCCGACGACGCGTCGATCAACGCGAAGTCGCCGCGCGTGAGCGCGTTCGGACGACTGAAGAATAGAGATTTGATGAAATAATACACGACGCGCGTTTTAGCACACGAATCTCGTCCATCTCGTCCATCGTAACAACTTACAACAACGCGCGATGATCGACGTCTACGCGGTTCGATCTCCTACTAAAACGTTTTCTTTTGCTTTGGAAACTTGCTCGGCCACGACCCGTTGGGCTGCGATTTCGCCGCCGACCGAGAGGGCTTGACGTCCAACGCCGCCTCCAACGCGTCCGCGAGCGTGTTGCACCGCACGAGTTCGATGCCAGTCTTTTTACCCATCTCTGGCGAGCTTCCAGCCTCGGGCAAGAGCACGCGCTTGAACCCCATCGTCGCCGCCTCGGCGATGCGACGCTCGGCTTGCATCACCGGTCGCAACTCGCCGCCCAAGCCGACTTCGCCGAAGAAGCACATATCTGGCGGAAGCGGTTTCTCGACGAAACTACTCGCGATCGCCAGCGCGACGGCGACATCCGTGGATGGATCTTCGAGCTTCATACCACCCACGATGTTGATGAAGACGTCGTGCTTTTGCAGGCGTCGACCGAGGACGAATTTCGCGAGCACGGCGAGCAAGAGTTGCATGCGTTCGAATCGCAGACCGACGGCGGTGCGAATCGGCGGCGCGCTCATTCCACCACCTTCGCCCGCATCCGCGCGCTCGTTCGTGAGCGCTTGGACTTCGAGCATGAACGGTCGCGAGCCTTGCACCGTCACCGTCGGCGCCGCGGAGACGTCTGGGCTCAAGATGCGTTCGCCGAGGAAGAGCGCCGACGGCGACGCCACAGGTTTCATGCCCCCGTCGCTCATTTGAAACACCCCGACTTCGTCCGTGGAGCCGTAGCGATTCTTGTGCCCGCGCAAGATGCGCACGGCTCGATCGGCGTCGCCCTCCAAGTAAAGCACGACGTCGACGATGTGCTCCAACACGCGCGGACCCGCTATGTCGCCGGATTTCGTGACGTGACCGATGATGAACACCGGCATCCCCGTCGTTTTCGCCGCGTGCAACAGCGCGGTGGCGCACTCGCGCACCTGAGACACGCTTCCCGGGCTTCCCGTGGCGTCTTCCAAGAACACGGTTTGAATGGAATCCACCACGAGCGCCGCGGGCTTGAGCGTCGACACCGCCTCGAGAATATTTTCCAGGCGCGTTGCGCTGTATAAATAAATCCCGTTCGGATCAATCCCCATGCGCTCGGCGCGTCCGGCGACTTGCTCCACGGACTCTTCGCCAGACGCGTAAAGCACGCCTCCCGCGGCGATCGATTCGTTCGCGCCGTCTTCTTCGCCCTCTCGTTCCTCGCCTCGCGCGCCCAGAAGTCCCGCGAGCTGTAACAAAATCGTCGACTTCCCCACCCCCGGATCGCCACCGACGAGAATCATCCCGCCCGGAACCACTCCCCCGCCTAACACCCGCTCGATCTCCTTCCCCAATTCCTCTCTCAACCGCATCCTCGGCATCGTTTGCCTCTCCCCGTTCGCTCGCGGCCTCAGCACGTCCCCGAGCGCTCGCGGCGCGCTCGTCTCCGCGACCCACCCGAGCGCTCGCGCGCCGTCGCTCGCGCGTCCTCGCCCGTTCGCGTTCCCGCGCGTCGTCGCGTTCTCCGCCATCCGCGCCACCGCTCGCGCGCCCGCCCCGCCGCCCGCGCTCGCCTTCCCCGCGCCGCCTCCCGAGGTCGGCGCCAGCGCGATCGCCTTCATCGTGTCCCAGCTCTTGCACGCCGGGCACTGTCCCAGCCACTGCCGCGAGTCCTCGCCGCACTCGGCGCACACGTACGCCGTCTTCGTCTGCGACCCCGCGCCGCGAGATCCGGATCCGGCGCGCGCGACGACGCCGCGTCGCGTCGTCGTCGCGAATCCACTCGCGGTCGACGTCGTCGACGCGCGCGCGCCGGTGCCGTGATTCGAGCGCAGATTCGCGCCGCGATTTCGATGCCGTCGACCGCGCCGATCGCGCGTCGTCGTCCAGGGCGCTGAGCGCGGCGAGGTCGTCGAGATCGTCGTCGCGAATCGGCGCATCGTCGTCGCGAACGCGCGCGCGGTGACGGTCGTCGAGCGCGCCTCGAGCGCGACGCGCGCGAGCAGGGACGCCGCGGCGCGACCGCGCATGCGACGCGGCGCGACGTGACGACGCGACGCGCGCCAGAACGCGTTCGAACGCGCGAATCGATCGGTCATTCGCGTCACTCATCTCCACTCGAATGCGTCACCCGAACGCGCATTTAAGGCACGTGATGGACCGACGGCGCGGAGCGACGCGGAGCGAAGAATGCACGCGACGCGGTGACGTGGAATGATTTCAGAATCGTCACGATTGAAACATCGAACGCGAGAGCGCGCGCGAACGCTCGCGGTCGCGGCGACGCGCGTCGCGAAGACGCGCGAGCTCGTCGTGGGGCTCGGCGTCGTACGGATCCAAGCGGAGACACGCGGCGAAGTCGCGCTCGGCGGCGGCGAAATCGCCGCGACCGACGAAGGCGCGACCGCGACGACACAAGATGCGCGCGTCGTCGGGCGACGCGCGCAAATACTCGGATAAATGCTCGATCGCTTCGCCGTAGAGCTTAAGACCCATGCACGCGGCGCCGAGGTTGCGGAGGCACGCCGCGCGGTTTTTCAAGCACTCGTCGGCGTCGAACGGGTTCTTGCCCTTGACGAGATTCATGATCCCGAGCGCCTGCGCGTAACACTCGCGCGCTTCCGCGAATTCTCGACGCTCGTAGTGCGCGTTGCCCTTGCATCGCAATTCGCACTGCTCGTTCAGCGCGCCGACCAAGTCTTTGGTCTCTAGATTCGCCTCGCGCGTGGTTCGCTTCTTGAACGCGTCGTGTCCATCGTTTTTGGAATCGCTCAGATAGTTCACCATGAAGCGCTCGATCTCTTCCTCCGACGCCCGTCCTTCGTCCAGCGCCGTCTGCATCTCCGAAAGCATCCGCAACACCAACGGATTCGTCGCCCACTTGCCGAAATCGCCGTTGGCGTCGTTGCGAAACGTCGAAATCACCGCGCGCAGCGCGCGCGTCCTCAAAAACGGCGCCACGTTCCGCTGCGCCTCCTCGTTCGATCGCAGCACGGCGTCGCGAAAATCCATCGCGTCCACCCTGTGCGCGATTCGATCGAGTTTCCGCAGTTCCTGTCGCTGATGCTCCCGCATCAGCGGCGCGTTTTCCTCCGATTTGCAAAACGCTTGGAAATCCCGCGCGAACGCGTCGTCGTCCATCCCACCGCCGCGCGACGCGCCGCGCGCGCCGAACCGCGCGCCGACGCCGTCGAAATCGCCGGCGTCCACGGAGGCGTCCATGGCACCGGCGTCGGCGTCACGACACCGCGCACGCGTCGCCCTCTGACGAACGACGGACGAAAAAAACGCTCGCCGAGACGCGCGTCGACGGGCCATCGCGCGCTGGTTTTGAACGATTAGGTCAAACGCGCGCGTACCACGCGTCGAGGTTCGACGCGTTTCCGCGAACGACGCATCGAGGTTCGACCGATGTTTCGATCGATCGATCGATCGGCGCGATCGCGGCCGCGTCGCGTGATCGCGTCGTCGCGATCGTCGACGCGACACGGCGACGCGCGTTCGCGAATCGTCCATCGCGACGCGCGCACGGAGCGCGCGAGCGATCCGACACCGACCGCGCCGATGATCGCCCGCGCGCCGACGCTCGCGGCGACGCGCGGCGCGACGACGCGCGCGGCGACGCGACGAGGCGAAGGCGCGGGACGCGCGCGCGGCGCGGCGACGCGCCGGGGCGCGACGAACGACGCGGACGCGAAGACGACGACGGCGACGACGACGACGACGGCGCGACGGACGTTCGTGCTCGACGGCGCGCGGGGGGCGATCGCGATGGCGATGGTGATGGCGCGGGCGGAGGACGCGCGCGCGCTGCTGCAGCCGAACGACGAGGAGGACGAGGCGTTCTTGGCCAAGGCGCGGGAAAACCGCGCGCAGAGGATACAGAGCGAGGTGGCGAAGGAGAAAAAGTACGTCAACGATACGGGGTATAAACAAGACGAACCGACCGCGAAGGTGCAGTTGGCGGTGTATAAATTGTCGAAGAGCGGCGCGCAAATCGCGAGCGGGAACCTGAGCGACGCGGCGAGCGAACTCGGCAAGGGGGATTGGGTGACCTACGCCGTCGACGGCGCCAAGGCGTTGAACGCGTCGAGCGATGGAAGCGATTTCGCGTCGAGCGTCAAGGCGCTCGAAAAGGCGTGTGAGAACGGTGACGACGCCGCGGCGAAGTCGGCGTATCGCGCGAGCGCCGAGGCGTTAAAGGCGCTCGCCGCGAGCGCGGGCGTCGCCGACAAGCTGCGATTGTTGTGAGCGATCGATCGATCGATCGATCGAGCGCCGATGACGACGACGTCCACGTTCGTTCGTGACTTTGTTTTGTGATGAAAGTTTTCTAAACATATTATATGATACACGTCCCCGTCCCGCGTCGCTCACGCGTCGAAGAGCGTCGATTCCGGGTCAAAGTACGCCTTGGCGTCCTTCGCCTTGACCTGCTTCACGAGTGCGGCGTACTTGCCCATCAAAGGCTTGACGATTTGCCACACCGGCGTGAACACCCACGGGGGTTCGATGAGCAGCACCTGAGAGATGCGCTTGGGAAAGTAGTCGAAGATGCACTTGATGAAAAACTTGACGAAGTCGATGTCGGCGTTCTTCATCGTGAACCCGCGCAGGTCGAACACGCACATCAGCGTCTCCGGCGCGCCCGCGCCCTCACCGCGCAACTGCTCCAGCGCTTCGTCGACGAGTTTCACGCACAATCGACACGTTCGCGAGAGTTCGCGCGTCTCCACGTCGTGCTTCGTCAGCGTGACGTACACCACCGGCCGATTCTGCGCGTCGCGCTCGCCGAGCAGCACAGCCTTGCCGCTCGCCGCTTCTTCCGCGACTTCGCTCGAGAGTTTCAGTTCGCTCTCTCCGTACCCCGAGCGTCGCCATTCGAGATATTTCAGCGTCTTAGCGCGCGCCTTATCCGCGTCCAATTTCCTGTCCCGCAGAAACCACGCGAGCAACCAATCGGGCGCCGACGCCAATAGCTCCGCGTCGTCCGACGCGTCGTCCGAGGCGTCGTCGCGAGACGCGCGCATGACGGCGACGCCTCGCTCGATCGCGTCGTCGTCGAAAACGTCGAGCGTCAAACCGGCGTCCGCCGCGGCGACGCGCGGCGATCTTCGACACCGCGACGCGCGACGCGCGCGCGCCACGTTACGCCCGCATGGCGTCGCGCGCGCGCTCTGTCGCGTCTCTAACGTCGCACCCCGCTGGATCGTCATCGTCGACGTCAGACGGCGCGCGCGAGTGCGGCGCGTCGTCGTCGACGGCGAGCGGCGACGCCGTCGTCGAACGCTCGCATCGCGCGAACTCTCGCAAATCTCTCGCGCGCAGTTCGCCGCGATACACTTGCTCGCACACGTGCAAAACGCGTTTTAAATCCCGCTCGCACCGCTCGAGCTTGATTCGCATCGCCTCGCATCGCCTGTTCGCGTCGCTCTCGGCGTTGCGCGCGCGCTCGCGAATCGCGTACGCCTCGTCCCGCTCGCGATTGACGAGTTCGTACGCCGATTTCAGCGCGTCTCGCTCCTCTTGCAGCGACGATGCCGTCGACGACGCTCGTCGCGCGTCGTTCGAGTTCGTCCCATCGCTCTTCGTCCTCGTCTTCGTCTTCGTCTTCGTCGTCGTCGTCGTCGTCGTCGTCGTCGTCGAGACTCTTCGTTTCGCCGCTTCGTCATCCTTCGTCGAACCGCCGCGTCGCCGACCGCCCCGCGCCACGGCGTCGTCGACTCGCGCGACGATCGTCGTGCTCACGCGAGCCTCTGACAGCAGCGCTCGCCGCGCGCGCCGTCGTCGCGGCGACGCGTTCGCGTCGTCGTCGTCGTCGTCGTCGTCGTCGTCGTGTATTTTTATCGCCGCGCGACGCCGATCGATGCGCGACGCGCAGCGACTCACCGCGCGACGACGACGCGCGTCGACGTCGTCGCGATCGGACGCGATCGCGCGAACGACAACTCGATGGGCCAGGGACGTGGAGCGACCGCTCGCGCGCGCGCGAAGGCGCGCGCGATCCATCGCGAGTCGCGTCGTGACGATTCGATTCGAGCGTGCGAGTGTTTTTCGTTTTCATCAAAGTCGCGCGCGTTCATCGCAATCGTTTCGCGCGTGTTCACCCCTCGTCGGTCCTCGTGACTTCGCCGCCCCGCGAGTCCTACGCGTCGCCGTCGCGTCGCAACTCTCGCTCGCCGTCGTCGTCGACGTCGTCGTCTCGCCTCGTCTCGTCGTCGTCGTCGTCGTCGTCGTCGGTCCGCGTCGTCGTCATCGCCTCGATCTCTCATCACCGCGACGTTCGCCGCGACAACCGCTCGACACGAACGAAACGTTTGCGTTCATTCGCGGCCGCGTCGTCCGCGCGTCAGCGCGCGTCGCCCGCGCGTCGTCGCGAACGACGACGTGTCCGAGATCTCGAGAGTGACGAAGTAAGTCCGACGTCTCGACGACGCGATGATCGTCCGACGTCTCGCGCTCGAGCGTCGTCGAGACGTCATCAACGCGCCTCGTCACGATTGCCCTCGTTCCGCGCCATGTCGCATCGCGTCGCGTCGTCGCCGTCGCGCGTCGCGATGCGACGTCGCGATGCGAGTGAACTCGAACCGTCGCGCGCGCCGACGCGAAAAACGACCCGTAAGCGCCAAAACGCACCGTCGCGATCGCGAACGCTCCAGTGGGATCGCGCTTTAACCCGACCGCAACTTTTCTCGAGCTTTCGCTCAGATCAAGTGTAGTATCTGTTCTATTATGTTTAAACACATAATGAGGCTTTCTTAAGCCTTCATTAGTTTAACCGAATTTCTTCAGAGGGCGTTATTCAAACAGGCTTGTTTACAAGTCGAATACGCGAGCATGTTCTTGGCCTTGCACTTTGCCTCGAACGTGTACCTCGATTGCCCGCGTCATTGGCACCGCACGCGAATGTGATTTCGCTCCACCGTCCAGCCCGCGCGAAACATCGCTCGCGACGCCGCATCGAACGCGCGTGCGCGTGCCGTTCGTTTTTTAAATCAATATAATGTTGCATCATCGCATCTACGAGCCGTTTCGCGCGCGCGGTAGTCAACTCAAAACACGCTTCGCCCGAGCGCGGCTTCGACCAAAGCCGTGCCGACGAAGCCCACCATGGCTAACCGCCCGTGCGCGCGCTCGACGTCGGGGTTTAAATTCAACGCCTCCATCGCCAAGAACCCGCTCATCCCTTTCTTTTCCTTCAACCCGTTCGGGTCGGCGCCGTACTCTTGCGGATTAAACTCGAAAGGCGATATGGATGCCCACGCGATGAGACAACACAGCGCCACGGCGACGAAGCCGCCCGTCGCCGTCGACGCTTGATTCGCCAGCGTCGCCCCCGATTGCGCTTCGATTTGCGCGCCGATGGCGTACCCGGCCATCGCGCACCGTCCCGCGATCGTTTCGTACGCCCAATCAGAAGCGCCAGACGCGGCGTCTTCCACCGCCGGCGCGTCGTCTTTTACCGCGCGCGTTCGCGTCGCGACGCGTCGTCGCGCGCGCGCCGTCGTCGCTCTCGTCGTCGCCCTCGTCGTCGTCACGCTCGCGTTCGTCCGAACGCGCGCCGCCGGCATGACGAGCGAAACGCGACGCGACGAGTCGATGAGTGGCGCGACGTCGACGCGCGCGGCACGAGCGATTGAGTGATTGAAACGACGATTGACGACCGCACGCGTTCGCGCGCCGCGCGATCGTCGTCGATGTCGACGACGCGCGCGATGCGCGTCGCGCTCGACGCGACGAGCGCGCGCGGCGCGCGACGACGCGAGCGATTCGAGCGTAAACATCGCGCGCCGATCTCGATGCGCGTCTCCGACGGTGGCGCGGATAACGTCGTCGGTCGTCGCGCGCGATGCGGCGACGCGCGATCGGCGCCGATCCGCGGCTCGCGCGTCCTGACGGCGGCGTCGCCTGGGAATCAGTCGTCGACGTCGGAATCGATCGATCGACTCGGGAGTCGATCGAACGACACGAGTGGAACGTCTTCTTCGCCCGCGGCGCCGGCGCCGGCGCCGCTGACGCCGCCGAACGCGTCGCAGCGGCGCGTGATCGATCAGATGATCACGCTGCGCACGCGATTGAACGAACGCGTGGCCAAGGCGAACGCGTTCGCGAAGTTTTTAGAGAAAACGCTCGTGGAGCGAGACGCGGATTTGGTAAACGCGAGACGCGCGTTGGCGCGCGCGGCGATGGAGGCGGAGACGCTGCGGGGACTGGCCGAGGACGCGCGACGCGGGAACGGTGCGCCCGACGCCTTGATCGCCCGACTCGATCGCATGGCGAAAGCGCTCAAGGAAGACGCCGACGACGCCGATGCGCACTGCCTGCGCCAAGTTCCGGTGGCTTGGCAAGGCAACGCGTCGGACGTGCGCCTGATGGGATCGTTCGACGACTGGACGCGAGGCTTTCACTTATCGCCCGAGTGGCACGGCCACGGCGACGGCATGAGCGACACGTTCGCGTGCACGTGTTTACTCCCGCCCGGGACGTACGAGGTTAAATTTTTAGTCGACGGCGAATGGCGCACGACGGATGATTGGAAAACCGTCGGCGAAGGTTTCGAGCGCAACATGCTTCTCGAAGTTCGCTGACCGCGGCGAATTCGGACGCCCGAATTCCTCGCGCGAGCTGTGTACGCATACATTCTGACAACATCACATTCTTATTCATTGAATCCCGACGGACGCGCGCGCGTCCGTATCGTCCGCGCGACTCGAAGCGATTTGACTTCGACCTCGACTTCGGCGCCCAGACTGCCCGATCACGCCTCGGCCGCGCGGAATCGCGCCGCCGCCGAATTCGCGCGACGCGTCGCCATCTCGCGTCGCGCGCGCGCATCGCGCATGGCGCGCGCGCACGAATCCGAGTCCGCGACGACGTCCGCGCTGTCGCCGACGCGATACGCGCACGAGGAGCGCGTGTTGCGCACGCCGCACGACGTCGAGGCGTGGTGCGACTACCTCGACGCGATCGACGCTGGCGACGAAAATGACGACGACGACGACGCGTCGCGCGCGATCGATCGGTACATGATATACGAACGGGCGATAAAACATAACGCACACTCGTATAAACTGTGGTACCGGTACCTCACCGAGCGCGCGCGACGCGATCGAGGCGCGCGATTCGACGACGCCGCGCGAGCGAAGACGCGCGCGTGCTTCGAACGCGCGCTGACGACGATGCATAAAATGCCGAAGATATGGATAATGGCGATAGAATACGTGAGAGATGCGTGCGCGTTGATCACGGAGACGCGAAGGATGTGCGATCGCGCGCTGCGGGCGTTACCGGTGACGCAACACGAACGCGTGTGGGCGCCGTACGTGGAGTTTATTCGGCGAGACTTTGTGCCGATTTCGACGGCGCGGCGAGTGTACAGGCGGTATTTGAAATTCGAGCCAGGGCACGCGGAGGAGTACGTCGAGTTTTTGCGTAAAAAGCAGTGCCACGGCGAGGTGGCGAGTAAACTCGCCGAACTCGTCAACGACGACAGCTTCCAGTCGCTCGCCGGTAAGTCCAAGCACGCGTTGTGGCTCGAACTGTGCGACGTCGTCACCAAGCACCCGCCCTCGTCGGACGCCGCGGACGAGACCGATCGCGCGCTGGACGTCGACGCCATCTTGCGCGGGGGAATTCGAACGTTCACAAACGAGGTCGGGAGGTTGTGGACGGCGCTCGCGGATTATTACATTCGCCGCGGCTTGTTTGAAGCCGCGCGAGACGTGTACGAGGAGGGCGTCGAGAGCGTCTCCACCGTGCGCGACTTTTCGTTGATTTTCGATGCGTACGCGCAGTTCGAAGAGTCCGTCATCAGCGCGAAGATGGAAGCCGGCGAGGACGAAGACGAAGACGAGGACGCGGACGACTCGTCGACCGCGGATCCGTCGATCGACTTCGTGTTGCGCGACGACTCGTACGCGAGCGTGGAGCTTTTGCTCGCGCGATTAGAACACCTCATGGAACGGCGACCGGAATTGCTTTCGTCGGTAATGCTGAGACAAAACCCGCACAACGTGCACGAGTGGGAAAAGCGCGTGGCGCTGTTCGAAGGACAACCGACGAAGCAAATCTTGACGTACACGGAAGCCGTCAAAACGGTGAAACCGGAGCTCGCCAACGGACGCGTCGCGTCGCTTTGGGTCGGATTCGCAAAGTTTTACGAAGACCACGGAGACTTGGAGAGCGCGCAGACGGTGTTTGAGAAAGCCGTGGGCGCCGAACGCGCGGCGACGTTCAAGACGGCGGACGATTTAGCGACGTGTTGGTGCGAGTACGCAGAGATGCACTTGCGGCACAAAAATTACGACGAGGCGTTGGCGGTGATGCGTCGAGCGACGACACCGCGCGAAGGCTTCCGCGAACCTCGCACGGCGGCGGAATACGACGCGCTGCCGGCGCGAGACAAGGTTTTCAAATCGCTCAAGATGTGGACGTTGCGCGTCGACTTGGAAGAATCCTTGGGCGACTTGAAGTCGACCAAGGCGGTGTACGACGAGATGATTTCGATCAAGGTGGCGACGCCGCAGATACTGTTGAACTACACGCACTTGCTCCAAGAGCACAATTTCTTTGAAGACGCGTTTCAAGTCTTCGAGCGCGGGGTGAATAGTTTCAAATTTCCGTACTCGCGCGAGCTGTGGGCGGCGTATCTCACGCTCTTCGTCGCGCGTTTCAAGGGCTCGAAACTCGAGCGCGCGCGAGACTTGTTCGAGCAAGTGATTGAAGAAGCCCCGGCGAAGGAGTCGAAGCAATTTTTCTTGGCGTACGCCAAACTCGAAGAGGATTACGGCCTCGCCAAGCGGGCGATGGACGTGTACGAGCGCGCCGTCAAGCGCGTGCCCGTGGACGAGAGACTGGGGGTGTACGACGTCTACGTGGCCAAGGCGATGGAATTTTTCGGCGTCGCCAAGGTGCGCGACGTCTTCACGCGCGCCGCGGACGACGGCGAGCTGTCGAACGACGTGAGCAAGACGTTGACGACTAGGTTTGCGGAGTTTGAGCGCAAACTCGGCGAGATCGATCGCGCGCGCGCCCTGTACGCGCACGCGTCGCAGTTTAGCGATCCCACAAAGGATGCAGATTTCTGGTCGACGTGGCACGAATTTGAGGTTCGTCACGGCAACGAAGAGACGTTTCGAGAAATGCTTCGAATCAAGCGCGCCGTCGCCGCGAGCTTTTCCGACACCCACTTCAACGTCTCCGTCGTCGCGCCGGACGTCGACGCGGCGAAGAAGACGACGGATTCGGGCGACGCCATGGCGCGACTCGACGCCGCCCACGAGGCGCACGCGGCGGAGAACGCGGCTTCCATGCCCGGCTTCGTGCGTTCGCACGTCGAAGGCGCGTCGCCGCCCGCCGCCGCCGTCGCTGTCGACGCGGGCGACGACGCCGAGATCGATTTGGACGCCCTGGAAGCGCCCGCCGGCGTGTTCTCCGGCGTCAAGCGCGACGCCGCCGCCGCCGGTCTCGGCGCCATGGCGCGATTTAAGAGCGCGCGCGCGAACGATGACGAGTAGAGCGACGACTCCAGCGCGGGGCAGCGCGCGCGAATAGTAAAAAAGAAAGAACAAATCTCATCAATGAAATCATCAAAATGGAAAACATTGATAGGAAGTCAAGAAACTTGTATCCAAATTCGACCGCTCACTCACTCACTCTTTCACTTTCAAAAA
>Ga0206682_10001356_pt1 | contig 24187 bp, 14 predicted proteins | sample M240m12015metaG_FD_155444 | JGI IMG/M metagenome (GOLD analysis project Ga0206682, IMG submission 155444) | Ammonia-oxidizing marine archaeal communities from Monterey Bay, California, United States - M2 40m 12015 | ecosystem: Environmental > Aquatic > Marine > Intertidal zone | place: USA...
GACGGGTGACGCGCCGTCGGCGTCGGAAACGACCGAGTCGCACGGGGGAAGGCCGCCCTCGGGCGCGGGCGCTTCCACCTCGTTCGAAAATGGCCAGAAAGGAGTCCACAGACCGGGGCTGGTGAGGCGCCTGGCGAGGTCCATTCCCATGGTCGGCGACTTATTCCTACCCTCGGACGGTAGGTTCGGCGACGGCGCGTTCGATATGAGGATACGCCCCGCGCGAGGGCGCACGTCCCCCTCCACGGACGAAGGCACGGAGAAGGGCACATTTCGGGAGCGGGTCAGCTCGTTCAGCAGTTTGCTGAACGTCCAGAAGGTGTCGCAGAAGGTGAGCGACACGTTGGAGCAGCAGATTGGGAGGTTCGGGCCTGCGGGGATCGAGATTTACAGGTTCGCGTGGCAGAGGTTCAACCGGCGCGTCGCGTTTCACATCGCGTTCTACTCGGTCCTCGGCAGCGTCTTGTTCGTGCTGTGGGCGCTGGCCGCGTGGCAGCTGTGGCTCGTCATGGGACTGTGGGCGTTCCGAAGGTTCATCCTGATGCTCGGGGTCGTGGTGTTACTCGCCATGCTCCCGCCGAGCTTCCCCAACGCGGCGGCGCACGGCCTGAGCCTCGCGCTCGTCGCCGCGGAGCTCTGTTTGCTGGGCGTGAACCTCGTTTTGTTCGGGCTGGTGCACCTCGCGGTGCTCCTGAACAAGTACATCCTCCCGCACTGGTTCCACAGGGGGCTCACGGTGGTGAACGAGATCAGCAGCGGGGTGATCGACCACGACGGCCGCGCGAGGTCGGTGATGACGGGTGAACGGAACAAGCTCCTGGCGCGGCTCTTCCACTGCGAGTCGTACCGGCAGTGGCTCGGGGTGGCGTCGCAGCTCGATAAACTTCCCACCGACCTGGGCGAGGGCGGCGACGAGTGGAGGAAGGACGAGGCGCGGTCGTCGGACGCGTACGACGCGGCGCTGTGCAAGATTTACCTCACGGTGATGAGGCAGGCGAGGGGTAGCGGCGACGCGGCTGCGCTGGGTTTGTCCCTGAGGACCGTGCTGCACCGCAACTTCGGTGGCATGGACCGGCTGCTACGGCTGAGACACGCGAGGACGGGGACCAAGCTCGTGGCGGAGGAGTTCGTGAACGAGCTGTGCAGGAGCGTGAGGTTCTTGGGGACGTGCGGGACGCCCGAGTACGACGCCGTGGTCAACGCGTTCGGCGGCCGGGATGGAGTTTCAAGGAACGGCGGCGGCGAATTGTTGCGGCTGGCGACCGGGCCGGTCACCGGGTCCATGACGCGGCTGGACTCGCCGAGGGGGGACTCGCCGAGGGGGGACTCCATCGCCCGGGGTCCGAGCCCGCCCCCGGGTTTACCCCCAAAGTCCAGCGGCGACAGGATGGATTCGCCCCGCGGCGGCGGCGGCTTGGACACGAGGGTGCCCGAGACTCTTCGCCTGATATCCGAGGCGCACAGGAGCCTGGGCAGGACCGCGCTGTGCCTAAGCGGCGGCGGTGCGCTCGCGATGTACCACTTCGGCGTCATCAAGGTTCTGCTCGAGGAAGGTCTGTTACCCCAGGTTGTCTCCGGGACGTCCGGCGGCTCCATCGTCGCCGCTTTCATCTCCATGTTCCCGGAGGAGGAGCTCCTGAAGACCATCAAGCCCGACCTGATCAGCAGGCACTCCGTGCGCTGGTTCCCCCCGCTGTGGAAGATGATCCTGCATTTCGTCCAGCACTCCGTGCTCATGTCCGGCGACGAGTTTGCCCGAACGACGGAGGCGTACTTTGGCGACGTCACGTTCGCGGAGGCTTTCGCGATTAGCAAACGCGCGGTGTCGATTCAAATCTCCGTCGGTTCGGGTCATGGGTTCGTCCTGAACCACTTCACGTCCCCGCAGGTTGTGATACGCACCGCGGTGAACGCGTCGTGCGCGCTGCCCGGGCTGATGCCCCCGTCGGAGCTGTTGGCCAAGGAAGAGGCCACCGGCGAGTTGATCCCGTTCCATCCCGCTGGTGTGACCTCCTTCGACGGGACGATCACCGCTGACATACCCGCCGCGAGGCTCACGGAGCTGTTCAACTGCAACAACTTCATCGTGTCGCAGGTGAACCCGCACGTCAACTTCGTGCTCCACCTCGCGGACGACGGCGGCGGCGGGAAACGGCTGCGGCACATGGGTCGGTCTGGCGAGAGACGAGCTGCGGTGATCAAGCTGCTCCGCGTCGCCAACTTTCTCCTCCTGAACATCAAGTACGGCATGCAGAAGCTCCTGGAGGTTGACTTGCTCAACCTGCGCATGGTGCGGACGTTGCAGGGTATACTGGTGCAGGACTTCCGCGGGCACGTCACCATCTTGCCGGAGCTCAAGTTTTCGGACTACCTCCGGATCCTTCACCAGCCGTCGGAGGCGGACATGGCGCACTTCATCAGCAATGGGGAACGCGCCACGTGGCCTCACATAGAGGCCATCAGGCTCAAGATGGCTGGGGAGATCGCGCTGCAGGAAGCCGCCGCCGCGCTCAGGGCGAGATTAGCTCGACAGAACCAGACGAGGCACAGCGCGGGGGACGCCACCACCTGGGCGAGGCAGCCTCGGTGGTCTCAGGACGGAGGGGGAGGAACCGGGCTACACGCGGGGACGTCGCCGGCGAACGGGCCGGGACATCACAGGAAGAATAGTTCGATGGACGCGGCTGCGGCGGAGCACCTCGGCGCGGGGCTGAGCTGCGCGGTGACGCAAGGGGACTTCCACTGAGCGACTACTACGATAGCACCAGAAATTACACTCACCACGTGACTCGAGTTCTCACCCGCGATGACTGGACTGCTGGATAAACCCAGCTGCCCAGCCCGAGGCCACGTTTGTGGCTCTCCTTCGCACGTTCAATCCGAGGTGGACGCGCACACACGAACGCGCGTGTCGAGTGTCGAGCGGATATTTTCGCGATGTCTGCGACGTCGATGGCCTCATGGGCCACGGCCGTGCGCCCCGGAGCTGTCCGCAAGGCCGCAGCCGCGCCCCGCGCGCGGACGATTCTTCCCGGCGGCACCCCCCACGCCGCCTCCAGCCGGTCGCGTCGGTGCCTCCGCGTCGCCGTCTCCACCGCCGAGGAGAACGTCGCCACGAGCAGCACGCGCATGGCCACCGTCGAGGAGAACAAGGGCGTCGTCTACCCCAGCAACCTACGATGCGCGCTGCAGGTGAACGTCCCGACCCCGGAGGTTGAGGATCCGGAGTACTCGCTGTCGAATTACATGCGACTCCCCGTGGACCAGTACGTGGGCATCGAGCTGCCCATGGGCGCGGAGATGAAGCGCGTCCCCGGCGACCGCACCATGTTCCAGCTCGAGATCCCTGGGTTGAAGTTCCTCAGCCTGGAGGTCAAGCCCGTGGTGAGGGTGAGGGTGCGACTCATCGGCGACGGATCGGAGGTTATGACCTGGACCGGTCAGAGCGGTCACCCGGGGGGGAAGACCCCGGAGTGGCGCGCGGCGGAGGCGGCGCGACTGGAGGAAATCGCCAAGGAGGCTGAGTGCGTGGACGACGACGACGAGCCCGAGGAGTGCCCCGCGCCCGCGCCGGCGCCCACGCCCACGGGCCGGGCGGAGCGGGAGGACGTCGAGCTCCACGGCCCGTGCGTCCTCATCGAGGCCATCTCGTGCCGGGTGGAGGGTAAGACGGTGGAGGAGCTCGGCGTGAACGACCTGTTCGTGTTCCGCGGGACCACGTGCTTCAGGTGGAGGTCCCGCGGCGACGGCACGGACGTTTTACCGGTGCCGAACCGAACGGGACCCGGCGGCGAGGACGAGGCGGGCACCGGCTGGGCGAAGGCGCCGGTGGTGGGCGCCAAGAAGCTGAAGGACGGGGAGTCGTGCATCGTGGGCTGGGCGGACATCGGCGTCGGCGTGGATCCCCCGGGGGCATTCGCGCTTCTGCCGCAAAGCTTCGCGGAGAAGGTGGGCGACGCGGTGATGCGCACCACGCTCAAGGCGCTGCAGAGCGTGTTCCTGAAGGGCCTGGCGACAGATTACGCCAAGTGGGCGTCGGACGCCGATTACAGGGCTCAGAGGGAGATCGCGGCAGCAGCCGCTGCCGAGGAGGCTGGGCTGTGATCAATTGTATTGTTTGTGGAGAGATCAAGACATTCTTTTAAGAAGATTCAACGTCGTGTATTACAAATGTTGGTGCTATATCGTCATCGTTCCGTGAGTCCGAATGCTAGGCATTTAGTTGCCACCGCGGAGGCGGAGCACGAGGTGGAGGGTGGACTCCTTCTGGATGTTGTAGTCCGCGAGGGTGCGGCCATCCTCGAGCTGCTTGCCCGCGAAGATCAGGCGCTGCTGGTCGGGGGGGATGCCCTCCTTGTCCTGAATCTTAGCCTTGACGTTGTCGATGGTGTCCGAAGACTCAACCTCGAGGGTGATGGTCTTGCCGGTGAGAGTCTTGACGAAGATCTGCATACCACCGCGGAGGCGGAGCACGAGGTGGAGGGTGGACTCCTTCTGGATGTTGTAGTCCGCGAGGGTGCGGCCATCCTCGAGCTGCTTGCCCGCGAAGATCAGGCGCTGCTGGTCGGGGGGGATGCCTGGGAAAGGTAAATGCGCGGGGGAGCAAGTCAGCGTCGGGTCGCGTCGGTTCGGTCCCATTCAAAGTCAAACTCGGGCACCCCCGTCAACGGGTCAAGATCGGGGGAGATCTGGGCGAGAGGGTGCGGTATCGGGCGCGGCGGGCGCGGATGATTGGACGATGCGAGCCGAACGAACTGTGACGATCGACATCGACGCGAGGTCGGGTCTCCGTGGGAGCACGGGCGCCCGGCGCTCGCGTCGCATTCGAGCGCGCGTTCAAAATAAGCCACGTGTGGTCCGATTATCGAACCGGTGACGCACCTTCTTTGTCCTGGATCTTAGCCTTGACGTTGTCGATGGTGTCGGAAGACTCAACCTCGAGGGTGATGGTCTTGCCGGTGACTGCGGGAAGGTATCGCGAGGGGAGAGATATCGGTCAGTGCGCGTTCGACGCGATTACACGGGCCCGTCGCCGGGTCTTGTCAACGATTCGAGGAAACGTCGCTTTTGTCCTCGGTTTTGCCGCGAGATCTGGGAAGCCGGGTACGCGCGTTCAAGCGCGCGGCGAGGACGAGACGGGGCGACTGGCGGGTCGGGGGTAGTGATGGCGGGATGACTCACGGGTCTTGACAAAAATTTGCATGTTTCGTGTTTCGGTGTTGTGTTCGCGCGAGGCGGTTGTGTCGCACCACGCGGACAAAAAGAAGCCTCGTTCGAATGCGTTCTTTGAAACTCGCCAATCACGAACCGGTTTGCGATGTCGATTACGCGCGAAGAGCTCATCCCGCGCGGCAAATTGACTCTTCGATTCTCGAATTGGACATTCGACGAACCAACACCTGAGACAAGACTCGTCGCAATCGCATTTGGAGATTCGAGCCCTCCTGGCACCGACCACCGGTCAGGATAGGACCCGCATCGTCAGCACTGGCCACAGACAGGCTTCCCGCTTATTTGGTTTTATCTGCGGTCACTCGGCCGGGCACCACGAACATGGCGGGCGTGGGCGGCGGCCAGAGCGGCGCCGAGATCTACACGTACGAGGCGCCATGGCTCGTGTACGCGATGAATTGGAGCGTGAGTCGCCCTTCTTTCGAGTCCCACCGCCCGTCCACACCCCGCGCGTTCGACCGATCCCACGCCTGCCACCCAATCTGACCCGGCAAAGATCCGACGACGACGCGACTTTGGGGACGCGCCCGGCGGTCGATCCGAACCCCCACGCACTCGACGCGACCGACTGACCTTTGCCCGATCCACCCCACACCCGCGTCATCTCTTCAGGTGAGGCAGGACAAGAAGTACCGCCTCGCGCTCGGGTCGTTCGTGGAGGAGTACAGCAACAAGGTTGAGATCATATCGCTGGACGAGGAGCGACGGGAGTTTCCGGCGGAGCCGACGCACAGGTTCGATCACCCGTACCCGTGCACGAAGATCATGTTCGTCCCGGACAAGGAGGGAACGAGCGAGGATCTGTTGGCCACGAGCGGCGATTATCTGCGGGTTTGGCGAATAGGCGACGACGGCGTGCACATGAAGAGCCTGCTGAACAACAACAAGAACAGCGACTTTTGCGCGCCGCTCACGTCGTTCGACTGGAGCACCACCAACCTGGCGAGGGTGGGCACCAGCAGCTTGGACACCACGTGCACCGTATGGGACCTGGAGAAGGAGGTGGTGGACTCGCAGCTCATCGCGCACGACAAGGAGGTGTACGACATCGCGTGGGGCGGGCCGGAGGTTTTCGCATCCGTCTCCGCCGACGGGAGCGTTCGGGTGTTTGACCTGCGCGATAAGGACCACTCGACGATCATCTACGAGTCCCCGACGCCGGACACGCCGCTGCTGAGGCTCGGTTGGAACCAGCAGAACCCGCGGTACATGGCGACGATGGAGATGGACAGCAGCAAGGTTGTGGTGCTGGACATTCGCGTGCCCACGACGCCGGTGGCGGAGCTGAAGAAGCACCGGGCCGCGGTGAACACGCTGTCGTGGGCGCCGCACAGCTCGAGGCACATATGCACCGCCGGTGACGATTCGCAGGCGCTCATATGGGACCTGTCGTCGGGGGCGCAGCCGGGCGAGGATGGGATGGACCCGATGCTGGCGTACAACGCGGGGGCGGAGATCAGTCAGCTGCAGTGGAGCGCGACGCAGCCAGAGTGGATAGCAATCGCGTTCGGTAAAAACCTGCAGGTGCTCCACGTGTGACGCCCGCGGGGAGGTATTGGCGATCGTAGTCCTAGTCCGGTTCTGAATCCAACGTTCAATTAGCATTCATGATGAAATCTCAGATAGTCAGAGACGCGTTTGGCGGCATGGTCCGCAACAGAATCTTGGAAATCTCCAAGCAGAGGAAAAATATCTCAGAGCCCGCAGATCGTCCCGCGCTGGCTTGGCTGGCAGCATGATGACCGAGGTTGACTTGAACACTCCCGCGGCTAGCCCCGCGGGTAAGGCTGAGTCCGGAAGTGAGGAGGAGAAGGCTCAGATCGTGGATCGCGGCGCGTGCAGGTGCTCCAACATGTGCTGGTCCACCCGCGACGGGATCCAGAAGGCATTAGTCGAGGCCACCTGCAAGGCGGCTGTGTATCAGACGCGGATGTTCGCGGACCCCAAGGCGCAGGTCGGTCCCTTGAGCGTGGAGCTCGTCAAGAAGCTCGAGCAGGGCGTCGAACCCGACACCATCCTCAGCAACCTGTCCACCCGGATCAACGAGTGGAGCGCTGGCAAGAAGGGAATGTTTTCCCTCAACTTTTGGCAACAGGAAGCCATCGACGCCCTCAAGGCGGACGTCACGAAAGGCGACGGTTGGGCCGTCGCCGACGTCGGCAGGGCGGCCCGAACCCTTCTGTTGGCGTACGACAAGAGGGGTCTCGCGCACTGCGAGGAATCCTTCGACGTACCCGAGGCGCTCCTGCGTCACAAGGAGCGATGCGCGTTCCGGCCGGTGGAGTGCCAAAACCCGGGGTGCATCCAGGTCGTGGGCGCCAACTCGGCGGGGGCGCACGACGCGTCATGTCCCCACAAACTACTCAAGTGCCCGCAGGGATGCGGCGCGGACGTTCGACGCGCGGACCTCGCCGGACACATGCGTGACGAGTGCGACATGAAACCCGCGGAGTGCCCGTACAAGTCACTCGGGTGCGAAGTTGATGTGACGACGGGGAGCGTGGACTCTCACTGCGTCGATTGCGCGGGTGCGCACCTCAAGCTGGTGGTTGACTGGACGGGTCGGCTGTCCAAGGAGGCGATGTCGACGGAGAGCAAGGTGAAGGACATCCAGTCGCTCCTGCGGGGTGTGGTGCCGAAGGTTGAGGAGACCGCCGCCGAACTCAACGCGAACACCGCGGCGCACAGCCAACTGGCGGGGGAGTTGAAGGAGCTGCGGGCCAGTCTGAACGGGATGGCCAAGGCTGTGACCAAGTTGGAGGGGGAGATGAAGACGCAAAAGTCGGACATGAAGATGGCGGTCAAGACGATAGATAAGGTGGCGCGGGCCCAGGAGGACATGGCGAAGCGGGTTCCCATGCTTAGCGGCAAGTAAACGTGTCATTTGTTGAAATACTTGTAACGATGGAAGCACTATTGTTAGCACGATGGAAGCCCTCGCGGGGCGGGGGTTCGTAGCGGGACGGATCCAAAGCCGCTCGAGGCCGCGGCAACGTCGCGCCGTCGTCCATGTCGCGGCGAGCGGCAACGCGGGGGGCGGTTCGAAGAGGAAGGGGAAGAAGCAGGGGGGCGCGTTCTCCACGATGGAGGCCGCGATTGGGTTTCTCGCGAGTCTACTGAGCGCGGGTGACATGTTCGGGACGACGGGCTCGTCGTTCAGGGACGACGCGACTTTCGACGCGACGGATGACGGCGCGGACAAGAAGGTGGAGCTGCGCGGGTGGAAGTGGATCAAGATATCGGGAAAGGCCAAGACGTCGACGCGCGTCGCGACGGTCGCCGATGCTCCACTCGACGCGTACCTTCAGCTCCCTGCCGAGGACTACTCACTCCTGGACCCGCAGTTCGTGAGCAGGGAGAGCCCGACCACGTTCCGGTTCACCGTGCCGATGCGCGAGGTCATCAAGAAGGACAGTTCCTACGGCGGCCCCGGGGAGATACTCAAGGAGCTCACGCCCACGATCCTGTTCACCACGGAGGTTGACACCGCCCGGCAGAAGGTTCAGCTCGTGGGCAACGGCGCCGCGCTCGGGCAGGCGGACCTCGACACCAGGTTCGAACTCGAGCTGAAAAACGTGCTGACGTGGGAAGCGATATACGAGGGCGTACCCGAGGCGGACGATAGCGCGGGAAGGATAGGGGTGGTGGTGATGGACGAGGAAGAGGAGGAAGAGGAGGACGAATACGGGCCGAGCTCGTCGGGTGCGAAGGGAGAGGACGTCATCGTGGCCGAGTACACGGACGTGGACGGACACGGCGATGGAGACGCGGACGTGCAGAAGCGTGCGGCGTGTCCTCCCGGTTGGGAGCTTCGATGCGACACGAGGCTGATGATGAGGGTGCAGGTGCCGAGGCCGCTGTCGGTGGCGCCGTCTTTCCTCCTCGGCGGCGCCTTCTCCGTGATTGCCAGCGCGGTCATGGCGGCCTTGCTGCCCAAGTTTGCGGAGTTCGTGGCCGCGGACTACGGCAGGTGGGCCAGGGGAGAGGACAGGGACGCGCCCGTGGGTAGCTTCGGGGACGGAAAGAGGGTCGATGAGGACGCCGGCGACGAGGTTGTAGAGTTGTAGAAACACATGAAAATTCAGCTAGCTAGGTCACAACACGTATCACGATGCGGTGTCTCGCGGCGCGGTGTTCGGCCCTCATGGCCGGTGTGCGCCTCTCGGCGCGTCGGGGTGGTGTCGCTCGTCGCGTCATCCCGGCGATGACCGCCAGAGCCGCGGCGTCCTCGGCGCGCGAGAGCCCCGAGAGGGTGGAGCGGGAGATGCGAGCCTGTTACGAGGTTGTCGAGCGCATGGGGAGGGGTGCCGTCTACCTCGGCTCCGCGCGCATCCCCGAGGACCACCCGCACTTTCAGCACGCCAAGGCGCTCGCCAGGGACGTGGCGTTGGCTCACGACTGCACGACGTGGTCGGGGCTCGGCGCGGGGATGATGGAGGCGGTGACGCAGGGCGGCATGGCGGCGGGTAAGCCCGTGGCGGGCTTCATGATTCTCCTCGAGGCTGGCGGGCAGCGGCAGGCCAGCCGCAAGCACCCGTACCTCCCCGATGAGAACTACCTGACCACGTCGTTCTTCTCCGCGAGGAAGCACGGCCTGGTGGACGCGGGCGTGAGGAATACCGAGGACGACCGCACGGCCTTCTTCGCACTCCCGGGGGGCGTGGGCACCCTGGATGAGATATTCGAGGTGCTCGCGCTGACACAGCTCAGACGGATAGGCAGCGCGCACCCGGTGCCGTTCATCGTGATGAACTACGACGGGTGCTACGACGGCTTGCTGCAGTTCCTGGAGAAGGACATGGTGCAATACGGGAGCCTGCGCGAGGACGAGCTCGTGCCGTTCTGGAAGGCGTGTTCCACGAACGAAGAGGCACTCGCGTTTCTCGAGGAGTTCTACTCTCGGTAGCTATCGGTGTCGTGGACTTGCATCGTACTCTATTCAGTCTATTCGTCACGTCAGTCATTCGTCACGTCAGTCACCCCCCGGGGAAGAGAACACCGGTCGCCCTGACGCCCTGATCTTCTCCCAGTACCCGCCGCCCGTTTCCTTCCAACCCCCTTCAAGGTCTTCGGGCAGCGCAGGACAAACTCCCCAGTCCCCACGCGCGACCTCGTTCATCAGCTGGGTCCTGGACCACTTCGCGTGACCCATGAACACGTGCACGCGGGGAACCGGGTCATCCACATCGTCGCCCTGCTCCCCCAGCGCCGCCGCCGCCGCCTCACCCACGATCTCGTCCACGTACTCCTCCGAGTCGCCCGGTCTCTGGTGGTACGCAAACGCCCGGGTGGCCGACGACCCGGTGGTGCTTTGGACGCCGCTTCGGTCCAGGGGAACCTCGTGGGCGGTGGGTGGTGAGAGCGCCGCGGTGCCGCTCGGCGAGACGTGTATGACGATCCGTCGCCTGGGTTGCACCGGTCCGCCCACGTACGTCCGGGTCAGCGATGAAGTGGGGTCGAGGTCGGAGTCGGACTCCACGGACTGGACCTCCTCCTCCATCTCCTTTTTGCGCCGCCAGACTCGCTGGATCATGAGCGCCGCGTTCTCCGCCGTCGGCGCGGGGCGAGGAACGGACGGATCGGATTCAGGGCTGGAGGACGAGTCCATGTCCAGCCTCCGCCGCGGCCTCGAGCGAGCGTCGCCACCACCCTCCTCCTCTTCCTCCTCGTCACCGTCATCTGATGTTTCAGTCCCGGGCGGCGGGTCTTCGTCGTCGTCGTCGTCGTCGCTGTCCGCGCCCGACCTCCTCGCGCGGGTCACGTTCACGCCGATGAGCACGTCCCCATTCTCCGAACCCGGCCTGGCCTCCACCTTTGTGATCAGGTACACGGATTTGATCCATTGCTTGTGCTTGTGTTCGATGATCCACCTCAGCCACAGCGGGGCGCTGGCGAGGGTATCCTCGTCGGGCAGCACCCTGTTCCTCGATATCAGGAACGTCCCGGGATGAAGCAGCGCGGCGAGTGCTGCGCCGCCGGTACCCCTGACCTGCTCCAAGAGGGACCCCGGCGCGGGAGGCTCCGTGTTGTATCGGGTCTTACACACGAGGCAACTAAGTGCGACCTCGGGGCTTCTCCCCGTGGAAGCGACGGAGAGCATCTGCTGCGATTGCCATCTCAGCAGACAGCTGTGATGCACGAAGGCTGAGCTTCCGCTGCACTCGCACGGCTCCACGAGCGGCTCGTCGCCCTCGTCGAAGCAGAATCGGCACGCCCGGCCCGCGGCCTCCTCGTCGCCCATCAGTGAAAAAGCGTCGGTTCGAGGCCTTCGAGATATCTTTGCTTCGCGGGAAATAGACCGATTCTGGGGTGACAAACCCAAGGAAATACGAAATACTGGATATATGGGCATTTACCCTCAGAGGAACGTTCCACTTCGATAGATTTTTTTGAGGTGAAGATCTCGTCCGTCGCGTCACGCTGACGCTGGCATTTCTCTTCCGTCGAGCCGCACTTGACACGCGGTCGAACGTGGTGTCGAAAAACGCCGGCACCCTCACAGACTCGTATCGACGATTCGATACTCGTATCTCGAACGTGAGCGACCGCCCCCGACCCTCCGGGCGATAGCGGACGGCGACAATGGAAGTCGACTCGACCCTCCCCGGCGGTGCGATAAAGGTTGAGTTTCCCAGGAGCGGTGAGGGCAACGTCCTGCGGCTCGAGGAGGCGTACCAGGGTCGCGCGATGTTCGTGAAGGTGAAGTGCCTCGTCGGAGACGCTCCGACCGAGCTCGCACACCACCCCGAGCTGCGCCTCCGCTTCCCGCCCAGGCCAGGCGACGGCGCCCCTCTCATCGCGAACGGGGTGAGCATTCAGGTGAGAGAAAGTTCCTTGGGATAACAACCAGGAGAAAAAGTAACTTTTCCCGCGCGCACCGCCTTCCGCCCCCGCGCGTATCGCGGCGCGCGGGGTTCGTATCGGCCCCGACCCTTCACCCATATTCGTGCGACCGCGCGCTAACATCCGATCCACGTGATTTTTTCAGGCGCGCGACGACGTGGAGGTCACGTTGAAGAGGGACAGGGCGGGCTGCTACGTCACGTTGGACGAGCTGGTGCTGTTTGAAGGCGTCGGGTTTGAGATTTTGTGCGAGAAGGAGCGGTGGGCCACCGGTCGCGTGACGCGACGCGACGCCGGTGAAGGGCGATCGCGCGACTCTGACGAACCGTGGTCGCTGGAGCTGAACCCCGCCGGCTCGGCGCTGGGTTCCTCCGCGGCGCACTGGGGTGTCTCCGCGGCGGGTGCCAAGGATCGAGACGCGGCGTCGCCGGGTGCCGCCGAGGAGGCGTTCCTAGACCCGGTCGCCGCGTCGCTCTCATCGGCGTTGGGCGGGGGAGCGCACGATCGGGGCTGCCAGCTGGGGTTAGAGCTGTGCCTCGTGGGGACGTGCGACGGCAGGCACACGTGCATGACGCGGCAGAGCGCGCTGCCCACGTGGAAGGTGACGTCGCCGAAATCGTTCATCCAGCTGCCCAGCCTCGACGCCATCGTCGAGCTGCACGACTGGCCGGAGACGGGCAGCGACGAGGACGGCAGCGGGGAGTCCCTGGGCGACGTCGATGAGATGGACCGACGAGATGGACCGGCGCCGTGCGCTTCCAACGCCGCGATCGATGACGCCGACCTGGCCGAAGGGGGCGACCCGGTTTCTTCCATCCCTCGCGCCGCGCCGTGGAGTTTGGTCCCGTGGAAGGGGGAGATGAGCCTGTTCGACCGCGCGGAGCTGCTGCGGAACGTTCGCAAGAGGTACGAGGATCTCATGCACGAGTACCACTCCACAAACACGGACAAGCACGCGGCGAACGATCTCTTCACCGGGGAGCTCACGTGGTTCAGCGCGGGGATCAGGATCGGCGTCGGGCTCGGGCTAGGGGTCTGCCTCGGCCTCGGTCTCGGCGTGGGGGTCCTGGTCAACGGGTACAAGGTGAGCCGAGACCGCATGAGCAACATGCGACAGGCGCTGGGGCTGGGATACAGAAGGTGACAACGCACGAATTGACAAACGCACAAACGGAACGAGATTTGATTTTTGCCCACCGCCGCGGCGCGACGCCGTCACGTCGTTTCGCCCCGCGTAGCCCTCTGGGAAATAGTTCGATACGCAATGAAAGATGAAGTGCTCGCTTCGTGGATGGAGTGACAATTTTGTGTTTAGTGACTTCAAAGAGCTCTAGCTACCCAACCTAAACCCAATACCCTCGTCGAACTCCCGTTCTAGTTTGAACCCAGCTGCAAGAGCAATTGCATGAGCCACTTCTGCGTCGCCACGTCGTCTTTCAGGCAGGCGGTGAAGTTCGGGTCCCTCAGCTGATCCGGGAAGCACTGGCGGAGGCACTCACGCGCCCGCGGGTTGTCCGACAGGCGCAGGTAACACCTGATGATGTGCTTCAGGAGCCTCACCGACGGCTGCTCCGCGAGCATCGTGACCATCCCGCCCAGCACGGTGCCCACCGCGTAGCATCGCTCGGCGGTGGCGCAGATGTAGTTCAGGCCCACCTCGTCGGATAGGATCTTCTGCACGATGAAGGTGGCGACCGTCTTGGACAGCTCGCTTCCCAGCTCCATGGTCCTCAGGCACAGCGGGATGATCTCGGTGGAGAGCAGAAAGTTGATCACGTCGGTGTCGTCAACCTTTACGAGCGCGCCGATGACGCCCAGGGACGTGAGCCTCAGGTACTCGAACGGCCTCGTCTTGCTCACCGTGTTCAGGAACGGGTACAGGAACAGCGGGATGTGGGCGTTGAGGAAGAACAAGCGGGTGTCCGGGTGCGACGCGACGCACTGCAGGAGCGCCAACGCGTTGCACACCCGGTTGGACGCGTGGTTCGTGAGGCTCGGCGGCGAGAGCAGTGGGTAGATGGACACGATCTCCTGCAGCAGGGCGGGGATGACCCCGAACGAGTGCCACAGGATGGGCGCCAGGTCCGTGAACATGTCCCTCTTCTTGCTCAGGTCCAGCAGCGCATTCTCGCGCGTCTCCGGATCTTGGAGCGCGGCGACGAGAGCCTCCATCGACATCGTGCCTCGACCTTCTCGTCCCTCGCCTCACCGCTCCTCGCCGCTCCTCCACGAGGTCGCGCTCGTCCCCTGGGAATTAAACCTCTCGACGCGCGCGCGAACCCTCCGCCGAGGTTCGCTCGAGCCCCGCGCCGATCGCACCGGCTCCTACACTTGTGGATCCGCCCCTCCTCGCCGCTTCTCGGTTCGGACCTCCGCTCTTCGCGCGGCGCCCACGCGTGATCGGCCGACGTCGGGCTCGGGCTCGCGGCTCGACTAGACTCGAACGGTACCTCGGGTACCTCTCGTGCGCACGGGTGACCTCGATGACCTCGCCACCGGAGCGCCGCGCCGCTCAATCGTGCCGAGGGTCCGGTGGATTTTCCCTCTTTTTCGTTCTCGCATCAGCCGAGCATCGGGTTCGTTTTTTCTCAATCAACATCTGCTCACGGTCGTCGTTCAACCGAGCCACCCTTCCATTCAACATGAACCCACTCGAAACTGTGAAACGACACGAGCAAAAGAGTGAAGTTCGGCCGAAACTGTTCGAAAGGCGTACTTGTACGTGTTTTTCATTGGTCCATGGCTCTCGTCGACGAATGAAACGGCATCGATGCGATATGCAAAATGACGGCGCGGTTGACTCGCCAACACTTACGTTACGTTGGGGCGAGTTTGAATCCCAGGTTCAATTGTTGTATGGGCAAACAGATCCGAATGCACGGGGGCTCTCTTTGCTTCTTTCGAACATGACGGCAAACTCCCGAATCGATCGCGAAGTGACACATAGTTCTCTCCAGATATTTTAAGATTAGTCCGTCTTTCCAGTGTGTTCTTCAACAGTCTTTCCAGTCTTCACGTTCTTCAACACGTTTAGCATTTTTTAACGACACTCTTTCAACACGTTATCGCCGTAGATCTCCCCGCGCGCGCGGGACGGAGGAGCCGGGATTTCCGAGCCCGGAAACCTTCCCATCGCCGAATAACGCGTTCGTCTTCCCGGAGCGCGGACGATCGCGCGCCCGACGGATCGCGTTCGCATCCCGCGCGCCCCCGAAGCCGATCGTTCAACTCCAAAAACGTGCTGGGCATGGAGCCGAACGCGGCCGGGGTGCAACGCCCGGAGTATGCGAGTCAGGGAACCTGCCACAAGTGCGCGGCGCCGCTGGGCAGGGGTAGCCGCGCGCACAAGAGATGCGGGAGGTGCGGCGTGACGTACCACACCACCGACTGCGGCCAGCGCTACTCGGTGCTCGACAACCCCACCGCGTATAACCTGGAGGACTGCCCAAAGGTGAACAAACTGCTTCGGATCCCTTCCTCTCCCCTTCCCGCCTCCTCTACCCGATCGCGTCCCCTCATCTGACCCTTCCCCTCCGCCGCATCCGTCTCACAGTGCACCAAGCTATGCCTCTGCGCGAACGGGCCGGTGATGTGCCACGCCGGTAGGCTCAGGTTCCGCAGGAAGGCCGGCAATGAGCTGCAGAAGGGTGTCGACGCACACGGTGTCGCGCTCAACCCCAAGACTTTCGCCAACCCGCGGCGCGGTAAAAATCCCGACGCCACCGGCCTCCCCGCGAGCTCCGCCGGGAACGCCAGAGATCAGCCCGCGGTCGTGGCCGCGAGTACCGCCGCGACGACGGGAATCGGCCGCCGGTCGGGGGCGGGCGCGGCTACCCTCCTCGCCGCGGCTGACGCGTCGAAGACGGGACTCGGCGCGCTGGGAGGTCTCGGGGGACTCGGCGCGCTCGGGGTGCTCGGAGGGCTCGGGGGGATGAAATACGCGGGCATGGGCCTCAACGCATCCACTCTCGGGCTCGGTCAGCAGGCGCAGCAGCTCCAGCTCGGTCAGCAGGCGCAGCAGCTCGGGCTTGGTCAGCAGCAGTTGGAGCACGCGCTCGGTCAGCAGCAGTTGGAGTCCACCCTGATGACTATTCTGACGCTCAACGCGCGGCTCAACGCGGAGAACGCCGACCTCAAGCAACAACTCGCGGAGATCGCCTTGAAACTCAGGAACCAGACCGTGGTGTGCAAACAGTGTCACGCCCCCGCGAACATCGCCGAGCTCCTGGGAGCCGCCGGTGGTGGGCAGCATCCGGCGCACGTGGATGCCTTGCAGAGGGCGAGGCTGCAGCAGGCGCAGCTCGCGGCGGCGATGTCCGCCGGGGGTCTCGCGGGACTGGGCGGTGCGCCGGGCCTGCCCGCGGGGTGGCAGGGTATGGGGTTGAATGGTGCGGGACTGTTCTCGGCCAATGGGTCGGCGGGACTCCCGGGTGTCACCGGGTTGACGGCCGGCACCAACGCCGCGCAGGGCGGGATGAAGATTTCCGGGGTGCCAAACGCGATCGGAGCACACGGGCTGCCCGGAACACACGGGCTGCCCGGAACACACGGGCTGCCCGGAACACACGGGCTGCCCGGAACACACGGGCTGCCCGGAACACACGGGCTGCCCGGAACACACGGGCTTGCCGGAACACACGGGCTTGCCGGAGCACACGGGCTTGCCGCCCACGCGACCGATCCAAAGATGTCGCTCGGTGGACTCTCCGCGCTCCAGGCTATCGCTAAGATACAGTCGCAGTCGCCATCGCCTCCAAAGGCGCAGGCCGGCGTTGACGCCGCCGGTTTGAAACGACCGGCCGCGGAGCCCGTGAAGGAGGAAGCTCTTAACGAGGAGGAAGAGCCGGAGGCGAAGAAATTGAAGGCATCCGAGCCGGATGAGATTCCCACGGAGAACGACGACGTGTCGGTGGGGCAAGAAACGTGAATATTAGAGCGAGAGTACGAGTATCGAATTGCTACGTGTTGTCAGTTAAAAGTTAGAAGAAGGACTAAGATCTTAGTTTCTGTTCGTCTATCATTTGCGGTGGTCCGGCGGGTTAAATGCACGTTCGTCAGCCTTCGACCACAAGAAGGCGGAACAGAACAGCCAATCCGGCGAAACCACGTGCTTACCGTTCTCCTTTGCCCACTGGCATTTCCCCGTTCCCCAAGTCTTGGCGACGACGTGTGAGGTGTTGGGACCCGGTTGGGTCTCGCACCTGGCACCGAACTGCTCCGCCAGTCGCCACATCTTGTGCGTCTGCGGAGCGGCATCCAGCGGGAACACGCCGGAGAAGACCAGCTCAGTGCCCGCGAGAATCTTCCTCTTCTCGAGCGCGAGAATCTCCGGGACGGTGACCGGGACCTGGGGGTCCTTGCGGTTGGGAGTAATCTCCGGATTTTTACGTCCCGCCCCGTCGCCTTCCCCGTCGCCTTCCGACTCCGAATCTAAACCCCAGGCGAGGTCCGCCATCTCGGCGTCCTTGGCCTTCTTATTCGCGAGCGCGAGGTGCGCCGCCCTCTCCGCGAAGAAGTCCTGGTGCACCCGCCGCAACACCTCAAACGCGGCGGACAGCGTGCTCCTATCCGCGACCTCGTCGACCCTCTTCTCCAGCAAGGACGCCCCGTGCCGCCACATCCCGAACTGCTTGAGCGCGGAGGGGAAGTAGAGGTACCGATCGATCTCGATGAGATTTTCTTCGTGATCCGGCCACACCCCGACGTGATCGTCGAGCACCACGGCGATGGAATCGAGGCCGGAGAGCTCACCGTCCAGCCGCTTCTTGTCCGCCGGACGCAACTCGCCAAACTCGTCCATCTGCCCGAGACCAATCACGGAACCCTTGATGTGCTGCCTGCCGGGGTCGATCAGCTGCCTCATCTCGTCGGCGTACGACTGACTGCCCATGGTGATGACGTGGACCTCAAACATCGCCGCAGCCTGCCGCAGGAACTTTTTCACCCCCGGCCTGAGCTTTGTCCAAATCTGTAGCCTCTCGACGAAGTGCAGGGTCTTTCCATCGGGACCGAGACCCCTCTCGTGGTCCAGCCTGAACTTGAGCAGACCCGCCTCCGGCTCATCCGCCATCTCCGTGGACATGCACGAGTTGAGCAGCGTGTGATCGAGGTCGAGGACGAGAGCCAGCTTCCGCCGCTCGAGCAGATTCAGCACGGACGCACTCGCCCTCGTAGCCGGTCCCTTCACCTTCGAACCCGGTCCCTTCGCCTTGGTCGCCATCGTCTTTTGAGGTCCCCACTGGGGAACGAGATCGGCGCGTCCGCGAGTGCGCGTCCGCGGAATCGTGCCATCTCCCTCCCCCGTCTTCGCCTCCCCTTCCCCGCCGCCGCTCCCTCCCAGCGCGGCTACCTCCGCATCGTCCGAGAAGACTCGATGCGCAGCGTACTGCAGACTCGGTCTCGCCTTTAAGACTGGGGAGATGGGCTCGTCTTCCAGGGAGACGGGCTCGTCGCCCGTCTCCGCGGTCTCGGCCACCCGCCCGGACTCGACGGAACCGGCCCCGCCGCGCCCCTCGCCCCCCTCGGACTCGGGAGTCCGCATGGGGACGTCGCGCACCTCGCCCTCCTCCTCGCTGCTCAACAGATCGACGACCTCCGCGGCGGCACTCCCAACTCCCGCCCCGGTGTTCCCGGCATTCGCGCTCGCCTGCTTCTCCTTCTTCTTCGCCGACTTCCTCTGCTTGGATCGGCGCGTCCGGACCCGCTTCTTCTTGGACGTTCCTCCCTGGCCCCCGGCTGCGTGTTCCATGTACTTTTGTCGCGCCTCCTCCATCTCCTCTGGCGACGGCCTCCGTTGCTTCGCAATCTCTTCGTAGTACTCCCGAACAAAGTCATCGATGCGACCCGTCGGGCCGACCCTCTGGAGGACAACATTGATGAGGTTATCCGTCTCCGTACCACCGGGTGGTGGTGGCAAGGGCGTGAACACGCCCCTGCCCGACGTGGAAGCCACCGTTCCATCTCCCTCCGCACGCGGCGGCGGGAGGGGATCTACCCTGTGGCTTCCGTCCCCAGTTGCCGGCGGCGGCGCCAAAGGCCGATACCTCCACTCGGTCGCATTGCCCGCGACTGGGGGAGGAGGAGGAAGCGGACGCCTGTCCCCTTGTCCCATTTTCCCTCCGCCCGCGCGGCAGTCTCTGCGAAGTCCCCGTACCACAAAGTAAATGTCTTTGCGAGAGTTGACTCGAAGCGGCCGTGGTTACGTCGTCGAGAGCGTTTGCTCGTCACAAACCATCTATCTACCTACACTTCAAGGAAACTTCAAAGCCTCATGCGCTTCTTACGCCCTCCGCCCCCACCCTCGCCGTCCTCCTCCTCCCCAGCGCGCTTACCCGGGCCCCCGTCGCCGCCCTTTCCATCCCCGAACGCGACGTCAACCTTGTCGCCGTACTTCTCCTTCATCATCTTGTGCAGGCTGCCGAGCTCGGAGTTTATCTTCTGGTCCCGTTCCTTCTCCAGCGCCTTGACGTCGGGTTTACCGCCCTTGGCGCCCAGCCCCGGCTTGCCCTTGCCCCCCCGCGCCCTGGCATCCCCGGCGTCGTCAGCCTCCCCGTCGTCGCCCGCCTTTTTCTTCTTCTTGCCGTCGTCCTCGTCGTCGCTCTCGTAGGCGTTGGCGCTGAATCCACCGATCCCGCCGGCGTAACACTCGCCGTAGCCGTCGTCCGCGGCCAGGGACATCTCGGCGCGGCGTTCCAGCTCCGCCTTCGCCGCGGCGGCGTCCATCGGCTTGTTTCCCGGACGGAGCTTGACCTTCTCCTTGGTGAGGATTCCCTTCTCCTTGTCGCGCGCCGCCTCCGCCGCCTCCTCTTGCTCCTGGAGCTTGACGGAGTGCGCGGATATGGCGAGCGCGAAATCGGGTTTGGTCTGGAGGTACCCACTCGCCGCGTTGGGATCCCACCGCTCCTTGCCGTCCTTCGTCACGGTCCCCGCGGCGACGTACTCGGCGAAGTACTCCTTGTACGGGTCGATGGATTTGAAATCCGGCGCGGGCGGAGCGGGGAGGGGTCCCGCGAGGCCGTAGACGTCCTCGGTCACGGGGCCATCCACCGTGTACGCCTCCTCCGTGTACGTCTTCCTCCCGGCGGTACCCTCGTCGGGCTCATCCTCGCCGAACATGGACGTCTTCACGTCGCCGCCGGGCGCGGATGTCTTTGTCGCCACAGTCGGCACGTAATCCTTCCCGGCGTCTCCGAAAATGTCCTCGTCCGAATCCACCGGGCCCGCGCGTGTCTCCTCCTCGGCGAGTGCCTTCGCGCGCGCTGCAGCAGCGGCGATCTCCGCCTCCCTCGCCGCCCTCTTCTTTGATTTCTTATCAGGTTTACCCTTCCCCTCCTCCGTCGCCGCGTCGGATGGCTTCTTGGGCCAATTTCCCGCATCCGCGTGCTTCTTGAAAACCGCCGCGACGTCCATGAGAATCTTCTTGTCCTTCTCCGAGACGAACCGGTACTCGGGGTTGAACATCTTGTGGCTCGGGGGCTCCGACATCGGCCGCATCACCGTCGTGACCTTGTCAGTCGGATCGTCGAGGTTGAACCTGAACGCGAGCCGACCGGATGCAAACTTTTCGTTTGGAACAATCGGGCCCTCATCCTTGGGCGGCGGCACGAACGGAGGGCGCCTAGCCTCCGACTCTGGCTTCATGAACCGCTCGGGCACGCCGGTCGGGTCGTCCAGGTTGAACCTATACGCCAGCCTCCCCGACGCGAAGTCCATGTTCACGTCCTTCGGGTCCGGCCGCTTGTTCGACTCGATGACCCAGTCGTGCAGTCTCCGAGCCATGTCGCTGTGAAACACGAGCTCCTTTCCGTCGTCGTCGAACCTTCGCCCGTCGTCCACGGGCTCGGGCGATGCCTGTTTCGCCTCCCCCGGGACCTTCTTCGCCTCTCCCGGAACCTTCTTCGCCTCCCCCTCGACGTACGCGTCGTCCTTCTCCTTCTCCTTCATCTCGGCGCGAACCTTGCGGAGGAGCGCAAAGTCCAATCCCTTGACGAGGTGCGTGTGCTCCATGTCGCCTCCGAGGTACTTGGATTCCTCGACGGACAGCTGGCGGAGCTCATCCTGCGCACCGGGTGGAGCGTACCCCGGCACCTTGCCCGGGGCTGCCCCGGGGAAGAGCGCCTGATCGCCCTCGTAGTCCGGGTTGGCCTCCTCGCGCCTCTCCTTGGCTCGGTCGCGATACCCCGGACCCTCGGGCTCGTCCTCGGCGGGCTTTGGGCGGGGCTTGGGCTTGAACTTGGGCTTGGGTTTCTGAAACTCGCCGCGGTTCCCGCCCTTGCCGCCGCCGCCGACGGCCCTCGGCGTCATCAGAAGCTGCGCGGGGATGATGGAAGGGGAGGTGGTTAGATCTCGTGAAAAAAGAGAATCGTCAGGCGGTCGCTGGGAACTGACTACCATCGCGGGAGTCCACACTCACCTTTCGAAAGTCGGCATTCGACTTTGGCGTGGGCTTCTCGGGCACCGGGTTGGCGTAGTCCGGCGCCAGCGGATTGGACACATCGTCCGCCCCCATCGCGCCCCGGCCGTCTCGACGTGTGGGATCCCTTGAGACAACGAAGGTCAGAGGTACCCTGAGCGCAGGACCCATTTTCACAAAAAGCTGCCTCGTGCAAAAGTCGGCGGAAAGGCATTCCGGGAACGCATTCCACACCACACGGCAGCATAGTCTTCGCTTGCGTAAACGCATTCGAACACGCTCGCTAGTTGTCGCCACACCGTCGAGAGAAGGCCCATAGGCTTCCACAGCCCGGCACAGTCCGAGAGCTAAGCCCAAAGAGTGCACATCTCGCATCACACAACAAGCGACCGCCGCCGCAACAATGCAGAAGGTGAAGAAAACGAAGAAGGTGGAGGAGCCCGAACAGATGCAGGAGCCAGGCAAGCGCAAGCGCAAGGAGGTCGAGTCCAGCAAGGCCATCGCCAAGGCTGGCAAGGCCTCCAAGCAGTCCAAGAAGAAGGATGAGGAGGACGCCGCGGTCGCCGCCGCGAAGAAAAAGAAGTCCAAGAAGCCCGTCGAGTCCGATTCCGACAGCTCTGACAGCTCCGACTCCGACTCCTCCAGCTCCTCATCTTCCGAGTCGGACTCGGACTCCGACTCCGAAGAGCAGATCGCGCCCGAGACCCCCAAGGCTTCCACCGACGACGCCCAGGAAGCCTCCGACGGCGACGCCTCCGTGGATGAGAATCACGTGAGCAACTTCAACCTCTCCAAGGAGGTGTGCGCGCAGCTGGAGACCAAGGGAATCACCTCCCTCTACAGCATCCAGGCGCAGTGCTTCCAGCCCATCCTCGACGGTAAAGACCTGGTGGGCCGCGCGCGCACGGGCTGCGGCAAGACCCTCGCCTTCGTCCTGCCCATCGTCGAGGTCATCAACCGCGAGAACCCGATGCCCGCGAACGGCCGCAGGGTGCAGGGCCGCCGACCGGTGGTGGCCCTCCTCGCGCCCACCCGCGAGCTCGCCAAGCAGGTGCACACCGACTTCCAGCATATCGGTAAGGCGCTCGGCCTCGTCTCCATCTGCGTCTACGGCGGTGCCCCTTACGGCGATCAGGAGCGCGCTCTCAGGCAAGGTTGCGACATCGTCATCGGCACCCCGGGCCGCGTCAAGGACCACCTCGACCGCAAGACGCTCAGCTTCGAGAAGCTCAGGTTCAGGGTGCTCGACGAGGCGGACGAGATGCTCAACATGGGCTTCGTGGAGGACATCGAGACCATCCTGAACCACGCCAAGGACAACGCCAACCTCCAAACCGTGCTCTTCTCCGCCACCCTTCCCAAGTGGGTCGCCGACATCTCCAGCAGGTTCCTCACCCCGGGGTACACCACCATCGACTTGGTCGGCAACGAGAAGCAAAAGGCGTCCAGTTCCGTGCAGCACAGGCTGATTAACTGCCAGTGGAGCGAGAGGACCGACCTGGTGTGCGACCTCATCCGCGCCACGGTGCCGGGCGACGGCCGCGTCATCGTCTTCTGCGACACCAAGCGCGACTGCGGCGAGCTTCAGGAGGCGCTCCAGAAGGAGCTCGAGAAGGGTGCCAAGGCTCTCCACGGCGACGTGAACCAGTCCCAGCGCGAGGTTGTGCTCGACGGGTTCAGGAAGAACAAGTTCCAGACCCTCGTGGCGACGGACGTGGCGGCGCGCGGCCTCGACATCTCCGGCGTCGAGCTCGTGGTGCAGTGCGAGCCCCCCAAGGAGCCGGAGACCTACATCCACCGCTCCGGCCGCACCGGTCGCGCCGGCGCCACCGGTATCTGCGTGACCCTGTGCACCCCCCGCAACGAGTGGGCCATCCCCAACATCGAGCGCAAGGGTGGGTTCAAGTTTGTCCGCATCGGTCCCCCCCAGCCCGCCGAGATGGTGGCGGCTGCCGCCAAGGTTGTCATCAAGCAGGTGCGCGCCGTGCACAAGGGCGCGGCGAAGATGTTCATGGACGCCGCGCGCGAGCTCCTCGCCGAGGGTGCGGGCGAGCACGACGAGGGCGCCGACCCCACGGAGATGCTCGCCGCCGCACTCGCCAAACTCGCGGGTCACGGTGAGCTCCGCCAGAGGTCGCTGCTCACCTCGCACACCGGGCAGACCACCCTGCTGTTCACCGCCGGCGGCAGCACCGAGATTCGCACCCCGACCTACGTGTGGAACTTCCTCAAGCAGCGCATGGACGAGAAGGACATCCAGCTCCGCAGGCTCACGCTCCAGGCGGACTCCAAGGGTGCGGTGTTCGACGTGCCCAGCGAGCTCCAGGAGAAGTTCCTGGCGCTCAGCGACGACAAGGGGCCCACCCCCATCACCATCTCGGTGTGCGAGGAGCTCCCGGAGCTGGTGATGAAACCGCCGCAGTCTGGTGGGTACGGTGGACGCGGCGGTGGACGCGGCGGCGGCTGGCAAGGACGTGGGGGGGGTCGAGGTGGGTTTAGCGGCGGGGGTCGCGGTGGGTTCAGCCCCGGCGGCAGGGGTGGCAGGGGAGGCGGAGGTGGTCGCTTCGGAGGCCGCGGCGGAGGCAGGGGTCGCGGCAGGTACTAATTACGCGACAGGTACTAATTACGAATTCATTTGTGTTGAATACAAAACCAATCGTCTACTTTTTCGGCATGTCCTTGTAGAAGTCGTCCAGACTC
>Ga0206682_10001358_pt1 | contig 24167 bp, 18 predicted proteins | sample M240m12015metaG_FD_155444 | JGI IMG/M metagenome (GOLD analysis project Ga0206682, IMG submission 155444) | Ammonia-oxidizing marine archaeal communities from Monterey Bay, California, United States - M2 40m 12015 | ecosystem: Environmental > Aquatic > Marine > Intertidal zone | place: USA...
CGCTCGCGTTCGACACCAGCTCTCGCAGATACACCTCCTTGTCCTCGTACAGCGAGTGCGTCACGATGTCCAGCAATCGTTTCGTCTCCGCGCGGAACGCCAGGCGCTCCGTCGCCCGTCCGCGCCTCGTCGTCCGCGGCGTCGACGTCCGCGCAGACGAAGATGAAGATGAAGATGTTCCCCACGCGCGATCCGTCGTCGTCGACGCATCGCGCGTCGCGCGCGCGTCCGCGACGCCGCGCCGGACCGCGCGCGCGGCGCGCCGTCGACACGCGCGCGCCGCCGTCAGCATCGCCGAAATCCGCGTCGTCGTGCGACGCGGATTTCGGCGTCGCGAACGCCGTGGACGCGCGAAGGACGCGACGCGACACCGACCGACCGACCCATACAAAGACGCGCGCGACGCCTTATTATTCATTATTGTTCATTTTAGGGTTTAGGGTTCATTATTATTCATTAAAAAGTTGTTTCAGTGGAAAAGCGTGTATTAATGTGTATTGAGTGTTGCCACGGTAACTTTCATCCTTCCCCTCGGTCGCATCCTCCGCGGTCGCCCTCGGAACTCGCATCCTCCGCGGTCGCCCTCGGAACTCGCGCCCCGAGCGCGCGCGGCGGAATGCGCCGACGAAAAAAGTGACGCAATCATCACTTCTTCGTCTGGCACTGGCACGAATCGCACGCGCATCTACATCGCACACAGCCGCAACTCTTGTGCCCGCACGCATGACACGTCAGCGCGCTCGCGCACGCGCACCCACCCGGGCCGCACGCGCACGCGTCGCCGCACTTATCGCACGCCATGAAGACAAGAAACTTGAAACGTGTCGCTCGTTCGTTCGTTCGCTCGCGAGTGGTCCCGCGCGCGCGTGTGACGCCGCGTTTCGGGGCGCGGACGGTCGGTACCAAGTCTTGAGCGCTCTATTTGTATGTCTTCGCGTCGTAGTCGTGAGGTACTGTACTAGGGTTTCCGTAAATAAAATACGTACCGAAAATAATGAATTAAGTTACGTCGGCGTGCCACGACGTCGTCGCGTCACTCCGCGCCGCGCGCGCGCCAGTCCGATGCGGGGTCGACCGAACTAGCCGTTGGTCGTGGTTTCCGACCGTTTGAATTTAAATTCGCTGCGCGCGCGTCATGGCGACCCGCGACGACGACGACGATCGCGACGTCGTCCAGCGCGCCGAGAGCAAGCGCGCGATGAAAAAGCGGCTCAAGCGACAGCGACGATGCGACGCCAAGCTCGCGAAGCGCGCCGAGGCGAAGAGGCGCAAAGCCGACGTCGCGGCGTCGACCAAGGCGGCGTTTCACGACGCGGTGAACGCGATGTCGAGCGAGGCGCGGGACGCGTTTTTCGTCGAGCGCGGCGCGAGGATCGAGGCGCGACGACGCGAGACGGCGGAGAGGAAGGAAAGGCGACGGGCGCAGCTCTCGTCGGCGTACGGATTGGTGATCGATTGCGACGAGGATCTGACGACGACGATGGAACGCGAGCGGTGGGGGAGCTTGATGAAACAGTTGCGCGCGGCGTACGAGAGGAATTGTAAGACGACGGCGCCGTTTAAGATGAGCTTCACGCGAATGAGCGAAGCGTTCGAGGAACAGATGGGAAGGATGAACGCGGGGTGGGAGAATTGGCACGTCGTGCGGTTGGGGAAGACGTTGAGGGAGACGGCGGCGGAGAGCGAGACGACGGCGAAGTCGCTCGTGTATCTCACCGCCGATAGCGAGCGCGAACTGCGCGAGATAGAGGCGGGGAAGACGTACGTCATCGGTGGGTTCATCGATCGTAATCGACACAAAGGGCTGACGCTGCGCAAGGCTCGGGAATTGGGCGTCGAGCACGCGCGGTTGCCGATCGGCGAGTTTCTCGAGACGCGCGGCGCGCCCGTGCTCACCGTGAACCAAACGGCGGACGTCTTGACGTCGTTTCTCGAGCGCGGCGATTGGGGCGAAGCCATAGAAGCCGTCGTGCCCGCGCGCAAGGTGGTGAAAATCGCGACGAATCGATCGAACGAGGCGGACGCGAAAATCAAAGATGCCGAGCGCGCGCGAGACGAAGACGAAGACGAAGACGAAGACGAAGACGAAGACGCGTCGCCGACCGCCGACGACGACGACGCCGCGCCGACGTCCACCGACGGCGCACCGCGATAAATCTAATAATAATAATACACGCTACCGACGCGACGCATCGCATCGACGACGCCCGTTCCCTCTCTACTCGTTCCGTCGCCCGTCGCGTCCCGTCGGCGTCGTCGGCACCGGCCCGACGTCGTCGAACACCGCCCGAACGCCGCGCGCCTTCGTCTCGCTCCCCCGATCGCGCGCGAACGCCTCCGCGCCTCCGCGCCTCGTCGCCGCCTCGAGCGCGGCGACGAGCGCGTCGTTCGCCGCGCGCTGCGTCTCCGTCACCGTCTCGCGCGCGCGCGCGAGCTCTCGCGCCAGCGCGTCGCGCTCGCGCGTCGTCGCTCGCAGCGCGCGCGCGGCGTCGCGGAGCGCGTCGTCCGCGACGCGCGCGATGCGCTCGCAGTGCGCGCACGGCATGCGCGTCGCGGCGCGGCGATGTGCGGCACTCCGCGCCGCACCGGCCGCGTCTCATGACGCGTCTCGCGACGCCCGCGGCGGTGCGGGCGCCGAATCAGCGCTCGAGGTCGTTCGAACGCCCTTCCCGCGCGTCGCGCGCGAGCCGTCGAGCGCGACGCGCGACGGGTCGAGCGCGAGGCGCGCGCGAAGACGATGATTTCGACGATTTCAAAGCCGACGCGACGTCCCGCGACGACGACGACGGCGCGCGCGTCGAGCGGCGCGTCGAGCTGAGCGCGGCGCAGGCGAAGATCGCGGCGGTGGCGCTGGAGACGCTGTACGGCGCGACGCGAGCGGACGAGGACGCGGCGACGACGGCGAGGGACGACGCGCGGAGGGGACGACTGGAGATGATTTTACGCGAAGCCGTGGAACGCGCGAAGGCGTCGTGCGAGGAAGAGGGGACGGCGAGCGCGAGCTGCGTGACGGCGTGGGAAGAGGTGGCGGAGGTGCGAGACGCGGCGTCTCGAGCGGGGGTGCGAACGCGCGGAGAGGGGGAGGATTTGGATTTGAACGCGCGCGGGAAGACGACGAAGGCGGAGGAGGCGGCGAAACGGGCCAAGGCGAAGGAGATGCGCGAACGATTAGCGAAGGATCCGCTCATGGGATCGCTGCCGTGTCGAGGGTTGGGGGAGTGCACGGTGGCGGAGGGCACGCTCGAGGCGCGCGGACGGTTGATGGCGAGAGAGGAGGACGGAGACGCGGCGACGAGCGGCGAGGCGGATCCGAGCGCGGCGAGGCGGAGCGCGGTGGAGGCGGCGGTGGCGCGCGCGATCGAACTGTGCGCGAGCGGGGCGACGAGAGAGGCGTGCGCGATCGCGTGGGAGGAGGTCGAGGAGCTCACGAGTTGGGGCGGTGGGCGCCGAGAGGGGGATTAATTGAGTTTCGATTGACGTCGTCGCTCGATTTCTCTTGTAATTAATTGCGAAGCACGCGGTTCAATAATTATGTTTGCTAAAGCGTCGCCACGTTTTCGGAGATGAGCTTGTGCAACTCTTTCGCGTCGCTCTCCTTGCCGAAACGTAAATAAACCATGACTTTTTGGTTTTCTTCCTCGGCGTTGAACACGGTGGCGATCAAGCCGTTTTGAACGGCGCTCCCATCCTTCATCTTCTTTTCAGTCAATTGCGAGGACATTTTCGGGTACAAACCCGCGTTTAACACCGCTTTACCGATGGTGTTTCGCATCAGCAACCTACAGCGCTTCACGTCGCCCTCGCTCGGCGCCTTTTCGCGTCTAAACTCAAAGCTATTCACCCCGCGATCGGCCCAATTTTTATCCCCGGCGTCCTTCTTCGTGTGAAATTTCACCTTGCCGACGCGCAAGAGCACCACCTCTTTCTCGTCCTCCACCGCCTCGTTGGCCTGATACGACGGCGAGCTCGGTCGCGCGGGCTCATCCTCGTCCTCGTCGTCCGCCGCCGTCCCCGCGCCCGGCGCCGTCCCACCGCCGAACAGCCCCCCGCCGCCGCCGAACGGCGCGCCAAACGTCGATCCCGGCGCCGTCGGCAAACTCCCAAAAATCGATCCCGCCGCCGGCACCGCCGCCGCCGCGCCCCCCCCGAACGGATTCACGCTCCCCTTCGCGTCCACGCGCCCATCGCTCGCCGTCGTCGTCGCCTTCGTCGTCTCTCCGTCGTTCTCGTCCTCGACGCGTTCCAACACGTCGCCGAAATCAACCTGCGCGCGTCGTCGTCTCAATCATTCAGTCCTCACGTTCGCGTCGACGCGTCGCCTCGTCGCGTCGCGCGTCGCCTCGTCGCGAGCAAAAAATCGCGCGCGCGCATCGCATCGCCCGGGCGTTCGCGCACCTTGACGCGATCGAGATGTTTCAAGTAATCCTCGCACCCTCGACGCCAACTCACGATCGGCGATTCGATCGCGCGTCGCGCGATCCACGCCGCGAACTGCGCGTTCAGCGCCTCGAGCGTCCCGCGACACTTCGCCTCGCGCTCGACCCGTCGGCTCTCCGCGTCGCCCGTCGTCGCGTCGGGCGCCGCGCGCTTCCCCATCGACGCCCGTCGCGCGTCGTTGTGTCGCGGTCCGCCGCGCGCGCGACGCTCGAGCGGCGTCCGCGCCGCGACGCGACGCGCGACGCGACCGCGCGTCGCCGCGTCGCGCGCGCGAATTTTTTTCGCGTCGACCCTCGCGCGCGCGCGGTCGACGCGGCGCCGCGCGCGACGACGCGACGGTCGGCCGCGCGTCGCCGCGCGCGCGCGGAATGCGGACGATCGATCGTTCGCGCGAGCGCGCACACGTCGACGCGTCGCGATGGCGACGCGCGCGACGACGACGCGCGCGATGCGTCGAGGATTCGCGGCGCCGCGCGCGCGGGCGAGCGGCGCGCGCGGTGGACGCGGTGGACGCGGGCGCGCGGCGCCGCCGGGACGCGGTGGGCGCGGACGGACGACGACGACGACGACGACGACGACGACGACGACGACGACGACGACGACGACGACGGGCGCGAGGGAAGGCGCGGTGTTCGTGGCCGGGTTCGATCCGACGGCGCCGCTGGGACGGCGAGACGCGCGACCGGTGCTGCGCGTGGGCGCGCGCGCGCAGACGCTGCCGCCGCCGAACGAAAAGCTGACGCGGGAGAAGAAGATGGCGAAGGTGGCGTTCGAAAGCTCGAGCGAGGACGCGAGCGATGCGCCGGCGAGCGATGGATTGCCGGAAATCGCGCTCATCGGAAGGTCGAACGTGGGGAAGTCGTCGCTGTTGAATTCGATCACGTTCGGCGCGGGCGCGGCGGCGGTGAGCGCGAAGCCGGGGACGACGGTGAGCATGAATCATTATTTAGTGGATAAAAAGTGGCGGTTGGTGGATTTGCCGGGGTACGGATACGCGAAGGCGGACGCGGAGGCGATCGAGCGATGGGACGCGTTCACGAAGGATTACTTCGTGCGCAGGGAAAATCTCGCGGGGGTGCTTTTGTTGGTGGACGCGAGCGTGCCGCCGACGGAGAACGACGAGCGATACGCGAATTGGCTCATCGAACACGAGACGCCGTTCACGATCGTGTTCACGAAGTGTGATCGAGACAAACCCGGGATGCCGAGCGTGGATGAAAACAAAGCGGCGCTGCGGCGCAAGTTGGACGAGAAGTGGCATCGCTTGCCGTCGATGATTTCCACGAGCAGCGTCACCGCGGAGGGTCGCGACGAGGTGCTCAAATTCGTGAGCAGTTTAATCGTCTACCGTCGCGAGCGGAACGAGGAGCGCAAGAAGGCGAAGCGGCGAGAAAAGGCAAAATCTGTCAAAGACGCAAAGTACGAGGCTAAAGGCTTGGCGATGGGGAAGTCTCGTCCAAAGAAGAAGGAGGGCGCGAAGAAGCCGACGAGCGACGCGAGCGACGGCGACGAAGACGAATGGGACGACGAAGACGAAGACGAAGATTGGGACGACGAATCGTCGTTCACGATGAACGTCAAGAGTAAGGGCGCGCAGACGATTCAAGATATGATTCGTGCCGAGCTCGCGGAGATCAATCGCGAAGGGGGCTAGTGTTGTACAGCTGTGTTGTAAAACTGTGAAATATTAAATGAAAGACGCCGCAGCGTCGTCGTCTCACGCGAGCTTCTCGAACAAATAGTGCCCGACGTACCACTCATTGCCGTCGTTGTAATTGAAGAGCTCGGAACAGCTGAGAAAGAACAACCTCCAATACACGTACCACTTCGTGCGATTTTGTTTGCCGTACGTTTCGTCCAAAATCGGCGCCGCTTTTTTATAGTTTTTGTCGAGATTTCGGAGCCAATCCTCGCACGTCCTCGAATAATGCTTTCCATTCACGCGCCACTGTCGCTTTAAGTGCAACTTTCGCGCAAAGTACGCAAACATCCTATCCGTCGGCATCGTGCCACCGGTGAAAAAATACTTGGACATCCAATCGCTCTCGTCCTCGACGTCGTAGTGAAACGGGTACGTCTTGTGGCAAAATATATGGACGAACATGCACCCACCCGGTTTCAACCACGTCTCGCACCGCTGGAACAGCGTGTCGTAATTCTTCATGTGCTCAAACATTTCGATGGAAACGATTCGATCGTACGACCCCAACCCTCCCGGCGGTTCAAACTTATTCACGTCTCGCGTGACGATTTCCAAATTCGTCAGCCCTCGTTTCGCCGCCTCGCCGTCGATAAACTCTTTTTGCGTCTTACTGTTGCTCACCCCACAGATCTTCGATTTCGGGTACTTTTCCGCGAGATACAGCGACAGCGACCCCCATCCGCACCCGAGCTCGAGCACGGCCATCCCGTCTTTCAATTCGCCTCGCTCGCAATACTTTTCCAGCATCGCCGTCTCGGCGTCGTCCAGCGTCGTCCTCGCGTCCTCGTACAAGCAGCACGAGTACTTCTTCTTAGACCCGAGGCAGAGCTCGTAAAACGACGTCGGCACCTCGTAGTGCTGTTCGTTCGCCTTGTCCGTCTCGATCGCGATCGTTTCCCGTCGGCGCAAATCCTCGATGAAATCCTGCTCGCATCGCAGCTCATCTTCGACGTTCGCGAACGTTTTCAGGCACTTCACGCGCAGGTTACGGCGTATTCCCGCGCGCAGCACGACGTCTGGCACCGCGTTGCGCTCGACGAGCGCCATGAACGCGCCGTAGAGCGTCATGACGCGAAACGCCGTCGAAAAGTGACGACACTTCGCCGCGAGCGTCGATTAAACTCGACATGGGCGACGCGTCGACGTCGGGCGCGAGCGCGCTCGAGCGCGAACTCATGGCGATGACGGAGGCGTTCACGGTCGAGGACGCGTCCGAGCCGCTGTCGTTCGCGTCGTGGAACGCGAACGGATTGCTCAACAGAATCAGAGACAAGGGCGACCCGAACGGACGACGCACGCGTGCGCTGCTCGCGCTGAGCGAAAACGTGATGCGAAAACGACCGGACGTGATAGCGTTGCAGGAGGTGTGGCTGAAGTGCGAGGAGATGGGAAAGGGAACGGGCAAATGGTGCGAGATTCGATTCGATGTGCTTTGATTCGTCGGCGACGCGCGAGACGCGCGAGACGAAGGACTGACGGTGATTCGATCGAAACGCGCAGGGATCACGCGAAGATGGGGGCTGAGGATAAAAAGTTACGAGACGAGAAGGCATTCATCGAGGCACTGATGGGGCGACGGCCGTTTAAGAATTACGACGCGTATTATTGTTTGGCGAACGCGCGGCGCGCCGGCGTCATCACGATGGTGAAGAAATGTTTGGCGAAACCGATTCGAGTCGCCAGGACGTTGGCGCTCGATGGGCGGGACGTGACGCCCGATGAAATCGACACGAACGAAGGGCGAGTGCTGATGCTCGAATACGAAAAGATGATTGTGTTGAACACGTACGTGCCGCACAACGGGAGCAACGCCGAGCGGTACGAAAAGCGCGCGCTGTGGGACTTTCGAGTTCAAAGGTTTCTGGAAAACTACAGAGGGAAGAAGGATGTGGTGTGGATGGGTGATTTGAACGTGGCACACCAGGATCATGACGTCGGACCGAGTCCACGGCTCTTCGAGGGGGTGGGCGGTTTTACGCTCCCGGAACGCCGACGATTCACCGACATTTTAGCCGCGACGGATATGGTGGACACTTATCGCGCCTTTAACGGCGATCGTTTGACGTACACTTGGCGTTCTACGCGAGGTCAAGGTTTGGACGGTTGGCAGGGCATGCGATTAGACTACTTCGTCGTGCCGCGTAAGTTGGTCGCGCGCATCAAGTCGTGCGAAACCTCCACCGATCGATTCGACGACACCACGGCACAATCGATGCCTATGTCTTGTTTCATGGATTCCGATCACTGCATGATTCACCTTTCTCTGCACAAGCGAGAAGACGACGACGACGAAGGCGAAAACGAAGACGAAGACGAAGAAGAGAACGCGCGCCGCGCGAAGCAACAGAAACTCGACCGAGACGCCGACGTGATTCTCATCTCCGACTGATCCACGCCCGCGCGCTCGGCATGGATGATGATTCCTTGTTTGGTACGCTATTTGACACGCTATTAGACACATTATTTGACGCGGCGCCGTCACGACGAAACGTTCGGTTACGTTGTAACCGACCGCACAGCCAGAAGCGCGCCGCGCCGCCGCGCGCGACATGCCCCCTCGCGCCAAACCCCCGTCGCGTCGCGTGTTCGTCACCGTCGGCACGACGTCGTTCGACGCCCTCGCGCGCGCGATGGACGACCCTCGAATCGTCGACGCGCTCGTTCGTAAAGGCTTTACTGGATTAACGATGCAAATCGGACGCGGCGCCTACCGTCCTCGACGCATCGCGAACGCGCGCGCGTTCGACGTCGAAATAGTCGACTACTTACCGAGCATCGATCGTGAGATCGCGCGGGCGGCGCTGGTGATCTCGCACGCGGGAGCTGGGTCGGTGTTCGAGACGCTGCGCGCGAGACGGCCGCTGTTGGTCGTGGTGAACGAGACGCTGATGGATAATCATCAACGCGAGCTCGCGGAGGAGCTCGGGGAAAGGAAGTGCTTGCGGTGGTGCGTGCCTGAGGGGTTGCTGGAAGCGATCGAGGCGTTAGCGGATGATGGAAGCGCGTTTGAGTTTGCGCGGTACGAGCCGGGGGCGTGCACGATTACAGAGACTTTGGACGAGTTGCTGTTCTGAGTCCTCGCTCGAAGACGTAGGAGTAGTGTGTACAACAGATAATTTTTAGATCTATAGTAGTCAATAAGCTAGAGAACGCTCGGTTCGAACGTCCCGAGGACGAAGTTCGTGAAATCCAGCGCTTCGATGGTGAGCGGCACGATCCACCCCTCGGCGCGATAAAATTCGAGCGCTCGCGCGAGCACCGGAGAGGATCGCAACGTTTCGGCGTTACCGATGAGGATCAGCTTTTTCTTTGCACGCGTGATCGCAACGTTAAAGCGACTGGTGTCATTCAGCAAAACGTTCACCTTGGCTTCATCGTTCGAACAGACGAAGGAGATGCACACCGCGTCCATATCCTGGCCTTGCGCTTTGTCAATTGTGAGCGCTCGAGGCGCGTCGTCGCCGCTGAGCGCTTTGAATCCGTTCAAGCGAGCTTTGATGGCGTCGACCTGGGCGTTAAATGGTGATAATGCGCACACACTCGTGGCGCCGTGAGTTGTGAGCGCACTGACTGTCGTCAGCACCAAGTCCATCTCTGCCTCATTAATATACGGCTTAGGCGTTTCGCGCGCCGCGGCGCCGAGCGCGCTCGTATCCAAGAAAACGGTGTGATTCGCGGGATTCATGACGTGCGCTAACCACTGCGGAGCGCAGGAGAAAGCATCTTTGAGAGGCGCGAGCGAAAGTAACTGTTTCGCGACCGACTCCGTACCACAGCGCAACTTTCCGTCGTACGTCAAAATGTTTGGTAATCGAGTCAGCGGCTCTGCCATGCGGTACTGCGAAGACAATTTCGTCACCATGTCTGGATGTGCATCACACAGCATGGCAAGAAGAGATCGACCAAGTCCACCGGCAATTGCCTGTTTTGACTTCACGAGCGGCGGGAGCTGATGGTGATCGCCGACGAGCACGAACGTCTTTGCCGCAAAGAGCGGAGGGAGAATGCTCGGAAGCGTAATCTGCCCCGACTCATCGATGAGAACAACGTCAAACATTTTACGCTGGAAATACGCGTGACCCATGGCGTGGCACGTTGCACCGACGACCATAGCGCGCTCTGATACCTTACGCAAGTCATCCGAATTCGAGCACGGCCATCGCTTTGATCCAAGCCTGTATTCTTGCACGGCGTCGACGACTTTCACTTCGTCGCCGATGCGCATAAACTCGTGAACTCCAACTCCTGGAAGCCTAGAGAAGACGTTATCGATGGCGCTGTGCGTGTGGGACGTGATCAACACCGATTTTCCTTGCGCTCGAAGAGCTTTCACGGCGGCGACGAGCATGGCTGTTTTGCCGGCACCCGGAAAGCCCTGCACGAGGACGTAATCTTCAGCCGTAACGATCTTTTCGACTGCCAAAAGCTGCTCGTCGTTCAAAGGGAAGCCGAGATCTTTGAGTGCGACTTCGATTTTCCTCTTATGGTCACCAATTGGAGCGAACTTGGGTCGCTCCAAATCGATGATGCGTCGACGAATGATAGCGGCGCGTTCTGTTTGGGTAAACAACGCGAGAACGTTTCCACGAGTCCTCGCGGCCATGGTGAGAGAAGCCCCGTCTTTATCGATTCTCCATAGCGCGCTCTCTTCGGACGATCCCGGTAACGGTGCCATCGCATTATTTGCGGTATCCCGGCGTAATGGTCGTTCTGTAGCCATTTCGATGACGACCTTGCCAGAATCATTTGAGATGCGAATGATTTGTGCGCGAGAAATCACCGTCAAGCCTTTGTCGCGACTCAAGACGACGCGATCGGCGATCCCAACTCTCTTCAGAACGCTTTCTGCAACAGAACTTGAGGGTTTGAATATGTAATAGTGATTATCACCGACGAATGCAGACTTCTCTTGCGTGCTTTCACGAACAAAAGCGAGGTCGTCGATCGCGTACGTGTCGCTCGCGCGACGATTGACGAGTTCAACCGGAAGCCACGGAGTTGCACGCTTGCGCAAAGACTCGGAAGATTCCAAATCAATCAGATGAATCCAGTGACGGATTGCTGTTTCGTGAGTCTGGTTCAGATGCGAGGTGGCGCCGATGAACAAATTGCCGAGCTCGCTTGTTTCGCCGTCTCCTCCCTCGAGCGCGCGATGCAAGCTGAAACACTCGTGCTGTGAGAAGCAACGCTCACACCAGCTTTGTGGCTGCATCTTCGGCAGCTTACCGTTCCCGAGACGGGCCTTGCCGTGCGGGACTGGAGCGTTGTGTTGCATCGCTTCTTCGGGCGTCGGTCTTAACATTGCCGCAAGGTGATTCCGACGCTGCATCAGAGCGCTGATGTTAGCCGGCTTATTCGTGAAAATTTTACTCGTGCCTTCGTCGTCATTATCGTCCGTGGTGTAGTGCAATACGCCGAAAGGAGACACTTTGCCGTAGCGTTCGCCGATCATAAGATTATAAAACAAGACTTGTGCGTCGTGACCGACAGACTTCCACTTACCCGTCTTCAACTCGATCGGAACGACGCTCGGCAATGGTAAATCTTCCTTCGATTGACGTATGACGGCGTTTGCGACGCCGTCCAAGATGCCTTTTAATCCAAGTTTTGGAGCCCAAATGAGTTCTTCTATGTCAATCATGTCGTCAACTTGCAACGTTGCAGACGTATTGTAATCCAAGCTTGCCTCGACGCCCACAGTGCACTTTCTTCGAAGCTTATCGTGCGCAGCTTTTCTGTTCATTCGCACCTGGGCGTTGCCGCCGGGCTTCGCGCGACCAAGCTTTGGCACACGAGACGCCGCCGTGAGCTTGTTAGCCCATGATTCCACACCTGGAATGGTCGCATCTATTCTTTGCTGCAGCTTCTTTTCGGTTGAATCGATGGCGAATATATTGTCCACGTTGCTTTCGATCACGCTCTTCACCTTGGAAGCCATCGGCACGAGTGCTCGGCTCGATCCGACGAGGAGCGCGTGCTCAACGAGATCGTGCATAATAGTACCGATCGTCGCCGCCTCGTTCGCGTCACCCCACGTCGTCTGCACTTGTTGCTGCAACACTGATTGTCGAGGGCAGTCCATACCATTCCCTATCGTCGTCGCACTTATCAAGTACGCCGGGAAAAGAATAATCATCACCCCTCCATCGTCAGTGACTTCGACAATATCCTTCGCGACGTCTTCTTTGCGCGCCACGCCGGGCAAACAGTACAAGATCAGAGAATCTCCCACTGAAACCAGGGTTTCTCGCCAATAACCCTTCAGCACGACAGTCTTCTTTGCACCGCTAGCCTTCGTCAGGACGAGGGATTCGACGCAGCCAATCCGCGGCGACGCGACGCTTTCGACGAACCAGGTGCCTAGAATTTCAGTCTCTGCCTCCGCTTCTTCTCTCGCGAATTCCAACGCTTTCTGCAACTCCGCCTTGCAATCTTCCATAAAGCCATCTTCAATTTTAACTCGCGCAGTCGCCGATTGCGTGCGCGCGCAAGCCGCGACCGCGGCGGATTTCCTAGGCGATTTCCTAGGGGAAGTCGCCGTGGACGGCGTTCCGGACTCAACGCGACTGTCGCGCGCTTTTTCAGCCATATCCACCGCGGCGGCGAATAAGTCGTCGTCGTCATCGCCATCGTCTAGGGTTATATCGCTCAGCGAAGGCACGGCGTTACTCGCTTGCGTCGTCGTCGCAGAAGCCGACTTTTCCATCTTGGCGCGCTTCTCCGCGAGCGTCACGGCGTCGATGAGCGCCTGACTATCCTCATCCTCGTCGTTCCAATCGGGATCCATCGACGCCAGCGCAAGCGTGTGGTCACCTTCTTTGCGTGTATTCACCGCGGACGCCGTCGTCGTCGTCGCGACTTCCATCGTCGCCGGCGCGGAGTCTCGCGCCGGCGCGCCGCGCTCGACGTTTGTCAACAATTCCTCAAACAAATCCTCCGATCGTCTTCGCTCCTCGCCATCGCGGCTCGCCCGTCGTCTCCGCCCCCCCGGTGACTTCTCCGCCGATGATTCTTCCCACACCGGCGCCACGGGCACGGAAAGCCTCCCACGCTCGCCGTTCGCGCCCACCGCGTTCGACTTCCCCCTCGCGCCGCCGCCGACGCCGACGAATTCGCTCTCGCTCAACCACACCCCTAATCCATCATCAGCATCGTTTTCGCCCCCCCCCGCGACCGTTCCCGCGCCTAACGCGAACAATCGTTCCATCGCCGCGCTATCACCGTGCCGCGCGCTCCCATTCGCCTCCGTCGTCGTCGTCGCCGTCGCCGTCGTCGTCGTCGTCGTCGTCCCGCTCGGCGCCCCGTACGTCACCCGCTCCCGCTGCGACGTCTCCACCTCCGCGTCCACCGTCCGCCGCCCGCCCCGCGCGCGTTTCTTCCCGCTCATTTCGCTCCCTTCCCTCGTCGAGCGCTCGCGCGTCGTCGTCGGCGTCGTCGGCGTCGTCGTGGTCTCGTCTCGTCGTCCCGTCGTCGCCCCTCGCGTCGCGTCGTCGTCGCGCGTCGTCGCTCGCGCCGCGCTCTCGACGCGTCGGGACGACGACGCGCGCGTCGCGCGTCGCGCGCTCGCGCGTTCGCGCGCGTCCGCTCGCGCGCGTCGCGATGCGCCGCGACGCCGCGCGACGCCGCGTCTGTCGTCGCGGGCTTTGAATTCGACCGTTCGCGACCCAAGAAGAGTCCTTAAATACGTGACGACTCGATCACGACGCCGCGACGACGATCGACCGTTCGCGACCCAAGAAGAGTCCTTAAATACGTGACGACTCGATCACGACGCCGCGCGCGACGCCACACCGCGACGCCGCGCCATGACGAGCGCGTCGATCGCGCAGGTGGCGAGCGCCACGGCGGCGCTGTGCGGCGCGGCGGGGGTGACGTATTACGCCGTGAACGTCGCGAAAGTGTTCGGAGGTGCGCGACGCGGCGAGGGCGACGCGAACGGGCGCGCGCGCGCGATCGAGGGGGGTCGAGGCGCGACCCTACGAACGGGCGAACGGACGCGCGCGAGCGCGCGCGGAGGGTCGATCGACGCGAGCGCGCGGGAGGGGGTGGGGACTGACGATGGGCGCGCGCGCGCGCGAGCAGGCGATCCGTTGCCGTCGACGATGACGAAGGAGTGGGAAGACGCGACGAAGGCGCGCATGAAGGCGTGGCCGCGAGAGGGGAGCGCGACGCCCGTCGTGCTGGAACCGATGGATAAGTGAGTTTGTAAAACGAGAGTGATGAATACTGAGTGATTGGTGTCTTTGATCGCTAGTGATACGCGGGCTACTACATGCGTACGAATTGACGCGAATCGCTCGAATCCTTTTTACCGTATGGATTTTCCGCGCTAAAATTGTGACCGGTGCCTTTCTGGCGACGGTAATCGCTTCCCGGACCGCCGTCGCCTCGTGATTTCGTGCGCCCTTTGCTCGCCTTGGAGTCCAGGTTGAGTTGGACCTTGGGAGGTTTGTGGAAACCGAACGAGCTCGCCACGGCGTTGAGGTCGAGCGCGTGCACGTTGTACACATCCTTGAGCGTGTGCGAGTTGTAGGCCAGAATGTACGCTCGATAGGCGTCGCGCGCGCTGGTGTGCAAGTAATAATTTTTCTCCACCAGTTTCTCCAACTGACTCTGCACGTTGGCGATTTTTTTCGTCGGGAACTCGTACTCGTTGAGCGGCACCTTCGCCGACTTGAGATACTTTAAAAACGACAACTCTTCTGGAATCAAGAAGAGCAATGCGCGTCCTTTTCCGTCCGTCCCTCGCGCCGTGCGCCCGACGCGATGAATGTACTCCTTTGGGTCGTCTGGAGGATCGTACTGAATGATCCAATCCACCGCGGGGATGTCCAAGCCTCTCGCCGCGACGTCGGTGCACAACAAAACGCCGCGGTCGGCTTTGCAAAACTCAAAGAACGTCGTCGTTCTTCGCTGTTGCTTTTGCTTGCCGTGAATGTCGCTCACGGGAATGTCGATATAATTCAACAATTCGGCGTGATACTTGACCGAGTTACACGACGAAAAGAAAACCATAATTTTCTTCTTCAAGTTCTTCTTCAAAAACGTAAACAAGAGCAAAAACCTTTGCTCGCTCGGGACGACGCAGTACCCTTGCTCGACGCCCGTGGCGGTGGACACCGCGCGCGAGTCGTCAACGCCGATGTAAATCGGACTCTTCAACGACAAGCGCGCCAAATCTTCAACCTTTGTGGTTTGCGTCGCGCTAAACAGCATCGTCTGCCGCTCCTTTGGCAACATTTTCACGATGGTTCGCATCTCCTCCTCGAACCCGATATCGAGCATGCGATCGGCTTCGTCCATGACAAACACCTTGAGCGAGCTAAACGTGAATCCACGAGTGTTCTGCATGTGATCCAGCAACCGTCCAGGCGTGGCGACGAGCAAGTTGACGCCCTTGATCAAGCGTTCGGCTTCGGCGCGTCGATTCGCGCCTCCGATGATTAATCCGTGCGTCTGCGAGTGCTTCTCCATCAGCTGTTGCGCGACGTTGTAAATCTGCAGCGCCAATTCACGCGTGGGCGACAGCACCATCACTCCCGTCCCATTTCTCGGCATGAACTTTGCGTGGTACAACAACTCCACGCTCGGCACCAAAAACGCCAGCGTCTTTCCGCTCCCCGTCCGCGCCGCCCCCAACACATCCTTCCCGGCCAGCAACGGCGGCACACACCGCGCTTGTACCTCGGTCATCGTCTTAAATCCCATCTGTTCGATCCCTTTCATCGTCGGCGCGCTCAACTCGAGCGACTCGAACGTCGTCTCGCTCAGTATTCCATCCACCGCCGCTTCGATTCTCTCCACCGCCTCCTCCTCGCGCGTTTCGCGCCCGCTCGAATCGTCCGCATCGCCCGCTCCCGCGTCGGTCTTTTTACTCTTCTTCGCCTTCTTCTTCCTTTCGCCGTCGTCGCCGTCGCGCTTCGCGCGCTTTTCCTTTTTCGCCTTTTTCGCTTCGCCGCCGCCACCCATGCCGCCGCCACTCGCGCCTCGCGCGTTCGCTCGCGTTCGACGCGCTCGCGACGGTGAGGACTGGTGACGGACGTCGCGCGCTCGATCTCGAGCGGTCGCGCGCGGTCGTCTCGCGGGTCGTGCGCGTCGCGTCGCGTCGCGTCGCGTCGAGTCGTCGCGATGTGCCGCCGCCGCGACTGAAGACCGCCACTCCGACGCGCGTCGACGCGCGTCGCGACGACGACGCGACCATGCGGTGCGCGCGATAACGGTGCGTGCGAAGGCGCGCGCGCGATGGCTCGAACGCGCGCGAACGAGAGCGCGAGCGCGGTGAAGATGCGCGCGGGCGATGGGTTTGCATCGGTGAATGATCGTTCGCGCGGCGTCTGGACGGTCGCTCGGGACGCGCGAGGGGGCGACGCGCGAGAAAATGCGATCGCGGCGTGCGATTGCGAAACGGCGATGATGATCACCACATTCTGACACCTCTTGTACGAGACTTTGTGGCCATTGTTCGATGAACTCATTATGCATAAGACTGAGCCGTTTCGGAACGCGACGACGGGGAGGACACCGGGAACGCGCGCGAGGGAGGCGGCGGTGAGGCGGTCGGAGAACGTGATGTCGACGCGGCTGATGACGATATACCATACGACGTATACGTTTGTGTCTGAACACTCCTGTGGATTAACATTCAGCCTTGTCTGACGCGTCGACGGCGTTTTCCGGCTCACCGGTGGATGGTTTTTCTTGAATGCGACGCGCGAGAGAGAGATATTCCGATGATGAACAATGCACAACAATCATTCATGCGTGTCAGCTGAGTTTTGCTGTGATTATGAACCGTAATCCGAGGAAAATCTGATCTTTGCGCGGTTTTTCTCGCTCTCCGAACTGTTGAGTCTTTCCCATCGCACACGTCTTTGGGAGAATAATTTACGTTCGGTAAATTCAATGGCCATCCTTCCATCTTGATACGCCTACAAATATGGCGTATCGAGCCATAATTGGTCTACATACTCGTGCGATTTCACACGCGACGGCGACTGACCGCGACGCAACGGTTTACGAACGACGGCAGATGCGAGAAATATACGATCCACGGCTTTCGCCTCCGAAGAAGGACGAGAACACGAAAGCGCGTACATCCATAGATGTCGACGCGATAAGACCGTATGATCCCAGCAGTTTCTACGACGGAGAAGACACGAAACGAAAGAAAGAGGAGGAAGACACGAGGAAAAGGCGCAAGCGAGTCGTGCGAGAAGAGGACGAAAGAGAGAGCAAGCAACCAGACCGATTCTGGATCAAAAGTTACAGGCAGCAAGAATTGTTCGAAGCTGTGGATCAAAGGAGACTTTCGGAAGATGTGCAAGAGCCCTACATGTACTTTTGCCGCCAATTAGAAGAGAAAGGCGGGCTTCGACAATACGTCGGGGTTCGAATGCTCGGCCCGAAAGACTTGCGCACGTTTTGGAAATATTACGAAAGTCTGAAGGAGCGCCACTATTACGAACTCATGCGAGAAGATACCCATTGTCATTTGTACTTTGACGTTGAGTTTTCCAAGGTTTCAAACCCAGACGTCGACGGCGTGCGAATGATGGATTGGTTGGTTGAGCTCATCGTAGAGGAGCTGAAGGCGACGCCGGAGATAGACACGTCCAAGTTTGATGAGCAGGAGCACATCGTCGAGCTCGATAGCGAAAGCGAGACCAAGTTCAGTCGTCACTTGATCATACAACTTCCTGATGATCAAGTCTTTGCCGACAATTCGCATTGTGCGCACTTTGTCAGAAAACTTTGGCACACCATAGAGTCGCGGCGCGGCGAGGACGACCGATGCGACGCGATGTTCTTACGCAAAAAGAAAGACGACGTCGAAAAGACCGAGCCGTTCATCGATCTTGGTGTGTACACCCGAAATCGAGTGTTTCGCCTCTACTTGTCGAACAAGCACAGCGAAGAGACGAATAAACCGATTCTGAAGACTACCGGACGATTTTGGAAGAGTAAATCTGAAGTAAGTTTTGAAACTTTCAAACGATCGCTGGTGTCAGCGACGTGTTTGATTTTGGAAGCCAAAGTGATTCGATTCGAAGGCGTCACGCATACTTCGGTATTGCGCGGACAAGCATTCCAAGGATATCGAACCGGGTCTCACCTAGCGCGCACCGCGTCTGAGTTCAACGGCAACGCAATCGGACCTTGTCCTCGCACGGCTTCGTTCGTTTGCAAAGACTTTGATCGCTGGAGCGGTCACGGCGGTGCGGCCGTGCGCTCGTGGACAGCGTTTCCAGAGTATGGTGTGTTAATCCTCAATCTGTTTGGGAATCGGTTTTGCGAAAACATCGAACGAGCGCACAAGAGCAACAATGTGATGTTCGTCATCGATTTCCGCGAGCGCGCGTACTATCAGAGATGCCACGATCCCGACTGCCGTGGTATCCGAGGTGCGTGGCACGATTTGAGTAAAGATGTATTGGATGAGTCGCATGAACTGTTGAAGTTGCTGTACAAGCCCCCGACTTTTGACGAGATAGACGACAAAGAGCTTGCCGCCCCAACGTTTGACGAAATAGGCGACGACGAGCTCGAAAAATGTTTTTAGATAGGACCGCTTTATTCATGTAAATAATTTGTAGATTTGTGATTCACAAAAGCAGCGTTAGTCAAGTATGATTAGAAGCCCATACCGCCCATGCCGCCCATGCCGCCCATGCCGGAATCGCCGGGCAAAAAGGCTGGTTTGTCTTCCTTGATGTCGGTGATCATGCACTCGGACGTCATCATGAGCGACGCCACCGACGCCGCGTCGGTGAGCGCCGTGCGGACAACCTTAAGCGGATCAAGCACGCCGGCCTTAACCATGTCAGTGTATTCGTCCGTCGCCGCATTGTAACCCACGCCAATGTCCGTCTGCGCCAAGACCTTTTCGACGACTACGGAGCCTTCGACGCCGGCGTTTTGAGCGATGGTACGAAGAGGGCGCTTGATTGCTTCGCGAATGATTTGGACGCCAATTTTTTGATCGAAAACCTCCAACGAATCTTCGAGCGCTTGTAAAGTTTTGCTCGCGTGCAAGAGCGCGGACCCCCCACCCGGAACGATGCCCTCGTCGACGGCAGCCTTGGTGGCGTTGAGCGCGTCGACGACGCGATCCTTCTTTTCGCCCACCTCAACCTCGGAAGCACCACCAACCTTGAGCACGGCGACACCACCACTCAGTTTAGCGAGTCGTTCTTGCATCTTTTCGCGATCGTAATCGCTCGTTGTCTCGGCCATGGCTTCCTTGAGCTGTTCGCATCGCTCTTCGATGGCGCTCGATTCCCCGGCGCCGTCCAACATGATGGTGTCGTCCTTGCTCACCGTCACCTTCTTGGCGGAGCCCAACATGTCGAGTTCGACATTTTCGAGCTTATGGCCGAGATCTTCACTGACGACGGTGCCACCAGTCAAGATGGCGATGTCTTGCAAGTTCGATCGGCGATTGTCACCGAAGCCGGGTGCCTTCACGGCGCAAATCTTCACGCCACCGCGAAGCTTGTTCACGATCAAAGTCGCCAACGCCTCGGATTCGACGTCTTCAGCGATGATGAGCAGAGGACGTTGCGTCTTTAACACACTCTCGAGCACGGGCAAGAGCGGGGTGAGACCCGAGATCTTCTTCTCGACGATGAGAATGTACGCGTTTTCGAGCTCGCACTTTTGCGTCTTCGGGTTGGTCACAAAGTACGGTGAAATGTAACCGCGGTCAAACTTCATCCCTTCGACGACTTCTAATTCGTTTTCGAGCGTCTTACCATCCTGTGCGAGTGAATAAAACGTACGCGCGTGCGTGCGGTCAGTGTCGTGTTCGTCGGTCGTCGACGACTACCTAGCAGTCGGTTGGTTGGTTTTGGTTTTCGTCTCGCGTCCGCGTCGTCTCTCGAGTCAGTGTAACTATGACATAATGCCCACAGCAGCGCAAAGTGTATGACACGAATGTCTCACAGGCTTTAAGCTCGATTTGTTATCATCACTCTCGAAGACGGACGCGCAAACGCGACGAAAACGTTGAGAAAAACGCGTCGTCGTCGAGTCGTCGAATCGCTCGCGCGCGTCACGCACCGCCACCGTAATCACGCCTTCCTTGCCCACTTTTTCCATCGCGCGCGCGATCAAATCACCGATTTCTCGTTCACCGTTGGCAGAAATCGTGCCGACTTGCGCGATTTCTTCCGTCGTCGAAATCATCTTTCGGTTCTTCTTCAACTCGGCCACCACGTGCTCCACCGCGGCGTTGATGCCTCGTCTGAGATCCATGGGATTCATCCCCGCCGCCACGCTCTTGCATCCTTCGCTAAAGATGGCTCTCGCCAACACCGTCGCCGTCGTCGTCCCGTCCCCCGCGACGTCATTCGTGCTCACGCTCACCTGTTTCACCAGGTTCGCCCCCAGGTTCATCATTCGATCCTTGAATTCAATATTCTTCGCCACCGTCACCCCGTCCTTCGTGATTTTCGGCGGTCCGTACTGCTGTTCGATCACCACGTTCCTCCCTTTCGGTCCAAGCGTCACCTGCACCGCGTCCGCGAGTTTATCGCACCCCTGCAGCATCAACGCTCTCGCCTCCACGCCGAATCGCAAATCCTTCGCGTACCCGCGCGTCGCGCCTCGCCCGATCGTCCGCGCCGTCGTCCTTCGCCCGATCGCGCGTTCCGCGCCCTCGAGTCCGTTCGCCGTCGTCACCGTTTCCATCCTATTTTCGCGTCGCGCGTCGTCGTTCGCGTCTTTCGTCAATCGTCCGTTCGTCCTTCGTTCGTTCGCCCGTCCGCCGCCGCGATCGAAGCTTCGATTGTTTCATTCATTCATTCATTCATTCATTCGTTCGTTCGTTCGTTCGTTCGTCGCGCTCGCGAGCATCGTTCGCGTTCGTCGTCGTCGTCGTCGTACCGCGTGAGCGCTCGCATCGCGCGCGTCGCGTGTCGTCGCATCGCGCCGTTCGTCGCGTCGTCGCGTGGCGTCGGCGCGCGTCGCGTCGGGGGGCTTTTTCCACGCCCGGGTGTTTAGGGTTGAGGATCGGTCGTCGCTCCGATATCTCCATTCGGCGCGTATTCCGGGTGGGTGGATCTCTGCATGGAAACACTCGAACGGCGACGCGCCGCGGGCCGCGATCGATCGCCGGCGCGCGCGCGGCGCGACACACGACGACGGCGCGACGACGGACGATGGCGATGCGCGCGAGACTCGCGCGCGATGCGCTGCGTCGCGCGCGATGCGCGGTGACGCGGCCCGCGCCGGGGGCGCCGCGCGACGCGCTCGCGACGGCGGCGACGACGCTTCAGGGTTCGACGGCGACGGCGACGGCGACGGCGACGGCGACGGCGACGGCGCGACGCGCGATGACGGCGCGCGAGCGGACGTTCGCGTCGCAGAGCGAAGGGTTGATCGCGCCGCACGGCGGCGCGCTGGTGAATCTGATGCTCGAGGACGACGGGGCGAAGGCGAGGGCGATCGCGTCGTGCACGCGGGCGCTCGAGCTGTCGGATCGAAACGCGTGCGACGTCGAGCTGCTGAGCGCGGGGGGGTTCTCGCCGCTGCGAGGGTTCATGAACGAGGACGAGTACGAACACTGCGTGGAGACGATGCGGTTGAAGGGGAGCGAGCTGTTGTTCGGGCTGCCGATCGTGTTGGACACGAATTGCGAGGACACCAAGGCGGGCGACAGAGTGTTGCTCAAGTATCAGGGCAAGGACGTCGGCGTGCTGACGGTGGAGTCGAAGTGGAAGCCGAATAAGCCGAAAGAGGCGAAGATGTGCTACGGGACGAGCTCCATCGAGCATCCCGGCGTGGCGATGATCTCCATGGAGCGTCGCAAGTATTACATCGGTGGTAAGATTGAGGGTTTGAACATTCCGCAGCGACCGTTTCCGTGCCCGACGCCCGCCGAGGTGCGCGCGGGGTTGCCCGCGGGTAAGGATGTCGTGGCGTTCCAGTGCCGCAACCCGGTGCACCGCGCGCACTACGAGCTCTTCACTCGCGCTTTGCACGCGGAAAACGTCGGTAAGGACGCCGTGTGCCTCGTTCACCCGACCATGGGTCCGACCCAAGACGACGACATCTCGGGCTTGGTGCGATACAAGACGTACGTCGTCCTCGCGGAAGAGGTGAAGAACCCGCAAATTCGCTGGGCCTACCTCCCGTACTCCATGCACATGGCGGGTCCGCGCGAAGCTATTCAGCACATGATCATTCGTAAGAACTACGGCTGCACGCACTTCATCATCGGTCGCGATATGGCTGGTTCCAAGTCTTCCCTCGACGGAGAAGACTTTTACGGCGCGTACGACGCCCAAGACTTGGCCAAGGCGAACGCGGCTGAGCTCGGCATGAAAACCGTCCCGAGCTTGAACGTCGTGTACACCGAAGAAGAAGGCTACGTCACCGCCGATGTCGCCAAGGAGAAGGGTCTCAACATCAAGAAGCTCAGCGGCACCAAGTTCCGCCAAATGTTGAGAGGCGGCGAGGACATTCCAGAGTGGTTCGCGTTCAAGTCCGTCGTCAAGGTCCTTCGCGAGAACATTTAGATGTTCGCGAGAACGTCTGAATTCAATTATAGCACAAACACGAAAACGAGAATAGGAGACTACGGCGATGGAAGCTGGTGCTCGTTAGTATTGTCGCCGATCTGCAAGTTGAAATCTAATCTATGAGTAATATTCTTCATCGCAACGTTCTCGCGTTTTCGCTTCTACTTTTTCAAAGCCGCCCCACCGCTCACCGCCTCTTCGGCTAACCTCTGTTTATCCTCGTAGAACCCAGGAATCGCGGGCGTGTACATGGGCAGTTTACGCTTCAACGGAAACAAATCTTCATCCTCCACCATCGCCGCGTCTCGCGTCGCCCCCGCGGGCAACGCCGCAATCGCCGCCTTTTTAATCCTAATCTTTTCGTTAATATCTGCGGCAAACGCGCGCTCTGCCCGCATCTTCTCTCGAGAGTACGCCTTCGCTCGCGCTTCGTACTCCGCGAGCTCCTCGGGCGTCAGGTTTTCCTCGATTTCCGTCGCGTCCAGCTTCGTCAGCGCCTCGAGGTACGTGTTTTTATTGCCCTTGGTCGTGTGCTCAGCCTTGGCGCTGATCGGGAGCGCGCCCATGCCCTTGCCTTTCGTCCGTTTGCCCTGCGACGACTTGGACTTGGACGCTTTCTTTCCCTTGCTCGCGTACGCGCGCGAGAGCGAGAGAGACGCCGCGAACGACGTCGTCGTCGACGACGATTTCACGGCGGCGTCAAAGAAATCGTCGCGACGCGGCGCGGTGACGAACGCCCGGCGCGCGATCGAGATCGCGGGCGACGACGACACGCGCGTCGTCGCGAGCGCCGACGACGCCGCGCGCGCGACCGCGGCGGAGGCGCGACGGAGCGATGGCGTGGACATGATGGACCGATCGACGCGAGCGCGTCGCGAAGTGCGGCGTCGCGGGCGTCTGCGGAGACGTTTCGAGGTGCGTCGCGGATCGCGCGGGCGCACCAAATATCGAGTGCATTACATCACAAGCGGAAGACGCGTCCGTCGTCGCGTCGTCACATCGGTCGGCGGCTGGGATCGGGCGCGCCCGGCGCGGCGGCGTCGCCCGCGTCGTCGAGCGACGCGTTCGCGCCCAACGCCACGGCGTCCACAAATTTCCACCCTCCGGTCTCCGCGTCTCTTCGCAAGCGCGCGCGTTCGGCTAACGTTTTCATCTTTCCCCTTCCCTTTCCTTGGGTGTAATCCGCCTCGTACGTCACGTACGCCTCGCCGTCTTTCTCGCTCGACCGCTTCGCTCGAAACGAGTGGAATCGTATTCGCTTGATCGTGTTCTCCGCGTCCCTCAGCAGGGACTCCCGCGCGCGATCTTTGGACTCTTCGTGCGTCGAGCTCACGATAAATTGCGCGTCGCCGACGACGTACGCCGTGAATCTCGCGCGCATCACGTCCTCGGCGGCGGCGGCGCTCGCCGCGTTCGCGTCCCCGTGCGCCCGCCCGCAGCACGCCTCGTACGCCACGCTCGCGTCTTTCCCGCACGCGCACCCCGACGCGCCGCGTTGTTTCCCCGTT
>Ga0206682_10001361_pt1 | contig 24146 bp, 30 predicted proteins | sample M240m12015metaG_FD_155444 | JGI IMG/M metagenome (GOLD analysis project Ga0206682, IMG submission 155444) | Ammonia-oxidizing marine archaeal communities from Monterey Bay, California, United States - M2 40m 12015 | ecosystem: Environmental > Aquatic > Marine > Intertidal zone | place: USA...
AGAAAAACTAGATATGTTTGCAGAAGTATCAGGCAAAAGCAGAGATTCAGTTGTAGGCTTCCTAAACGGCCTAGAAGAAGATGCTTTACCACAAGGTATACAAATGTTTGGTAGAAAAATTGCAGAACGTAAATTAACAGACAGCATCTCATACATGTATAAATTACAAAAAGACGGTAAGAGTGTTGAAGATATTGCTAAAGAACTTGATATGAAACCAGAAGAAGTTAAAGACGCAATGAGTAAAACAGCAGAGTCTGTAGAGGAAAATAATATGAATATGTTTGACGATATAATAGCAGATATGCTATCTGAAGAAGTTAAAGTAGAAGAAGCAGAAGTTGTTATGGCAGTTAGAGCTTTAGCAGACGATATTCAAGATCAAATAGAAAGAATTGGTAGAATGGTTAACGAAGACATTCCAGCGATTGCAGACCAAATGAGTTCCGAAATGGGTGCTCAACAGGCGGCGCAATTTAAAGACAGCATGGAAGGAATACTATCAAGTCATTTAGAAACTACTAAAGCAAGTAAAGGCAGTATAGACGGAATTGTTGGTGGACTTACAGGCGAAGGCAGTATGGGCGGAATGGGTGATTTAACAGATCCAAGTGCAGATGCTATGCCAACAGACTTAGCACCAGAAGAGCCAAGTATAGATGATCTAGCAGTAGGTGATAATGTACCAGCGGCGGCAGGACCAGAAGAAGAGCCATTAGGCAGAGCACCAATAGAGTAATATATGCGACTGCATGAACTTTTACAAGAATCTTATAACGATGAATTAATTTCAGCAGTTAGCGATCTTTTATCCATAGCGATGGCAAAAGATATAAAAAAGATTTCTATGAAAAAGTTTGAAGAAGTTTTAGCAAAACAAGGTTACCCTGCAAGTGTAGATGAAATAATACAAGCAGTGGACCAAAGCGGTTTTGCATCATCAGTTAATAAAGTGATGATTATACCTAGTTCAGAATTAGGTATAGATGTAGACCAAAGCGACCCATCAGTTAATGTAAGTAGCATGGCTGGTAACCAAGCAATGAGCGATATTAAATCGGAGTTATAATGGCTAACATATTTGTAAATGCCACTCAGGCAAGAAAAGATACTAGAAATAATATTACTGTACACGGGGAAATTACAAGTATAGAAAGTAAAGTATTTGCTAATATAGATGCTGGTGTTTTATATGCAAATATCTCATCAAATACCACAATGACTACAAGTAATGTTTATTACAATGTACATAATAGCATTATAACTGACCCAACTAAGCAAGATCAAATAGACTATGTTAAAAAACATTTTATTGATCTAGGTTACGGCATCAACATTACAACAAATACAGAATCCAATAATACCATAGTTTGGAATATATCCTGGTAAATATCTTTACTTAATAAAGTAATAGATATATGCTGAAAAACAAATACGAATACCCTAAACTCAAACGAGTACAAACAAAACAAGGCAGAAAATACGTAGGTGAGGATAACAATCCTGTTCCTAGTGTTACTACTATCTTGGGAGATACTGGAGACAAAACCGCACTGATAAACTGGCGTAAGCGAGTAGGCGATGCAGAAGCAAATCGTATAAGCACAGAGTCTGCAGGACTTGGAACTAAAGTACATAATGCATTAGAAAAGTATATCCTACTTGAAGAATACGAAATCAAAGGAAATAATCATATTAGTGTGATGGCTAAGAATATGGTTGATGAAATGATAGATAAGGGCCTAAGTAAAGTAGACGAAATATACGGTGTTGAAGTAGGCTTGATTGCACAAGGATTATATGCCGGTACCGCCGATGGTATAGGCATGTGGGAAGGAGAAGAAGCAATCATAGACTTTAAAACATCTAAAAAGATCAAGCCTCGTAAATGGATTGAAGACTATTTCATGCAAGGTTGTGCATACGCATTAGCACACAATGAAATGTTTGGTAGCAATATTAAAAAGGTTGCTATACTTATGATAGACAGAGAAGGCAATTATGCTGACTTTGTTATTAAAGACGACGAGTTTGAGGAATATTGTAATAAATGGTCTGACAGACTTGCAGACTATTACTCCAAGTAATAGCATTAGATGATAAATACTACTAGTTAGGAGACTTTTAGTATGGCAACATCAAACAATAATGTAATTGTTTCAAGAATACAAAACAGACGAGGGCTGAAACAGGACCTTCCAAATCCATTACGACCAGGGGAAATGGGATTAGCGACTGACAGTAAACAAGTTTACATCGGTTCGGACCCAACTGTAGATAGAGAAAATAGTAAGTTTCTTAGTATCGAAAATCATAACCAGGCTAAGACTCAAACTGTTAGTATTCCACATAATCAAATAATAAAATTTACAGTTCCTCATATACGATACTCTGCAGGAACATTTACAGGTACAGAAAAAACTATTAGTTACACTCCTAGTACAAGTAAAACATATACACTTCCTAATTCTAGTTCAGATACTAGATCAACATTTGCAAATACAGTTGTAGATGGGAAGTTTATCAATTTAATATCTAATTTGGCATTTACAGCCAATACTATTACAGTATCAAAGAATGGTGAAGTGCTAACAGGTGACGATACTGCAGATGCATCTACCCTTGTTGCTAATGATTACTTCTTTAATTCTAATACTGCCTTAGCAAATACTCATACTGTAACACTTAGAAACTTTTTAACTTCTACAGATGAGGTTGCAATTACATATTATAGTAATACAGCAGTTATACAAGCATTAGAAGGATTTAGCTCAGCCAATAATAGAATAACATTCCATAGTGCATCTCAAAATTTTTATGATCAATACTCTATCCCAGACTATAGAAAAATAGACGAAAAATATATTAGAGTATCGCCTACAACAGGTGTAGGACAGATTGGATTAGAATATAAGCATATCTCTATAGTAGCAGATAGTACAGCCAATATTAGTTTTGCAACATTAGGTAATTTACTTACAAGTAATGCAAATTCTGTAGTGTCAAATGTAACCTTTACATCATCAGGATCTACAGTAAATGTAGCAGTATCAAATACAGGTGAAAAGTTTAATGCCAGTAGTTATTTTAATTATGTATACTGTGAAGGCCTAGCAAATAGTTGGGCAAACGATAAAGCAATTCCTTTAACATCAAGTAATACAACAGTGATTTCATTTACATTACCTTCAGGTAATACATGGCAAACAAATAGGCCAGTTACTGCGGCAGTATCCTCAGGCGGTACAACAACTATAACAGGTAATGTAGACGGTTTATCAGTGAATGATACTGTAAGATTTATAGGCGGAGGAGCAGGACAATTTGATGCTAATTCAAATAAAACATATGAAGTACAAACAGTAGGAACAAATACGTTTACGGTTACAGAAGGAAGTGTCGCTAGTGAAGTTGCTAATAACTTAGATTATATAAATTATGGTACAGACAATACAGGCGCAAATGTACAAATATTTAGTACTAATCATGGGGTTCCACTAGGCGGGCAGTTTAAACTTATAGGAAGTACAGTATCAGGACAAGTTGCTAATGGTGATGCTACATTAATAGAAGCAGTTACAGATAATACGTTCTTTATTGCGGCGGCTGGAGCAGGTTCATCTAATGTAAGTGGTACAGCAAATGTTGTATTTGGTAGTGATACTTTAGGACATGTAACTCCTGTTAGAAGTACAGATTTAAGTAGTTTTGTAAACTTAACAGAAGCATCAGCAAATGTAAATAACAAGTCTGATGCTAAAGCATGGGAGAATTTAGCATTAGTTCCAGGCACTACTAATAGAGTATACATAACAAGTAAGGCATCTAAAACAAGTGCTCCTTTTAATTTTAGATTACATAATGACACAGCAGACACATTAGGAACATTACAACTTTTAGACAATGATTATGTATATGGTAGTAAACTGTACGATAGAAATACAACGGTCAAAGCAAAATTAGAAAATTGGCTAGAAGAAAAATTAATGGATACAGAGATAAATTTATTTGAATCTGTGTCAACTAACCAAATATATAGTGACCCAGAGCCTGGTAATATAGAATCTTATAGTGTAACAATAGGTTCTGAAAATGATGACATAGAATTTGCTAGTAAAGAAGAAGCAGAAGATTTTGCATACATTACTAACAATCTATATTTTGGTACAGTAATAGAACCATTAAAGCAAGGGTTACTTACTACAAAATTAAATATAGAATTACTTACATCTCAGGCATCAGCGGCCGGACAAGCAACAACAGACTTCACTACTACAAATGTTGCTACCATAGAAACCAGCGGAAACATAATTCAACAAGGAGTTCCATTTACTATAGATGCAACAACATTTGATACACATGTTTTAGAATATACTGTTAAGTATGACGGAACAACAGATGGTAACTATAGAAGAGTAGGCACTATATTATTAAATACTTATGAAAATGCTACTACTGGACGTTCTAATGTAATTTTACAAGATGTTGCAACAGACCTTAAGGATGTTGTAACTGGAAATTTAGAATTTAATGCAAGTTATGATGATACAACTAATGAGATATCTTTATCAACAACTAACACTACTACTTTAGAACTTGATATGAAGTTTATACAGAGGCGTTGGGTTTCCTAAGGGATAATGTTTCGTAAAAACCTATCTGGCTCAGAAAGATTACATATTTGGCGCAACGTTAGGCAGAAAACTCATAGTGATATTATAGATGTATTAGAAGAGTTTGCTACTATAGATACATTACCTAGATATCTAGATTATTACACACCTAGTAGTTGGCCCACACCTTTTGAGATAGTTAATGAAGGGTACTTATGCCAAAGCGGAGTAACATTAATCTTACTATCTACACTCATTAATAAAGGTTTCATATCTAAAGACACGATACAACTTCCTGTGATAAGTAATAACATAACAGGGACATCAGGACTGGTTATATATGATAGAGAATCAGTATATAATTTTACACCTGGTGAGATAGTTTCTTGGGATTATGTAAAAGAGAACTCCACAGTATTCCAAATTCATAACCAATTTGAATTAGCATAGAAACACATTGACATTTATATAGTTTTATATTACAATAAGATAGAAATAAATATATCTTATATAAAACAGACGAGGACACACATGCAAGTTAAAAAGAGAGACGGCGCACTTGAACCATTAGATATTGATAAGTTACATAAAGTAGTTATGTATGCGTGTGAAGACATATCAGGAGTTAGTGCATCGGAAGTAGAAATCAATAGTAAGATTCAGTTCTTTGAATCTATAGCAACAGAAGATATTCAAGAGACACTTATTAAAAGTGCCGCAGATTTAATCTCAGAAGAAACACCAAATTATCAATATGTAGCAGGTAGACTTATTAACTATCATCTGCGTAAAATGGTCTATGATAGTTTTACTCCTCCTTGTTTATGTGATATCATACAAGACAATATAGACTCAGGCTTCTATGATCCAGAGTTTGTAGAACTGTATACAAAAGAAGAAATTAATACACTACAAACTTATATCAGACACGACCGAGATGAAGTTTTAACCTATGCGGCTATGGAACAATTCCGTGGCAAGTACTTGGTACAAAACAGAAGTACTGGCGAAATATTTGAAACACCACAAGTAGCATATATGATGATTGCGGCTACATTGTTCAGCAAGTATCCAGCAGAAACTAGAATGAGTTATGTGAAGGCATACTATGATGCTATTAGTACTTTCAAAATTTCTTTGCCTACGCCAGTTATGGCAGGTGTTAGAACTCCTCAAAGACAATTTAGCAGTTGCGTACTCATAGAGACTGATGACAGTTTGGATAGTATTAACGCAACATCTAGTGCTATTGTTAAGTATGTAAGTCAAAAGGCTGGTATTGGTATAGGTGCAGGAAGTATTAGAGCAGTAGGCTCAGCAATCAGAAACGGTGATGCAACACATACTGGAGTTATTCCATTCTATAAAATGTTTCAGTCTGCTGTAAAAAGTTGTAGTCAAGGTGGAGTAAGAGGCGGAGCCGCCACATTATACTACCCTATTTGGCATTTGGAAGTTGAGGACTTATTAGTACTAAAGAATAATAAAGGCACAGAGGACAACAGAGTGCGTCACATGGACTATGGCATACAGTTTAATAAACTGATGTACGAAAGATTAATTACTGGTGGTAATATAACATTATTCTCACCACATGAAGTACCTGAATTATATGAGACATTCTTTAATGATCAAGACAAGTTTCAAGAGTTATATGAAAAAGCAGAACGTATGACTAGTATTAGAAAGAAATCTATTCCTGCTATAGAATTATTTTCTTCGTTTGTAACAGAAAGAAAAGATACAGGTAGAATATATCTAATGAATGTTGATCATGCAAATACCCATGGTTCTTTTATAGAAGACGTGGCACCGATTAAACAAAGTAATCTTTGTTGTGAAATCAACCTCCCAACCAAGCCATTATCTGACATAAATGATCCTACAGGCGAAATAAGTTTGTGTACATTGAGTGCTGTAAATTGGGGTATATTAAAAGACCTGTCTGAAATGAATAATGTATGTAATCTAGCAGTAAGAGGGTTAGATGAATTATTAGATTATCAAGAGTATCCAGTACTTGCGGCAGAACTTAGCACAATGAATAGACGTCCATTAGGAGTAGGTATTATAAACTTTGCATATTGGTTAGTGAAACACGATACAAATTATCAAGATCCTAACTTAGAGTTAGTTGATGAATGGGCTGAAGCATGGAGTTATAGTTTAATTAAGGCAAGTGCAGATCTAGCCATCGAGAAGGGTAAAATATCAGGCAACGAAGAAACAAAATATGGACATGGTATAACACCTAACCAAACATATAAGAAAGAAGTTGACGAGTTAGTTAAACACAAAGAAAGACAGGATTGGAAAGGATTGCGTAAGCAACTTAAAGAAACAGGTATCCGTAATTCAACACTAATGGCACTTATGCCTGCAGAAACATCAGCACAGATTAGTAACAGTACAAACGGTATTGAACCACCACGTAGTTATGTAAGTATTAAGCAAAGCAAACATGGTGTATTAAAACAAGTAGTACCAGGATACCCTTACTACAAAAATAAGTATGATTTATTATGGGATCAAAAGTCTCCACAAGGATATTTAAAAATAATGGCGGTACTACAAAAGTACATAGATCAGGGAATTTCGGTAAATACATCATACAATCCAGAACACTATGAAGATGAAAAAGTACCAATGAGTGTATTGATACAGGATATTCTAATGTTCTATAAGTATGGCGGCAAACAGTTGTATTATAACAATACATACGATGGCCAAGGTGAAATAGATATAAACAAAGACGATGCTACTGACCAACTTGCTATAAGTGAAGTAGACGAAGACGATTGCGAGAGTTGTAAAATATAATGACAGTTTTAAATACAAAAAATAGAGTTGACCATACAAAGGTTAAAATGTTCTTAGATCCATCAGGAGGTCCTGTAGTACAACGATATGATACACTTAAATATAAACAGTTTGATAAACTTACTGATAAACAATTAGGGTTCTTTTGGAGACCTGAAGAAGTTGATATCCTTAAAGATGCAACTGACTTTAAAAACTTATCAGATCATGAACAGCATATCTTTACAAGTAACTTAAAAAGACAAATACTATTAGATAGTGTGCAGGGTCGTTCACCTAATATTGCTCTTCTGCCTGTAGTTAGTCTTCCGGAGTTAGAAACATGGATAGAGACATGGGCATTTTCAGAAACTATACATAGTAGAAGTTACACACATATAATCAGGAATGTGTATGCAAATCCTAGTAAAGTATTTGACGAAATGTTAGATATTAAAGAAATATGCGATTGTGCAGATAGTATTACAGAAAACTATGATAAATTAATAGAATATAATTTGCTTAGAGATACCGGCAGTAAAAAATATGATCTATACGAGCATAAGAAAAGAATATACAAATGTTTAATGAGTGTAAACATATTAGAAGGTGTACGTTTTTATGTATCCTTTGCATGTAGTTGGGCATTTGCTGAACTTAAAAGAATGGAAGGTAATGCTAAAATTATTAAACTAATAGCCAGAGACGAAAATGTCCACCTAGCAAGTACACAACAAATGCTAAAGTTTTTACCACAAGAGGATAAAGACTTTGCAAAGATACAAAAAGAGTGTGCAGAAGAATGTAAGGAAATGTTTATAGAAGCAGTAGAGCAAGAGAAAGCATGGGCAGAGTATTTGTTTAAAGATGGAAGTATAATAGGACTTAATGCTGAACTATTAAAGCAATATGTAGAGTTTATCGCGGCCAAAAGAATGCATGCCGTAGGCTTAGAAAAGGTATATAATAGTGGTAGTAATCCTTTACCTTGGACTCAACAATGGATAACAGGGAGTTCAGTACAGGTTGCCCCTCAAGAAACAGAAATTTCATCATACGTTATAGGTGGTACAAAACAAGACGTAAATGAAGACACATTTAAAGGCTTTAGTTTATGATTATAGAATTAAAAAAGTTCCTCAATAAAGTAGTAACTATAAAAACATTAACAGGATTAGAAATCATAGGTAAATTTATAGGTACCGACGATGACAATAAGTTAATGGTTCTAACACATCCTAAAATGGTTGTATTAAGCAACGCAGGCGATAATCAAGACAACTCAATTGCAGTAGTTCCTTTTACATTTACGTCTATAACAGAACAAGTAGAATTCACAACAGATAAAATTTTATCTATAAGTGAAACTATAGAAGAAAGTGCTGAAGATTATTTAAGGATAGTAGAAGAAAAACCAAAAGAAGAGCCAGAAGACGATAGTTAATTAGATAAATACTATTATGGGACAATTGGCAAAAAAATATAGTTTAGTAGGACCTGGCATGGTTATGGAGCCTTGTGCAAAAACTGTCTTTTGTGAAGGAATGCCAGTATCACTGATAGGAGATTTTGTCTCACCTCACGGCGAACCCCCTCATACATCTTCTTTTATAATATCAGGTAGTTTTACAGTTTTTGTAGAAGGAAGAAACGTAGCAAGAACAGGAAGTCCTACAAGTTGTGGACACTCTGTATCATTTGGTGCTATCTCAGTTTTCACTCCTTAAAATGCCCAATCTGGTCTCCGTAAAAGGTCCCCACGCCAGAAACGATAACAATTATATTAGAATACAATGGAACATGGGTAATTCTTGTAATTACGAATGTGAGTATTGTCCTCCCCAATTACACGATGGCAGTAAGCCATGGTTAGGTAAAGATCAATATATTGATGCTATTAATAGGTTTTCTACATATTACAATAGTTTAGGTAAACGTGTTGATTATGAATTAATAGGTGGCGAAGTTACAGTTATACCTGGATTTGAAGATATAATAAGAACAATAAGTGAGCATAATACTAACAGCACAGTCTACACAAACGCCAGTAGAACAGTTAAATGGTGGTCTAAGGCTAAAGATTATATGAATGCAGTAGTACTAACCTTTCATCCTTTATCACAAGACAAGCAACATTTTATAAATGTAATAAACGAAATAAAAGAAGATGTTTTTATAGATATTAATATTGCTGGCATAGGCGGACGGGTAGAAGAATTAGGATATTTTGCAGAAGAACTAAGAAATTTATTTTTAGACTGTGAACTTAACCATTACAATAATGTAAGTATATGTGTAAAGACCATGTATCAGAAGCTCTTAGGGCGTCATAGTAAGCAAAAAACATACTGGGAATACACAGAGCAAGAAAAAAACGTCTTACAACAACCAGGAATTAAGCAACAGGAAACAAGAAGAGAATCAGATGTAGAAGATGATTTCCCGGCTCCTGATCCAAATGCATTTATGACGGAATTTTTATACGACGATGGCACCGCAGAATATGTACAAGGTCATCAAATTATAGATAAAGGTTTAAATACATTTAGAGGACTTAGATGTCACTTAGGATTTGAAAGTTTAAATATAGATGCTAGTGGCGAAATTTACAGTAGTTGGTGTGGTGCAAAAACATTTGGTAATATATCAAATGATTATTGGGAGTTACCCGAGACAAAAACTGTATGTCCCTTTGACTTCTGTAATAATATTTCTGATATATCTATATCAAAGACTCTATAGTCTTTTTATCACTATTTGCAAACTCGCATAGAACATTAAATATATTACGTTGATATGGATTAAGAGTATCAAACTTATCAGGTAACCAATCTGGTACATAAGAATTAGATACTATTGTCATTTTTTCTATACTGTTAAATAAATGACCTTTGTATGATATACAATCCTGATAATTATATTCTTCAGTACAATTAACATTTGGCAGTGATACTTCATTTATACTTAAACCTGTATCTTTAATATAATTTTTTAATAAATGGTATCCCTCATTAGATTGAATAAGATTTAAATTATCCTTTTTATACTTTTTAAATATTTCTTTTAGTTCAGTAAAGTCAGTATAAGATGTATATAAGCAAGTAAAGTCTTGTTCGTTTATTCCTTTAATGTCATATAACCATTCACCTTCTTGAGTTATAATATGATTAAGGTCGTTGTATACACATACTCCTGGATGTAATTCTAATGCAAAGCCTTTCTTTTCACATAGGTCTATTACATTTATAACATCATGTAAATTGTGTTGGTACAACATGTATTGTATTCTTGGTTTGCATTTAAAGTCAAGATCAAGATTTTTATATAAATTTTTATCTACATCAGGTATGATAATATCTAACGTATCCTTGTATCCATATATCTTAAAGCAGAACTCTATATTATGTGCTAAAGTTTTTTCTATCTTTTTACTGAAACCATTAGTATTAATATTTACAACTATGTCTGATTTCCTACAAAAGTGTAATAAATCTAATATTTTAGTGTATTCCATTGGATCACCTAAAATACTATAAAGAGTTATTTGCTTTGGGGATTGTTTTTTAAGGTACTTCTTTAGGACAGCAAAATTTAATTCTTTGTTGTCTATTTGTCTTTTACCGAACCTATGAAATAACCAAGAACCTTGTGACTCAATGCAGATATATTGATTATTTTTAGATGTAAGATCTATAAAGATATTTTCCATATCTCTATTTAATAGATCTTATAAGATTTGTTTGTAAAGAACGATTACTCTTTAGTAGAGTTAAAGTTTACAACTTGGTCGTAACTTGAACCATCATAGTAAAATTCATTAGCCGCATCTAGTTCTTCTTCACTTGTAGTATATACGCCGATTGTGAATTCTTCTACTTTAGTAACACCGCCTATTTCTCCTCTTACAGCAAAGTGGTACTTACCAGGAACATTTACGCCTGTCATATTACTTGTTGTGTCTACAGCACAAACACCAGTACCTGTATTAAAGGTTGCAAATGGTGGTACAGGACTAAATGCTAATACACTAACATTAGAAGCCTCTGAGTTAAGTCCAACGTTTACTGTTCCAGTTTGTCCGTTAGCAACTGTAAGTATAATACCTGAAGGATAAGATGCTAAATTAACATCGTTAGTTTGAGGACTAAGTGCTATAGATTTTTTTAGTAATGACACGTTAGCACCAGTTGAAGTTACAAGTGCGGAATCAAAAGTTATATTTGCTCCTCTACCACGTACTCCTCCTTCTGCTACCATGAATGATTTAATTTGTGTTGCAGTTGCACTAGGATGTGATTCTACATATTGTGCAGATAATCCTGCAACTATGGCTGTAGAGCCACTTGTTCCGTATGCCGAGCCGTAGTTTGATGTATTACTGTGATCAGCAATACTTACATTAGAACCTAATGCATAAATATCAACCTCTTCCCCTAAGTTAGATCCAGCGTCGCCACCTTCCCAAGTTGCATTAGCACCAAAACCACCAACTACATAACTTGCATTATGTGAGCCTACAGTCATAACTTGGTCTAAACCTGCTGGAGAGTAATTGTCTGCATCAGCGGCATTGTTACCTGCTGAACATACAACCATTAAGTTATGTGATTCTAATTCTTCTAGTTTAGCATCAATTAAATTATTTTTAGCAGTGATCCATGGGATACAAACTGCTTTAACTTTACTTGGAGTGTTTGCTTGATGGTGTACTAATACTTCGTTTAGAGCACCAACCATGTTACCTACTGTTAAGGATGTAGTCGATGCATTCATAACTTTTACGTTATGTAATGTAGCATTTGGTGAAACACCAATATTGTCTCCATTAATCAAACTTGCCATTGCAGTACCGTGACCAGTTGAATCTGCGTAATCTGGATTGCCGTCTACTGTATATAAACTATGTAAGTTGTTTATAGTAGAACTGCCGAATTCTGTATGACTTGCATTAATACCAGTGTCTAGTAAATAAACATGGCTATCTGTACCTGTTTTAAGAGGATCATATGCCGTTGCTAAACTATTAGTTACGTCATTACAAAGGAATTTTAAATGATCTGTTGAGTATTGTGATGCTAAATCTTCTGTCGCATCGTCTAAAGAACTATGCAATACGCCACTTATTGCGGCAAGTTGTTCTGCAGTACAATCTATTTTATATGTTAAGTTAAAACTGTACGTTTCCGTAATTGTTGCCCCCGCACCTGTGATGGCATTCTGTGCCGCCGTTGCATCTGCATGGGTTCCGCTGTTAAGTGCTACAATATATGCCGCCATTATAAATCTCCAAATTTAAAAGTTTTTGATAACTATTTACTATATGTATTTATCATATTAAGCAAAATTTAATTTATTTATGGAAACTTATTTAGAATTAGGAAACACCCCAGGCATACAGATAGATTTGTCTGAAGCATTCTATGTAAAGTTCTTGGCCAAAGAAACAAACAAGTCTGTCTTGTCTTGTACTAATGATTTATTAAAAGATATTAGTAAAGTAAATATTTCTTTAAGTGGTGGCCTTGATAGTCAGTTTAGTTTAGCACTTGCAAAAGAACTTAAAAAAGATATTACAGCCTATACATATAGGTCTATATGGAACGGCACAATTTGTAATGCAGAAGATGTTTATATGGCACAGCATGTATCTGATATTAATAATATTCCTCTAAAGATAATAGATATAGATTTATCCAATTTCTTTACTAGAAATTTACATTTTAATTACGGTAAACAATATGCTAACTTTAGTCCTCAACTTGCTGTACATCTGCATTGGTTAGATATATTAAAATCAGACTATGGTATAGATAATATATTAATGGGAGGAGATCCTCCATTATTTAAATATGATTCTGAAAATAAAGAACACAAAATGAGAATGAGTGATAATTTTTATCATGATATATTATCTCCTTATTACTTATTTTGTAACAAAAATAATATTACATGCTTACGAGATATATACTACCATTCTCCTGAATTGGTTTATGCTGGTTTTAAAAATAATATAGATGTGGTTAAGAAAGAAAAAATCTACATAGAGAACGATGGAAGAAATGTTAAAATAGATGATAACAAACTGTACCGTTCACGTAGTCCTTACAGAACAGATAATTACCTGTTTAAATATGCATGGTACAATAATATTATAGAAGGATTAATACCGCAGAAGTCTGAAACAACAGGATTTGAATCTTTAAAGAAAATATTAGCATCTGAAAGTGGTGTGTATAATCAGTTTGATATGCTATATAGATTTCCGATGCATGATAGAGCTCCTAAGACTGTAGGCATGATGTTGAAAAACAGAAAGTCTATTGTAGGTAAGGGTAAGAGAGGCAGGAACATAATAATGCCTGATATTTTGTATAATTTGTATAAAGATTATAAAAAAGAAATAATAAAAACAGAAGCAAATCCTGTAAATCGATACAAATTCGATTTTTAAAATACACTAAAATACCAAATAATCCAAAATCAGCCTATATTCTAGGTGTTTCAAATGCATGTGTATAAATACCCAGTATAACATAATATAAACTGAAATTATATCAACCTCCCATCATGATAAGAAGTTTATTCACAATATGGTTAAGTATGTCTATACAGACATCCGACAACCTATACGGTGCATTACGAAGTGTTCGGGAGATTGTTGACTGGAGCATTAGTGATGAGCGAGAAAAAATTAAGCAAAATTAAAGATCAAGTTGAAGTTACCGCTCTGGCAACAATATTTATAATTTCTTTAGTGGCGATAACGCCGGGGATATAGCATGGAATGGCTAGTTAATAATAACGAAGTCATAGATGTAAGAAAGTACGAGAAGGAAGAGTTAGGAAATAGATTAAGGGAGAGGATTGCAGATAGAATGTTTAATTTACCAATAGTAATTAAAACAGGTACAGTAGGGGAAAACCCAGCATTACGCAGTCAAGTCACAATGATATTAGATAACATGAACATATCAGAAAGCACATACAGAAATGACGAAATAGAAATAGTGAGAATATAAAGTGACATTAGTATATAAATTTATAGACAAATCAGGGATATTCAAAAAGACAGGCGACAAATTAGAGGCATTATGTTATGCCCTACTTTGGGGAAGTTGGTTTTTATGTCTATCAGTTTTGTTTTGATGAAAGAATTTAAAAGAGTATTTTTTAAATATTGGATTGCTCCTTGGCATCCAACAAACTAAGGATAGTATGAATAACGTAGTAAAAGATGCAACGCCTGAAGAACAGGCAGAATGGATGGAAACAGACTTCTTTATGAAAGGCGACTTTAATGTAATGAAGTTGTTTGTAGTTATCCCAGCAGTGGTACAGGTTGTTGTATTTGGAATGATGTTAGCAGTAATGTTATTTAACCAGTATTTGTTTTGATAGCAAATGCAATCAAGGCTGTATTAGGCGTTGGTAAAAAATCCGAAGACAAATTTGAAATTAAGCCAATGGCAATCATTTGGTTTGCATTTCTCGTAGCCTTTTTCTTCTTAGGAACCATATCATTGCTCTTGCTTTTAGCATCGTTGATTATTAATAGTTGACATTGATAATATTTCATATATAATAACAATTTTATATAAATACGTTTATGAGTTTTGTAGTAGGTAGTCCATGTGTCGGATGTAAAGACACAAAATGCGTAGAGGTTTGTCCTGTAGACTGTTTCTATGAAGGACCAGACATGCTGGTAATCAATCCTGATGAGTGTATTGATTGTGCTTTGTGCGAACCAGAATGTCCTGTAGAAGCGATTTGGAGCGATGACGAATTACCTGCAGAACAAATACCGTTTATAGAAATAAATGCAAAAATGGCTGATATATGGCCTAACATTGCGGAAACAAAAGAGCCAATGGCACATGAAAGTCCGTATAGTATAGATGAGGCAATAGCAATAGGTGAAAAACATGTCGAAGAAAATTAAGAAAGAAGTCCCGAAGACTAGATTTCATCGAGTACTGTTTGATACAGAAACTGCCTACGGCCATAGAGTAGAGAAAGACAAAACTAAAGTAATACCACGTAAAGAAAAGTACAAGGACAAACAAGAATGAGAAATGTTTTTGCAATGAGTATGACCAAGTTTTTCCGTTTTATGGCTGATACTTTTTTTGCAAAAAGATATGGACACAGAGCAGTAGTATTAGAAACCGTAGCAGGTGTGCCAGGCATGGTAGCAGGTATGATATTACATTTCAAAAGTTTGCGTAAAATGAAAACAGGATACGGTCCTGATATCAGAGAAATGTTGGCAGAAGCAGAAAACGAAAGAATGCATTTAATGTTCTTTATAGAGATTGCTAAACCAAACATTGTTGAAAGGCTACTAGTTTTGTTAGCACAATTTATCTTTATGATATTTTATGCATTACTTTATGCAATAGATTATAAAACAGCACACAGAATGATAGGTTACTTTGAAGAAGAAGCAGTCCGCAGTTATACAGATTATTTGGCTATGGTTGAGAGTGGAGTAGTAGAAAATGTTCCTGCTCCTGAATTAGCAATAAAGTATTATAAGATGAAAAAGACTGCTAAACTAAGTGATCTAATTAAAAAAGTAAGAGCAGATGAACAACACCATAGTGAGATCAATCACAAGTATGCAGATGGAGATACTTCATACAAAAGAAAAAATGGTTAATGGAGCAATATAATATAGTCTAAACTGATAAATACTACTATAATAATATTTATTATTAAGGAGTAACAAATGTCAGTAAAAGATATGTCGTACCGCGATCGCGGTTTGTTGTTGAGTATGTATGCTCATCAATGTTATCAATCACCAGAGGAACTTTTAGTAGCAAGACCGGGTATAAAGGACTTAGCACCACTTAAAAAGTTTTTAAATAAACCATTACCACCAACATTTATAGATGTAGACGGTGCACAGGCATATGTAATGAGTGATAAAACAGATGTACTTATTGCTTGTAGAGGTACAGAGCCTACAGCAATAAATGATGTACTTGCAGACTTAAAAATGTTTCCAGTAAAACATCATATAGCAGGTAGAGTACATAGAGGATTTTATGCAGAGTATGATAAGGTTATTCCTGGTATTAAAGAAGCACTTGCAAAACATGATAAGAAAGGCAACAAAACTTTATGGGTCACAGGACATAGTTTAGGCGGAGCAATGGCAGTACTAGTTGCGGCTGAGCTGAAACCTAATGGCGGACTACATACATTTGGACAACCTAGAGTTGGCACAAAGGCATTTTTACCAGCATTAGACGGTATTAAATATTATAGATATAGAAACAATAACGATGCCGTTACAGCAGTACCTCCTTCATTCTTATGTTTTAAACATAGCGGAGTATTAAGATATATTAATACATATGGTAACATTAGGCCAGCAACTTGGTCACAACGTTTTAAAGATAAATGTAGAGGTCATTGGATGGCACTTAAATCTTTTAATTTAATAGATGGCTTTGCTGATCATAGTATGGGATTGTACCATGAATACTTATACAACATGGATGATAGCGGCGAACAATTACCTAAATAAGGATATATTATGAATTGGTTAATTATACTATCACTAAAGGCAATACTATCTAGCATTATAGGTAGTAGTTTTTATCAGTGGTTTCAGAAAACTAAAATGGGGATATGGTTTCAAAAGAAAGTTGATAACTTTATGGAATACCTTGCAGTTAAATACGATATAGAAGTTGCTAAAAAGGACGCAAAGTTTAGAAAGCAGTTTCCATTGATTGCAGAAAGATTAGATAATTTAGAAAAAGAAATTACCAAATTAAAGAAAAAGAAATAGCAATACATAGTTTTAATGGCACATCAGATTCACGATAAATAGATGCATAATAACATAGGTTAAAGGATTAAAAGATGTCTAACAAAACACCATACGAGATACGTTTGGATTTGGTAAGAGAGGCGAAAGAGATACTTCAGGCAAAAGCAAAAAATCCTGAAGATATGCCTACTACAGAAGAAGTACTTAAAGAAGCCGAGCGTCTTAACGAATTTGTTTCTAAAAAACCATTCTCAGATAAATAATTTCTATTAAACAAAGAGCACAATTAATTGTGCTCTTTTTTCTGACTTCTATTTCTTATAAATTATAAATACTTGTCGTAATAAAGGCTGGTATAGCTCAGTTGGTAGAGCAACTGATTTGTAATCAGTAGGTCGTCAGTTCGAACCCGACTACCAGCACCATTACTTTAATAATGTTGCAATAGCAACAGGAGGCCATTATGGCAAAAGCAAAAGCAAAAGCACCTGCGAAAAAGAAAGCAGTCAAAAAGGTAGTTAATACTGAGTTTGATTGGACTAAAGTTGGTGAAAACGTTCAAAAGAACGCAGAGGAAATCAGCAAGAACATTATGAAGAATGCTGAAACAATTGGCAACAACATTGCTAAAAACTCAAAAGCAGTTGGTGATAGAATGACTGCATACTTAAATAGAAATAATAAGTAATCACACTCCGGTTGGGGGTGTAGCTCAGTTGGGAGAGCGACTGGTTTGCAACCAGTAGGTCGTAGGTTCGATCCCTATCATCTCCACCACTTGACAAAGTAATAAACCTTTGTTACACTAATACAAATTGGTCCAGTAGTTCAATTGGTTAGAGCACCGCCCTGTCACGGCGGAAGTTGAGAGTTCGAGTCTCTTCTGGATCGCCAGGCGGATGTAGTATAACGGCTATTATGAGACCTTGCCAAGGTTTAGATCCGAGTTCGATTCTCGGCATCCGCTCCACTTTAAGGTTGTAAATAGAGATATGAAATTAAACACATTAGACCCAAGGTGGGACAACCAATTAATAGATCATGATCATGAGAAATATAATTGGCGACAGTACTTTATAGACGCAGTACAAGAAAAATATCCCCAAGTAAAAGAACTAGAAAAACTACATGAAGTAATGGCTCCTAACGAGATTAATGATTTTGTGTGGGACATACAACGTATATGTAAGACCGAAGAGTTTGCTAAGAAACTAGATGACTTTATGGACGATGTTGCAAGACCTCGTTTAGACGGTGCAGACTTTATGGTACAAGATGTAGTTGGTGTTAGAGTAGTTATACCTAATCAAGCAAAACACGGAAGAACATTAAACTTCCATCAGGGTATATGGTATGGACATGGGCCAGGTATGTTTAGTATATGGAGCCCTATTACAGAAGCATGGGACTCTAATAGTATGCAAATTTTACCTTGGGAAGCCAGTAGGGAAATTACTCAACGTACCTACGAAGAGCAATGGGACTATAAAAAAATACAAGAAGAGTGCTTAAAGCATAGTATACCATGTAATGCATCACCAGGACAAACTTGGTTATTTCAGCAAGGTCACATACATGGCAATATTAATAACGATACTGATATCACACGTTGGAGTTTTGATACTAGGGTACTAGTTAAAGGCGGTAACTATGGTAGACGTAGACCAGGTGGTTATTTTAGATTACATAGAGAATATAGACAACCTCTTACAGGTGTGGATACAAGTAAAAACTGGATAAACTACATTGACATGAATAGCAGATTTTGTGAGACTACACCATTCTTTGTTACAAGTATGATAATGTCACAGTTTTGTAAAGATATGGGAATAGTTCCAGTAGACTATCCCTTGGAATTAAGTTTTTGTCATTGGGAACCAATGCTAGAGGACTTTATTAAGGACAAACATATACAAGGTATAATAATACCAAGTATATTAGGCATGACCTATGATAAAACAAGAAGAGATGAACTAATTGAACTAGCATTTGCTAATGATACCGATCTTTTATTTGTTGACGAAAGAATATTGTTAAATAACAAACAAGAAAAAGAGTATTTAGATAAGATATTTGAATATATAAATGACGAACAAGACCCAGATTTATTATTAGGACACACAAGGTAAAAAATGGCAAAGAAAAAAGCAAAAGCAAAAGAGCAAGTGCAAGAAAATAGCAGTGATGTAATGTATAAGTTGCTAGACGAAAAGATAGAAGTACCGTTAGGATTACTTAGACAAAAACATATTTTTATTGCAACTCCGTGTTACGGTGGACAACTTGGCGAGCCATACTTTAGAAGTATGATGAGACTTGCGATACTCTTTAACAAGTACGGTATACAATATACTGTTAGTACACTAGCAAATGAAAGTCTAGTAACTAGAGGTAGAAATACACTTACTAGTTTCTTTATGGAAAATACATCAGCAACACATTTATTTTTTATAGATGCTGATATAGAATTTAATCCTGAAGATATTTTAAGAATGGTTGCATATGACAAGCCAATAGTTGTTGGTGCATATCCTAAGAAAGCAATCAATTGGAATAGTATTATTGGTGCCGCAAGAGCTGATGAGACAGAAACAGAAGAAACAATTGAAGGACATAGTTCAAACTATGTTGTAAACTTTGACTTTGTAACCGACAAAGAAGGTAACAGGACACCATCAGTACAAATAGAAGATAACTTAGTAAAACTTAAAGACGCAGGAACAGGCTTTATGTGTATCAGAAAAGATGTAATACAAGATATGTTTGATAAACATCCTGAATACAAATATGTAAATGACATTAATGTAGATCAAAAGTTTGAACCATTTATGTATGCATTATTTGATACTGTCATAGATCCGGAGAGCAGACGTTACTTATCTGAGGACTATATGTTTTGTAGGACATGGCAAAACATGGGCGGTACGGTCTACTTAGACCCTCGTACAGCACTTAACCATGTAGGTCATTATACATTCCGCGGAAATATAAGAAAACTATTTACAGGCGAAAACGATCATTCAAGAAAACAAGAGGTAAGTCAAGATGGCAAAACAACAACCTAAAACAGAACAATCAGTAATATCAGTATTACTACCCACAAGAGGACGTAGGGAAGTATTAAGAAAAAGTTTAAAATCTTTAGTAAGCAAAGCAAGTCACCCAGAACGTTTAGAAATATTATTTGGTGTAGATGAAGATGATCAAAGTGTTATAGATTTTATTAAAGAAGAGATTGCAGAAGATCTAAAAGAAGTAGGAATAGAAGCAAGGGCAAGTATTTTCAAACCTCTTGGATATGAAAATTTACACATATACGTTAATACATTAGCAGGTGCGGCCACAGGAGACTGGTTCTTCTTTTGGAACGATGACTGTTTAATGGTTACAGAAGGCTGGGACGAAGTAATTGATCAGTACAATGGACAATTTAAACTGTTAGGCCCTAAGGATAATCACAATGGACATCCTTATGCTATATTGCCAATTGTACCTAAAGACTGGTTTATCCTAATGGGACATCTAAGTCAAAACGCACAGAACGATGCTTGGCTAAGTCATATTGCATACATGTTAGATATCTTTGAAAGAGTAGACTTTGAGTTTATTCATGACAGAGCAGACATCACAGGCAACAATGATGACGAAACATTTAAGAATCGTAAGTATATGGAAGGCAACCCAAGTGACCCTAAAGACTTTGGACATACAGATATGCAAAATGCTCGTGTAAATTCAGCACACAAAATTGCTTGGTTTTTAGATAAAATGGGCACTCCTTCAGAATTTTGGGGTAAGGTAAAAGAAGGAAAACAAGATCCTTTTGAAAAAATGGTGTGGGAAGAAGGCGTAAAGGGTGCAGGACAACTATCACCAGTAGGCGAAACACCAGAATTACCAGATGACTTTAAATTAGAACTATAAAAAACTTAAAAAATATACATAAAAACGGTTGACAACTCTCCTTTTTCTGCTATACTAGTATAGTAATTAAATAAAAAGGTAGGAGTTTTTATGTTATATGAAGTTTATCAAATCCAAGTAAGTGACGAAATACACGATTACGTCAATTCAAACGAAGGCGGACACACAGGAGCCGCTAAAAAATATCCACTATATCATGCAAAAATGGAAACTATGCATGGTAGAGGTGAAGGCAGAAAAGTAAATTTTAAAACAGAATACTTTTCACATTATACTAAAGTATGTGAAGTAGATGGCAGATACAATGGTCTTAGTAATGGCGATATGGACTATACTGTAAAAAGCAAAAATGAAGTATTTGCTATACTTAATCAACAATACTTAGATGAAGACACAATGGAAGACATTGTGTTTGATAGTCATGTAAGTGGTTTCACAATGAAGTCATTTGTAAGAGATGGTAAAACTATTGAATACAGAAACATGCACTCATTAAGTGTTGGAGATATAATAGCAGAAGTTCCGCAGGTCGGCTATGAGGTCATGGACCCTAGCGATATAGTAAAGCATACAACGTACCACATGGTCGACAGTTACGGATTTTCTGACATTACTAATATTATTAGCAGTACAGATATTGCGGTTAACAGAATTGCGGAGGCTGTATAATGATTAAGGAAAGAAATACAACTGTACTTTCAACAGATTATCAGCCTACTGAAAGTTTAAAAAGATTTATAGAAAGATGTACTGGTGCTAAAATGACACCAGTAAAAGGTAAAGAAGATTCTTACTGGATCAGTGGTGACAGCAGAGGCAAATACTACGAGCAGAAGTATTACAAAATAGTATTTGGTCCAGTTACCCAAGTTTCTTATAGTAATGGTAGAACTGAAAAGTCAGGTTATGGGTTTGATATACAAACAACTGGTGATCTAAATGGTTGGCAGTTAATGGGCGAATATCGTAAAATGATAAAAGAAGCAATGGCAAATTATAAAAAGGAGAGTGCATAATGGCCACACATGCAATGATAGATATAGAAACTTTAGGTACACTACCTGAAAGTGTCATATTATCTGTGGGTGGGGTAAAGTTTGATCCTTTCACACCTAATGAACCTCATGATGGAAAGCATTGGAAACTAGATGCTGATGAGCAAACAGATAAAGGTAGATTCGTTGATGATAAAACATTAGAGTGGTGGGCTAAACAAGACCAAGCCATACAGGATGTTGCCTTTACAGACGAAGGTAGAGTGCCTGTAGATACTTTTATGAAAGAACTTAATGCTTGGCTAACAGGGTGTGAAGCAATTTGGTGCCAAGGTCCCCAATTTGATATGGTTATTATAGAACACCTATTCAGAGACTTTGGTCATCATATGAATTGGTTCTTTTGGCAAGTAAACGATTGCAGAACATTATTTAAGATGATGCCTGTAGATCCTCGTAAGGCTATACAGCAAAATTTACATGATGCTCAGGCTGACGCACACTGGCAAGCAGTATGCGTTCAACAGTTTTTTAAAGACTTTAACGTATTACCTAGATAATTTATAAAGAGCGTATTCTAATGTCCCTCTTTTCATCATTAAATCAAATTTATTGTAGTAATCAGATGCCGTGCCAAATGTTTGGTGGGTTAACCTGGCTACTATTCCTAATGGATTCGCCATTTTATTCTCCTATATGTATGAACAAAATTGTATAATGTCAGTAACTCATCACTTAGTGAACCGTTACTTTAATGTAACACTTATGTTACAATCTTGTTACAAATCTATTTATCTTTTTGCCAGAAAAAGGTTGACAAATCCTAGTTTTTTGCTATACTATATGTATATTAAATAAAAAAACGGGAGTAAATTTAATGAATATATACACAAAAAACCAAAGCAAGGACAAAATTGTTTCAGTAGATGGTTACTGGATTTCAACTGTTACTTGTTATAATGAAAACAATGACAATTCAGTCAATATTCAACTTACAAGTCTAGAAGCCATGTGGGTTAATCATGAAGAGAATGTAGACCACCCAGAAGGTTCTGAATATCCTGTAAGTGTAAATGTTCCTTTTCTTAAATTAATGAGAGAAAGAGTTGCTAACAGTATTTTATCAAGAACAGGCATTGATATTAGAGATTACGATAAAGTAATCCATGCAACAACTAGTCCTGCTATAGATAAAGATGGTAACATTATGGACCATGCAGGTTCAAATTTAGTGAGGAATGTATAATGAACCCTTGGAACATAATACAAAAACTGGAAACAGATAACAGCAGACTTTTTAAAGAGGGTGTTGTTGCTGATCATATTGCTGAAGCAGATTTTAGACAGGGTTTGCAATGGGCACTTAATCCTTTAGTTACATTTGGTGTACAACAGGTTCCTGTTAGTGAGACAGATGGTAAAGGCATTACTAATGCAGACTTTTATGTACTTGCTGAAGGCTTGTATGAGAGAGAATTAACTGGCCATGCGGCTAGAGATGCCATTATAGACTTGTGCGACTTAGCAACAAACGAACAATGGAACGACTGGTATAGAAGAATACTGCTAAAAGACCTACGTTGTGGTGTTAGTGTTGGTACAGTTAATGGTGTGCAAAAAGGCACAGTTCCAATTTTTGGTTGTATGTTGGCACATGATGGTGCTAAACACCCTAAGAAAATTAAAGGTGCTTGTTCAGTTGAATACAAGTATGATGGTGTAAGAGTTATTGCTATTGTGCAAAAAGGTAGTGCTACATTATATTCACGTAATGGTAAAATACTTCCTAACTTTAATCTTATAGAAGATGCACTTAGTAAGCCTGAGTACAATGGATTAGTTTTTGATGGTGAAGTTATGTCAGATGACTTCCAAACATTAATGAAGCAAGTACATAGAAAATCAGGTGCTAACACTGAAGACGCATACTTGGCACTATTTGATATGCTAACACTTGAAGAATTTGAAGCAGGGTATACGCCAATTACATCAGTTGAAAGACGTAAACGTATGATTGATACTGTTATT
>Ga0206682_10001365_pt1 | contig 24104 bp, 19 predicted proteins | sample M240m12015metaG_FD_155444 | JGI IMG/M metagenome (GOLD analysis project Ga0206682, IMG submission 155444) | Ammonia-oxidizing marine archaeal communities from Monterey Bay, California, United States - M2 40m 12015 | ecosystem: Environmental > Aquatic > Marine > Intertidal zone | place: USA...
TTAGAAATTGGTAAGAGTGCTACCCTTTTTATATCAAAAGGTGACGCTCTAGATATTATTTCAAACAATGTAACTCACGCTTTTATATCAGGAAGAAATATTAGTTTAGAAACTCACCAAACTAGATTATGGAGAAGGTATTCTAATAAATATTCAAATTCTCAATAATAATAACACTTTCAATCCATAATTATTATTTGTAAATTTAAGTAACTTAAAATTTACAAGTGTTAGTTGAGAATCAAATATTACCAAAGGAAATATCTATTCTTTATGATGATCTAATTGATAGTTCTTATCAAAAAATATCATCTAAAGAAAAAAAGATAATATATCAATCACTTGTAATTGCTTACAATAGTCATGATGGACAAAAAAGAAAATCTGGAGAACCCTACGTTCACCACCCTATTGAAGTAGCTAAAATTGTATCAAAAGATATTGGACTAGATTACGTTTCAATAGCCTCTGCTCTTCTTCATGATGTTGTTGAAGATACTGATATAACTCTAAACGACTTAAATCAGAGTGTTGGAGAAGAAATTTCAAAAATTGTAGATGGTCTTACAAAAATTTCCACTTTAAAAAAGAATGAAGATTATTCAGTTCAGGCTGAGAACTATCGAAAAATGCTTCTTACTCTGCATAATGATATAAGAGTTATACTTATTAAGCTTGCAGATAGACTTCATAACATGAGAACAATTGAGTTTCTTTCTAAGGCTAAGCAAGATCAAATGGCCTCAGAATCAATCTATATTTATGCTCCATTAGCTCATCGCGTGGGTTTATATAATATCAAGAATGAGCTTGAAGATATTAGCTTAAAGATTCTGGATAAACAAAAGTATAATCAAATTAAAAATAAGATTGATAAAGAATTTGTAGATCAGGAAAAATATGTTGAATCATTTCAAAACTTAATTAGTAAGAATCTAGATGATCAAAAAATTAAATATTCAATTTTAGGAAGAAATAAATCCATCTACTCTATTCACAATAAAATTCAGAATAAGAATATTTCTTTTGATGAGGTATATGATCGTTTTGCAATTAGAATTATTTATAAATCACTACCAAAAAATGAAAAATTTGTTGCCTGGAAAATTTATTCAATAATAACTGATCATTTTACTCCAAATCCAACTAGATTAAGAGATTGGATTACACTGCCAAAGACAAACGGATATGAAGCTCTTCACCTTACTGTTGTTGGTCCAAAGAATAAATGGATAGAAATTCAGATTAGGTCGGAGAGAATGAACGAAATAGCAGAAAAAGGGTATGCAGCTCATTTTGGGTATAAACATAAAGAATCTAATAAAAGTGAAGTTGACCTTTGGTTAAACAAGCTTCAAGATGTGTTAAATCATGACAATGAACATGCAATTGATTTTGTTGAGGATTTTAAACTTAGTTTCTACTCTAAAGAAATATATGTATTTACTCCAAATGGAGATTTAAAATCTTTAAAAAGTGGATCAACTGCTCTTGACTTTGCGTTTCATGTACATACAGGTATTGGTATTAAAACTAGAGGTGCAAAAGTTAATGGTAAAATAGTTCCATTAAGCCATATTCTTAAAAGTGGTGATCAAGTTGACATTATTACATCTGAAAATGTAAAGCCAAATGTAAACTGGTTAGAATTTGTTGAAACTTCAAAAGCAAAATCTAAAATAAAATCTTCTTTAAACGAAGAGAAGAAGAGAATATCTGTAGATGGAAAAGAAATACTTGAAAGAAAACTTAAACAGTTAAAAATAAAGCTTGATGATAAAGTTTCAGGCCAGATGATGAAGTTTTTTAATATTAATGCTAGTAATGATCTTTTTTTTAAAATAGGGAATGGATCAATAGATAATAAACAAATTAAAAGTTTTGCTAACGACTATAACAGCTACTTAGGATTTTTCAAAAGAAGAATTAGTACTAATGATACAAAAATTGATAAAATAAGTGATTCAGTTAATCTATTAAAATTTGACAAACTAGTATTTGGAAAGGAAAGTGAACTATTAAAATACTCAATTGCTAATTGTTGCAATCCAATAGCTGGCGATAAAGTTTTTGGGTTTGTATCAGTTAAAGAAGGAGTAAAAGTTCATAAAAAGGATTGTCCAAATTCAATTTCATTAAGATCTAATTATGCATATAGAATAATTTCAGCAAATTGGATAGATTCTGAAAATCATGAGTTTAATGCTAAAATTGAACTTAGTGGAATTGACAATATAGGGTTGATAAATAATATTACTTCTCTTATATCTAATTCTATGAATGTTAATATGAATAAAATTTCATTTGAAACAAACGACGGAACATTCTCAGGTTTAATAAGTGTAGAAGTAAAAAATAAAGTAATTTTAAATAAACTATTAAAAAAATTGACTTCAATTGATGGAATTGAAAAAGTATCTAGAAAATAACTAATATGATTTTTAAAAAGAAAAAGAACAATGATGAGGTTATTGATGTTTTTACAAAATTTCTCAACCACCACAATCATAGAAAAACCCCTGAAAGATTTAGTATTCTTAATGAAGTTTATTCAATTGAAGGTCACTTTGACATTGATTCATTGTATGAAAAAATGAATAAAAAAAACTACAGAGTAAGCAGAGCAACTCTTTATAATACAATTGAATTATTGCTTGAGAGTGGTTTGGTCAGGAAACATCAATTTGGAGAATCTTTTTCTCAATATGAAAAATGTTATTTTAATAATCAACATGATCATATAATTATTACCGACACAGGAGAAGTAAAAGAATTTTGTGATCCAAGAATTCAATCAATTAAAAATGATATTGAGAAAATTTTTAATGTTGATATTGAGGATCATTCACTATATTTATACGCTACAAGCAAAAAGAAAAAAAATAGATAATTTATGTCTTTAGATCTTTTATTAGGCCTTCAATGGGGAGATGAAGGAAAGGGTAAGATTGTTGATGCCATCACCTCAGATTATGATATTATTGCTAGATTTCAAGGAGGTCCTAATGCTGGACATACAATTGAATTTGATGGGCATAAACATGTACTTCACACAATTCCATCTGGTATTTTTAATCAAGGATCAATTAATATAATAGGAAATGGAGTAGTTATAGATCCTGCAATTTTTCTTAAAGAAATTAATGGATTAAAAAAATTTAATATTGACTTAAATAGTAAATTATTTATTTCAAAAAGAGCTCACATAATACTTCCCACACATAAAATTATTGATGCAACTTCAGAAGCTTCAAAAGGAAAGAAAAAGATTGGATCCACACTAAAGGGGATTGGGCCAACTTACATGGATAAAACCGGTAGAAATGGAATCAGAGTTGGAGATATAATAGATGGTAACTGGCAAAAAAAATATGATAATTTAAAAGAAAAACACCTTAATTTAATTTCAAATTTTAATCAAACAGTAGACATAGACCTTGATCAATTAGAAACTGAATTTTTCGAGGGAATTAAATGTTTGAAATCTTTTAATTTGATTGAAAGTGAAAATTACCTAAATAAGTCAATTAGGGAAGGAAAGAGGATACTTGCTGAAGGAGCACAAGGTTCTTTGTTAGACATTGACTTTGGGACATATCCTTATGTTACTTCATCCAATACTACTTCTGCAGGAGCATGTTCTGGTCTAGGGGTTCCTCCTAATAAAATAAAAAACATACGTGGAATATTTAAAGCTTACACTACTAGGGTAGGATCTGGGCCTTTTCCTACTGAATTATTTGACTCAACTGGGGAGAGAATTAGAGAAATTGGACATGAGTATGGAGCTACAACTGGAAGAGATAGAAGATGTGGATGGTTAGATCTTGTAGCACTTAAATACTCAATTGAAATCAATGGCGTTACAGAATTAAATATTATGAAGTCTGATGTATTGAGTTCAATTGGAAAGCTATTAGTTTGTACATCCTATACTATAGATGGTAAAGTAGTAGATTTTTTTCCATATGATATAAAATCTAAAGATATAACTCCTAATTACATTGAGTTTAAGGGCTGGGATAAGGATATAACCGATGTAAAAAATGAAGATGATCTTCCAGATGAACTTATTGATTATATAGATTATATAGAATTATTTGTTGATGTTCCAATCAAGTTAATATCTGTTGGTCCTGATCGAACACAAACAATCTACCGAAAGAAATGAATCATTTCAAGTTTTTATTAATCTTACTATTGACTGCAAATACAGTTAATAGTCAAGATCAGAGAACAATTGAAATTATACAGGCAGGAAAGTCTATAAGAAATTCTGTCGAATATCCAGGAGCAAATATTTTACAAAAAGATAATGATATAAGAGTAATTTTATTTCATGATGGAGCTAAGATAGAATCTGATTTATCATATTATTACTTCAATGAAAATTCATTCAAAGCAAATGGTCAAGTTAATTTTAATCAAGGAGATTCATTAGTGCTTACATCTGATTATCTAGAATATGACGGGACTTCAAAAAAAGCTTTTGCGTATGGGAATGTAAAATTAACAAGACCTGATATGAAACTTGAAACAGATACTCTCTATCTAGATAGAACAAAAAATATTGCTTTTTACGATTCTAAAGGAAGAGTAATTGATAATGATAATATCTTAGTCAGTAACTCAGGCACATATTACATGGGTCCCAAAAAATATATTTTTAAATCAAATGTAGTAATTGATAATCCAGAGTATAATGTAAATTCTGAAGAATTAGAATATTTTACGGAAACAAATCACACATATTTTAATGACAAAACACTAATCACAGGTATTGATTATAGTATTTTATGCAGAGATGGATTCTATGATACAGTTAATCAAAAAGGATACTTTAGAGATGATGCTGTTATTAATTACGATGGAAAAATTATAAATGGAGATAGTATTTTCTTTGAAAATGAAAGATCATACGCAGCTGCATCGTATAACATTAAAATTAATGACACAATTAATAAATCAATAATAACAGGGCATTATGGAGAAATTTTTAAGGAAAAAGACTCTGCTATCATTACAAAAAATGCATTAGCTGTAAACATTATTAAAAATGACTCACTTTATATTCATTCCGATACAATTACAATAACTGGACCTGATGAAAAAAAGATTTTAAAAGGGTATTATGATGTTAGAATTTTAAAATCAGATGTAAGAGGGTTGTCTGATTCTATTCACTTTAACCAAGAAACAGGTTTGATTAAATTATTGAAAAAACCTAAAAGCTCAAAATTCATTAAAAGATTGACAGATGAAGAAAAAAATAGATTAAATCCAGTAATATGGTTTGGTAAAAATCAAATAACTGGAGATAAGATTTTTCTAAAATCTAATGTAGTAACAGAAGAACTTGATTCACTAATAATTAGGGGAAATGTTTTTATGAGTCAAAAAGATTCATTGAACAATGATAGATTTAATCAAATAAAAGGTGAAAAGCTAGATGGGTACTTTAATCAGGGAAGTTTAGATAATGTATATATAGTAAAAAACAGTACACTTTTATACTATATGTACTCTGATGATGCTGAATTCATTGGAATGAATAAAACTCTTGCAAGCTCAATACTTATAAAATTTTTGAATAATGAAATTTCTGAAGTATCATTTTACAAAACACCAGATGGAAATGTTATTTCTGAGAATAAAATTATTTTAAATGAAATGAAACTCCCAGGATTTATTTGGAGAGAAGAAGAAAAACCAAATAATGTAAAAGATTTGTTCAGCGAGTCAGATAAAAAATTAGAAATAGTTGAGATTGAGTAAACTAAGATGTTAACTATTTTGTTGAAAATAATTTTAGGTTGAATTAATATGCACTCAAGAGATGACTAATTTAGAATAAAAATTCTCATTGAGTAACACAGGAAATTCACTTTCAAAATTTGAGGAAATGTTAAAGACAAATACTGTCTTTTACTTTGACTCATCAGACTTCATTACTATCTCTCACCATTATATTGATCAGGCAAATTTTTCATTGGCTAATAAAGCTATCAAAATGGGGTTAGATCAACACCCAAATAACATTGATTTAATGTTGTTGAACTCTGAATTACTTATCTTCAACTCTAAATATAAAGAGGCATATAAAATTTTAAATTTTGTTGAAGAAATAGACCCTGAGAATAGGGAGATTTACCTTCAGAAGGCTACAATTTACTCAAAAAACAACTTAAGTGAAGAAGCTATAGATATTTTAAAAAGAGCACTCACTTTTATAGATGAAAAAATAGAAATATGGAATATGATTGCTATGGAGTTTCTTCTTCTTGAAGATTTTGAGTCAGCAATTCCATTTTTCAAAAAATGTCTTGACTCTGATGAAGAGGATTATCAATCACTCTACAATCTTATTTTTTGTTACGAAAACCTAGGAATGATTGATGAATCTATAAACGAATTAAGTTCTGTATTAGAAAAAAGACCTTATTCTAAAATAGCTTGGCATCAAATTGGTAAAATATATAATAAACAAGGTAAATTTAAAGAATCTATATCTGCGTTTGATTTTGCAATTATATCTGACGATCAATTTGTTTCAGCTTATATTGAAAAAGCTAAGGTTTTAGAAAAAGTTGGAAGGATTAATGAAGCTCTAGAAAATTTTAGACTTTCTATTGAGCTAAGTGAACCAAATTCATATATCTATTTTAGAATTGCAAAATGTTATAAGAAGATAAATAACAAAAAATTATTTTTAGATTATATTAAAAACTCAGTTAGGGAAGAGCCAGGAAATGAAAAAGCATGGATATATTTAATAAAATACTACTTAAAGAATAATAATCTTAGACAAGCTAAATATCTAGCTTCAAAAGCATTGAACAATAATCATAATAGCATTAAGATCATTGAATTGAACGCAGTAATTTACAGAGATACAGGAGACATTTCAGAAGCCATTAAATTTTATAATCAAATTATTGAATTTAAAGAAAATTTATCATGGAAAATATGGAAGGGCTTATTAAAATGTTTGATTGATAAGAAAGAATGGTCAGAACTTTTAAGGATAAGCTTAAGAGCTAAAAAGCACTATCCAAATAAAGCATTTCTAGATTTTACTATTAGTGGCTGCCTGTTAAAAAATGGTAAATTAAATGAAGCAATTTATTTTTATCAAAGTGGGAAAAAAACATGTCAAGTTCCTGAAAAACTAATTGAGTCATTTCCAGAATTCACTGAAAATAAGACCTTGCTTGTCTGATTTTTTATAAATTATAAAATGCTAAATAATTATTTTATTCTTTTTATTAAAGGTCTTGCAATGGGTGCGGTTAATAAAATTCCAGGAGTTTCTGGAGGAACTGTAGCTTTTGTAACAGGAATCTATGAAGATTTAATAAACTCTATTAAAAAAATTAATTTCCATTCATTTAAAATTTTATTTACTGAAGGATTTAAGGCTTTTTATATAGAAATTAATGGTAAATTTTTGACTATTCTTTTTTCTGGTGTAATTGCAAGTTTTTTTTCTGTATCTCTGGTATTAGATAAGCTAATTAGAGATTATGAAATTCATGTATTCGGAATGTTTTTTGGAATGATATTAGGATCATTTTATGTAATATATTATCAGTTAGAAAAAATTAATATTAAAACTTTTGTTGGAATATTAATAGGTTTAACTATTGGTTTATTAATAAGTTTTGCAAATAATTTAGAGGTAGCAAACTCCAGTTTAATAATCTTCTTTTCTGGAATGATAGCTATATCTGGAATGATATTACCGGGATTATCTGGGTCTTACCTATTACTTCTTATGGGGAACTATACATTAATAATGGTAGATTCCGTAAATGCTCTTTATTTTACATTAACAGAGATAATTTCACTTAATTTTGAATTTATTAATGATCCCGAAAGACTATATCTTCTTAAAGTTTTAGTTCTATTCACTGTTGGGTCCATATCAGGATTGGTGTTTTTTTCAAATATATTAAGCTCACTATTAAAAAATCATAAATCCATTACAATATCAATAATAGTAGGTTTTATAGCAGGATCACTTTTAGGTGTTTGGCCCTGGAAAAATGAAGACATTTATGGTAATGTGTCTTTGTTTATTCCCGATTTTACAAATACAGAAACATGGACAACTTTATTTTTCCTTTTTATTGGTATTTTGTTTGTAGTTTTATTAGAAAGACTGGCACATAAGCATTGAAAAATAAAAGACAATTCGGTTTAATCGGAAAAAATATAGAATATTCATTCTCTAGAAGGTTTTTTTTAGAGAAATTTAATTCAAATGATAAGTATTTAAACTTTAGTTACATAAATTATGATATTAACTCAATTGAAGAAGTTGATAATGTTTTTAAACAAAAAAATCTATGTGGATTAAATGTTACAATTCCTTATAAAGAGAAAATCATAAAATGTTTAGATGAGATATCTGATCAAGCTAAAGAAATTGGAGCAGTTAATACAATCTGCTTTGATAATCAGAGAAAGATAGGGTATAATACCGATATTTTTGGATTTTCTAAATCACTTGAAATAAATGAAATAAATAATATTGATAGTGTTTTAATCCTTGGATCTGGAGGTGTTGCAAAAACAATTTCTTATTTCTGCATTAATAATAACATCCCTTATAATATTGTTTCTAGAAAACAATCTAATTCCTACATATCTTACAACAGTCTTAATGAGAAATATTTTATAAATAAAGTATTAATTGTTAATTGTACTCCTGTTGGAACTTTTCCTGACATTGATTTGTGTCCTGATTTACCTTATAACTTAATCAATAAAGAGAATGTGATTTTTGATCTAGTTTATAATCCTTCTGAAACTCTTTTAATGAAAAAAGGAAAAGAAAGAGGATGTAAAACATTAAATGGTCATGAAATGTTAACGTTTCAAGCAGAGAAGTCCCTAGAATTATGGGCAAAAACATTCAAATAGGATTGCAATTTTTTTTTGTTAATTTTAGTAAATAAATAATTTCAAATTAAACTTAATGAAAGACTCGAATAAAATATCGAAAAAGTCTTCATCGGATTCTAAAAATCCAGTAAAAAATATAATTCCTGAAATGCCTAAGGACAAAAGAACTAAGGCATATAAGGATTGGGTGAAGCAATATGGTGAGAAAACTTTAGACTCTAAAATGATTCCTGAAATGCCTAAGGACAAAAGAACCAAGGCATATAAGGATTGGATGAAGCAATATGGTAATGAAGAAACTCCTTCAAAAAAATCATCTACAAAAGATGAAGCTAAAAAGATAAAAAGTCCTGAAGTAAAGAAAACAAAGCCAAAAGTCAATAAAGAAAACCTAGAAGAATTAATTAATTCTTTTATTGACTCTGTTAATTCTGAAGAATGGTTTCACAAAAGAAAAGAAATTGAAAGTTTAAAAACAAGAATTAATTTATCCTTAAAAAAAACAGATTCAGATACTGAAGAATCAAGAAGAATTAAATCATCATTTTTTCAAACACTTAAAGATTACTCTAGCAAAAAAAGAAAATATTTCAATGAATTAAGCTCAAATCAACAAGAAAACCTTTTAAAAAGACAAGAATTAATTGAAAAAATAAAAGATCTTATTGTTGTAGATGAAAATTCAAATAAACTATACTCAAAATTTAAAGCATTAAAAGAACAATGGCATAATACTGGTCAAGTTCCAATTACAGAAAGAAATAATATATGGGAAACCTATAGACATCATGTTGGAAAATTTTACGACTTCCTACATTTAAACCGAGATCTCAGAGATCTTGATTATAAACATAATTATGAGGAAAAGCTAAAAATTATTGAAAGAGCAGAACAGCTAGATAAGATTGATGATATAATAAAAGCATCTAGAGATCTTAATGATTTACATAGATTATGGAAAAATGAATTAGGCCCTGTCGCTAGAGAATATAGTAATGATTTATGGTCTAGGTTTCAGGCAGCATCTCACAAGATTCATTCAAAAAGACAAGATTTTCAAAAAGAAATTTCTAATGTTCAACAATTAAATTTTGAAAAAAAGCAAAATGTAATTGTTAGAATGAAAGAGTTGACTTCAACAATCCCAAATTCTCACTCAGAATGGCAAAATAAAATTAAGGATTTTGAAAAATTAAAAGCTGAATTTCAAAATATTAAAAATCTTCAGAGAAATAAAAATAAAAAAAGCTGGAATGACTTTAGAATAGCTACAAAAGCTTTTAATACTTCAAAAAATGATTTTTATAAAAATCAGAAAAAAGAACTCAAAAAAAGTATTGATCTAAAGAAAAATCTAATTCAAGAGGTAAAAAACATAATTGAGAAAAACAAAATTTCTGAAAATTCAAAAAGAGTAAAGATGATACAGGAAGAATGGAAAAAGGTAGGGTATCTGCCAAGAAAAATTTCTAATTCTTTGTGGGATGAATTTAAACCTATTGTTAATAGATATTATGATATTTTAAAGTCAGGTGCCATTAATTTGAATGCTGATGAACAAAAAACATATGATAAGAGGTCAAAGTTTATAGATAAAATCAAATTTTCTAAAAAGAAATCTACTCCTGATGAAATTAGAGAAATGTTTAATTCACTAGTCCTAGAATGGAATGAAATGGAAGAAGTTAATCAGAATTCATCAAATATTCTTAATAATAACTTGCTAAAGAAAATATCATCTATTATTAAATCTTTAGATATAGAAACTAATGAAAAGAATAATTTAATTTTTGATTTTGAGCTAGAATTATCTAAAGCTAATACTGAGGAAATTAATAAAAAGATTCAATTTATTAAACGTAAAATATCAGAGCTTGAAGATGAATCAAATCAAATTCAAAATAATTTAGAATTTTTCTCAAACTCAAGTAGTGATAATCCACTATTTAAAAATATTTCATCAAAAATTGAGTCTATTAATGAAAAGGTAGAGTTCTGGAGACTAAGATTAAGAAAGGTTAAAAAGGTATAAATTACTTTTTTTTGAAAAATTTCATTTTATACTTGACTTCAATATCTCCTATTGAAATTAAATTAAGCTCCTGCTTAAGTGACTTTCTTTTTTTGTACGAAAGTTTGTCTGTGAAAAGAATGCCTTGAAGGTGATCATACTCGTGCTGAATTACTCTTGCAATTATTCCTGAGCAAATAATTGTTTGAGATTCTAAATTTTCATCTAAAAACTTAATCTTTAGTTTTTCTTTCCTAACTACATTTTCAGAAATATTTGGAATACTAAGACAACCCTCTGGATAAACAAAATCATCACCTGTTTCATTTACAATTTCAGGATTTATGAATACCTGTTGCATTTTTAATAATTCATTTTCATTAAAACCTTCTTCATCCTTGAAGAAAGAAAAATCTGCAATAAAGATTTTTTTAGAGATACCAATTTGAGGTGCAGCAATTCCAACTCCATTAGCATTGTACATGGTTTCCCAAAGATCATCAATTAAGGTGTCTAATTTGTTTAATTCATTAGAACTAATTTCACTAGCTTTAAGCTTTAAGATAGGGTCACCGTATGCAACAATTGGAACAATCATTTTTTGTTCTTTAATAAATAAGATTCAAGAATCAAAGATGCACTAATTTTATCTATAATTGATTTATTCATTCTGCTTTTTTTATTAACCCCAGATTGTCTTATGATAAAACTTGAAATTTTAGAAGTATATCTTTCATCAACCCTTTCTATAACAATCTTTGGAAAAACAGATTGTAATGATTCAATAAACTCAACTATATCATTTTCTAGTTCATGTAGTTGATTATTTAAGTTTAAGGGTTTACCTATAATTACTTTTTCTATATTTTCATTTTTAATTAAATCTTCTAAATATATTATCAATTTCGATGTAGCAATAGTATCTAATGGGAAAGAAATAACTTTATTATAATCAGAAATAGAGACACCAGTTCTCTTTATTCCATAGTCTATACCAATGTATTTTGTATGTTGGGTATTTAACAAGATTCTAACTTTTTGAATATTTTAATTAAAGGTCTTTAGAATTAAATTCAATACTTTTACATGTAAAATTATTAAAAATTGAATAACGAAATTATAAATGCTGTAAATGTCCTAAAATTTGAAGGAACAATTTTGTATCCAACTGATACAATTTGGGGGATAGGTTGCGATGCATTATCTAATATCGCAGTTGAAAAAATTTTTAAAATTAAAAAAAGAGAATACTCAAAATCATTAATCTGTTTAGCATCAAGTTTTAAAATGATTCAGGAATATGTATTAATTAAAGAAGTTGATAAACTTGAAAATCTTTCTAAAGAAGAACCTACTACTTTTATCTTTGATAATCCTAGAAAAGTTTCAAAATATGTGTTAGGAAATTTAAATTCTATTGCATTCAGAGTTCCAAATAATGATTTTTGTATAGATTTAATAAATTCTCTTGGCAGACCCATTGTATCAACTTCTGCTAATATATCGGGGGAAAAATTACCTTTAAATTTTAGTGAAATTAATTCTAAAATTAAAAATAATGTTGACTATGTAGTTAAACATGAAAAAAATAAAAACTCGGATTCATCGTCTAGGATTTTAAAATTACAAGAAGATGGAATTATTTTAAAAATAAGATGAATTCATACTCGAAAAAAATACTCAATTCTCTTAGTCCTGATATTTTCAAGATTATTTCTGATTCAGCAGACGAATTGGGTTTAGAATCATATATAGTTGGAGGATTTGTAAGAGACTTAATTCTAAATAGATCAGTAAAGAAAGATATTGATATAATGTGTATTGGATCAGGAATAGATTTAGCAAAGGCCGTTCAAAAAAAAATAAATTCTAATGTAAAAATTAATATTTTTAAGAGATATGGAACTGCTATGATAAATTATGGAGATTATCAAGTTGAGTTTGTTGGATCAAGGAAAGAATCTTATTCTGAGGATAGTAGAAATCCTAGTGTAGAATCTGGAAGCTTTATGGATGATATGTTAAGAAGAGATTTTACTATTAACACTTTAGCAATCATACTAAATAAAGAAAAATTTGGAGACTTAATAGACACCTTTGGAGGAATTCAAGATTTAGAAAAAAAGGTTATAGTAACTCCTTCAGAACCTAATAAAACTTTTTCAGATGATCCTTTGAGAATGCTAAGAGCTGTTAGGTTTGCTTGTCAATTAAATTTTAATATTGATAAAAAAACTATAGATTCAATTCTAAAAAATTCTCATAGATTAAAAATACTTTCCCCTGAAAGAATTTCTGATGAAATAAATAAGATTTTAATGTCTGACAATCCTTCAATTGGCTTTAAAAGTCTAGAAAAAATGAATCTTCTTAAATATATTCTTCCAGAATTAATTGACTTAAAAGGTGTTGAAGAAGTGGAGGGTCAAACACATAAAGATAATTTTTATCATACACTTGAAGTTGTTGATAATATATCAAACAACACAAGTAACCTTTGGCTAAGATGGGCAGCTCTTCTTCATGATGTTGGTAAAGCCCCGACCAAGAAATTTGACAAAAAAATTGGATGGACTTTTCATGGACATGAATATATTGGATCAAAGATGGTTAAAAAAATATTTCAGAGATTAAGCCTTCCACTTAATGAAACATTAAAATATGTACAAAAAATCGTAATGATGAGCTCAAGACCAATAGTTATTTCAGAAGACATAGCAACAGATTCTGCAGTAAGGAGATTAATCTACGATGCAGGAAATTCACTTGACGATTTACTTACCCTTTGCGAAGCAGATATAACAACAAAGAACATTAAGAAGTCCATTAAATATCAAAATAACTTTAAAATTGTTAGAAAAAAAATAACAGATGTAGAAAAGAGAGATAGTATAAGAAATTTTCAACCTCCAATTACAGGAGAGATTGTAATGGAACATTATAAAATTAAACCCTGTAAAGAGATTGGTATTATTAAAGAAAAAATCAAAAATGCTATTCTTGATGGTGAAATTCAAAATGACTATAATGAAGCATTTGAATTAATGATTAAAATAGGAAAATCATTGGGTTTAAAAGATGAATAAAATATATAATCTTACACTAATTTCAATAATAATAGTATATCTAGTTATTCTAGCTGGAGGGATAGTTAGGATGACTGGAAGTGGAATGGGTTGCCCTGATTGGCCAAAATGTTTTGGATATCTTATCCCACCTATCGAAAGGAGTCAATTAGACTGGAAAGGTAATCATCAATACAATAAAGATGAGATAATTATTCTTGGTGAAAGTTTATTTTATGCAATTGATAATTTCAATTCAGAAGAAGAGATTAATATTTCAAATTGGAATAAGTATACTAAACATGATTATTCAAAATTCAATGTTTATCACACATGGATAGAATATATTAATCGATTAATTGGAGCTATTGCTGGATTATCTGTACTGGTTTTATTTATTTATTCATTGAAGTTTTTTAGAAGTAAAAAGAGTATAACTCTTTTATCTTTTTTATCACTAGTTGCTATTTTATTTCAAGCTTGGCTGGGAAAAACAGTAGTTGATAGTAATTTAACTGCTAGCACTATTACAATTCATATGCTAATGGCTGTCGTACTTTTATTTATTTTATTTTCAATATTAGCTATATCAAAACCAATAAAGCCATCTGTTTTACCAAAAAATGTATCAATTTTAATTATAATTTCAATAGTATTATTAGTCATTCAAATTTTAACTGGTACAGAGGTTAGAAAATTTATTGATATTCAAATGGAACTTTTTAATTATACTGAAAGAAATAAATGGATTGAAAATATAACTAATACTTTTAGTTTTCATAGAAGTTTTTCATGGGCAATTATATTAATTAATAGTTTAATCTTTTTAAAACTTAAAAATTTAGATTTACAATCTAAATTGATTTATACTATAAACACATTGATTTTTCTTCAGATATTAACCGGAGTGATAATGTACTACTTTCATTTTCCATTTTCATCTCAACCAATACATTTGTTAATTTCTACATTGATTATTGGACTTCAATTTTATTTTTTATCACTTTATAACTTAAAAAAAAATGCAACTAAAATTTAGAATAATATTAAACGTAGAGGAAGATGTCCTTAGGGATATAGTTATTGATTCTAATATAACCCTCATAGAGTTCAGCAAAATTATTTCTGGTGAATTTGGATTTGATTCTTCAGAAATTTCAACATTTCATCATTCGAATGAAAATTGGGAACAACTTGATGAAATTAAAATCTTTAAAATTGATGAACTAGATCAAATTATGGATAATACTCCCATTTCAAACTTCTTTCTGTCAAAGGGTGATAAACTAATTTACATCTATGATTTTCTGAATTATTGGACTTTTTTTATAGAATTATATGAGCTTGAAGAATCTGTTAAAGTAGATCGTTATAAATGTATAAATTCAGTAGGAGAGGTTCCTGAAAATCCACCTTCTGATATTTTTGATATTAATTCTGTTAAAGAAGATAGTGATGAGTTAGACTTCGATGATACCTTTATAGATTAATGAGTTTTTCACTAACATCAGAATTTAAACCAACTGGAGATCAACCAAAAGCAATTAAAAGTATTCTTGATTCATTTAATACTAATCAAAATCATGTAACTCTTCAGGGAGTCACAGGATCTGGTAAAACATTTACAGTAGCAAATGTAATTCAAGAAATTAAAAAACCAACACTTGTATTAGCTCATAATAAAACTTTAGCTGCTCAGCTTTACTCTGAATTTCAAAGCTTTTTTCCTAATAATGCTGTTGAGTATTTTGTTTCATATTACGATTATTATCAACCCGAAGCATATATTCCATCATCTGGATTATATATTGAAAAAGATTTATCAATAAATGAGCAAATTGAAAAATATAGACTAAGCGCAACTTCATCATTACTTTCAGGTAGAGATGATATTATTGTTGTAGCATCAGTTTCATGTATATATGGAATTGGTAATCCAAGTGAGTTTAAGAAGCATGTTATTCAAATATCAATTAATGATGAAATTCAAATTTCTAAACTTCTAACTTTATTTGTCAAAAGCCAATACTCAAGATCAATAAATGAACTAAATAGGGGTAGTTTTTCAGTTAAAGGTGATGTTGTAGATATTTTTCCGAGTTACTCAGATATTTACTACAGAATTAATTTTTTTGGAGATACAATTGAAAGCATTGAATCAATAGACCCTTTATCTGGTAATAAAATAGAAAACTTTGAAAATTTAAGGATTTTTCCAGCCATGATCTTTGTTACATCAGAATCAAGTATTAAATCTGCAATTAATAGCATTGAGTTTGATCTAGAAGAACAAGTAAAATATTTTGATGAAATAGAAAAAAATATAGAAGCTAAGAGAATAAGAGAAAGGACTGAATTTGATTTAGAGATGATTAAGGAACTTGGATATTGTTCTGGAATTGAAAACTACTCAAGATATTTAGATGGAAGAGATCCAGGTACTAGACCTTTTTGCTTATTGGATTATTTTCCAAATGACTATTTAATGGTAATAGACGAGAGTCACGTAACTGTGCCTCAAGTTCATGCTATGTATGGTGGAGATAGAAGTAGAAAAGAAAATTTAGTTGAATATGGGTTTAGACTTCCTGCTGCGTTAGATAATAGACCATTAAAATTTGAAGAATTTGAAGATATTCAAAATAACGTATTATACGTAAGTGCCACACCTGCTGATTATGAATTAAAAAAATCTGAAGGGTTAATTGTTGAACAAATAATTAGGCCTACTGGTGTTCTTGATCCAATAATAGAAGTAAGAAAATCTGAAAATCAAATTGATGATTTAATAGAGGAAATTCTTCAAAGAGTTGATAAAGATGAAAGAGTCCTAGTAACAACATTAACTAAAAGAATGGCAGAAGAGTTGACAAAATTTCTTCATAAATCAAAAATAAGAGCTAATTATATCCATAGTGATATTGACACTCTAGATAGAGTTGAAATTATGCAAAATTTAAGAAAAGGAATTTTTGATGTTTTGGTTGGTGTAAACTTATTAAGGGAAGGGTTAGATCTTCCAGAAGTATCATTGGTAGCTATTCTAGATGCAGATAAAGAAGGTTTTTTAAGAAGTCATAGATCATTAATTCAAACTGTAGGAAGGGCAGCTAGAAATATAAATGGAAAATCAATAATGTATGCTGATAGAATAACTGATGGTATGAATAAAACCATAAAGGAGACTAAATATAGAAGAAGAAAACAGGAAGAATATAATACTGAAAATAATATAATTCCAAAACAAATGGAAAAAGCTTTCAGCAATACTTTTGAACAAACTCCTGAAACTATTAGTACTAGTTATGATAACTTCGAAGAAGAAATTAAAAATTATCATAATAAAAATCAAATAGAAAGTAAAATAAAAGAATTAAGGAAAGAAATGGAAACTGTTGCTAAAAAACTTGATTTTCTTAAAGCAGCAGACCTTCGAGATAAAATAGAATTCTTAAAAAAGAAATTAAAATAAAAAAGGTGCACAAAGTGCACCTAATTCACAGATTATTAACCTGAATGTTTATCCTATTTCTATTACTCTGTTAGGTTTAGTAATACTATCCTTTTTCTTTGGCAATTTAATCTTTAAGATTCCATTTTTATAATTAGCCTTTATCTTATCTAGTTCGACTGACTCAGGAATTCTAAATGATCTTTGAAAAGATGAGTAATTAAATTCATTTAATCTCATATTATCATTTTCTATAGAGTTTGAATTTTCAGATGAAATAATTAAAACTTTATCAATTAATTCAATTTTAAAATCATCTTTCTTCATTCCTGGTACAGCTAGATCAATTTCGAAAGAATCATTATTTTCAATAGAATTAACAGATGGTACAGAATGATTTCTATTAATAAGATTCATTCCAAAATCCTCATTAAAAAACTCGTTCATTAATGAAGGAAAATTATTGTTATTGTTATATTTTACTATTCTCATATTTTTATTTTTTAGTTAAACAATTTGAATTATAAATTCATTAAATAATATTCAAATAGAATACCATTTAATAAATAGTGCCAAAATGGCGTTAAAAAATAAAAAATAATGACTTTATGTCAGTTAATGGCAGATTGAACTTTGTTTGCAGCCTCATCAAACGCAGTAGCAGAGAGAACATTTAAACCAGAACTATCGATTATTTCTTTTGCTTTATCTGCATTTGTACCCTGAAGCCTAACTATAATAGGGACATTAATATTATCTAGGTTTTTATAAGCTGATACAATACCTTCAGCTACTCGATCACATCTTACTATACCACCAAATATATTTACCAATATAGCCTTAACGTTAGTGTCCTGTAAAATAAGTCTAAATGCTTTTTCGACTCTTTCTGAATCTGCAGTACCTCCTACATCAAGAAAGTTTGCTGGTTCTCCACCTGCAAGCTTAATTAAATCCATAGTTGCCATTGCAAGTCCAGCTCCATTTACCATACAACCAACATTACCATCTAAGTCTACATAATTAAGGCCATTTTCTCTAGCCTCTACTTCTACTGGATTTTCTTCATTTAGATCTCTCATTGATTCATAATCTTTGTGTCTAAATAGAGCGTTTTCATCAATTGTCACTTTAGAATCAACTGCTATTATTTTATCATCCGATGCTTTTAAAACTGGATTTATCTCAAATAAAGAAGCATCAGATTCAGAATATGCATTATAAAGATTAGTAATAAACTTGGTCATATTTTTAAATGCTGTACCCTGTAATCCAAGGTTGAATGCTATTTTTCTTGCCTGAAAAGGGAGGATACCTGCCCCAGGATCTATCTCCTCATTAAAAATTAAATCAGGAGTATTCTCTGCAACAGCCTCTATATCTACCCCACCCTCAGTTGAGTAGACAATCATGTTTTTTGATGAAGACCTGTTTAGTAACACTGAAATATAAAATTCTTTTCTATCAGAATCACCGTCATAATAAACATCTTCAGCAATAAGGACTTTTCTTACAAGCTTTCCCTCCTTTGAAGTTTGAGGAGTTACAAGATTCATCCCTATAATTTCTGATGAAATCCTCTTAACATCTTCAAGACTTTTTGCAATTTTAACCCCTCCTCCTTTTCCTCTTCCACCTGCGTGAATTTGAGCCTTAATTACAAAAATATTTGTACCTGTTTCATCTGAAAGTTTTTTAGCACAATCCATAGCTTCTCCTGGAGTATTAGCAACATAGCCTTTTTGAATTGAAACATTAAATTTTTCTAGTAATAGTTTGCCTTGATATTCATGTAAATTCATGCCGACAAATATAGCTACAAAACTTAAGAAATTTGAATTATTTAAAATCAGATTTATATTTATTACTAAATTCAATTTATGAATATTAAAAAACTCGAAGAAGCTGCTTATAATTTTGGTACACCTGTTTATGTATATGACTTATCAATAATTGAAAATCAATATAGAAAACTTCAAAATGCATTTAAAAATTTAAACAATTATAAAGTTCATTTTGCTTCTAAATCATTATCTAATATCTCCATTTTAAAATTTATTAAAAATTTAGGACTAGGTCTTGACGCTGTATCTCTTGAAGAAATTAAAACCGGCATTAAATGCGGATTTAATAAAGATGAAATTCTATACACTCCAAATGGTGTTGATTTTTCAGAAATTCAAGAAGCAAAATCTATAGGGGTGAAAATAAATCTTGATAGCCTTGAATCAATTAAAGAATATTCAAAACATTACCCAAATCAATCAATATCAATTAGGATTAATCCTGGAATCTATGCAGGAGGTAATGAAAATATAAGCGTCGGACACTCTAATTCTAAATTTGGAATACCTGAAGAATTTTTAGAAGATTTAGTTATGATGGATAAAGAGAGTAAAATAAAAGTTACCGGGCTTCACATTCACACTGGAAGTGATATCATCAAAAACAATCAATTTGAAGAAGGAATTAAAAAAATATTTTCAATTGCAACTAAATTTGAAAGTATTGAAAGTATTGATCTAGGTGGAGGAATTAAGATTCCTTACTTCTCAGGCGATACTGAAACCAATCTAGAAGACTATGCAACCATAATAGAAATTGAATACGAAAAATTTAAAAACAAAACTGGAAAAGAATTAAAATTGATTTTTGAACCAGGCAAATTTCTAGTGAGCGACGCAGGGTATTTTATCACTAAAGTTAATTATATTAAAAAATCCAATAATAATTGTTTTGCTCAAGTTAACTCAGGATTTAATCACTTTATTAGACCTACTCTTTATAAATCATATCATGAAGTGGTTAATTTATCAAACCCTAGTGATCAGAAAGAAGAGTATACAATAGTTGGCTATATATGCGAGAAAGATACTTTTGCAGAAAAAAGAAAGGTTTCAAGAATTTCAAAAGATGATATTCTTTGTTTTAAAAATGCAGGTGCTTATGGATTTAATATGTCTAGCAATTACAATAGTAGATTAAAACCTGCAGAGGTTTGCATTCACAATAACATGTTAAAAAAAATAAGAGAAGAAGAACAATTAGAGGATTTATTTAAAAATCAAATTGATATTTTTTAATAAACTAAAAATTGAATAATTTTTTAAACTTTTTTGAATTTTTGATTTCCAATTAATAATTAACTAATTAAATGTTAAATACAAATCATTACTATTAAATTTTATCATAATTAAAATTATATTTGCCATAAATTATTACAAATGAAATATACCTATATCTTATTATTTACTGCTCTTCTAACATTTAATTTACAATCCCAAGGTAATATTAACAATAACCTTACAGGAGCTACTCAATCAGCCTTAATTGATTTTGGAAATAGATCTCAAAGAAAAGCTCAACCATTAAACGTTCAAGGAAGTCATTATTTTATTAAAGATTTTAAAATTGCCAAACTTGAATACTTTGGAAAAGAATTAAATGACACTGGATATATGAGATATAATGCATTTAGAGATGAAATTGAAATGGCAGACACACAATATCAGGATGAAACAGATGTTATTCTTCTCAAAAGTGCAGATGTTATTCCTCTTATAAATGGTGAGAGATATGAGTACCTTCCTTACAGACTTGAATCAGGAAATGCTTTTATTGGTTATCTAGTAAATATTTATGACGGTAAAAATGATAAACTTTACTTGAAAAGAAAGAAAACTTTTATGGAAGCTAAAATTGCAAGAACATCCCTAGAAAATTCTTTCCCTCCTAGATATGTTGAAAGCGAAGAACTATACATAAGCTCAAACGGAGACACTCCTGTTAAACTTAAACAAAGTAAAAAATCCATAATTAGCTATTTTAAATCTAATTCTGATAAGGTTAAGAAATTTATTAAATCAGAGAAACTTAAAGTAAGTGAATTGAGTTCAATAATTAAGATTTTTGAATTCGCAGAGAATTTATAGATTTATTACGAATAACTCAATATTTTATCTATTTTTTTATCATATTCACATATTTTAGGATTCTGAGTTAGAAAAATCTCGTTTTTTTTAATTTTTTTTCAAGAAACCTCATAAGTTCCTTTTTTTTCTGAATTATTGATGTAACTTAGCGTTTACGAAAAATTTAAGAAAATTTTAACAAAAATTTATTAATAACTAAATAACTAAGTATGAAAAGCTTATTCAGATTACTAGTGGTTTTCTTGCTAACGACTCAACTGTCGTTTGCTCAGAAGACAGTAACTGGTGTTGTTTCTGACCCTGACGGTCTTCCTTTACCGGGAGCTACTGTTCTTGTTCAAAATACAACTACTGGTGTAACCACTGATTTCGATGGGAACTTTTCTATTAATGTATCTGAAGGCCAGTCTCTGGAATTCAGTTTCGTTGGTTATGAAACATCTGCAATAGTAGTTGGATCTGGCAACGTCATTAATGTGAGTCTTTCCCTAGGTAATCAACTTGAAGAAGTTATCGTAACCAGTTTAGGTATTACTAGAGAAAAACGTGCACTAGGATATGCTGTATCTGAGGTTGACAATAGTCAAATCGAAAGTAGAGCTTCTGGTGATGTTGCACGTGTTCTATCTGGTAAAGCCTCAGGGGTTCAGGTAACAAATCAAGGTGGTATTTCTGGATCAGGAACAAGTGTTGTTATTAGAGGTTTAAGTACCTTTAGTTCAAGTAACCAACCATTATTTGTTGTTGATGGTGTACCTTTCCAAAGTGATACTAACTCACAAGGATCGTTCACATCAGGTAACAATGGTTCGTCAAGATTCCTAGATCTAGATCCAAATAATATTGAATCTGTTAACGTTCTTAAAGGATTAGCTGCGGCTACTCTTTATGGATCGCAAGGTAGAAACGGTGTAGTTTTAATTACTACTAAGTCCGGTACTACTGCTTCAGGTATGAATGCTCAGAAAAATGAGGTAACTGTTAACACATCTTACTTCACTAACGAGCTTGCTATGAAGCCAGAATATCAAAATCAGTATGGTAACGGTTTTAACCAAAATTTCGGTTGGTATTTCTCTAACTGGGGACCTAGTTTCGACGAAGGTGGACCAGCAGGATGGGGTAAACAATCACAAATTAATGGTTCGACTTCAGGACAACCTGGATTCCTAAAACACCCATACAATAGCAACTTAAATGCTAGGTTCCTTTCAAGAGATCTTCTTCCTTTATTAGGATTATCTGAAGAATCTTTATGGGAATGGAAGCCTTACGATAGTGTAGGTGACTTATTCACACCAGGAACAATTGTAAATACAAACATTAACTTCAGAGGTCAAAGCGATGACGGAAAAGTGTCTTATAATGTTAACTATGGTAATTTAGATGACGAAGGATTTACTCCTGGAAACACTCTAAGAAGAAACAATATTAGTTTCGGTGGTAGAGCTGTTTTATCAAATAAAATTACTGTTAACGGTACGCTTAACTATTCATTCACTGATTTTAAATCACCTCCTATTGCTGCGGCATATAGTAGTGGTAGTTCTGATTCATCATTATATGGTAACGTGTTCTATACTCCAAGATCTGTTGGTATAGCTCAACTACCTTATGCACACCCTATTACAGGAGCATCTATATATTATAGATCTTCTAATGGTATTCAACATCCACTATGGACTGTTAACAATACTCAAGATGCGCAAGCAACTCATAGGCTGTATGGTGGTACTTCAGTACAATATGATATCTCTGATAATTTAAATGTTCAATATAGATATGGTTATGATGTATATAGTGAAGACAACACAAGTTACCAAAACAAAGGTGGTGTTGACGGAAGTGTTGAATCACAATCTGGTTTTTACGAAAAGTGGAACAACACATCTACTATCTTTAACCACCAAATAACTGTTAACGGTGATTACGAACTTGACAGTGATTGGTCTATGACATTTAATGCTGGTGCTACATCTAATGCAAGAGAATATGATAGAAATGGTACAAGAAGTACTGGACAAAATGTATTTAATGTATTAAGACATTATAACTTTAACTCTCAAGAAGAAATTGAATATTATTCTAGAAGAAACATACTTGGTGTATTTGGTCAAGCGTCTCTAGATTATCAAAATTACTTGTATATAACTTTAGCATCTAGAACTGACTGGGTATCTAACCTATCAGAAGAAAATAGATCTATTACTTATCCTTCTGCAAGTGTATCTTTTGTTCCAAGTTCAGTTTTAGACTTTGGTAACTTACCAATTGATTTCTTAAAAGTTAGAGCTAGTTATGGTACGTCTGCGACATATCCAACTGGATATCCAATCGCATCTACTCTTAACTTAGATACAAAAAGTTTTAAAATAGACGGTGTTGATGTTATTTCTAACACAACTGGTTCATCATTAGGTAACACAGCTTTAAAGCCTGAGTTACTTGCTGAATTAGAATTTGGACTTGAAGCTAATTTATTTGATAATAGATTATCAGCTGAGATTTCTTACTTTAATAGAACAACTACCGATCTAATTATAACTCAACCATTAGATCCTTCTACAGGTTATACTTCTACAAGTACTAACATTGGTAAGATTGATGCAACAGGTTGGGAAGTAGATGTTAACGCTGATTGGATTAGAGGAGATAAGTTTAACTGGAGTACTAGTTTAAACTATACAACTAACCAAGCAATCGTTGAAGATCTAGGACAAGATACTGATCAAATTGTT
>Ga0206682_10001366_pt1 | contig 24092 bp, 24 predicted proteins | sample M240m12015metaG_FD_155444 | JGI IMG/M metagenome (GOLD analysis project Ga0206682, IMG submission 155444) | Ammonia-oxidizing marine archaeal communities from Monterey Bay, California, United States - M2 40m 12015 | ecosystem: Environmental > Aquatic > Marine > Intertidal zone | place: USA...
TCATCCTTTTGGTGCAACAGGGGCAAGACTTTTAACCACTGCAGCCAACAGATTAATTGAAGAAAATGGTCAATATGCTATGTTGTCTGCTTGTGCAGCTGGTGCACATGGTCATGCTATGGTTATTAAAAAATACGAAGAAGGATGAAAACAGATCTTTTTAGGTTAGAAATTGAGAAGGGAATAGCTACTATTTGGATAGACTCTCAAAAAGATAAAATGAATATTGTATCTCCAAGTTTAATTGGAGATTTTGAAAAAGTATTTAATGAAATTGAAAACAATAAAGAAGTAATTGGTGCCATATTAATTAGTGGTAAGAAGGATTTTATAGCTGGGGCAGATATTAAATCTTTTAAGGGAGAGAAAGTTGGAGATTTTCAACCTTTTAGTAGAAAAGGGCACGAATTATTGCAAAAAATTGAAGATTCTAAAAAGCCTGTTGTTTCTGCAATTCACGGTACTTGTTATGGTTTGGGAGTAGAGCTTTCTCTTGCTTGTAATGCTAGAGTTTGTTCAGACGATTCTAAAACAAAATTAGCACTTCCAGAGGTAAAATTAGGATTACTTCCTGGTGGGGGTGGCACACAAAGATTGCCAAGACTAGTTGGGTTACAAGCATCGTTAGATATGATGCTAACTGGAAAAAATATATTTCCTTTTAAGGCTAAGAAAATAGGATTAGTAGACGAGGTAGTGCATCACAGTAAATTACACAAAGCAGCAAAAAAAATAGTTCTAGATATAGCAGATAATAATTTTAAAAGAAAGAAATTAAAAAAGAGTTTGGTTACCAAATTATTGGATGGTACTTCCATAGGAAGGTCCATTGTATTTAGTCAAGCTAAAAAAACGGTATTGAAATTGACCAAAGGAAATTATCCTGCACCACTAGAAATAATAGAATGTGCTAAAATTGGTTTGCAAAAAGGAATGAAAGCTGGATATGAAGCCGAGGTAATTAAGTTTGAGGAGTTAATTCTTTCCGATGTTTCTTTCGCACTTAGAAATTTATTTTTTATTACTACTGACAAAAAGAAAAATCCATATAAGGTAGAGTTGAAAAACACAGAAAAAATTGGGGTTATTGGAGCTGGTTTTATGGGGGAGGGAATAACAGAAGTTTCTATCAATTCTGGAATGGATGTTATTTTAAAAGATTTGGATGATAAAATAATTCAACAGGCTAGAAAAAACATTTGGAAAAACCTTTCTAGAAAAGTAAAAAGAAGACAAATGAGTAAAGTTTTGGCCAAGACTACTGCTCAGCGAGCTATAGGGCAACTAGATTATAAAGGTTTTGACAAGGTAGATGTAGTGGTGGAAGCAATTGTAGAGAACATGTCTGTAAAGAAAAAGCTTATAAAAGAGCTGGAAGAAATCTGTAATGAGGATTTTATTTTTGCATCTAACACTTCTTCTTTACCACTAACAGAGATGTCTGAAGATGCCAAAAAACCAGAAAATGTGGTGGGTATGCACTACTTCTCTCCTGTTACTAAAATGCCACTATTAGAAATTATAAAAACAAGCAAAACTTCCAATCAAGCAATTGCTACTTGTTATGAAATAGGAAAAAGACAAGGAAAAACATGTATTGTAGTAAATGATTCACCAGGGTTTTATGTCAATAGAATTCTCTGTCCATACTTACTCGAAGCTTTAATACTTATTGAAGAAGGAGTAAGAATAGAACAAATAGATAAAGCGCTTAAAAATATGGGAATGCCAGTTGGTCCGGTAGCTCTATTAGATGAAGTTGGAATTGATGTTGGTGTTCATGTAATGAGTGGAAATATGACAGATTTAATCAAAGATAGAGATGGAATTAAGCTCAACTATTCTATGCCCAAAATGTTAGAGGCAGGTTTAGAAGGGAGAAAGTCTAAAAAAGGTTTTTACCATTATGTAAGTAAAAAAGGGAAAGTAAAAAAGGGAAAGGTGAATGAGAGTGTTTACCAATATTTTGATTCTCCAAATGTTAAGAAAATTAGCGATAAAGAAATTACTGAAAGATGTATTTTAATTCTTTTAAATGAAGCGATTTGGGCCTTGGAAGAAGGAATTATTGAAAATGTAACCGATGGCGATATTGGTGGTGTTTTTGGAATAGGATTTTTACCATGGTCTGGGGGACCATTTAGCTATATAAACCAAATGGGACTTTCTAATATATTGGATAGAATGAAACACTATCAAAATCTTTATGGGAATAAGTTTCACCCTAGACCAATGCTTGTGGAAATGGCAGACAAGAATGAAAAATTTGATCTATTTAAATAAGTGGAATAAACGTAATACATTAATTCCCTCGTTGGGCGTCATCCAACAAAACCGTATTATTACAATTCAAAAATTCACATAAAATTCAATGCTTTTTAACTCAATAGATTTTGCAATATTTTTACCGATAGTATTTTTATTATATTGGTTTGTTGCAAATAAGAATTTAAAACTTCAAAACTTTCTAATAGTTGCAGCTAGTTATTTATTCTATGGTTGGTGGGACTGGAGGTTTTTATCGCTGATATTATTCAGTACTGTTATTGACTATAATATTGGTCGAAAACTAAGAATAGAAGAAAATCAAACCAATAGAATAATTTTACTTTGGACAAGTATTTTAGTAAATCTTGGTTTTCTTGGTTTTTTCAAGTATTATAATTTTTTCTTAGATAATTTCATAACTGCCTTTTCATTTTTTGGTACAGAGATAAAAGTAAATTCTCTGAACATTATTCTACCAGTTGGAATTAGCTTTTATACTTTTCAAACATTGAGCTATACGATAGATATCTATAAACGAAAGCTTGAACCCACAAAAGATTTTATTTCCTTTTCGGCATTTGTAAGCTTCTTTCCCCAATTAGTAGCGGGACCAATTGAAAGAGCGACACATTTGCTTCCCCAGTTCTATATAAAGCGAACTTTTGTCTATTCAAAAGCAGTAGATGGAATGAGACAAATACTTTGGGGTTTATTCAAGAAAATAGTAATTGCTGACAATTGTGCTGAATATGCGAATCTTATTTTTAACAATTCGACTGATTACTCTGGTAGTACGTTAGTAATTGGAGCAATATTTTTTACTTTTCAAATTTATGGTGACTTTTCTGGTTATTCTGACATTGCAATTGGAACAACACGACTTTTTGGTTTCGATTTAAAACAAAACTTTAATTTTCCTTATTTTTCAAGGGACATTGCGGAATTTTGGAGACGTTGGCATATTTCACTTTCAACTTGGTTTCGTGATTATCTTTATATTCCGTTGGGTGGTAGTCGTGGCGGAACTTTGATGAAAGTTCGAAATACGTTTATAATATTTATCGTCAGTGGATTTTGGCACGGGGCAAATTGGTCTTTTGTTGTTTGGGGCACATTAAATGCGATTTACTTTCTTCCGCTTTTATTGACAAATAAGAACCGAAACCATATTGACATTGTAGCAAAAGGAAAATTACTTCCAAGCTTTAAGGAACTTTTATTAATGTTACTCACTTTTATTTTGATTGTTTTTGCGTGGATATTCTTTAGAGCAGAAAATATTGGTCATGCATTTAGCTACATTTCAAGCATTATTTCCCCTTCACTACTTTCGACACCTTACATAATAGAAGCCGGAACTGGAAGACCAATTTTACCTAAAACAATCCTTTTATTAATTGGTATATTTGTTTTTATAGAATGGTTAGGAAGAGATGGGCAATATGCGATTGAGAAATTTGTATTAAAATGGCCTAAATACTTGCGATGGACTTTTTACTGTTTAATGGTGGTTGGTATTTTCCTTTACAGTGGTCAAAAGCAAGATTTCATTTATTTTCAATTCTAAAAAATGAAAAGATTTATATTCAAAACAGTACTAATTAGTATCATTACTCTCTCTCTGATTCTGGTTATCATGTCAAGAGCAGACGGCCATACAGACGCTTTTTATATCCGTTTCACAACACCAAAACAACAAAGTATGATATTAGGGACGTCACGTGCTGCACAAGGATTACAACCTACAGTTTTTGAGCAAATACTGAAAAAAGATATAAATAATTTCTCTTTTACTGTCTCACATAGTCCTTTTGGGAAGGTGTATTTTGAAAGTATAAAAAGAAAACACAACAAAAAAGCAGGTGGCTTATTTATTATTTCTGTTGACCCTTGGAGCATTTCAAGTCAATGTTCTTTACCAAATAACTTGAGCCAGTTTAGAGAGAACCAATTTTGTTTAAATAAAACAAAGATTGTTAATTTAAATCCTAATTTTTTCTACATATTTTCAAATCTATCAGGAAAATATAAAAATCTTTTATTTCAAAGGCACACTAACATGTTTCTTCATAAAAATGGTTGGCTTGAAATAAGCAATATTAAAATGGATAGCAACTCTGTTGCAGCCAGAGTTAAAAGAAAACTTGAAACATACAGAAATACTAATTTGCCCAAGACAAAGTTCTCATCAACGAGACTTCAATATTTAATTAAAACTATTAATTACTTAAAAGAATATGGTGATGTATATCTTGTGAGATTGCCCATTCATGAGAACATGATGGAAATAGAAAAGGATTTAATGATTGATTTTGATTTAATGATTAATGAGGCTATAAAGTTGTCAGACGGTTATTTGGACATGACGCCTCAAAATAGCTTATATAATTATACAGATGGAAATCATTTACATAAATATTCTGGCAAAAAAGTGTCTAAGATTATAGCAAAATGGATATTAGATAATAATAAATTCATATAATTTAGATAGAATAACAGAAATTTCGATCAATTCTAGAATGGATGTTATTTTAAAAGATTTGGATGATAAAATGATTCATTAGGCTAGAAAAAAAAGGTTCTAAATTAGATTTGAAATAAAACCAAATAACAACCCAACAATTAACAAACTTTGATTTTAGACTTTCAGCACCTACCTTTCAAGTACAATTTCACACCTCTAATATTACTTTATTATTAACTTAATATTAATTAAAACAAATTTTGGAAGCAATGAAAAAATTTATTCTAGCTAAAATTTATTTAGTTGTTGTATTAATAATCTATACATCGAACATATTTGCTCAAACCTACAATATTGGTCACATAAGTACAGACTTTTACGACAATGCTAGAAATAGAAATATTGCCACTGAGATTTACTATCCTTCTGATACAAATGGCGATAACGTTCCTATTTCTATAGGCAACTTTCCAATAATAGTTTTTGGACATGGTTTTTTAATGAGCTGGGACAGCTATGATAATTTTTGGAATTCTTTAGTGCCTGAAGGGTATATATTGTGTTTTCCAACAACAGAAATGGGCTTTGCTCCAAATCATCAGTTTTTTGCAGAGGATTTAAGTTTTATTGCCGCAAAAATGCAAATGGAGTCTCAGAATAGTAGCTCTATCTTTCATAATTCTGTATTACCAAAAACTGGAATTTTTGGCCATTCTATGGGAGGAGGAGCTAGTTTTCTTGTAGCTGAAAACAATCCCAATATTAATACTCTAGTTAATTTTGCTGCAACCGAAACCAATCCTTCAGCAATTTTAGCTGCTAGTAACGTTACAATTCCTTCATTAATATTTTCTGGAGAGGATGACTGCGTTGCTCCTCCTGTCAATCATCAAAACATTCTATTTGATAGTTTAAACTCCAATTGTAAAACACAAATTAATATTATAAGAGGAGGGCATTGTTATTTTGCAAATGAAAATGTACTGTGCAGTTTTGGAGAATCTTCTTGTAACCCAAATCTTAATATTTCAAGAGCTGAGCAGCAAGGTGTAACCAATGACTTTTTAAAAATTTGGCTTAATTTTTCTTTAAAATCTGACCAAAATTCTTTTACAATTTTCAACGACTCTTTACAATCTTCTAATAGAATTACATATTCTCAATATTGTAATAGTACAGGTATCGTGAGCCAAAATAAATTAGATGAAATAAATATTTATCCAAACCCAGTTAATAAAATTCTAAATATTGATGTGCCATTAGAATTCATAGATGGAGAGCTTGTTTTATTTAACATGCTTGGTCTAGAGCTACACAAAAAAAATATCTCTAATAAATTAACCAAAATCAATCTATCTGATTTTGAAAATGGAAGCTATTTTATATTTTTAAAAAAAGACGCATTAATTAAGAAAAATAGAATTATAAAAGTTGTTCAAAATTGATAAATTTTTAAGATTTGGAATTTAAAAGACTATCCTTCCGAAATAAGAATAATAAATTTCTTTACTATTTTAAAAACTATTTAAAGCAATTAATTCCATCCTTATTTTTTCAGAAAAAATTACATTTTAAGCTCAATAAATTTGAAGAATTAACTTCAAATGAAAAACAAGAGTTGCTCTCAAGGTTAAATTACTACAACCAGCTAAAAGAAAAATACATTCTTTCCCAAGATGCTCAAAAATTATCTGAAATAAAACTGCAAAAAAACCATAAGACCTATTATTTTGATTTGCATGAATATGGTCGGTATTTTAATCAGCATCTTAAAGGACATTTTTTATTTGGAGATATTACCAAAACTCCCAAAGAACCTGGATTAGTAAAAAGTAGACCCATAAATAATAAAAATACCAATTCTGTCATTTTAAAGTGGAATAAAATAAGACATTTCACTTTTATAGCTAATGATTCTATTTCGTTTTTAGAAAAGAAAAGTCAACTACTATTTAGAGGGAAGGTACATGCTTCACAACCACAAAGAATAAAATTTTTAGAAAAATATCATGGGCATAAACTTTGTAACATTGGAAAAGTCAATTCGAATTCTTTAAACTCAAACTGGATGGCAAAAAGAATGACCATTAACGAACAACTTCAATATAAGTTTATACTTTGTTTGGAAGGAAATGATGTAGCAAGTAATTTAAAATGGGTCATGTCTTCTAACTCCATTGCTGTAATGCCTAAACCTAAATTTGAAACTTGGTTTATGGAGGGAATTCTAGTAGCTGATCATCATTATATATTAATTAAAGATGATTATTCAGATTTAGAAGAAAAACTTAATTTCTACATAGAAAACCCTAAAGAAGCATCGTCAATAATAGAAAATGCTCATAAACATGTGTCCCAATTTAAAGATCAACAAACAGAGGACTTACTTTCCCTCATGGTTATCAATAAATATTTTAAGAAAACCAACTTTTAAAATGGAAAAACCTAGCTCCTATTGTGAATACGTAGTTAATCTTAAAAAGGAGAATCTTCATAAAATTTATCATGATACACAATATGGATTCCCTATTTTAAATGATAATGAATTATTTGGTCGCTTAATTCTAGAAATAAATCAAGCAGGATTATCGTGGACCACAATTCTTAAAAAACAAGTAAATATTAAAAAGGCGTTTTCAAATTTTAATATTAAAAAAATAGCCAGTTATGGGGAGAAAGAAATAAATATTCTACTTAATAACCCTGGAATTATAAGAAATAAACTAAAAATAAATGCTGTTATTTATAATGCCAATAGAATATTAGAAATTCAACAAAATCATGGATCATTTAGCAAATGGCTGGATAAAAACCAAACATCTGAAATATATCTATGGGTAAAACTATTTAAGCAAAATTTCAAATATACAGGTGGGGAAATTACCAAAGAGTTTCTTTTTAGTACTGGATATTTAAAAGGAGCTCACATTGAAACATGTCCGATTTATAAAAAATTGAATAACTTAAATCCTAAATAGAAAAGTAATTATCAATAATTATGTTGAATTTATTGCTACAAAATTTTTCTATATTCTTTTAATATTTAATTTTATTTAAAACATTCTAAAATGAAAAATACTCTTTTAAAAATCACTGGTTTTTTTGCTCTTGCAGTACTACTAGTATCGTTCACAAATAGCCCAAAAATCAATAGTCTTAAAATCGGAAAAAAAGCGCCAATGACCAACTACGAAATGAAAAATGTTTCTGGAGAAGATTATTCATTAGAAAAATTGGCTTTTGAAAATGGAATATTGGTTGTTTTCAGTTGTAACTCTTGTCCGTTTGTCGTAGGAAACAAGGAAATGGAAGGTTGGCAAGGAAGATATAATGAGATTCATGATTTATGCAAAAGAAATAAAATTGGAATGGCATTAGTCAATAGCAATGAAGCTAAAAGAACTGGCGCAGATTCATTTACAGAAATGCAAAAGCACAGCCAAAACCAAAAATACGATGCAGCTTATCTTTTGGATGTGAATAGTAAGTTGGCAGACGCTTTTGGAGCAAGTACAACTCCACATGTTTTTTTACTAGACAGTGATTTTAAATTGATCTACAAAGGCGCTATTGACAACAGTGTAAAGTCAAAATCATCTGTCACAGAAAACTGGTTAAAAAATGCCATTATTTCTAGTGGTAAAAAAGAACCTATTCTTCTTCCAGAAACAAGAAATTCAGGTTGCAGCATAAAGAGACTTTAAAATTTATAAAAAAAAACATGCCAAAACTATCTACTAAAGGAAAGGTAATGCCATCCTCTCCAATAAGAAAACTGGTGCCCTTCGCAGAAAATGCTAAAACTAAAGGAACAACAGTTTACCATCTAAATATTGGCCAGCCAGATATTGAAACTCCAGAGGTTGTTTTAAAAGAATTAAAAAATATAGATAGAAAAGTTATTGAATACAGCCATAGCGCAGGGTTTATTTCCTATAGAAAAGGATTGGCAGATTATTATAAAAATATTGGCATATCGTTAAATCCAGAAAAAGAAATAATGGTTACTACAGGTGGTTCTGAAGCATTGATTTTTGCTTTTCAGTGCTGTTTTGAACCTGGCGATGAGATAATTATTCCCGAACCTTTTTATGCAAATTACAATGGTTTTGCAACTTCTTGTGGCATTAAAGTAGTTTCGGTTACAGCAAAAATAGAGAATGGATTTGCACTCCCTCCAATAGCGGAATTGGAAGCAAAAATAACTTCTAAAACCAAAGGGATTTTAATATGTAATCCTGGTAATCCAACCGGATATCTCTACAAAAAATCAGAAATGAATGCTTTAAAAGAAATTGTTAAAAAACACGATCTTTTTCTATTTGCAGATGAAGTCTACAGAGAGTTTTGTTACGACGGATCAGAACATCATTCGGCCATGAAACTTTCTGAAATTGAAAACAATGTAGTATTAATTGACTCTGTATCTAAAAGATATTCTATGTGTGGTGCAAGAGTTGGTGCATTAATTAGTAAAAATCACGATTTCATGGAAATGGCCCTTAAGTTTGGACAAGCCAGACTTAGTCCACCTACACTTGGACAAATTGCTGGAGAAGCTGCTTTAAAAACTCCTTCTACGTATTTTAGTGAAGTGATTGATGAGTATGTGGAAAGAAGAGATATAGTGGTAAATGGATTAAATAAAATTGAAGGTGTGATTTGCCCAAAACCTCAAGGAGCGTTTTACGCTATTGCTCAGTTACCTATTAAAGATGCCGATCATTTTTGTCAGTGGATTCTTGAAAGCTTTGATTATAATGGAACCACTGTAATGATGGCACCAGCCTCTGGTTTTTATGCCAATAGCAAGATAAAAAATCAAGTTAGAATTGCTTATGTGCTTAAAAAAGACCTTCTAGAAAAAGCGGTTCTTTGTATCGAAAAAGCTTTAGAAGTTTACCAGAAAAGTTTCTAATTAGTTATTTTTTTTATTAACCTAATTTCTGTTGCTCCATACCCAAAATCGTCATAAGAAGCATCATAATATTCAAAATATGGATGGTAGATATCCAACTCTTTCCTTATTTCATGTCTTAAAACCCCTTCCCCCACTCCATGGATAATAACAATTTTTCTTTGCTTTTTGTCAATAGATTTATTTAAAAAGGACTTAAAATGAGTCATTTGTATTTTTAAAATAGCACTATTGCTCATGCCATTATGGGAATCTATCAAATTTTCTATATGAAGATCTATAACTTCCCTTTCTTTAGATCCATATTTCTCTAAATGCCTAAACTTTCTTTTTAAATCAAAATTTTTCTTATTGGTTTTTTCAGCATTTATTTTAGACTTTATCTCATGATCAAAGGCTAGATTTTCGGTTTGATAATCTTCTTGCTTTCTTTCTGAAACTAGTTCAGAGATTTTATACTCTTCTTGGAAACCAAAATTATTTTCCAGCTCTACTCTTTCTAAATCTAGAATTTTGGTAATAATTCCATGGCCATCTGAATTTAGAAATCTTACTTTATCTCCAATTTTAAAATTCATTAACCAACTAATTCTCCATACAAATCGTAGTGGTCAGATTTTGTGATCTTCACTCTAACAAAATCTCCTATTCTACAATAGGTATGTTCATTTTTCACTATTAATACTTCATTGTCAACTTCTGGTGAATCGTACTCACTTCTTCCAATAAAATATCCATCTTCCGCTCTATCTATTAATACTTTGTATTCTTTGCCAATTTTTTTAGCATTCAGCTCAAAAGATATTCCAGATTGTAAATCCATAATAGAGTCTGCTCTTTCTTTTTTTAATTTTGGAGGAACATCATCCTCAAAATTATAAGCGTGGGTATTTTCTTCATGAGAATAAGTAAAAATTCCGAGCCTGTCAAATTTCATTTCCTCTACCCAATTGTACATTTCTTGAAAGTCTTCTTGAGTTTCCCCAGGATAACCAGCAATCATGGTTGTTCTAATAGCAATATTGGGAACCATAGCTCTAATATCCTTAATTAACTTGGTTGTCTTTTCACGACTGGTACCACGTCTCATTGCTTTTAGTATATTAGAAGAACCATGCTGAAGTGGAATATCTAAGTAATTACAGATTTTTTTTTCTTGTTTCATCACCTCAATTACATCCATTGGAAATCCAGTAGGATATGCATAATGTAATCTTATCCATTCTATTCCTTCTACCTTACAAAGTTCTTTAAGCAAATCTGCAAGGGCTCTTTTTTTATATAGATCGAGTCCATAATAAGTTAAGTCTTGTGCAATGAGCATAATCTCTTTCACTCCTTTTTTAGCCAAAGACTTTGCATTGGATACTAAATCTTCAATGGAAGTAGATCTATGTTTCCCCCGCATTAATGGAATAGCACAGAAAGAACAAGGTCTATCACAACCTTCAGCTATTTTCAAATATGCATAATGATGTGGTGTAGTTAATAACCTTTCCCCGACCAACTCGTGTTTGTAGTTGGCATTTAGTGTTCTTAAAATATTTGGAAGTTCTTTAGAACCAAAGTAAGCGTCTACATCCGGGATTTCATCTTCAAGCTGGTCTTTATATCTCTCGGACAAACAACCAGAAACATATACTTTCTCTACTAAGCCTTCTTTTTTAGCGTCTACAAAATCTAAGATGGTATTGATGGACTCTTCCTTTGCGCTTTCAATAAATCCGCAGGTATTTATAATTACAATAGAAGCATCATTTACCTTGGACTCATGCTCCACTTCAAACTTATTGGCTTTTAACTGAGCCATCATGACCTCAGAATCGTAAAGGTTCTTTGAGCAACCCATGGTTACCACATTTACTTTGTTTTTTTTTAAAGTTTTGGTCTTCATTAATTTGTATTAAACGAAGAACCACTGAATAGTGATTCAATAAATGCGTTGGTATTAAAAACTTGTAATTGATCTACTTTTTCCCCTACTCCAATATATTTAACTGGAATTTTAAACTGGTCGGATATTCCTATTAAAACACCACCTTTGGCAGTACCATCTAGTTTGGTAATAGCTAAGGCATTTACTTCTGTTGCCTTTAAGAACTGCTCCGCTTGTTCTATAGCGTTTTGGCCAGTAGAACCATCTAAAACTAATAATATTTCATGAGGAGCGTTGGGAATGACTTTTTGCATTACATTTTTAATTTTGGTGAGCTCATTCATTAAATTAACTTTATTGTGTAGTCTTCCAGCGGTATCTATTAATACAACATCGGAATTGTTTGCCTTGGCGCTCTGAAGAGTATCAAAAGCAACTGAAGCTGGATCTGAACCCATATTTTGTTTTACAATTGGAACACCTACTCTTTCGGACCAAATTGTTAATTGTTCAACAGCAGCTGCTCTAAAAGTATCTGCAGCACCCAACAAAACACTTTTTCCGTTGTTTTTATATTGATGGGCTAACTTTCCAATGGTTGTAGTCTTACCTACCCCATTTACTCCAACTACCATTATTACATATGGCTCGTTAGAGGATGGTGTTTCGAAATTTGAAATATCTTCGATATTATTCTCAGATAACATTTCTATAATTTCATTTTTGAGTAAGTTATTTAACTCATTAACACCAACATATTTCTCTTTTTTAACTCTTTCTTCTAATCTTTCTATAATTTTTAGAGTCGTTTTAACGCTGACGTCGGAAGAAACCAATACTTCTTCAAGATTATCTAAAACTTCGTCGTCGACTTTAGATTTTCCTGCAACAGTTGTAGCAATTTTAGAAAAAAAACTCTTCTTGGTCTTTTCTAAACCTTGATCGAGTTCTTCTTTTTTTTGCTTGGTAAAAAAACTTTTCCAACTCATGATAACTATATTAAATAAAAAAGCTCTTTCCTTTATCTAAAGAAAGAGCTTAAAATTAAAACTTTTTTAGCTTTTATTAAAACCAGTCTTTTACTCTATCGTTATGTACTATTTCTTCTTTAAAGGTATAAGAACCACTTTTTGGGGACTTGACCATTTTAATAACTTTAGTATGTTGTTTCCCTCCTCCTTTTTGAAGAGATGCTACTGATTTCTTAGCCATGGCTTAATTATTTAATTTCTTTATGTAATGTGTATTTCTTAAGAATTGGATTGTATTTTTTCAACTCAATTCTGTCAGGTGTATTTTTCCTGTTTTTTGTGGTAATGTATCTTGAAGTACCTGGCACTCCACTTTCTTTATGCTCTGTGCATTCTAAAATTACCTGTACTCTATTTCCTTTCTTGGCCATTTTCTTAAATTATGGGTGGCAAATATAATTTATTTATTTTTATTCACAAGGTTAGATTTGTTTTTATTTACTTGTATAATTCAATAGTTAAACTCTAATGAATATATTTGAAAAAAAATTATAAATGAAAAATATTTCTATACTCTGCTTAGCAATTATTTTATTTTCATGCAATAACACTAATGAAAATCCAATTTTAAATTCCAAAAGCGAATCACAATCCTATAAATTTTATGGCAAAGTAATTTCACAAGACTCTATAAAAAACTTAGAAGTTGAGAAAGAATCTTTAATGAATACTGGGATTAAAACCAGTAAAATATCTGGGAGAATTGTAGAAACATGTAGTAAAAAAGGCTGTTGGATGACTTTAGACACAGGAGAAGACACATTATTTATCAAATTTAGAGATTATGCATTCTTTGTCCCTACAGACAGCGTAGAGGGTAAACAAGCAATAATCCAGGGAGATTTATTTCTAGATACTGTTACTGTTGAAATGTTAAAACATTATGCAGAAGATGCTGGAAAGTCTGAAGAAGAAATTGCTCAAATAACAGAACCTAGTTACGATATGGGATTTACTGCAGATGGTGTAATTATTGCTGAATGAAATATTCAACTGGAATAATCTTATTGATTCTAACTGGGTGTGTAAATACAACATCTTCTGAAGATTTCCCAAAAGTCATTCTTGATCCAAATCCAACGAGTGAAATGGCGCAACAGATGCGAGAAATGACCAAAGAATTGGAGGCAATAAAAATTAAACTAGAAAAAAACGAAACTTTAGGGGAAAACCTTCTAAATTTCGAACTAATTCACCACCAACAAGTAACCGATAGTAGCTTTAACAAACCTCATATTGAGCCAATGTCTATAGCGTATGATTACGCTGTTGGAGAATTCAATAAAGACCCAAGTATTAGAAACTATTCTTCAATTATTAATAATTGTAGTAGTTGTCATCAGCTTTCTTGTCAAGGACCATTGGTTAAAATAAATAAACTGATGATTAAAAGTCTTTAAAAATTAAGGGCTGTTTTTTCATTACAGATTCAATTTCCTTAATGGTTCTTGGAACACATCCAGAGAGGTTTTCTGGTTCACCATCGGTTATTAAAATATCATCTTCTATTCTTACACCAATATTCCACCATTTGGGATCACAAGGAGAACCTTCCTTTATATAAATCCCAGGTTCAACGGTTATAACTGTATTGGGTTGAAACTCTCCGTAAGTACCTGGATCATGCACATCTAATCCTAAATAATGAGAAGTTCCATGCATAAAATAACGTCTTAATTCAAATGGGGATTTTATTAACCCTATTTCTTGTAATCTTTGCGAGACTACTGTAGTTGCGATGGTATTGGTAATATAAAATGGATTACCCGCCTTACACTCTGCAATTGCTTTGTTCTGCGCTTCTAAAACAATATTATAAATGATTTTCTCTTCCTTGGAATATTTACCATCAACAGGGATAGTTCTTGTCACATCAGCTGTATAACCATGGTATTCTGCACCAACATCACTTAAAAGTAAATGATTTCCTTTCATAGTTTTTCTGTTGGTTGTATAATGTAAAATACAAGAATTTTCAGCAGCTCCTACTATGGATGGATATCCAGGATATTCAGCCCCATTTAATTTAAAAACTGCTTCAACAACAGCCTCTGCCTGAAACTCTTTCATATCTGGTTTTAGTACTTTCATTAACTCGTTTTGAGCATCACATGTTATTGAAATTGCTTTTCTTAGAAGAACTAGTTCTTCTTTGGTTTTAACCTCTCTAAGTTTTGCCATCCAATTTTTTATTTCATTATCGTTAAAATCTTTATTAAATATGTTTTTTAATGAATCTAAATCTGGATAATGATTTTCTTTAAAAGGTTGGTTTGTAAAAACTGTGTCTATAGTAGAGAAATCAATTTTTTCCCAAGAAAACTTGTCAATATTAAAGGACTTTTGAATGCCAAGAACTAGCTCAGAGCCTTTGACCCCTAACTTCTTACCAACCCAAGTCTCTGAATTTTCATTTCTTTGTTTAATTAATAAAAGTTCACCAATAGTATCTACACCAAATATTTGTGGTTTTTTAAAAATAATTAATGCACTGTTGGACTCGTTTAAGCCTGTTAAATAATAAAAACTAGGGTCTTGATGAAATTCATAATCTACATCATTGGCTCTAACCATACTTTTTCCAGAACAGAACACAGCCATTGCTCCACTAGGCATAAAGGTTTTTAAAGCTTTTCTTCTATCTGCATGAAAACTAGCAGGCAGCAGATCTGAATCGTATATACCAAGAGTATCGAACCTTAGGTCAATAGATTGTTTTTTAAACTCTTGGGAATAAAAATTAGATGTAAAAGAAAGTAAGAAAAATATATATAAATAATATTTCATGAATCCTAAACTACAAAAACTAGTAGGATTTTTATGAAATAATTACATAAAACCATTGGCTTTAGCCTCTGCTATAACAGTAGAAATACCTTTTTTGTTTATGGTTCTGATAGCAGATGCAGAAACTTTAAGAGTTACCCACTTATTTTCTTCAGGAATAAAGAATTTTTTAGTTTGAAGATTTGGATAAAACTTTCTTCTAGTTCTTCTTTTAGACTTAGAAACGTTATTTCCAGTGATAACTTTTTTTCCTGTAATTTGACAAACTCTAGACATGGTATTAAAAATTTGAGCTGCAAATTAAGTTCATTTTTATGGGATAAACAAATATCACCTCCTCTTTTTCTGTTGTTGCTTGGCAACTTCTTCTAATCGCTGCTGAAAACGAGATTTCTTTTTAATTTTTTTCTTGTTAGACTCAATCTTTGCTCTGATTTTATCTTCATCTATAAGAAACTTTTTAATTCCCCACATTATACCAATATTCATGATATTTCCACAGAAGTAATAATAACTAAGACCCGCAGAATATTTATTAAAAAAGAAAATAAACATGATTGGCATAAAATACATAATGACTTTCATATTAGGCATTCCAGGCTGGGTTTGTGCTGTCATTTGACTAGAATTGGTAATAGTGTAAATTAAAGTAGATCCTGCCATAAGAAGAGCAAATAGACTAACATGGTCTCCATAAAAGGGAATTTCAAACCCCAAATCTAAAATAGAATCAAAAGAACTTAAATCTTCAGCCCATAAAAAACCCTTATGTCTTAAAGATAAACTTGCTGGAAAATATCTAAATACAGCAATCAAAATTGGCATTTGGATAATCATAGGTATGCAGCCAGCCATTGGATTTACGCCGGTTTGCTTGTATAAAGCCATAGTTTCTTGCTGCTTTTTCATCGCAGCATTTTTATCCGTTTTTCCTTCGTACTTAGCTGAAATTTTATTCATTTCAGGCTTAATAACCTTTGTTTTTGCTGTTGACATGTAGTTTTTATAGGTCAATGGCATAATAACAATCTTAACAATTATAGTAAGAAATAGAATAACCAAACCTATTGAAAACCCAAAAGACATTAAAAATTTGAAAACTGGATCAATAAGGTATCTATTTACCCAAGCGAAAACACTTCCACCTAAATTAATTAGATCTTCCATTTCGTAATCATAAGTTTCCAATATATCATAGTCATTAGGGACGAATAAAAACTTTAAAGGAACTCTGCCCATAGACGGAATAGAAGTCCTTGAAGCATAAGATTTGGTATAATTATCATCCTCTAAATTTCGGTGAACAATTTTTGTTTTACCAAGACCATCTTCACTTAATAGTATTGAAGAAAAGAACTTGTGTTTAAAAGCTATCCAATTTATATTACTTTGGAGATCGTCTTCTTCGTCTGACATCTCAGACAGATAATCTCTTGTACTACCAAAATACCTATACATAATGGTACAAATGTTTCTTTCATCTTCTGCTAATTTCTCAGTCGATAATCCTTTCATGGACCATTTTAAATCAACATCAGATTTTATATCATTTTCAATATTGTGGTAGTTAATTTCAAAATTAACATCATAATTACCATTAGATAAGCGGTAAGAAAATTCAAGATATTTTTCCTCGGAACCAGCATTTGCTCTAAAAACTAAAAGACTATCGTTATTTTTAACCAAATCAAAAAACAAATCACTTGTCTCCACTGGCACCACTTTCTCAGCATCTACTATAGTAAGACTCATTTGAGAAGTTTCTTTTTCAAAAAGAGAAATAGGTTTGTTTTCATCACTGAAAAAACTGTTGTAAGTCCTATACTTATATTGACCGTTTTCATCCAACTCCACCATTTCAGCATTTGTAATTCTTGCCCCTTTGGAAGAAAAAGAAAGCCTTATTTTATCGTTTTCTAGAAAATAATCTTTTTCCTCACCTTTAACTGAACCATAAAAAATTCCGTAATTCTCAATTAATTTCTCATTTTCTTTTTGAGCTAAAAGTTTTTGAAAAATAATATTATCTGTAGAATCTATCTCTATTTCAACATCAGAATTAGTAGTGCTTTTAAATTCTGTTACTTCAGTGCTATTTCCATCAGAAATAACTTCATTTGATTGACTAACTGGGTTAGTGGGACTGGGCTGCTCGTTAGGCTGATTCAAAAACATGAAAGCCATAACTACGGCACCAATTAAAATTAAACCCGTTGTAGTATTTTTATCCATTAATAGAAATTTAGAGCACAAATATATTTTTTCTTAGTCAAAAAAGGGAAGAGAATAACAAATAATACAAAGAATTTATTTAATAAATTTAATAGTATAGTTAATAACTTTGTGAATAAAGGAGACAACTCTTATTACTTAAATAAGGGAACATCAAATATTTTTGTTTAAATATAATTCTAATAATGTTTGCAACTCTATTTGTAAAAAAAAGAATATCTCATAAGGTTTTAGCAAAGCAATTTGTACATAAAACGCTTCGTGCAGTGGATGAAACTTTTGAAGATTTTCTAGATGCAATTTACAATGATTCAGAATTAGAATACTATCCTCAATTAAATTACAAAGATCCTTCAGTTCTTATGCATATAATAATAGCTGGAAATATGAAGTTCTTTGAAAGAATACTTTCTAGCCATGAAGAAAATGCAGTTTGCAATTCTATTATTAAGGAAATGAGTCTGGTTTTTGAGATAGATTTTAATGAAATGAAGGAGAAATTAGAAAATTACAGCTCCTTTATTTCCAGAGTAAATCACCCATCTAAAAATATATTATACGGCATGTCTAAATCTGTATTTTTTAAGTTTAAACTAGGGAAATACCAAGATGATTATTTTGCACAATTGAATACCCCTAATCCTATTTTCTTGAAAAAAATTGATTCCTTAATTGAGAATTACATTTGGGATTGGAAATCGATTTTTGAAAAATGTAAAATAACTTATTAACTAGTTTAGTGCAAAATTCTTAATAGCCATTTCTTTTATATCATTGCCTATTGCTAAACAAGCAGTTGCTGCAGGCGAAGGTGCGTTTAAAACATGAATACTATTGGAAGTATATTCTATTCTAAAATCATCTTTGGTATCTCCATTTTGACTTAACAACAAAGCTCTTACTCCTGCTCTACCAGGTTTAATATCATCCATGGTTAACGATGGAATTAATTTCTGTAAAGTTTTTAAAAATAGTTTTTTAGAGAAAGCTCTTCTATACTCATTAATACCATAAGAGGCATTTTTAAAGAAAAGTTGCCAAGTTCCTCTGTAAGTTAAGGCGTCAAGTGAGTCATTTAGACTAAAATCAGTTTTATTGTAACCTTCTCTTTTAAAACTAAAAACTGCATTTGGACCACATTCAACATCCCCATTCACCATTCTTGTGAAATGAACACCTAGAAAAGGAAAAGCAGGGTCAGGAACAGGATATATAAGATTATTTACTTTGTTTTTTGCATGGTCTTCAAGTTCGTAATAATCCCCTCTAAATCCAACTATTCTCTCCTTAAGTGGTATATCATCGCTCTTGGCTAGTCTATCTGCCTGAAGCCCACCACAAACTATTAGGTACTTTGATTTTATAGTCTTATTCTGTGTTTTAATTATCTTTAAATCTGCTTGGTTTTCAATAGATTTTACTTCCTGAGAAAGCAAGACTTCACTATTCTCATTCCATCCACGAGCAACATCTACCATTTTTTTTGTTGCCAACACATAATCAATTATTCCAGTACAAGGAACCCAAATTCCTGCAATTCCATTTACTTCTGGTTCAATATCCTTTATTTGATTGGCATTAATTTTTTCAATCCCTTCCGTATTATTTTCCAAACCATTTTTATAAATCTTATCTAAAAACTTAAATTCTTTTTCATGAGTAGCAACTACAACCTTTCCACAAACATCGTGGGTGACCTTATACTCCTTTGAGAATTTAACCAACTCATGTCTTCCCAAAACACAATTCCTAGCTTTATTAGATCCTGGAGTGTAATACAATCCTGAATGAATGACCCCAGAATTACTTCCAGACTGGTGTTTTGCTAACTGATCTTCTTTTTCAATAAGAACTAGATTCTTGTTAGGAAAATTCTGTTGTAATTTGTAAAAAGTTGCCGCACCAACAATTCCACCACCAACAATAGCTATGTCGAATATTTTATCCATAGCTTTCTATAGAAATCTCTTCTTTTGGAACTTGAAAAAGTAGTAGCAAACCAACTATAAAAAAAACTACCAATGCTACGATTGAATTTCTCATGCTACCAGTAACCTGTTCTATGAACCCATAAGAAAACATTCCTATTACAATACCCAATTTTTCAGAAATATCGTAAAAGGAGAAGAAAGAAGAAGTGTCTTTAGTTCCAGAGGGAATATATTTTGAGTAAGTACTTCTTGATAAAGACTGTATACCACCCATTACCAAACCAACAAAACCTGAAATAAGGTAAAAATGAATGGGTTCATAAACTAGTAAGGCGCTTAAACACAACAAAATCCAAATGAATACTACCAATTTCAATGCAAATAAATTCCCTTTAAACTTTGAGATTTTGGAAAGTAAAATAGCTCCTGGTATTGCAATTAATTGTATAAGTAAAACACCTATAATCAAGCCCATCTTGGCATTAGCACCTTCCCCCCAATTTACTTCTTTGGTGCCAAAGTATACAGCAACCAACATTATGGTTTGTACTGCCATACTGTAAACAAAAAAAGAGTAAATAAACCTTTTAAGTCTCTTAGTTTTCATAATATACAACCTTACCTTGTTCAGCTCCAAAATCCCTTTTTGATAAGTGGATTTGTCCTTAATTCTAATTTTCTTACCCCTGGGAAGATTTTTGAAAGTAATTTGAGAAAAACAAAACCACCACAAACCAGTTAGTGCGAAACATAATCTTGTATAAAAAGCACGCTCACTTTCTTGAGCGTTAAAAATTAAGACTAAACAAAGTACTAGTAAAATAACACTACCAAAATAACCCATAGAAAAACCACGGGCAGACAAACTATCGTGGTCTTTTTTTTCTGCTATTTCAGGTAGAAAGGCATTGTAAAAAACCAAACTACTCCAAAAACCTATTCCAGCCATCACAAACAACAACATACTTATTTCCAGGTGGTTTTTATCAAAGAAGGAAAGAAGCACGCAACAAAAAGAACCTAAATAACAAAAGAATTGCATGAAAGATCTTTTGTTACCGGTAGAATCTGCAATTCCTGATAAGACAGGAAGAATTAGAACTAATAATAGAAAATAGCAGGAGCTTAATATAGTAATTAGAGCAGTGTTGATAAACTCAAATCCAAAGAAAATAACTTTTTCATCTACATAGCCCTCGTAAAAAACTGGAAAAATTGCACTGGAAATTACCAAAGGATATACCGAATTTGCCCAATCGTAAAAAGTCCAGGCTTTTTGAATTTTCTTATTAGATTTTAGCATTAAATTATTTGATTATAATAAACTCAACCCTTCTATTTTTGGCCATACTAAACATAGAAGCTCCCTTGGAAGCAGGTTGGTCAGAACCTAAATCCTCAGCAGTAATTCTATCTAAAGAAATTCCATTTTTTAATAAAAAATCCTTTACTGATTTTGATCTGTAATTACCTAAATTTTTTAAAATTTTGTTTTCTGGATCATCATTTATAGCTTTTTTTTCTAAATTATCAATATGTCCGTTTAACTGTAATTTCAAATCTGGATTATTTTTTAAAATATCTATTACATTATTTAAATTGTTATCGAACATAGGGTCTACAGAATAACTCTCTACATCAAAATATATCGAATACTTTTTAAGTTTTACATCAATTGGTAATTTTTCGTCCACCTGGACATCAAGATGGTATACAATGGATTCTCTTTTCTTTTTTTGTCCTTTGTTACAGTCGCATAAATCAGGATCTTCTACTAAAAAAAGCTCAACATTATCTATATAATAATATGCGTTAGGAGATTGAATCCCAGGAAAATCATCAGACTTAGTAAGTTTTTCATATTCGGTATCCTTATTATTAAAAAAATTACCTATTGTGATATACTTTTCTTTTCCATCTGCTTGGTAAACCCCGCAAACAGTTTCCCACTTATATCTTGACTTGTATATTTTACTTTTTTCATTGGTTACCACAGCAGATAATTCTGCTTTATCATTGAAAATAATATCGCCTTTTTTATCTAGAGTAACTGGCTCTTCACTGATGTAAGCTCCTATATTGTCGATTGCGTATTTACTTAAATCTGATAAACTCACTTGGATATTTACGCAGTAGTTAAGTCCACTAGCAAGTGGTTTAATAAGCATAGATTGAATGTATGTTCTAGGTTTTTGGTTATTGTAACTATAAGTTAATATTCCAGCATAATTTTCCCCTTCTTTAGGAAATTCCTTTCCATAAATATTTTCAGGTGTGCCAATATCTCCAGGAATACTACTTGAAAAAAGATCTGCTTTTAAGGAGGTAGGAGAATACCAATCTTTGGCAACATTAATTTGGTTTAATTTTTTAAGCTTTCCATCTATACTTTCAAAACTTGGATTAAGAACCAAATTATTATCTTCTTGTGTTTTATAAGAATTTAATGACAATAATAGGAACAAGGTATAAACTAATTTAATTCTCATTTTTAGTTGTTTGATTTAACACTTTCTATAAAACATTTAACTTTCTCTGGATCTGTATCTGGATAAACTCCATGCCCCAAGTTAGCAATATGTCTATTGCCAGCAAAGTTATTAAGCATTTCTTTGGTCTTTTTCTCTATAAGTTTAAAATCTCCATACAAAACACAAGGATCTAAATTCCCTTGTAAAGTCTTTGTATTAGCAAATAAATTAATTGCTTGACCAATATCCATAGTCCAGTCTAAACCAATTGTATTACAATTTAAATTTTTCATGCTTTGAAGAGCAAAAAAAGCTCCTTTACTGAAAACAGTAAGAGGAACATCATTAATAGCATCACATATTCTATGGACATATTTCATGCCAAATTCGTTGTAATATTCTGGAGATAATATCCCTGCCCAAGAATCAAAAATTTGCAATAAATCTGCTCCTGCATTAATTTGCAATTTCAAATATTCAATGGTAGTAATCGTAATTTTATCCAAAAGTAAATGGGCTAGTTCTGGCTCTCTATACAAAAAACTCTTTGCTTTACTAAATGTTTTAGAACCTTGACCTTCTATCATGTAGGCAAATATTGTCCATGGAGCACCAGCAAAACCTATTAATGGAACACGTTGAGAAAGTTCATTTTTAGTGATTTTTATTGCTTCAAAAACATATGATAAGTGGTCTTGTAAATTAGAGGTGTTTAAAGCATCAATATTGGCTTTACTTTCAATAGTTTTTGGAAAGTAAGGCCCTTTTTTTTCTATCATTTCATAGGAAAGCCCCATGGCTTCTGGAATTACCAAAATATCTGAAAAAATAATTGCTGCATCAACTCCTAGAATATCTACTGGTTGAATTGTAACCTCTGCAGCCAAATGCGGGGTTTCTACCAATTCTTTAAACCCACTTAATGAATTTCTTATTTTTCTATACTCAGGAAGAATTCTACCTGCTTGTCTCATCAACCAAACTGGGGTTCTTTCAATATTTTTACCATTTGCAGCTCTAAGTATAAGATCATTCTTTAAATTCATGGTGTAAATGTATAAAAGACTCTCATTAAAAAATATATTGTGTAAAACAAGTTCAATAAATCTTATTGTTTTTTGTTGCTTTTTCTTGAGCTTCCAAAATAACTGGTCCCAAACCAATGTAACAAATAATTATTCTAACGATACTATTGTAGTAGTAATTACTAATGAAAATAAAGAATTAAGAGGTTTATTAATAAGTGAAGATTATAATTCATTAACTGTTCAAATTGCCAATGAGAATAAAAAGTTTAATAAAAATGAAATTAAATCCTACAGGTTTATTACAAGAAATCAGATAAAATCTATAAAAGAATTTAAAAACCCAAACCCTATATATACAAAGTATTGTTATTTTCCATCTGCTTATATAACAGAGAGGGGGAATGTAAATACAAACTCCCATTACTTTTTAACAAGTAATTCAAAAATAGGAGTTCACGAAAATTTTGAAATTTCAGTTGGAAATATATTTATATATAATGTGTTTTCTTCACTTACCTATTCAAAAAAAATAAACAATTCCTTCACTACTGGAATATCTCTTATTGGCAGTATAAATCTACTAACTAACTTAAATGGAATTAATGAATTTAATAGTTGGGGTTTTTTACCAAGAATCACTTATGGAGATAGTTTTCAAAACACAACAATTGGAATGATAGGATATCACCTTCCATTTTTAGAGGAGTTTTATTACGGAGGATATTTGGCAAGTCAAAAGAAACTAGCAGAAAGATTTACTCTAGCAGGTGAAATAGTTGGAATCACAGTAGATGGAATTCAAATAGGATTAATTAATAATATTATAATAAATTTTGCTAGAAATTTTAGAGAAAACTGGAGTTTCGGAATCACAGTTATAAATATGGAAGCAATTAATAATGCTTTAGGAATTGACGCAATTGTAGTTCCATATATAGGACTGCAAAAAAAGTTCTAGTTATTTAGAAAGTAGAACATAGCCTTTCAAACTCTTTTCCTCTCCAGATTGGCTGTCTACTAAATCTATCTTCCATATATATGCATCTGATGATAATGCATTGTTTTGGTACGTACCATCCCATTTCT
>Ga0206682_10001369_pt1 | contig 24063 bp, 29 predicted proteins | sample M240m12015metaG_FD_155444 | JGI IMG/M metagenome (GOLD analysis project Ga0206682, IMG submission 155444) | Ammonia-oxidizing marine archaeal communities from Monterey Bay, California, United States - M2 40m 12015 | ecosystem: Environmental > Aquatic > Marine > Intertidal zone | place: USA...
TATTGCTCAAACAAATAGAAATAAAGCAGTTAAGTTTCAACAAGCACAAGTTTTAAGAGATGGTATTGTTTCAGGACATTTTTCTGACGATATGGTTACTCAAGTTGAGGGAGCATTGGACAGAATGGCTAAATTAAATCCAAACGGAAAGAACTATTCTAAAGTTTTAAATGAGGCTAACGCTGAGTTGGGGATGACCGTACAAAAACAAGCACAGGTTACTGATTTATTAAAAAGAACTAGTGATGCGTTTGAAGGAGATGAAGATAAAAAATACTATTCTAAGGATGCATTCTTTGCTTTATTAGAGGATAACACTTCTTTAGATTTAGATTCTAATGCAATGAAAAATGCCTACAAAGGTTATTTAAAGTCTACAGACAATATAAATGAAGATGTTGTAAGAGAAGATTTTATTGACTTACTAGGTAAGTATAAGTTTGGTTATGGAGGTAAAACAGAGGAAGGAGAAATCGGTGGTGTTAAAACCATGATAAATAGTAGTTCTCAAGGTGAAAGAACTCAGATGTACAAACTGGAAAGTGGTGTATCTGTGCCGGTATATACTGACTCATCTTTAGTACCAGAAGATTTAGTAGAAAAATGGGGAACATCTAGTAAGGCTCACATTGCTATGATGGACAACTATGTAGATAAAAAACTTGCAGGTAAATCATATACAGGTGAAGAGTTAAAAGCACAAGAATTAGCATTAAAGAAGGAGTTTGTTTTAGAACAGATGAAACAAGTAATTCCTGACTACGCAAGTATATCACAAAAAAGAGAAAGTGCATTACCAGGACAAACTGATGGTTCTAGCAATAAACCAAATCCTTCATCATTAGTGGCAACACAAATTAGTAGAGCATTACTAGGTGATCAATCTATTATTGGAAACACATCCAGAAGTTATATGATGTTCGAGAATACTAAATTAGAAGGCTTTGATGTAACTAGTCAGTTCAAAGATATTAAACTTATTCCAGGTATTGGAAAATCACCAGGTAGACCTGCTACTAAAATATTTAGACCACTAAACGAAGATGCACTATACATAGATACAGGTCGTGGAGTTGTTAGATATGACGAGAGTCAATTTAATGACTTAATGATTATGGCTTCAAGTGCAGGTAATGGGTTTGACATGACTGATGCTAATAGTCTACCTGAATACAATAATATATCGAAATCATTTAATATCAGACAAACGGTTACAGACGGTACAACAACTAAGAATATTTCTGAGTTAACATCTGCTGAAGCACAGTCTGGAAAATGGTCACCTGCAAATCAATCACTAGTAGGTACTAAGTATCAAAAGTATCAAATGACTGATGAGAATAAAAGTAATGAAAGAAGTCAACAAAAAATAGCAGGTTCAGCGTTGTCTCAAATAGAAGGATTTTCTATTGAACAAATGAATAATAATAATCAGAATTATGATAATGTAACTGAAATGGGAAAGGCATTAAATACATCATGGTCTGGACAAGTAGTACCTGGTATTAGTATGACAAAAACAATAAAATCTATAAAAACAGGTGTAAATGCAGTAGGATCATTAGGCTTCGGAGCAGGGCGAGATAAATTTGTTGTAAGATTTAATGACGGATCTGATAAAACAATTGATCAAGATGAGATGAGATCACTAGTATTGGGACAGTTTTAATACAACAAAAAAACATAATGGAAGATAAAGAGTTACTTGCAGCCTGGGAAAAAATAGGGCAAATATATGGACCTCAAAAAAGAACTTTTGATGAGTTTAAGTTTCAAATGCAGTCTAATGACTATAGAAAAGAAACTTTTAAAAAGTTAGGTAGTAATGCAAAAGTTGTTTTAGGGTATGATAACTATGATCAGTTTAACGCTGACAAGTTTTTACCTACTCCAACACTAAGTATAAATAATATTCCTGAAAGTGCAGATAACTTACCTAGATTTAATGCTTCATCTTCTACTTTTGTAGATCAAACAACAGATATTGCAAGAAAATCGAGCAATCCAAAACTATCTGGAGGTACTGGACCTGGAGGAAATTCAAGAAGAGTAAGTCCTAGAACCCAAGCAATAATAGACTCTAACAAGTCTAAAAAAGAAGAAGCAAAAAAACAAGCGTCATTAGATAGAGCAAAAGTTGCAGCAGCAACTACTTCAGACTTAGTAACTCAAAAGGCAGACTTCTATGATGTTTTAAAAAACTACTCAAGTGTATCTGGAAATGAATTGTTTGCTAGTCAATTAGATTATAATAATGATAAATTAACTGGTGTTGCTAAAGGAGACTTTGAACAGAAAGCAATTAATTTTCTTTCAGAGGATATGTTTTCTGTTGTAGAAGATACTGAAAATAGTCAAGTTTGGAAAGACTATGGAGAAGAGTATGGATTTTTAATAAACCAACTTAATTCACAAGGAAAAGAAATAAAAATACTACAAGATCAACTTGGTACAGAAACTGATCCAACAAGGAAACAAGACCTTATAGATGAAATAAATGATATAATGTCTGAGGGTGCTGATTATAAGTCTAATAAACCTACAAAAACAGGTGTATCAAACAAAATATACAAGTACGGTTCATATGAAGATATGCAAGAAAGGTTCTCTAAACTAAACAGTTTACCTGAATTTAAGAATTATCAAAGAGCAATAAATATATTAGGTCATGTTAGTGATGTAAGTAAAAATTTTGATACTAGAAACCCTGAGTGGGTTGAGAATCAAAAAAACCTAAAAGGTGCTCAAGCATATGTGGATATGAAGGATAAGTATGACCTTCCAGACGCAGAAATTCCTGGGCAAATGCCACAGCCAAAATGGTTTAAAAACAACATATCAAAACCAATAATATCATCACTTGCTAAAGGAGTAAATGATATACTATCTCTTCCTAGAACTCTTTCATTTAATGACGAATATGGATGGACAGATTCATTAGCAGAAGCATCAGAGAGAATATTTAGTAAGGAAAAAAATCCAAACATGGTTGCTCAACTTGGACAATCAAGTAATAAGGATAGAGGTTTGTCTGAAAGAGTTGCGATGGTTGATGACTATCAATTAGTTGTTGATGATAACATAGGTGCTGAATTTAGATCAGCAAAAACAGTAAGAGATAAAGATGGGTATTTAGTACAAGACAATGAAATAGTAAAACAAGTAATTGAGAAGTACGAAGCAAACCCTGAAGAATATAAATCTGAACAACAATACAATCTAGAAGGAGCGTTGCCAAAATTTGTTGGAGTTATGGCTGATTTAGGTGTATTAATGTTTGGAACAAAAGGTTTAGGTACTGGAGTTAAAGCAACAGGAGCACTAGCAAAAGGATCAGGATTAACAAGAGCGGGTAACTACTTAAGTAAATCTACTGTAGCAAACAGAATTGGATTAACTGGTGCTGTAACTGGACAGACTCACAACCAACTTTATGGGGAGGCAATAAGACAAGGTATGACACCTACTGAAGCCTCTGCTTTTGCAGTTACTGGATCTCTTGCTGTTGCAGCAGTGGCTCAGATAAATCCACAGTTCTATTTGATCGGTGAAAAGAAAGCAGCCTCAAAATTAACAGAAAGGTATATTGCGTATTTAGCACAAGGAGGTAAAGAATCTAAAAGCACAGCATTTAAGTATGCTATGAAAGAAGTATTTGGTGCAGGTAAAAGAGAAATGCTTGAAGAATTAGCAGAAATACCTGCTCTTAATGCAGTTCGTGGTGGATTTAACCAGGTAATGTCACCAGAAAAATCATTTGAAATTGAATGGTCTAGGGGAGAAATAGAAGAGTCAGCAATATTTGGTCTTGCAGCAGGAACTGCAACAGGTCCAATGAATATTACATCTCAGTCATCTTTACAGCAACAAGCAACATACGCTTCGTATAAAGCAAAAGAAAAATTCTTTGAAAGATTAGACAACTTAGTAGGTAAACAATACATAGATCCTGAAAGCGGCAACACGTATTATTATACAAAAGAACAAGCCGAATCAAAAAAAGCAGAGTTTTCAAATTTGTTTACGCAATTAGATGCGGCTAAACTATCTACAAATAAATTAAGTGAAGAGTCAGAATCTAAATTACTTAGTTTGTTTCAGAGTTCTAATAATATAAAAAGACTAATGGACAATGCAGAAGGAAACCCTGCGTTGATGAAAGTATTAGATGCACAGTATGCCCTTACTAATGACGCTATTGCTGAAGAATTAGAAAACAACAAAAAACAACCTAAAGTAGAACCTAAAAAAGATGAAAATATTTCAACACCTACAGAATTAACAGAGGATGTTGAATCAGAGATGGATTCTATTTTAGATAACGATTCTGAATTGGAATTAAATGGAACAGTAAAACCAGATCCAAAAGTAGAAGAAAAAACAACAGAATCAGAACCGGAGGTTGTAAATAATGAAGTGGTTGAAGAAGGACAAAAACAACAAGCCATTAGTATTGAACCAAAAGTTGAGGGTGACCAAAACACTAAGTCTGATTATAATGAAAATATAGTTCCAGGTCATTTTACTATGCTCTATGATGATGCATTTGGACTAAAAGTAAAAGGACCTTCGGATAAAAATGGTAACAAGGATTTAGACAAGGCAGTTAACAAAGCCATGAGAGAATCTAAAACTTATCAAGAGGCTTTAGGAAAATTAAAAAAACTTAACCCAAAAGGGGAGATTAAGCAAGATTCTAAACCAAAACCTTTATTCACTAAAGACGAAGTAACTACTGCTAAAGCAACAGGTGATTATTTGACACCATTAGTAAAAAGATTAAAAGAAAACTTTCCTGGTGTTGAAGTAGTTGTAGATTCAAAAGCGGTAGAAGATTTAGCCTTGTCTCAAGGAGTATCACCAGAAGGAGCCAAAACTGCAAGAGGTGTTTTTGATGCTACAAATAACAGGGTATTAATAAATCCTAAAACAGCAAACAAGGATACACCTATCCATGAGTTTGGTCATGTATGGACAAGATTAGCAAAGGAAGAGAGAAAGGAATTGTGGGACAAAGGTATGTCTCTTATTGGTGATAGTGATATAGTTAAAAACTTAAGGAATCAAATAGCACAAAACCCTGACTTACAAAAAGTATATACAGAGGACAAGATATTAGATGAAGCATTAGCAATTGCTATTGGTCAACGTGGGGCTAAGATATTTGAAAGTCAAGAAGACCAAGGTATTTGGGATAATTGGATAAAAGAGTTTTTTGATTTTATTAAAAACAAATTCAATGTAAAAAGTGAAGGTGATATAGAAAACCTAACTTTAAGAGAATTTATAGAACTTGCTAGTACAGAGATACTAACTGGAGAAAAAATTGTATCAACAGAATCAAAATCTGAGCCTGAAGTTAAGGTAGATGACAACGGACAAACATTATTGTTCCAAGCAAACTTTTTAGATCCACAAACAGGACTTCTGTATTCATATGACAAGAATGGGAAAAAGTTTAAATTATTAGAAGCCTTTGGAGATATCACAAGAGACAAAGAACTTGAATATTTTGCAGACAAGCATATGGTTTTGCATACTCCAGATTTTGCGTTCTCTGGTCAAATAAGTGCTAAAAATGGTGAAATAATTGTAGAGGGAAAGGGTGGTATGTACTATCCTATAAAGTTTCATGAAAAAGGTTTTTTCTGGGCTTCAACGGAATCAGGTGCTGACTCACTAGTAAAAACACTAAATGAATCTCTAAAAAAGAATCCAGACGGTAAAATATATATGGGATTGGTAACTGCACAAGCAAGCAAACTTCTTTCCTCTACTACAGCATCTAACGCTGTTGTTGATATATTTACAACTAAAACTTTTATAGATGGTTTAGGTTTAAAAAAATCACAAGTAAATAGAGCATTGGTAAATGCTGCAAATGATACTACATCTAAAAAGACTAAGAAAAAAGATAAAGAAGGAAACCCTATAAAAGTAAAAGGTAAGTTTGTGATGATTGATAAAATCACAGGACTTAGAGCAAATACAAAAAACAGATCATCAGTTGAGGATAATTTAAAGTTAATTAGAACTAAACTAGCAAACGATAAATCCTCTTTTGAAGATAGAAAATTCTTTGTTCAGTCTTTTTTAGATAGGCTTGCACAAAATGTAAATCCTAAAGCCTTAGATGCTAAAGGTAAGATGAAGTTTATTAAGTCTGATAAAACAACTAAAACCAATGCACAGGTATTTAAATTCTTTAAAGATACAATTGGTTATGATCAAATGACAGGTACAGGTGGAAGAATTTCTAAAGCCAATTTAACTGCTGCTGTATCATACATGTTAGGTGAGCCATTACTTAGAGAAGAAGCAGAAACTAATAAGATTTATGCTGTAGTAGAGATTGACACTAAATTAAGTACATTTAAATCAGATGCACATGAGTCGTACCCTAAAGCAATAGGAGTTGATCCTAAAAAAACTAATTCAAGAACTAAATTACATATATTAAAAGACAGAAAAGACTGGAGGGATCATATCGCTGATCCAGAAACTGATACAAATATTGAATTAGGAAGACCAAGGAAAAAAGATGGTAAGGCAAGATCTTACATTCAAATACTACCTACAACTGTAGGATTAACGTATGCACCTGTAAGAATATTAAATAAATCAGAAAACCCTGGAATGTCATTCCAATTAGATGGAATAGTGTCAGAGGCTGACGTAGTAAACGAGTCTGATCTTGCATTATTCTCATTACCAACTACTAATAAAATAACTCAAGAGCAAGTTGATGAAGCATTAAGTACTGATAAGACATCACAAAGAATACTTGCTAAAGGAATAAATCCAAAGACAGGAGATAATGTTGGTGTTAGATTAAACTTAAATGTATTTAAGAACACTAAAGTCCCTGTACAAACTGTACACAAGGGATCTAACACAGATAACTATAAAAAAGTAAACGGTGTAGTTGGAAACTTCAGAGGAGAGGCTTTAACTTACAAGGCTGCTGTAACTATTAAAGACGCACATTTTAACACGCATCAAAAATCTGTTTACGAGGTAAAGAATAAAATAAAAAACAAATTTCCACTTGCCTCTGTAGATGGTAAATATCAAGAAGTACCGTTAGATAAGCAAAATTACAGTGGAGTTGAGATAGGTTTTAATCCTATGAAAAACAGTCTGTTTGTTGACTCTGATGGTAAGCCAGTAAAAAGAGCAGATGAGGTTACTATTGTAGGAACTAAGGTTTATGCAAGAGGAAATGTAGAATATTTTACAGAGGAAAATAAACCTAAAGAATATTCACCGTCCTTTCAACTAGATGGAGACACAAATAAAAAACAGGTATATGATGCTATAACAAAATTTAAAGAACTTGGTAAATTTACTGAAGCACAGATTGTACAATATTTTAACAAAAGATTTCCTGATATTTCTGTAAAAGAATTAGGTGAAATGTATATAGGAAAAGTTCCAGAAGATTCTCCTAGATCCGAAAAAAGAAAATATACAAATAGACTTGAACAAGTATTAAGTGAAGAAACATTTGATCAGATTTCAGACGAAGCAAAAACTTATATCCCAAAGAGAAATAATATAACTGAGGCTGAAGCGGACTTTATGTTTGAGAACTTAGGGTTAGAGGATTCAGTAGTTATAATAAAGTCTAATCCTGATTGGCTACTTCCAGAGGTTAGAATTGCTTTAACTAATAAAGTTATAACAGCGTTAGAATCAGAAATTCAAAAACTGAGGACAGAAGGCAAAGATTCCGAGGCTAACTTGATTTCAGCATCTATAAATAATATTGTAGAACAGATTTCTAAAGAGGGAACTAAAGCAGGTCGATTTATTCAAGCGTTTAGTTTATTAAAAGCGTTAAGTGCAGATAGAACAGTTTCCTTAGTAAATAAAAAGTTAAAAGAAGCGGGAAAACAACCATTAACAAAAGAAGAGGAAACTGAATTAAAAAGACTTAAAAATAATTCTGAAGATGCAGCAGAAGGTTTACCAAAGTCTGAGGCAATGGCTCTTGAGTATAAATACATTCAGAACCTACTAGGGTCTAATTTTAAGGATGTGTTTGTGGCATATTTTTATGCAAGTATATTATCAGGTGTACCAACTCAGATAAAAAACATATTTGCAAATGTAATGTCTATCAGTAATGAGTTGTTTGTTACATCATTAAGAGAAGCAATAAAAGGAAACCCTGCTGCGATTTTTCAAGCACCATTAGGTATGATAAAGGGGCTTAGTAAAGGATGGTTAAATGCAAAACATATTTTAGAAACAGGAGTAAAATCAGATAAGTCAAATAAGTTTGATAACCCAACTTTGCTAGAGTGGTGGAGGTTTAATACTAACAATACTGTTATAGGTAAACTTTTACCTAAAAAAGTAACAGACTCAGCCGACTGGCTTTTAAATTCTAAATTTCTTCCTTGGTCACCCAACTTTTTAAAATATGTTCAAAGAGCAATGGTTGCAGGAGATCAATTGTTTTTTCATTCTGCAAAAGAGATGCAAGCAAGAGCACTTGCTTATAGAATAAAGAAAGGAAAGAATGTGACACCAGAAGACATAAAAAGAGCAGAAACAATTATAAACCCTTCAAAAGAATCTTTAGAAAAAGCCAAAGCAGAAGCAAGAGCAGAAAAATATAAAGACGGAACGACCCAGTTTAAGATTCGTGTTCATGAATTAATGGAGGCTAATAGAGATATGACAGTACAGGGTCAATCAGAGGATTTTGCCGCAAAGACAACATTTAATTACGAACCAGAAGGTGGGTTAAGTTACTTATATAATTTTATAGTGCAATCAAGACAGATGGATTATGTAGGTCCTGTAATGACAACGTTTATACCATTCGCTAGAGTATTAACAAATGTGTTTAACAGGTTTTTACACTATACACCTATTGGAGCATTTACCGCAGCCAGAGGCAAAGTAAGAATGGCAAGTGGTAAAACAAGAATTCTATCCTCAGAAGAAAAAGCCGATTTATATATAAAGGCTTCTATGGGTTTTTCCACTTTGATGGGATTAGTTGGATATCTTATGACTCATGCAGATGACGAAGATTCAGTTCTTAAAATATCAGCATCCGGTCCAAGAGACTTTAATAAAAAATATGAGTTAAAAAAAGCAGGATGGAAACCTTTTACAGTGACCATAGGAGACGCAAGTTTTTCATATCAAGATCACCCGCTATATTTTATTCTTGCAGCCGCAGGAACCCTTTATGAAAGTGATAAATATGGTAACTCAATAGATGGAGAAGGTAATGCAGATTTATTCTCTTATGTAGCATTAACGACTGCAATGAGTATGTTGCAACAATCATGGCTACAAGGACTATCTGATCTTGGTAGAATTTTAAATTCAGATGATCCCGCAAAAGCAATTGCAAACAAAACTGTTGGAGTTTTAAATGCTGTTGCAATGCCTAATTTTCACAAACAACTAGTGAGAGGTTATATGGAAATCATGGATGACCCTATAAAAGCAAGGAGAAATGGAACTCTTACAGGTGCAATGGATCAGTTATACAGAGATATTCCTATAGCAAATTCTGGTCTTTACGATATGGTAGATAATTATGGGGACCCAATAATACCAGAACAAGGCAGAAAACTAATTCCAATAGACTTAACGTGGGGTGAAAAAGGTGATCCATTAGCAAAACACCTTGTAGGTGAAGGGGTGTATGTAGGTAAAGCATCTAATAGAAAAATTGAAGATTATGATATAAATGATGAAAGATATTTAAATGACGATGAATATCAAGTTTATAAAATGGAATCTGCTAAAGCAGTGGGTAAAATATTAAGAGAAAACTCAAGTTATCTAAAAGGTCTTAAAGGAGAAGAATTAGGTTTGGCTGTTAGAGATTTAAAGAAAGAGGCAAGAGATAATACACTTTATGATTTGTTTTATTATGATGGTTACAAAAAAATAAAAAAATGAGAAAAATAAATAAGATCGTAGTACACTGTACTGCTACTCCAGAGGGAAGACCGGTATCAGTAGAGGAAATTGACTCATGGCATAAACAAAGAGGATGGTCACAAATAGGCTACCACTATGTTGTACAACTTGATGGAACTATTAATCAGGGGCGACCTCTAAATATATCAGGTGCTCATGTAAAGGGTCATAACAAGTATAGTATAGGTATAACCTATGTAGGAGGATGTGATGCAGATATGAATCCTAAAGACACCAGAACGGATGCACAAATTGACAGCCTTGAATACTTAGTTGGTTATCTTTGTGCTAGTTATCCAGGATCAGAGGTTTACGGTCACAGAGACTTTTCTACAAAAGACTGTCCTAGTTATGACGCAAAAGAAGAATACAAATCAATACAAGATAAATATGTTCGATAATTTAGGCTACGTTGTAGCAATATCAGAAAGGTTTAGAATCGGTCCACTGTTAGGTTGGGCATTCTTTACACCTGATGAAGTAGAAGATTGCTATGAGTTGAATATTTATATAATATTCATAATGATTCACATTAAATGGTGGGAAGGCGATGAGTGATACAAGCAGTAATAGTGGACCACAAGTAAATGCTTTACGCAATAATTACAATAAATTAGTTTCAAAAAAACTTTATTTATCTAAATGTAAAAAAGTACAATGGGAATCTAAAAGAAGGTTCGGAAATATATAAAGGTTATGAGTAAACAAAAGAAAAAATTTAAAGACACAAAAGTTGGTCAATTTATCTTAAAAAAATTACCTGGTTTTGTTGGCGATATACTTCCCGAAAAAGGTGTTTTAGGAGTGGTTAAAAATTTAATTGATAACGAGCCTGAATTGACAAGTCAAGATAAAGTACAATTGCACAATGAACTGGTTGAGTTATATCAATTAGAAGTTGCGGACAGAGATTCGGCTAGAAAACGAGAAGTTGAAAAGGCTAAGTCAGGAGGTATTGACTTTATGTTTAATTTAACTGGTGTTATTGGGTTAGGTGCTTTTGCTTTTATTATTTATGCGATTGTATATTTACAAATACCAGAATCTAACAAAGAGGTTTGGATTCATTTAATTGGAATTTCTGAAGGAATAGTTTTATCTATTTTCGGTTATTTCTTTGGTTCTGCGGTTAGGAAGTAGTAACACCGTTATTATTTAGTTTATCAATTAACAATGTAAACATTTCAGAAACTCTGTATTTCTTTAATATAGAGGAATGAAACCTTGTATACTTTTCTAACATTAGTGGTGCTTGGGTATCCTTGTAATGTTTTGAAATAGTGTTGTCACCTTGAAACATAAGTTCTCTAATATCAGCATCAGGAACGCTAAGTATAGACGCTGTTGTATTAAATGCTTTTCTTGCTGACTTGTAATTGTGACCAGTAAGTTTTTTAAACCTTCTTGCTTCAGACTTCCAGAAAAAATTCATAACACTATCACCTCCTCCAACAGGAAAGAAAGATTTATTTTCTGGGTTGATAATGTGGTTTATTGACTTTATTATGTCTTTGATCGGATTTAATCCCATGTATACTAAGCCCATTTTATTAGTTTTTGATCTAAAATGTTTGTAAACCATATTATTCTCCCCAAACTTAAATTCTGATGTATTGTCGTAAGTTGAATTCACAAAAGATTTCATTTCTAATTTTTCAATATCTTTAGAATACATACCTCTCATTGAAAACATCATTAAATAAATTAAAACACATAGTCCGTTATTTTTAAACATTCTATCCTCTGTATCTAAATTATTAATAACTTCAATTAACTCATCTGATCTAATCCATTTTGGGGTGTAGTTGTTTATAGTATTAGTTCTTACGTGTGGAAAAACAGTATAAGTGATTTCATCTTTTACTGCATGCCCATGAATACCTTTAGCAGCCTTTTTATAAGAATTAAATGTTTGAGGGCTTCTGCCTTTTTCATTAAGATTTTGCTTAAGTTTTAACCAATTACTTTTATTGCATATATCTTCAAACGTCAAGTTTTTAATACCAAAATTAAAACCAATTGATTTCATTTTGTTTTTGTAAGTGGTGAAGGTTGTCTCCTTCATTTGGCTTTTTAGATATCGATCTAAATACGAAAGAATATCATTTACATATGATCCACTAGTTAACCTAGTTCTAGCCTCTTCGTATGATAAAACAGACACAACACTTTGAATATAGAGGTCTTCTACAATCGTGTTTAATTCCTTTATCTCTTTATTCTTCATTTCAAATAAAGGATGGTTTTTTTTTAGCCTTTTGTTTTTATTATCCCAATGTTTTTGAAATACTTTTATTTTGGTGTAAATCTTTTTATCAAACTGTTTATTTTTAAAACGAACATATAAAAGTGTTGTTCCATCTTTATTAGTTTCGTTTCTACTTCCAATTGATAAAGCCATAGTCCCTAATTTAGTCCCTAAAACATAATTTGCTGTTTTATGGTGTTTTGATACAAAGTTATGCACAAACAAGAAAAATCAGAGTAAACGTTATTAACATTATGGCAAAGTTATTGTACTAAAAGTCAATAATAATACCCCTGGGATACCCTTGGGATACCCATGGGACATCCGTGGGACATTTGATTTTTTTTTTATTTTCTTCCTGTAAAACAGATATAAAACAAATTATTTTTAACTTAAAATAACATCAATTAGTCCCCAATTTAGTCCCCTCAATTTAATTGTGTATAACTTTTTTTTTCTTTAGAAGTTTACTTATTCCAAGTGTGTCGTATATCCTTGGGCTTTTTGTTGACCTTTTATAAACGATGAAACCGTCATTTTTTAAAATTTGAATTGCATCTAATATTTTTTGCTCTTGTTCTCTAAAGTGATTAAATGTGTCACCCTCAATCGTACTTGTTTTAGTAGTCATATTTTTTAGTTTTATGTTCGTGTTTCAAACCATCCTGAATGATCTCTGTAAGGTTTATTTCTATTCTGCTCATCTATTTCTGGTTGTTTTTCATTTTTTAATGCAATCAACAGAAGTATTAAGTAACCTGTAAGATCTTTAACAGTATCTTCAGTCTTATCGTATATTCCTTTTTGTTTTATTCTAGATAACTTATCATCTATCCTTGCACATAAAGACGCTACAGCGTTGCCCTCACTAAAAACATTAATAGGTGATGTTGCACTATCACCATAATCAGTGTTTTTAGAGATGAGAAGGCTGATGATCTCAGCACCAACCCTCTCAATTTTTTCTCTAGTATCCATTATTAGAATGGCAAATCAGATCCTTCTTGCTTTCCGTTAACAAAATTCTCTACCTTTTGTTCGTGAGACTTTGCTTTAGCATTTGGAATGTTTCCATCTGCATAAGTAATCTTCCATGCGTTAGCATTAGCAGTTCTTAACTCTCCGTTACGATCTCTGTAACTTCTAAGGTTGATAGAAACTAATACCTCGTCACCTGTCTTGTAAGCACTAAATAAGTTTGCTTTAGCACCAATTGCTTCAACAGGGTATTCAACAGGGTACTGACTATCAGCACCTAGTTCAACTGTTAATACTCTTTTTTCAATGTCTCCCTTTTGAGTTTGAATGGTTTGTGCATCAGAGATTTGTTTGATGCGACCTTGTAATTCTAATGAATTTGACATAATTAAATAATTAAAGTGTTATATATATTCAGAGGTTTTAAAGCCTCTCGCCTAAAAATATTTTAGGACTTTTTCAGTTTCCTATGGTGTATTTATAATTTTATTGCTAATTAACATTTCAATAAGTTCCATCATATCTTCTTTATGAAGGATACAGTATTCCTTACCTCCGGGTGCTTTATGAAAAATAATAGGCACATCTGTTGGTTTTACAACCATGTCTGCTAATACTTTCTTATACTGAGGATTTCTTTTGTAGCATTTTGCTTGTACAGCAAAGTCTCCTGTGTTCATTAAGTCTATTCCTTGATCATCCAACATCTTAGAACCATATCTTGATGTAACGCAATTTTCAAATCCTAATTTTTTAAAATCCTTGACCAATTGTCTTTCGTAATTGTGCCCTTTGTTTCTGTTAGTGTTTGCCATATTTATTGAAATCTTTGTAGACATAAATCATTTTGTGTTTTACAAAACTTTTTATATCATTATATTCTGTTGTTTTATCAAAACCTTTATATATGAGGTAAAAGTCATTTCCATGTCCGTTTGGTCTCATAAAATACTCTTCTTTATCTGGAACAATTTCATCTATGTTAGCAAGACGTAAAAGTTCACCACTATCAAATTTTTTATGTACACCTATCTTTCCTCCCCATCTATTTGTAGACCAAGACAACTTGTGTAAATTTTGATTATTGTCCTCTAAACTTCGGAAACTGCCCTGACGTTGTCTCATATTGATCCTCATTATGTTCAGTATAACATGTTGTTGTTAAATTATATTTAAACTCTTGCATACCTGTCTTTCCTGTAAACCTCCATCTGACTTTCCATATATGAACTTCAACGAGTTCTTTTTCAAAGTCTCTATAAACAGTTATTCCATTATCTACTTTATTAAAGAAGTGGGAAGAGCCACTTACGCTGTAACCTGAAGCGACTTCAACCTTCCCGTTCTCCTTTTTTAGTTTTTGTGGGTGTGCTACTAACACTACACCACAATCGTATGATTCTTTAAATATTTTAATTTTAGATAATTGCATTCCTGTGTATTGATGTTCGTTCATTCCACGTTCAATCTTGTGTTCTACAAATGCCCAATTATCAATTATCAAACAATTGATCCCAAGTTTCTTAACTAACTCCTTTCCTTTGTTTAATATTCCGTCTACAGTTAAATCATTATCCTTTAGATTTATAAAAAAGAAATGGTTGTTAATGAAATCAATTGCAGGATCTAATTCTTCGGGTTGTAAATTGTCTACAGAACCTTTTCCAAATCTTTTACCTGCATATTTTTCAATTAATTCTGCAACATGAACCTTAATAGGTTGTTTTTCAGCAGAGAATATTCCAAATTTCCAACCTTTCTTTGCAAGTTCTATTGCAACTTGATCTACAAAACTAGATTTACCATGACCGGGTACACCTGTAACAAGAGTAAACTCACTAGGTCTCCAAGACATTAATTCATCAAACTTTGGATAGCCTATAGTATCCCCTTTAGGCATCCCATAGTTGTAAAGATTGTGTATTTCGGATCGAGAATCTGATGCTTTACTAACTCCTTCTAATGGGAAGGGTTTTGCTTGGTCAATGCAGTTAACTAATTCTTCAGAACCATGCTTTAGTAAAACATCATTGGCATCTTTACATCCATCTGGAAAATTAACTAACCAAACTCTTTCTTTCCCTAGCCTTCTCGATAATTCATCTCTTAATTTTATACCTGGTGCATCATTGTCTAAAGCCAAGTATATTTTATCTTTATTTTCAAACTCATCAATACTGTTATCTAAGTATGTCAAATTTTGATTTCCTGTAGATGCTCCATTTGGTACAGAACAGGCAAACATAAGTCTGTTTTGCTGAGTTCCCGCCTCATAAAAAGCCATCGCATCAAATTCTCCTTCAGTTATAATACACCATGAAGCGGGTTTAATTAAATCTAAACCATACATGATCATCTCTGACCCTTTGTTTAGTTTAAAGTTCTTTTGTGAGTCCCTAAACTTTATGTTAATCCTTCTGCCTTTTCTAATGTAATTAAATTGTATTACAGGTCTTTCAGCCGAAACTTGTGGCATATATTCTACACCTTCAGTAACACCAAAGTATTCTATTGTAGAATCACTTATACCTCTACCTTTAAAGAAATTTGAAACTTTTTCACTCAATGGTGAAGCCTTCACTATAGGCAACTCGTACTCACTTTCATATTCTGCTACAGATCCATTGTCACCACAATGATGGCAATAATATGTACCTGTTTCAACCCATACTCTTAGGCACTTTTCATTTCTATTTTTCTTTCTTGTATGTGAGCACTTAGGACATTTAGTCTTTTGTGGCTCTGAGTTACTATTTCCATTAACTTCAATGCCAATGTCTTGCAGTTTAGATAAATTATCTGTCATATTATCGCTATATTCTTTCTGTTGGGGGTGACCTTACTCATTGTCTCCCACTCTGTATATTGTATTAAGTATTTCTCTATAAATTTGTTTCCAAAAATCACCTCTGGAGTAACAGAGGATTGATACTTTTGACTCCAATTCTCTTTACACCACATAAAGACATTAACCATAGTGGATCCTGTAATTGGTTTACCATTAAATTTTTTAGAAAGGATACTTTTAAACCTTTTCTCATATGTTCTAGGTAAGTACTTATTTCCGTACCTTTCGTTTATATAATTGATTACCTCAGTACAAACCTCTTGATACTTTAAAGAGACAGTATGATTATTTTTATTATCAGATACAGCAATCATGAACCATGTAGGTGTAGTTCTAAACTTTGGGTGAGCCTTTGTTCCTACATTTTCAATTAAACCTTTTTCTGTTAATTCTGTAACATATCTACTCATTGTTCTTGATGATGAATTTAATTGAAATGCTAAGTCAGATAATGTAACATCGCAATATCCATCATGAGATGTGTATTTGTAAACTAAATCACACAACATGTATGAAATAGGTGTCATGTCTTGCTTTCTTAATACATCGTATATTATTGTTGTTGATCTAATCATCTTAATAATATTTTATGATAAAAAAGTGTAGGCTTTTTCTTATTCCTATGAGATTCAATTTTACAATCAAGTGTAACTATATCACCTAACTCAAATGAGGCTGTTTTATCTATAAGTTTATCCCAACAATTAACCGCAATGTAAGAGTCCTCTAAAGTTTTTAACCATATTGTAAGAAAAGAATGATCTTTTTTATCACTTCCTTTTACTTCTTTGATTGGAGACATAAATTTAATTTGTCCTAGTACAGTTATATTCATTTAATCTTATCTTTTATTATGTCAGCAAGAGTTACTGTTTTTCTATGTTCCAGTCTGATATGATTTAATATTAAATTTGTTTTAGTATAAAAACCTTTAGTTGTAACACTTGGGTCTTTTGTGTTGAAGTATGAGTTTAATATATTTAAAAACTTTTCTTCCAAAAACTCTACGTGATCCAATGGCTCACGTAAATACTCTTGTATTTCTTCTAGAGAAAAATTAAACATTCTTGCAACACCAACGAAAATGCACAGACCAAAGTATGAGTTACCTTCAAGTACAGAATCAACCTCTAAAGTGTGTTTGTTTTTTACTGCTAAGTTGTTGATTATACCAATCTTTATATCTTGTAATTTCATCTTAAAAATTTAATAATTTAGGTTCTTTATATCTTACGTTGAAAGTCTTTCCCCAAACAATCTTACCACTATCACCAAAGTCTACCTCTTGTGCTCCACGATGTAATAGTATCTGTTTTATTTGTTGCATTGCTAATTGTTTACCGGATTTAGCAACCTTTTCCTCATCTCTAAATTTTATGTATTGTTGAGTTAACTCTGTGATTTCTTCGTCAGAATCAATCTTCACTCTGTCAAGCATTGCTTTATGTTTATAAGACAAAAATTGATCAAGGTCTACTTTGTACTCGTCCTCTACATTTGGTTCTAAATGCGATATAAGTCTATAGGCTTCGTTATCGTTTAATACCCTAAAATCCGTATCAATTAAACCTCTTGCTTCTTGTACACTATTGTAGAACTTCTCTCCCTCAATAAGTATGGTTTCTTGTATGTTTTGATTAGCCTCAACTGTAAATACATCCATGTGTCTACCGTCCTTTAAAAAAGCAAATTGTCCATAGTCATATTCCAACACAAGCATATACAATTGAATCTGTGCAATATAGTATGGAGGTATTCCACCTTCCCATTTATCTGCATTATAACCCGAAATAGTTTTTATTTCTAAAACACCTCTTCCAGACATTTCATCGTGGCTAGTTATCTGTCTGTCAATGTTTGCAAAAAGAAAAGGATATTTTTCATTAATAAATATTGAGTTTCTTCTGATAGACTTTCTTAGTTTAGTTTTACTCTGATAGTTGTCAATCATTTCAATAGGATCTCCTGTCCAATACTGCCATAGATCAGCAACATAATCTTCTAAAAGTCTTCCATGAAACATTACCTCGTTGTCAATGTTTTTCATATTAGCAGTACCTACAGATTGATTCCATCTTGTAATTTTAGATGTCCATGGGTTTAATCCTAATAGGGTAGAGGCATCAGATCCTCCGACCATTCCTTTGTATACTAATGTTTTTCTTAATGCAACCCACTCATCGTATGGTAGGTTTGCTGTTGGTATTCTTTTTATCTTACTCATATTTTACAGGTTGTTTTTAATGACTCTCTAATTACTTCAGATATACTTTTCTTCTGTAATTTGCATCTTAATTGAAGACTTTGAACCTCTGAAGGTGTAAGTCTAAATGTTATTCTTTCTATCAATTTTTCTGTAATTCCTCTTCCCATCATTTGTTTTTAGAAAAAGGGAGGACAGGTAAAGACGGATGCCTCCACTAAGTGTTGTTGTTGGTTTGTTGTCCTCCCCTATGTTTATTTGCTTGCTTGTGCGACTGCCTTTTTAGATTTTTCGGCATTTATTAAGGTTTTTAATTCCTTAATTTGTTCACTTGTTAAAAGTGATTTATTTGCGGGTATTCGCTTTTCTACCGCAGTATAATCTACAGATACATATGCTAACATAGATTGATATATGTCTGATCCGTTAGATGCTTTTACTCTTTGTAATTCTTTTGCCTCATCTTCATCCATTATTGAGTCCTCTCCGCTATCTACAATACCAAGTATAAATAATGCTCGGTTTAATGCTCCAGACTGACATTTTTGAAAAGAAAAAGGCTCATTGGTTCTTTTATGTGCGATACCATCTGCTACTACAACTTGTTCGGAATTATAAACCTTACCTGTCATAACAATAATACTATCGTTCATCTCTATAATATCTGTTTGTAGTGTGTATCCCTCGGTTCTAAAGTAGTCGTTGAAATAATTTAATCTTTCAATCCAAGGCACGATATTAACTCCTCTTCCTATTGATGTTTTTTTTAGTTTTCGTTTCAGTTTCATTTGGGTGTTTGTTTTTTAAATTGTTTAAATAAAAGTTTACTATGTAATATTTTCTTGCGTGAAATAATATGGATTCCCAGTCAAATCGCCAGTCTTTAATCCTCCTATCCATACAAATGTCTTCGTGATAGGTAAGCATGAACAATTTAAAGTCTCTTAGAGAAAACCTTTTACGATCATGAATAATTTCTTTGTTCTCGTAGTCAAATCTGACCATGTTTTTAATAGGTATTTCATGTCGTGGTTATTTAAAGTAAATGTAAGACAATTTTGGTTTACTTGAACGTAAGTGTTGTTAACAATCGTTAAAGTTCTTCACAATTGTATATAGTCTGACATATAATTTATTGTGACTACCTAAGTGAATATTGTTTTTGTTTTTCTATAGACTCTGTGTTAGAGTGTTTTACGTATCTATAGAAAGCAGTAGAGCCATTTGAGTGACCACTAATATTCCTTGCCTCGATTTCACTTAATCCTTTTGAAAGGTGATAAGTTATACCACTTGCTCTTAATTTGTGTGGTGTTATTATATCATATAAAAACTTTTCCTCATGTATAGGGTTTCCATTATGATCATATGTGTAGATAATTTTCTTTTCGTGTAATTCTTTATAAGATTTAAGTAAAGTCTTTAGTCTTACTCTAAAATGTTGTTGAGAGTGTGTAAAAGCACCCTTGCCCTCTAAAAAAACACGTACATCCTTTGGTAAATAAAAAGATGATATTGAGCCAACTCCCTTCTTTGTAATTATTGTGACAACGCTTCCATCAGATGATGCTTTAAAGTTTACCAAGTCACTTACTCGCATACAAGAATATAGCATCAGCCTAGTGTAATACCATACATCTTCGAGTTCGATTCCCGGCTTGTTGTTATGTATTAACTCAACTTGTGTAGGTGTTAATGCAATTACCTCAGTCTGTAACTCTCTCATGCTTTGTAACTTAGGAAACATATAACCATAATAATCCTCTGCCTTTTTTAATGTAGTTCTTATAATCTTTAGGTGATTTTTTCTAGTGTTATGATGTTTACAATCGTCCAACATCATGTTTAAATATTTATTTACTTGTGTCTGTAAATTTCGGGTGACCTTGAGCCTGTCCTTTCTATTAGTAACGTTATTCAGATCTAAACTTTCAATATTAAAATTAAACTTGTAAGTAGACATTTGATTGTAAACTTGTCTGTAGGAGGTAATAGTAAGATTAGAAAACTTTTTACCATAGTTTAAGATTGAGCCATCTTCTAATTTAGTTATGATTTCCTTGAGTAAGGATATAAAAGTTGCTGTATTCATTTGAAAAGTTTTTTTAGTATTCGTTAAAATTATGTGTAGTACTTAACTATCTGAAATGATTTCTTCAATCTTGTCTGATACATTACCATAGTATTCTATGATCTTGCATGACTCCTCAAAGAATAGAGGAGATGCACCAGTCTTCTTTTGATTTAAAGTACTTTTTTTTGATTTTGACCCGTAGATATACAAGCAAACTTCTGTCGTTGGTATTTCTGAAATTTGCAATAGTGCTAAGGCTTTTCTGCGAAATATTTCGACCGATCTACTTCGCCTTTTTTTTGTGTTTTTAGGCATATTGTATAGTTTAATAGTATTCAAATTAGTTAGTTAGTTGAACATCAATTCACTAAATTAATTATTATTTACTTTTATTACAAGAATCGAGTGTAAAGTTTTTTGCAAATCCCTTGAGCAATTCTCGTCTCTTATTATTTGGTGTAGTAAATCATTTCCAATTGGATGAAATAACTCCTCCACTTTTTCTGTTACTTTATTATGCAACGATCTTAATAATGTTTCATATTTATTTTTTATATCCAAAGTCTCTGACTGAAGATTAACATAATCAACAAGTATATCTTGACTATCAATTATATTAGAATCAAATTCAACACTTGATATTACTTTCATTACTGCATTATAATTATTTCTAAAGTCTCTGTCTGTTTCGAAAAGAGCATCAAAACCTTTTAAACTATGTAAAACAGATGCGTGATTTTTATCAAAGTATTTAGATATTCTAATGTAGGTAAGATTTAAAACCACTCTACAAACTCTGTAGGCAATTCTTCTGGCATCAACATTTTCTCTCAATCTGTTTTTCCCCATTGGGTCTGCTTTAGTAACAACTGCTACTGCATCGCAAATAATTTCTATATCATTATTAATTGTCTTCATTCTTATTTTTTTTAGGTTGTTATTATTGTGTAATGTTTGGTAATTTTTTATTATAGTTTCCATCATCTAAAAGATCCCATAACATTTGCTTTCCTCTAATACTATGAAACATACTATTTATAAATTGCTCATCTGTTCCGTTAGGAAACATCTCTCTAATCTGTGCTTTTAATTCTTCGTCTTTTTTGCTTAAATAGTCCATTATTTCTGTTTTTTTAAATAATTATTTGCTTCTAGTTCTGTTTCAAAATATTGTGTGTATGGATCATCTCTGTGCATTTCTTCACTAATGTCATCCCAACATGACCAAACAACACTATCACCATCAATAGTCCAATAATCATCCCCTTCTGTAAATGGATATATGTTACCTTGTTCCTCGTCTTTTATTCTAATAACTCTATTCATGTATGTAGTTGTTTCTTTTACTAAGTCTTGCACCTCTACTAGTTGTTCTTGTATCTCCTTTAAGTAGGGTAGTGATCTTGATGGGTCGTACTTGTATTTTATAGATATTGTATCTAAAACATTTTGTTTTAAAAACTTACCCATTTTTATATTGGTAGCCATAGTTATGAATTTAGTTTTTTAAATTGTATAGTTAAATTTTGTTTCCAATGATCAGCATCTTTTTCGTACTCCTCTAGTATTTTATTTACTAATGGTATCTCATCTATTCCAAGTCTTGATATCTTGTCTAGCATTTCATCTGTATGAATCTGAAGATTTGTTAGAAACTCCTCATCGTTCTTAAACATCGTCTCAATAAATCTTGAGTTTTGTTTTTCCAATTCTAGTTGTGCTTGTTTTACTTTAAACTTTAATGATTGTCTGAATACCCTAGTATTTTCCAACTCGTCTAAAGACTCTAATAAAAGTTGTGCGTAAAAACTTGCTTTTACAACTGCAACATAAGTTTGATCTTTCATTTTTTAAATTTTATTAATTAATATATCCTTTCTTGACCTTGAGAATTTGTAATCATTTCCTCTCCATATTTATCACTTAGTTCTTCATTGTATTCATAAAGATCAACTTCATTAGTTCTTTGCAACAAGTCATCTAAGGTTTTAAATACATGAGTATAAATACCACTCATTGTAGCCTCCCATTCTTCCATGGCACTATTGTAAAACAAAAACCACTTTCCTAAATCTAATTGTCCTTCTTCTACTAACTCAGTAACAGAAGACTTATCTATTCCCCAAAAATTATTTTCCATCATCTTAATAAATTATACGATACTTTGATTATTATAAAACATATCCAAGCAAGTACCATCAACGTGAACATGTTTTCTCCTATACTATTTTTTCTTCTCACTTTATTTAAGTTATAATTTGATTAATTATATCTTCTACTTCGTGTTCATTTACTACCATATCTGTATCGTCAGCAATGTTAACATATGCGACATCAGAATCCTCTCTTAGTTGGCATATAAGATTTTCCAAACCTCCATATCTTGTCATAATTGATTTAAGTACTAGGTTATGTTTATTACTTTCCATATTACTTAATCTTCAAGTTCTTTTAATCCATTATATTCTGCGTGAAATCGTATAGCAGACCAAATTTGATCCATAGTTGCTTCATTAGTTAATGCAGAATCCAACACATCTTGTGCTTCATCATCGTCACACTTAAACATACCTTTGACATCGGCAACTTGCCATAAATTACCCGTATAAAATCCTCTTTTTGTCAACAACTCTTTTAGGGCAGTAGTAGAAAGTTCCCAATTATCAGACTCTCTTACTACTATATCATCCTCATCTCTAGTTTCAATACAATAGACATGATACCTTCCATTTTCAATATTATCACAAATTTGTTGTATTTGTTCCACATCAAATTCGGCTTCCCAATTTTTACCTAACGTCATTTCTGCGTGTTTTTCAAGGTTGTTGTTTCCAACGAAACCATATGTAGAATTATATCTACCTTCTAAATTTACTTTCATATTATATAGTTTTAGTTGTATTGATTAATAAATTGTACTACTGCTTTGTATGTGGTGTCAATTTTAAAAGCACCTCCAAGTATTTCAATGTGAGTTTCTTCAATTTGAGCATTACACATATCAATATTGAATCTGTAAGCATTGCCATTCTCATCTCTAAGACCCTCTATCTTCTCAACTACGGGCATAAGCCAATCCCAAGAGGTGTTATAGTTAGGTGTGACATATTCGCCCATCTCTTGATGGTCTTCCATTCCCATAAATTCTGATATTAGTTTATTACTATTCATATTATTTAGTTTTGATTCCATATTGTTTTTCAATGTTATAATTAATTGCTCCTTTTATGGTGTTTTTAGGTGATTTTACCAAAAGCAATAGTCTTGCAATCTCTTCCATAACTTCTTCCTCTTTTGTCTCCTCGCAATAATAATCACTATATCTTTCTATAAATAATTTTCTAACTAAATCCATATGATACCAATCCAAGCAATTTCCATACATCTGATTAAAATCTTCTCCTTTGCCATCATCCCATTGTTTTACCCAATTTAGATATGAAGAATTATCACTAAACATAACTTCATTAACAAGTTCACATATTGTATCGTAGTACATCTGATGACCACCTCCTCCATCTAACCAAGCAAAATATTCAAGCCTTACAAGAGGATACATATCTGATGCACACGCACACAGAATCATATCATAATTTTCTTTACTAATTTGTTTTTGTTTTTCGTTTAATAACATATTATATAGTTTTAACATTTTCGTATTTATCAATCAGACTTTCCAATTTATCTGCATCATATTCTTTAGAATAACTACCAATTACACCTCCACTTATAGGATGCTCATTACCCCTTAAATAAGT
>Ga0206682_10001371_pt1 | contig 24034 bp, 18 predicted proteins | sample M240m12015metaG_FD_155444 | JGI IMG/M metagenome (GOLD analysis project Ga0206682, IMG submission 155444) | Ammonia-oxidizing marine archaeal communities from Monterey Bay, California, United States - M2 40m 12015 | ecosystem: Environmental > Aquatic > Marine > Intertidal zone | place: USA...
ATTATTTGTTTGGACTGAGCCAGTAATAGCGACAGAATAACCGAATTGCTGGTAATTTTCTCTATGCTCTTCGTAAACCTGCTCATTCATCGGGCCTAATGCTTTGGTGTATGGCCTTTCGAGTGGCAGACATAATTTTTGAATCATCGCGACTTCGGAATTGTCGATGTTGGGATTTGTAAGGTCATAATCCAAATGTCCGTACGCTGGGATATAAGTACTTGCCCATGCAGTCTTTAATTTCCCGTAATAGTTCTTCCAATTGTCGATACCAGATACGCACAGCGTGCCCTCGGGGTAACAATTCATTTCCAGTGTTGTCCTGCACGAGTGTAATTCATTTCCGTCAAAAATAAATGCGTACCCTGGCGTCACAGCATTTCCAAGATAATCCGTCTGTTCGCCAGGCGCTCCGACCACCCAGGTTTGGCCTGATATATCCAAACTAAACCCAAATCTGCCCACCGTGTTAGATATATTTACACGCAGGACATTGTCCAAGCCTGTCACGTTATAGTCTTTCAGGAAAACTGCGTGAGTCTCGCCATTTCGCGGGACCTCGGTTATGTCCGCAGGCACGATATTTGTGACCGTATCCAGGAATGGACGCCACAGAGCTACTCTATTGGTTTCAGGGAACCCAAACACAACCAGACTGCAATCATTATTAACGACCGCAATTGGACTTGAAATGTCTGTATTATATGATGTGAAGGCCCCCTCTGTTTTTAACAGCGATGTTACGTTGATAAGTTGGGCTTGGTTGTGCATCAGGAGTTTTGTGCCGTTTTCGTTAATGTACAGGGAGCAGCCATCAGAAACTACAAGTTTATCGAATTCGGAATCGGTGATTACATTTTCCTCTAAATAAGCATATGTGTTAACACACAAAAATAAGAAAAAAAATAATCGTAACATCATTTATTTTATACACTGTACATGTAAATAGTGTTTTTTTTTATTAAATAATGAATTATTTGTATTTTCAAAATAAAATAGATGTGCCTGCTTTTTTATGGGATCTTTTTACCATTTCTGGAATGCTCCTACGTTTACTCTTATCGTTATGTTCATTGGCGTACATTTTGTATCGTTTCTTTGTTTCTTTGAGTTGATTAGTGAGTTTTATATTTTATTTATTTTTTTTTTCGAGTAACAAGTTGCGGGTCGATACCCATAGACGTAAGCTCCTGGAATAGAAGTTTACTGGCATATGTCATTTCTGTAGTGTTTATATCGGTACCTTTGCATGCTGTACAGTAAAATCCACCACAATTGTCGGTAATGACTGTTCCTAAAATACCACATTTTGCGCAAAGTTTTGCATTGAAGTGATCTGAGGATAAACACATGCGTTCATGTAAAACAGCCGAGGCACCACTCGCAAGTCCACAATCGCGTTCCATTTCTCCAAAACGAAGTCCACCCCCGTTCGCCCGCCCGTCAACAGGCTGCCTGGTCAACCCTACAATTTTTCCGTTTGCCCTTGCGTGTACTTTATCTTCGACCATATGTTTTAGTCGTTGATAAAACGTCGGCCCTATGAATATGCGGCCTTTGAGCGGTTTGCCTGTGAATGGATCAAACATTACCTCTTTACCATCTTCGTGGTATCCCGCTTTTCTCAATGCATCACAAATCGCACTCACAGGTTCATGGCTAAACGCAGTTGCATCGACCCTTTGGCCAGTAAGAGCAGCTAATTTACTTGCGACCGTTTCAAAAACATGTCCTATCGTCATTCTTGACGGTATGGCGTGTGGATTTACTATTAAATCTGGCACAATCCCTTCTGCAGTAAACGGCAGGTTTTCTTGGCTATACATCATCCCAATTGTTCCTTTTTGGCTAAAAAAATAAAGTGGTTAGTATAATAAAAAACAACAATAAACCGCCTTCGGCTCGACTTACCCATGTCTGGATGAATTACCAGTCCAACAAGGTGGTGAACACTCGTTTTCTTTGTAATAAAAGAGATGTGTTTCTGGAACTTCAATGCAACCGACTTGTCCCGTAAATTTGATAATTTCTTCCTTATTAGCAGTATTCTTCTTTTTATTGACCCATGGGTTATTTTGTTTTCGGATTATACTTATTTTGTAGTAAATGTGTTTCAATGTGACACTGACTTGAGTTCCTTTTCTTTTGCCTAATGTTTTTACTCCTGTTCTTGTTACACCAGGTAATTCTGCTATTTTAACAATGCCTGACCATCCGCAATGTAATGCCAGTTTTTGGATATCATTCGCTAATTGGATACTGACTGTCCCATATCGCGAGAACCCTGGTTGAGTATTAAAAGTGTACGTGTGACCATCGCATCTTAATAAACTGTCCAATAATACTCGACATTGTCGTTGTGATAAACTCCAAACATAATCGGGTAAATATTTATTCTGTGCTTTTTCATCAATAAGATTGGTTAATATTTCAGGATATTGTGCACCCGAAATTCTAATACCATCGTCAATAAAAACAAAATCAATGCCCAGTTCTTGACAGGTGGTGGACATAAATTCTTTTTTGCGAGGTTTTAAACCACATAATTTGATCGTTGTATTATTCTGAGATCCATCAGCAATGTAAATTCCCAGCAGTTTAAGCCATGCATCCATTTTATAATCCCGACTACCGAGTACAATGAAATCAGCATCTTTTTGTTTATTGACAGCATCTTTTTTGTAACGAACCATCTTACCAAACGCATCTTGTGCTTCAACAAATTCAAAATCTTCCCTATGTCTTTTTTTAATGTAGAGTTTGTGATTTTTGGTGCAAATGATTTTTACCTGTTGCGATTGCATGTGGTATAATTGTTCATCTTCACAATCAAAAACATACTTGTTTACCGGATTAACATAATCCAAGTATTGCCCATCGCGAAGAGTTGCTACTTTGTGTTGCATTGTAATATCTTTCAATTGTATCCAACCAACATTTGTCATAATGTAGCTATTCATATTCACACAAAATTTATCACCAACTTCTGGAATCCTTTGTTCTCTTATTCTGGTCTTTGCTGTCTGTCCACCATTTGCGTTTTGAAACAATATAGTTTTGTCAACAACGCCGTTCGATTTTTTATTTTTAACTATGTGTGGATGTTTTTTATTTTCTGTGACATTACAAAAAATAGCCGAACCCTTCTCAATTTTGGTATTTGGTATTGTTAATCCGTCTTCGTCTAAAGTATTTGTGACATTGCCATATGACTCCTGCTTTTTAAACTCGCTTGCTGGTGCTTGTCGTGTTGAAGAATTGGATTGACTGTAAGTTCTAAAAGTGGTACTTCTGAACATACCGCGTTCAACGGCTGATTTATTAAATAACAACGAGTCCTCCTGGTTGTAGCCACCAAAGCACATAATAGCCACAATAGCTTGGGTACCTGCTGGCAAATCGTCCCCTTTCAATGCCTTTGCAACTTTTGTAGTCACCAGAGGTTTTTGTGGGTAATGCATCACGTGTCCGCTTGTATCGAATCTTTTAGGAAAATTAGTTGCATACACACCCATTGCCTGCTTGCCCATCGCTAAAAAAAAAAAGTCAGTGATAGTACACAACCGCATCACAACCGCATCACAAAAAAGAATTAACTTACCACATTGATAAACGTTGCGTGGCGATTGGTTGTGGTCAGGATAGGGAATGGTTGAGCCCAATGTACCAAGAATCAGGGAAGGATCCAATTCACAGTGTGTGTGGTCAGATTTCAAATATTTTGGATACAACGCAATTAAAGCATTTTGTTCTTCATAAATAGAAATATTTTCAATAATACCCAATGAAAAGAGATCGTCCCACCTTAACCGATTGGCTTGCAAATCGATCATTTGCGCCTTCGTCATTACAATCTGTCCATTTTTAACAACGAAAACTGGTCGAGAAACACGCCCACCATCCGTCCAAAGAATCAGGTTGTTTTTTTCAATTGCAATACAAGTATCCGAAGGGATTGTACGACACCGTCTGGCGTAACGTAGTTCGTCTGTCAAGCCTGCGGCGTTACTGATTTTACCAATCGGTGCACCATTATGAAAAACAATAGAGCACCCACCATTTACGAAATGACCACCGACTATTTGAAGTAGTGTATCTGTATCGCATTGAGTGGTTATTGACGTAGATAGAGCTAATTGTTTCACCAACCCACACGGTCCGCCTTCGGGTGTTTCTGAAGGACAAAAATATCCCCATTGATTACCATACAACAATCTTGGAGCAATTATTTTCTGTTGAGAATCAATTCCGGTATCAACTCTGCGTAATTGACTAATGCATGAAATGTATGTATTACGATTTAACATTTGACTAACCCCAACACGTCCGGCGAACGTGGACGACTTAATTTTCCAATTGCCTGTCGCCAACGCATATTTGATACCATCTGTGATGTGATGTGGCTGAATCAACCGGTGTGGTCGTATTTTTTTATTTTTATTCAACAGTTGCACTGCCGATTTCTTGATATTTGATAACATTTGATAGAAAAGGTGACAAAACATGCTCCCAATCATGGCCCCTGCTGTATCAAGTCTCTTTGCGTTGACATGATCTCTGTCATCAAACGGTATACGTCCATGTAAACATTCAATATATTTATGCCATTGTAGACATAATTGTAACCCTTTCATTTTTTTGGAAACATTCGGGTATACTCTTCTGTCCAACAAACTTTGCGGATCATCACAATATTCTTCCAACCATTCTAACGCTTGTTGTTGAGTTAAAATAGACTCTGCATCCAAAACACTTGAAGAAGCGTCGTCGCTATTTACATAAAGTTCCCACGGTTCTTCACCAAGAGCACGGAGTAAAATTAAAATAGGAATTTCTGTTTCTAATCCAGGTAAAGTCACACGAAAAGGAGAACTACCAAATTTACGTACAATGATACGCATTGTAGAACAACGGTGTGCAGTTGAATCATATTCTGCATGGTATACACAATCATTCGGCGAAAAGCAGAATATTGTATTTGGAGAGATCCTCTCTTGAACTACCAAAGTTTTTTCACGACCGTTTACCAAGAAATAACCACCTGGATCTTCTGGACATTCGTTATTCAGGTAGTCGTCGTCCAACCTATTGAGGGTACATAACGAGGAACGCACCATTACTGGCATACGTGCAAAAAAAACGTCATTATATATCTTTTCGCCGCCTGGAAATGTATGGTGAACCGTTACGTACATAGGTGCAGAGTACAACAAGTCTCTATTTCTACATTCCATAGGGTTTAATTGGCGAATATCACCGTTTTTTTCAATACATGAAGGTACTCCAAATCTTACATCGGAAAAACGGATAGTATTTGGCACTACAGTATCATCGTAATTAGACAAAGATGGTCGTGCTATAATAGTCTGGTGATTTGATATCACTTCCGGGACTATCCTACCAATAAAATCATCAAAACTGTAAAGTGCCTGACGAGTAAGCTTTGTATCTCTGAAAAGACTCTCTACGACAGAATCAGATATTTCGGATGTTTGTGAAGTCATAGACACCGGTGTTTTAGGAACTGATGACATTTTCATTTTTTAGTATGATTAGTACAATATCAAATGAAAACATAAATATTCGTTACGAATATCAGTTTTTTTTCTGGCCGAGACTACTTTTTACTTACGCGCGCGAAAAAAAAACACCATTTTAGTATAAATTGCAGAATATAGCAAAAAAATGATTGAATACTTTTTGCTATGTTTGATTTGTTTGATTTTGATTTACAGTAACTTTGTACATTTGCATCCCAAAACAACGTCAATGATAGCATATGTTGGGAAAGATCATCCACGCCTTTTTGAAAGGCAATACATTAGTCACAATGCGGATTTGTTCGTGTTTAGAAATAAAGCTTACAATTCTATAAATATGAAATATGAAAACAAAGGATCAGAATTAGAGATTTTTTATAAATCAGATTATCAAAATATGTTGGTGATCAGTTTGCTACATTTTAACGTACAAATAGATAAAGAAATACCGACAATATATAAACACGATAACAAAACAGTTGCAGAATATTATGTGAAAAATGTACAAAAGGCAAAAAGAAAAATATTTATTTAAATTATACATTAAAAAAAAGCCATCGCCTTTTTCTTAGTTTGAGTATGGTGCATCATGCTCATATGAAAAAAATCGTCTACATTGCTACTATGGAGGTCTTCGCGAATGAGCTGGAATAGATCGGTAATTTGCTTGTTTTTCAAACGGATAAACTCAGTTTCATTTTCAATTAAGTTCTTTCGAGCACGGTTTTCTTCAGCAACACGTTGGAAACTTTGTATTTTTTCTTTTCGTGCAGTTCTTTTTCGTTTAGTTCCAGATCTTAATGCCTTAGCCTTCAAGTTTGACGATTTGACCGAAAAATGAACAGTTCTTATCGCTTCTTTGATACTTAATACACCGTCACTTATCGGTACTAAAACCAGAAAGTATTGGACTGGTCTTGATTGACTACTACTTAATTGAAAAGACCTATAGTTTTTGACTTTTGTAATAGGATCTGTTACTTCAGAGGTTCTTTTAAGAACAATACCGGTGGAACTTTGCAAGCTTTCTTTACTGATAATAATACCCCCATGTACTTCTTCCATTTTTGCTCGCATCGATTGTTTTGTTTTGCCTTTCAATTTTTGTAAAGGTGGAAATGGCAATACAGAAGAGGGATTCTCATAATTAATAAGACGCATAAAATACCAATCCGCTGTAAATTCGATTCCATTATTTGGGAATACAGAGATATGACGCTTCAATACGTCGTTTTTTTCAAATCGCGCATCTGTTTTATATAATACGTGTGAACCGTTTTCAGTGGTAACCAATCCTTTCATTCCCAGCCCTATTTTTGATTTACAAATTAATGTGTCAAACCACTGAGTTGGGAAATTTTTTTTCAGAGCTGCGCGGACCCATTCACGAGCCGCCGGACGACTTCTTAGTGGTGGTGCAGATGTAGTTTCTTTTAGTGGTGGTGCAGATGTAGTTTCTTCCCACTCGTCATCAGAACTGTCATTGTTATATGGAGTTGATATTTTCATTGTTAATAATAGCTTTCTTCAAATAAAAGGAGAAAATGTTAGTTGGTTCTTAAATAAAGATAAATTTTTCTGAAATATGTGATACAAATATGGGTTTTTCAGATAGGGGGGTTGGAATGAAGCGGTGAAGAAATTTCTTTGACCAAAAAATCTCTGGGCCTTGGCCCGCGCGAAGCAAAATTTTTTTTTCAGATTTTTGGTCAAAGAAATCCTACAGCAGTGCAGTTTGCAAAAACAGTATTAAAAATCGATTTAGAGCAGTTTTTTTTTGGAACTTACTTGTTTTTTGTTTTTTTTGAGTTTTAAATATAATTCTCGAGTCGTAGATAATTTTTATTATAATTTATCGATAAATTTTTCTATAAAAAACAGAATAATTTTCAAGAAAAATATTCAAGCAAATTTTTCTATAAAAGGCTTTCAAAAATGATAACAAGGATGTCTCTTGAAATCATTATGGGATCAATGTACAGTGGAAAGAGTACTAAATTGATTCAAAAAACGAAGGGATTTCAGAGATTTGGGAAGAGATGCTTGCTTGTAAACCATGTTCTCGACAGTCGTGTCAGTGGAAATTTCGTCAAAACACACGACACCATCACATTGTCGGCTGTCAAAACCGATGACCTCGCAACGTTAGACGTTGAAGATTTTGACGTCATTTTAATAGACGAGGGGCAGTTTTTCAAGAATCTGAAAACTGAAATAGAAAAGATGTTGGAACAGAAACTTACTGTCATTGTGGCTGGGCTAAATGGTGATTTTAACATGAACAAGTTCGGAGAAATGAGTGGTTTAGTTCCGATTGCTGATAACATCATCTATTTGCAAGCTAACTGCTACAACTGCGACGACAAGGCATCGTTTTCAAAGCGTCTTTCGAGCGAAGAACAAGTTGTTTCGGTCAATAGCTCGTATGTCCCGTCCTGTAGAAAGTGTCATTCTATTCCTTAATAGAGAAAGTAGAACCACATCCGCACATAGATTGGGCATTTTGGATTGTCAAATGCATGTAGTACACTCCTCTCTTTTAGTGTTAATGTCATTGATAAACGTACGTTTTCCACTTTGGCCTTTCCATTGCTGACTCCATTCTTTTAAGGATCTTGAAAATTTCTTCATCTTCGTGTATCTGTCGTAAACGTCCCGCTACGTATACCTTTTCACTGTTAAATTTATAATTGTCCGCGTGCAATGTGACGTCATCAAAATCAATGTAGGCAAGGCGGCTGTCTGTAGTACCAATCACGCGGATAAGATAGACAGCACCAGCGCGTGGGCCTGTAATTGAGACTATGGCTTCGGAATCGTGTTTTTCTAAAACTTTATCATGTAAAATTTCACCACATAAAATCAAAAACGACATTTATATTTATTTTACTTCTTAAATAATGTAAAAAATTAGAAATAAAATTTATATTTGTTATTAAAATTTATATTTGTTATTTTTTGGCGGAGCCGAGGGCCAAGGCCCAGTTATTATATGTTTATTACCTACTCGGAGGGGCTCATGCGTTGACGTTTGGCAGGTGGTTCTTCCAATTCGTATAAACATCCAGAGCTTCCGCTGTCAGTGGATTCGGGATTGGAATCAATACGAATTCCATGAGCCAGACTGATGCTCAATTTCATACCGAATTTACCGTCTGCCATGAAATAAACAGAAGGTTTCAATACAGGTGCAATAAAAGCTCCACGTTGGACAGTCTCAACGGTAATGGCCGTGCCTGTTGAGTCTTGCATCGGCAAAACGTTTTTGGTACCATTTCGACTGTAAACATTCTGGTTGAATCTCAATTGACGGTAGTCGTCCTCTTCACGTTTCGAAACTGGAGCATTGAACGAATCAGTAATGATTCCACGGAAAGCTGCGTCAAAGTTCTCGCCAGTTTCTGCGACCAATTCATCGGCCTCCTCTTTGCTTTCTGCTTTCAATTTTACCAATAATTTTGGATGCTGAATAGAATAATCAACAATATCATTCTGCATTTTCTCAACGTAATCAAAAAAAGCAACCGATGCAGGGTTTGCAAGATCCTCCTTGGTAGTAGCATTGTACTTGGCTCCTTGTTCCGTTACACCTGGAATTTTACCAAAGGTACCGTCACCCGTCAGATCGGAAAAGACCACTTCGGTCGCAACAGGACGCATTTCGAAAGAACAATTAGAATCGTCATTGATGTTCAAGTAGGTGCGGTCGTCTTTGCCTTCGCTCAAACTCAATTGGTAATTTCTTCCCACGGTTTCAATCGCTTCCATGCTGGCTACGGGTCGTCCAGTCCCAGTGGAATAAACGACCAAGTCGGTAATCATGGTGTAGGTCAACCCATATTTATCTTTGGACATGATGAACGGGCGTACCATAAACGGAACTGAAAGCAATGCTCCGTTTTTAATATCTGGAGCTTTGTCCATTTCAATGTACTGTCCACCAGAAGGTTGTACGTAGCGAACTGCACGCGGTGTCAAATCTTTGTTGAATGCGGCAGTCTTAATAACCATCTGTTCTTCACCGTCTTTTGTTTTCAATGGCAGCATAGCTGCTTTTTTAAAGGCTTTCAACCCCATCTCTTTCAATTCGGGTTCAGTTTTTTTTTTACCGTATCGTTTGGTAATTTTAATCATGACGGCAGAGGCAGTCCCACCCGCATCCATGTTAAACATTTGCGTCAGTACGTTGTCATTAAAATTATTCATGTAGTTAAAATAATCGGACCGAGCTTGACCAAATTGTGTATCATCACCAGTACGTACTAAATTGGTGACAATTTTGGAAGTTTCTTTGGTTTGAGAAAATTTCCCACCAAAATTACCACCTTCGCCCAAATGAGGAAAAAGTGCGTTGCACGGTGGGGTTATCATTTTAAAACCGTAACCCGCATCGTTTTGAATGTCAAAGTATGTTTCTTGTTTTCCGGTTCTACGAGAAATACGACTTGCTTCCACAAATTTTGGTGGAGATTGTTTTTGGTAACTGAGCATGTTAAATTTGGTCATAGGAAATTGATATGACATTTTGAGTCTTTTTTTTTTGCTGGATGTTTGAATCTGTTGTATAATCAAGTAAAACCAATATATTCCTTACAAATTTGAGTTTTGTTTGAATTTGAGGTTCGAAGAAAAAATCTCAAACCACTATATCATACAAAATCTAAAACCAAAAAACCTATATTTTCTTCACATATTTTGGAAAAAAACTAAAGTGTGTTATAAGTAACAAAAAAAAAACAAAGAATAATGTTAACATTTCAGCATTCGAGTTCAACCTTAAGCTCCGATGAAAATCGTCGAATGTGCGTCACTTTATATGGAAGGAAAGCAGATGGGAAAAGTGTTAAAGTAATTGTCAAAAATTTAACAGCTTACGGTTTTGTATCTGGCAATATTGAACAACTGTTTCAAGCACACTTAAACAGATTGTTACAGTGGTATCTTTCGATGAATTTGACCGAGAGATCTGCCAAAAAGTTCAAACGTGAGGAAGGTTATGAAAAACCAGAATCGGAAGTATTCCGTTCTTGGGACACCTATTGGTGGGAAAAATGTCATATACATTCCACCGACCTCATTTGGACCCAGACAAAGGGCCATAACATCAGAAACGTCAAAAACGGAGCGGGCCCTATCGTACATAAATTTGCAACGAAAAGAAATGATATTTGGCGAGCAACGTTGTCTATTTTGAAAGATATGGAAGGAACTCACGAAAAAATAAAAAAATTCCGTCAAAATATGTACAATTTGGCCGATGGTCAGGTTGTCAGATCTGTTCCAAAATTGTTAAACATCCCACTCCAACTGTATGAGACGATGTTCAACCCAGAAATCGTCTGGATGGTTGATCATCAACTACCAGCCTGTTCTTGGATGACATTAACCAATTGCAATACTATCGATGAAAGTTTTGGCGAAAATTGGTATAGGCATGTGGGTTATTGCGATTTAAATGTCATATGTGACCACAATCAGGTCATTCCCTGTGAGTCGCCTCCTGCAGCGCTCGCACCATTCCGCGTGTTAAGTTATGACATCGAAGCCACACCATACTTAAACCCCGACACTGGCGAATGTGACTTTCCAGATCCAGAACGTGATTCAATTATTACAATTGGTGTTTGTGCCTTTGATATGGTTTCCGCTGAAATGGTCCAAACCGTTTTCATGTTGGAATACAAAGACCAACCGACTTGTACCTCCCTCGCCCCTTTACCGTCCCCGACCGACGAGTACGACCCCTCAATAACAACAGTCTATTCATTCACGGACGAACTCGAAATGTTGGGAGCATTTGCAGCACATATCAAGGAATACGACCCCGAAATCATAACTGGCTACAACGTACTCAATTTCGACAATGTCTATCTTATCCGCCGCATTCAAGCGTTGTGTAGTCATTGTAGCGGCGAACCCTATTGTGTGAAATGTTCAGGTGCGCGTACCTTTTCGCGAGTAAATCGACCATCCGTCCTCAAAAAGAAATATACCCATTCAAAACAACGCGGAGGTCAAGAATCATGGGAAGCATGGATCGAAGGACGTGATTGGATGGACATCTACCGGGTTGTTATAGCCGATCACAAACTACGATCGTACAAGCTCGACAACGTTTGCCTCGAATTGCTCGGTACCCAAAAAATGCACATTGCTTACGACGACATTCCTAAACACCAGAAAACACCAGAAGGTCGTGAATTTTTAGCACAGTACTGCGTCAAAGACGCCTGGTTACCCTGCCAAATCATTGTCAAACGTTGCAAAGTTATCAATGCAATCCAAATGGCACAAGTCACTGGCGTATTACTTACAACAATTTTGCACCGAGGACAACAAATTCGTACAATGTTGTTGATGTTGAAACAGATCAAAGAAAGATGCCGTCAAAACGCGGACCATCCCCGTTGGTTTTTGCCTGACGAATCCAATTCAAAACGGCCAACGGCCGATGGTTTTGAAGGTGCTGTCGTTATTACTCCCAAACCAGGTTACTACCAAACACCTGTAGTCACTTTGGATTTTGCTTCGTTGTACCCGTCTATTATGAGAGCTTACAACATGTGCTTTTCAACATTAATACCTTCCTACAGTGAAGCTCAAAAACAAGGGTTGAAATGGTCTAAGGAAACTCACATGATCAAAGATCCAGCAGATCCAAATTACCCTGACATGAGACCAATACGTTCGTTTAATTATCCAGAAGGTGGTGATTTTGAATATGTTGTGAAGAAAACCGATGTGTGTTTTCATACTTCCACTAAAAGATACGGAATATTGCCTGAAATTTTACATCAGTTATTAAATGAACGTTCCCGTGTCAAAAAGTTGAGAAAGAAATACGGTGAAAAATCAATGGATTATGCTGTATTGGACGGTCGTCAATTAGCTTTAAAAGTCTGTGCCAATTCTGTTTATGGTTTCACGGGTGCGGGAATGGGATATTTGGGTGAAAAACGCATTGCTTCGTCGGTTACCCGCGTTGGGCGCGGTATGGCAAACCATACCAAATACATGTGTGAAGAAAAATACAAAGATCATGGTCTTGAAATCGTTTACGGTGATACAGATTCAGTCTTTGCTAACATCCCTGCCTCCATGTGTGATACCAACTGTTCTCAAGAGGAGTTGATTGCCAAGGTAGACAAGATTGGCATAGAGATGGGTCAGTACTGTACACAAGCATTTTTACCACCAAACGATTTGGAATACGAAAAATTTTATTATCCGATATTACTGAAAGGTAAAAAGAGATACGCTGGACATAAGTTTGAACCGGGATTAGCTCCCAAATTAGACGTGAAGGGATTCGAATGTATTAGGCGAGATTTTGCACCTCTGGTCAATAAAACACAAAAAAGAGTGTTGGAATTACTGTGTAAGGAAGGCAATGTACAAGGTGCTGTTGATTATACACGGTCCGTTGTAGTGCAATTACTACAGAATAAAATACCGTTAGAGTTGCTTACAATGTCAAAGCAACTGACGCGAAGGCCTTGCGATTATAAAAATCCGTCTGCACATGTCAATTTGGCACAGAAATTAATAGATACACAACCTGCTCATATTGCTCCAAAACCTGGGGATCGAATTGACTATTGTATACGTCCTCGATCTCGAGGCGAAAAAACAGCAGATTTGGCCGTAACTCCTGAGGAAGTTAGAAATGGGACTGCGGTTGTCGATACAAGGTGGATCCTGTCCAACCAACTGAGAAAACCCATGCAACGCATCTTTGAGATGGTTATGGAAAACAGCAATGCTATATTCGCAGTGAACAGTATAAGGAATGTACATTCTGCTTCCAACAAATTAATGTCAAACTTTATTACTGCAACTCCACGTAATAACAATAAAAGAAAAGCACCAGAAGAACCGGTCAAAATGATACAATTGAAAAAAAGTAAAAGAGAAATGGATTTAAGCAGATATTTCAAAAATTGTTAAATAAATGTGTATTTATATTTTAAATACACATTCGAGCATGAAAAACAAATAGCAAACTGTTTAGGTGGATTTTTGTATAGGTTTTTTTTATGTATAAAACATATATATTTTTTACCCAGGGTAAATATGTCAAATAGTACGTCAAACGACTTTCCGTCTTCAAATCACAGCTCTTCGAATCACTCTGAGACATTAATAACACCGTCGCCATCGAGTATTGCTGTACCGTCGAGCGGAGCGGTACCGTCGTATAACGTGCCGTCATCATCGAGTATTGTAATTACAGTGCCATCATCTTCCACTTTTGTATCGGGGCCGTCTTCAGTATCGGGACCGTCTTCCTCTTTGTCGGGGCCGTCTTCCTCTTTGTCGTTTTCGCCTTTGACAAACACATCACAAGATATTTTACTTTTTCTGTTGACATCAATACTCGTCTTTTTGTGTATTCGTTTTTTTTGTCGAACACGAACACGTAAAGATATTGAGTATGGACACATCGACCCATTTGAGATAGAAACAGAACTTGTAGGTGTAATTGAGGAATATGTTCAAGAACCATCAAAGTTTGAAGATAATGTAGATACATTAAAGTTTGAAGATAATGTTAACAATACAGAAGAAAATACTGTGTAAAAGGCCGGGACAATATTTTTTTTCTGATTTTCTACAGTATAAATATAATTTATGACTACTCCAAAAAATGAATGACTCATTTGTACCAGACTTATTTGTACCAGACGAATATCAACCGATTTACTACGATAAAATAACCGAAGTCGTATCTGATATTATATTCAATAATAATAGCATTCCTATAACAAATGATAATATATTGCTACTACTTATTCGTTTATTATATCATCCTTTATTTAACGAAGATAAAACAGTTGCACATGACGAGATAATGGCCATTATTAACAGTGCGTTGTCATATGGCTCTTTTGAAAGAGAAGAATGGTCAAGTCGCATATGTACAAGGTTATTAAGTGATTTTAACATTAAACATTTTTTATCAAACATTCAAGCATCCGCACAATTAATTCATATGACATTAGTCGCACAGATAAATTACCATATTCCAGCTGAAGTGTTATCGTTTCTCTTCGATTTATATAACAGTGAAAAAAAGCTTATAGATGGTTTAAATCAACTTTTCGTATCATTGACCAAAGACAATGGAGAATTGTCAAACACAATGGAGAGGCAGTTAAAAGATGTTTGTATACAAAAACAAACAAACAGTTATCCAGCATCCATAATAGAAAAGTCAATGTACAAACAATTTTGCGGGCCTTAGCCCTCGGCTCCGCCCGCGCTTCGCGCTGCAAAACCAGTTTGTAATATAAAATTTTTTAAATGCAATCATACCTGGCAAAGTCCACAACCACGATGCTGCAGCATTTATTGATTATTTGTTTGGTTGTTATATACAAAAAAACAAAAAATTCCTACAGTTATCAAAAAAAAAGTCATAATATTCCTAACATATATTAAATATTTAATAATATTACTTATTTTTTGGCGGAGCCGAGGGCCAAGACCCAATTATTTATTTTATTAATTATTTTAATATTTAATTTTCTTTTTTTTACGAATCACGCGATCCTCAACATACGATCTTCCACGTTTATGACTGATTTTGACAAAGTTTTGATAGCAACTTGTTTCTGAAAATTGAGAAGTATCATGTGATATGAAAAAACATGTTCTGTTTTCACTTTGTTTACACCACTCGCTGAATACTGTTTGGACTGATTTTACACCACCTATATCCAGTGAAGCCGTTGCTTCGTCCAAACAAATAAACGGAAAGTTATTTGGATAGAGTTCTTTGAAAGCTAAAAAGCATGCCAACTGACACCTTTGATGTTGGCCGCCTGATAATACACCGTGATTGGTACTGCTTTTAATTTGGCGAATTAATCGTTCACTTTCATCAAAATATGCAATCATGCTAATATGGTTATTTCCAAACAGTCTTTGAAGCCATTTTGTCATCAAAAATGCTAATTTATTGACAACAAAATCCAGTGCATACGTTTGAATACCTCTGGGCCCAACCCAAGCTGAAATTGCAGCAATCGTTTCTTGCTTTTGGAGCAATTGTTTTTTAAGAAATAAGAGACTTGCCTGTTCAGATTTCAGGCGATCACTTTCTTCATTTGAAATCAGAAACGGGCAATTTTCAGCCTGTAATCTTTGCAAATGTAGAACCGATCGGTCTTTAGCACATAGTAACGCCTCTTTGAACCGAACAGCTGCCTGATACGCAGACAGCGCTGCTGTAAAATGTTCTGTGGCTTGAAGTTGTCCCTCCAATATTTTCAATTCATTGCAGTGGATTTCCATTTTTTTCTCAGTATCGAGTTTCACAACTGTATATTCGTGATATTTCAACGCTTGTTCAGCCTCTTTCAACACTTTGACTGATAATTCCATTTCTTTTTTACTGACAATCACCTTAGCCTCCGCTTTCGCAATAGCTTCGGTCAGAATACCGCTTTGTGATTGGTCGAAGCCGTCAAATTTCCTGTGACAAGTATGACACTGACCATTTGAATTGAAATGCTGCAAAGCTTGTTTTGATTGACGTAATGTAGCTACATTGTCCATGTATTCAGATATGTGTTGTTCTTTTGTTTTTTTCAATTGTGTAATATCCACTGGTTTTGCTGGCAATGGATCTGGTAAAGTTGGTATTATACCGTTTAATTTTGCTTGACACATTGCCACTTGATTTCTTTTCTGGTTAACACTCGAACGAAGTTGATTTACATCTACCGTGGTGACTGGTTCGATTGGTACCGCACAGTTGTCCACCGCCATTTCATTACGCAGTATTTCCTGTGACGCTTGTTCAATTTTTGCCTGGTGTTCTTCAAACCACATTGTGCGTTGCTTTTGAACATTGTGTTGTCTTTCCGCAGCCATCCGCATCGCTTCTGTCTTCATTTTCAACTGCATCAATGTCTGTTCTACATTTTTCTTGTTTGTTTTTTGCAATTGTTTTGCTTTATCGGCAAGCGCGATCCAAGTCTTCATCTTGGCAAACGGTGCGATTTCAGATTTTGCTGCAGTATCGCTTGCATCCAGCCAACTTGGCGAATTTTTCTGTGTAAAAATGCTATTGTTTTGAAGATATTTGTGTAACAAAGCTGCGGACACATCAATTCCAAACACATCAGAAGCAATTGCTTTCTGGGTAGCACCGATTGTCGATCGCGTGACATCGGTGTTATTTATTTGCAATTGTAATGTTGTTTTCTTCTTTTCTGAAAGACTTCTCGTTACTTTCCAAGGAATATTATTGACCGTACCCGAGATAGCAACCGTACAACTGGGCATGTTCGTGTGTACAACGTTTCCACCAAATGTCAGTGAACCGCGCCCATCAATAGAACCAGTCAAACACCAAAGAAAAGCACCCGCGGCTAACATTGATTTCCCTGCTCCATTTGAGCTGTTCACTGTTTCGCATTCGGCTGAGATTAGGGTAAACCCTTGGCCTTCAAGAGCCAGGCTGAGATTACCTTTGAATGGACCAAATGCATTCATTTCTAACTTGATTGGACGCACGTCGTTCACTGCGGTGGCGTCGTCAAGCGAAGCGGTTACTGGTAATTCTCCCAACCAATCGCACAGAGTCTGCCAAGATTCGGATTCGGTGTCAACGTTTGTTCGTTGTCCAAAAGCTTCCAACATTTGATGTGATGATAATAACTTTTGGTCTGCAATTCTTGTCACTATTTTTTGGTTTGGCTTTTTAATTTGAATGTTAATTCCTTTCGATTCTAAATCAGTGATTAAATGTAAGACGTTTTCAGTTGCTGCCACGGTGACACTGACACGATCCCCACTACGTAATTCGGTGTGTCTTGCTACAAATTCCTCCAGGGTCCACTTGAATTGGTGTGGGCCATAGTCAATTGAAATGAGATGATCGACTTGATAATTTTGTGAAAGTACTACCAAACTTTTTTTGTCTTCCGCCTCTGATAAACTTAATTGGAACGGCGATCCCAAATATCGAATATTGCGAATGACTTGTGGTGTATGGTAGTGGCCAGTGTAAATCGGCATGTCGTATGGCAAATCTGTCATTTGAAGCCCTTCAGTGCTCATTTTAGAGGCATTTAACATAAAACCAACAATGTCCAAATGTGCAAAAATGACATCAACATCAGAGTGTTCTGTAATTATCTTTTTCAACGTTTGGTTATCACGGCGCCAAGGAATGAACAATTGTCGGTCAATAACACATGGTTCGTCCAAAATCGTTATCAAATTATTACAATAACCAAATGGAGTTAAGCCGTGTTCCGTTTCAGCAGCATCCATATAATCATGGTTTCCAGGAAACATCAGTAATTTGACATTCCATTCGTTTTTGAAAAAACTCATTAATTTGTTTAACATATCTACAGGTAAAGTTCCCTTAGAATAAACAGTATCAAAGAAATCGCCTAAAAAATACACTTGTGCGTTTAATTTGTTGGCTTCTGATAAAATTCTTCGCAAAATTTGCATACATGTTTCAAATGTGCTGGGCGAGAGATGGAGGTCAGAAAATAAAATAGTTAGCATTTGTGCACAAAACGGTCTGATTTATTACACCCTGGGTAATTAAAAAAATCTCATATATTCGTACCATATTCAGGTTTTGTTAATTAGCCCGCGAGATGAAAAAAATCAGTTTTTGACAAATGTTTTATAAGTCCCGGCTCCCCCAATATTTTTTTTAGTCAATTTGTTAATTTTTTTGGTAAGCTCATTGTTTTTTTTGGTAAGCTCATTGTTTTTTTGATCCAATTTCTTGACCAAGTCCTTCAATTCATCAAAATATTCCTTAGAAGAATCCCAAAAATCGATCATACCGAGGTCTTGATTAGATAGCTTTTTTTTCAAGTTTACCACCTTTTTTTTTAATTGATTAATTTCGTTATGGAGTTTCTGTTTATCTTTTTCAAAACTATTGCCAAGTTTTTCAATTATTCTATTTGAAGCTCCTATAAACAGTTTTTGTTGCATATTTAAAATGTTGATTTTTTCCTCAGCAACTTTTAATTTATTGCTTAAAGTCAATAATGTCTCTTTTGCCCATTCCCATAGTTCCCCATTAATGTCGTCTTTTAACACGCTTTTCGCACTATGAGCTCTACTTACCGATGTTTTGTCAGCCCGTTGCGCTCCTTGTTGTGACGAATTCTGTAATATTGCGTCGAGCGCTTCGCGCATATTTTCTTTTATCACACGATAAACATTATGTTATATACCACCAAAAAATAAATGTTTCTGTGTCTACCGCTCGGGAAAAAAAAATGAAATAGGCTGTGCTTGAGCGTATGCTTTGCTCGATTGGTTGAGTCAAAGGCGAAGCGGAAAGTACGTACAAGATATGAAAAAAAAAAGTATATGAAGAATGCTATTTACTACTGGCGGAGCCGAGGGACAAGGCCCGAAAAAAATTAATTACATATGATTTATTACTACCGCGCAAAGCGCTCGACACCTACAATGACACTCCCAAACAACTAAGCACAATATAAACCAACAGAATTAAAAGAAACAAACCTCCAAGTAAATATATCATGAATGTTGTCCAGTTCATTGTCGTAGTGGTGGATTCCGGTTCGTCGTCAATGCAAGTAAAACTTCCAACTGTATTCTCACATGTCTGGGAAGATGTACAGGTATCGGTCTTCTCAATACATTCATCTATATCGAGACATGCAGATGTTTCTGGTGATGGTGTGGTTACAACAGTGTTTGACTGACATACGCCATCAGAGTCACATTGTTTTGAGACAGCAGTTTCGGCACAGGTCGTATCAGCAGGGTCACAAAGCGTGCAATAATCACCTTCTGTTTTATCATGACAAGGGTCATAAATCGTATGGCGTAAAGCAGGGGTTGTCTTTTGCAAAGCAGTATTTGCTACAAAACCCGATGGGCATTTACAGAGATAACCACCGTGGGCTCCGGGCAAATTCTCACAGACTTGAGGCGAAACGCAATCATGGGTGCCGTCTTGACACTGATTGATGTCGTGTTTCAAGCCAGATAAATTATCTGACATATAGTTCGTGGCACTGGCTACAGAGAAAAGAATAAGAGAAATAACTATAAGCATTTCAATTTATTCCATCGTCTCTCTATTTATACGACCAAAAAAATGATTGAGTAAACATATGCACAATTTTTAAACTTATTTTCTTTTCAACAAAATCTGAAATCAGCCTGCGGAAAAAAACCGGTTTTTTTTCCGCAGGCTATGTTTTGATTTACTTACTTTGATTCACTTTATACATCAAAACAATACTATATAAATACAATTGTTATTTTTTAAATGCTAAAAAAAACAGAAGATCATACATGTTTAGAAAAATCGTTTTTTCCAATTATAGGGGTGGCAATGTTACTTGTCATCATATTTGAATTTATTCTTGTAGGTATATATTCAGGCGAATATCAACTCGGTGATGGAACACAAGCAGATACATACTGCGAAGAGTTTGCTGAAGCGCCTTTAATTGCAGGCATTGCCCTCACAATTGGTATGGGGTTTAATATGGTGTGGATTTTCAGCCGTCAGACAGAATTAGGTCGAGTTTCTCTATTAATATGGGCAGCTTCTACCATTATTGGTATAGCTGGGGCGGGTGGAGCTCTTTTTCAAACACGATTCTTGGAAGATGTACCAGTTCAAGATGCAAAAGTATGCAGTGATGATGGCGATAACAGCTATGACTTTCTTCATATCATTGCTATATTATTTCTTGTTTTAACCATTTCACTACCGCATTTCAAAATTAAAAATAAGACAGCGAAAATTATTGGGTCAATGCCCTTGGCTCCGCCAGAAAAAAATGATAAACAAGTAAAGAAAGATTCTGTAGAAGAATCCCCATTAATTTCGAATAATCATAGAGTTGAATATAATTTAGATTTTTGATACCGATGCGGCCCAACAAAAAAAAAACATATATTATTTATTATTGTACCTATTCACTCTGGTCTATGTTACATTTTATTCTCAATTAGTCGGAACTATCTAAAATCACAATCTGGCAAAAAATTACCAGTTTCAATAAAAAATTTGATATTCGCTGGCTGCATACTTTGCCATTCGAAATATCCTTGTCGATATTCAAATTTGACCTCTCCTAAATTTCTGATTCCATTTTCATGAGAATAACAAGTAAAAATGGTTTGATCTTCTGTACATTTTTTATATAATTGAAAAGCAGCAGATTTTTCTCTTCCACCGTCACCACCATCATAAAAGTCACGGCACAATAACTGTTTGCATTCGTTTTCATAATTTGACATGATTTGTGTTAATTCGTTTTGAAAAAATGGTATATTTTGAAGAGTTTTCGTTTTACTAAGGGTGTTAACAACGTTTCTTAAAAAAATGCACATGTCGATAGATTTATTAGTAGCGTAAGTGGGGCGTAATGTATCGTAGAGAAAACGTGGGACACTGATTTTATGGGACCCTATAATAACGGAGGACCAATCAAAATCAATGATCGTTGCTTTGTTACTATGATAATCCCAAAAGACATTACTTGTATGCAAATCACGATGACTGAATTTTTTTTTTTGAAGCGACAAAATGCCATCACAAATTTTTAATATCATTGTTTTTAACATGAGTGATTTCTGTCGTAAATTGAAATTTTCAGTTGCCAACTGTCTCGTCATAAAAATATGAACGGAGGGACAAGTCACTGCTTCGGAACACGTTATTAACTCATGGTCTTTTGTAAATCCTATAAAATGAATTTGTGGGATAAAACTATTGTGTGATACATACAAATGAATTAATGCTTCGATAACCATAATCTGTTGTTCTTTGATTGTTGTAGCTTTTTTCAAAATTACCTTTTTTGACAAATGAATACAATTGGTTAATACAGACACACAACCTTTAGGCCTGACGGCATTACCAGCGTAAACCGTTTTAAATTTATTTTCAGGAGTGTTTGATACATTTGAAATATCAATATTGACAAGATGTTGTTTGTTGAGTTGTGATAATAATTCCATGGCTAAATTAATAATTGATTCGGTGTGTTTGTTGTGATACTCTGAAAGTAAATCTAAATCTTCTTCTTTTTCGCCATCTTGCTTGAAACAACTATACATACCATGTATATTTCCTGAATCATCAAAATCAGTTGGATCGGTGTAAACAGGCAAATTATTCTCAAATCTTTGTATAATATTGTCCAACAGGTACATTTTGGACGGTGGTTTGGTGGGTGGTGAAATACATTTCAAATATTCTTCAATATCAAAACCAAAGACCGTATTGCTCAATATTAATTTTTTTTTCGGTTTCATCATAACTCTTTTCATTTTCTTACCAGAACTTTTAAAAGTTGATGGTGTTTTAACTTGTCTCGAGGAACCAGGCACAAAAGCTTGAAGATTCCTGGTTTTCCTTTTTAAACCTCTTCCTTTTTTTTTTTCCAATTTTTTTTTTTTGATTTCATTCGACCCGCTTTGAGTTGCTGTTTTCATTTCTGTGCTCGGATTGTGATTTAAAGCAGTTTTTATAATATTTCTAATTTTTTTTCGAATATTTAAAAAAAAATATTATAATATATTTAGATATTATTTTTGTGTTGTTATATACAAGTATTTCAAACAAAAAACCAGAATAAGTGAAAAATATTTTGGTTTTTTTTGAAGGGGTTGGAAAGTGGGTATTGGTGGTTCTTAACACTGGCCCCCGGGGTAAAACCAAAATATTTTTCACTTATTCTGGTTTTTTGTTCGGAACATTTAAATATTTCAAACAAAAAAAAAATTAATCACACACTCCTACAAAACATGTCAACTTTTTCAACAAACAATAGTGAAATTGCTAAAACTGCTTTAAATCAAATTTTGAGCACAGAAATCGAATCTGCGACCAAAAATGAACCAAATAGAATGGTTTCCAAAAAATCAAAAAAAAAAAAAAAAAAAAAAAAAGAAGTCAATCTGACGGCGCCCAACCGGCCCCCAAAAAAAATAGAATTGTCCCTCAAAACCATTTGATAGCAGCTCCCATTTTTCCGATGAACCAAGTATCGGATGTTATAAAAAAATTGAAAGACGGCATTGAAGAAGCTGTTATAATCGATGCCGCTTTCTCTACAGAATCGTTTAATGGAAGCACGATGGTTAAATATTGGAATGCCAGAGTCAAAGCAGAACATCGTGTCGATGCGCCAACATCAGCTGAAGATCTCATTGCTAATAAAAAGAAATATACGGGCTTGCCAGGGATTAATGGGGGTATGTTGCATGTCTACGCCACTTCGGTGCATGATTCTGCTATTGATTCGCCAGCCATTGATCAAATTTTTACCGAAATTACGGGTACAAGCGATTGGGAAATTCATCCAAATCGAATGCGATTTAATTTGAAAGACAATGACGACGGCTGGAAAGAGGCACACTTAGAAGGAGAGCACGTTATGAAATCAACTTCTGACATTGGATGTATAGTCTGCTTGACCGCAGGGCGTACATTCACCTATTATGCGGGTTCTAACAACGATACTGACGCTCGTGATCTCTATCGGGATAATGGTGGACCTAAATCACGCTTTATCAAGTTAAAACCTGACCAATTGACCAAATGGAAGCGCACAACCATTACTACGACCAAACCAGGTCAGATAATATTGTTTGCGGGATCAGTGATTCACGAAATAAGTAAATTGAATACGTCTTTATCGTTGTTTTTATCACCGTTTGATCCAGCAAAATATATCGACGACGTCCAATTTTACAGCGGTATTGAGTATCAACCAGTAGTATCAACAACAACAACAGAAGCTTTTAAAGACAATATGAAAGCTTTGAAAAAGGCTCGTGCACAGGCTAACAAATTGAAAAAGAACAACCCAGGTGCTCCGCCAATACCAACAAGATTGAGATTGCCTGGTAAAATTCGCCAGGACCCAAAGGAGTTTGCCGTATTAAGCAGAAAAGAGTGCGATCTCTTCGGAACATTGTTTCACGGGCCTGGATACGTGTGGCCTTCTGGCAAAGATACCTTTCCGATGATGCACATGATGGCATTCAACGCGTTCGCACCAAAAATGTTGCCGTTTATGTTTTCCAAAGCATGGGATATCGATAAAGATGAAAATTCGGAGACATACAAACAGTTTACTTTACAAGACAAGTTTAATTACGAAGTGATTACCCGAGAATTAGTAGAAGGTTGCCCAGAATTTGACATGAGTTATTTCGATGATTTGCCATTTCAAAACATTTCAGCAGAGGAAATCGAAGCAATGAAAATAAAATATAACGGCATCCCCGATGTCGCATGGCCATTGATTCGTGTATGGATCAAAGACATCAGAAAATGTTCCGACAACGTAGCAAAAAGACGCGGATACATAAAATAAAGTGATATAAGTAATAATAAATAGGTTTTTTTAGATTTGACTGTGAGCAGAGCTCAGACAATAATTTTAAACTTTTTTTCGCAGGCTGCCCGCGAGATGATTTCCCTGGGTTGCAAAAACCTATATTTG